>Ga0187827_10006289_pt1 | contig 13622 bp, 19 predicted proteins | sample ETNtaG_39_FD_167969 | JGI IMG/M metagenome (GOLD analysis project Ga0187827, IMG submission 167969) | Marine microbial and viral communities from oxygen minimum zone, Eastern Pacific Ocean - ETNP2014_SV_150_PacBio MetaG (Illumina Assembly) | ecosystem: Environmental > Aquatic > Marine > Hypoxic... | reverse complement strand
TAAAAAATTCTTTAGTGGTGATTGGATAAATTTGTAAGTTTGTTATCATTGTGTGTGTGTTTTAAAAGATTATTTGTTACCAGCTTTCTCTTGTGTATATCCACCTATCCCACCCCCTTTATATTTAGAGTGTGATTTGCTTTTACCTTTACCCGGAGCCTTTTTTCGATACTTCCTATCCCTACCCTTTTTATTATCTTTCGGCTTCTCTGTGTCCAACTTTGCTTCCTCTATTTCTGGATCATCTACCTCGGCTGGTGGTGGTACAGGAGGGGGCATTTTAGGTAACGGAGGGGCCGACCTCCCCAACATTCCACCCATTATCATCCTCGTATAATTGTTTAAGTCTTTCTACAACAGCTTGTTGCCCTTGTAGAAAATAAAGTTCTTCAAGTGTGGTATCTTTAGGAGGAATTTTGTTAGGAAACATCCTATCAAGATACGAAAGTAAGTCTTTAGTAACTAAGTTATAGTCCATAAATGTCCACTTTTATATTAAAGTTCACAAGAATCTGAAACACAAGCTAACTCCTGTGAACCATAGGTAGTGTCAAGTGTTTCATATTTAAGAAGATTCTCCCAATTAATAGTGGGTAACCTCTTATTTAACGTGTCAAATTCTTTCTTAGTGCACTCTGTGTATGGTGCTTGCTTATATACGTAATCAGAGTAGGGTAAAAAGGAAACACCAGATATGTTATTAAAGTTATCATAGACATAGGAGCCAACACTCACCCACTCCTCTTCCTTAACAGAAATAGTCTGGCTAACTTTATGTTCAGCCCAAAATTTAGAGTAAACACCGTGAAGATCTAGCTGATTGATAGCGGAGAGATCTTTTCTTGTTAGAGAAAACTTAGGGGATCTCATGGGGAAAGAAAAGACCATGACATTACTGGGATTAGTTATGTCAGGTTCATAAGGTACCCCACTATCAATCAGTAGTGTGCACAGGGGATCTTTTACATCAGTTCTAACTGTCCTAATGTAGTAAGGGCTGTGTCTAGTGTGGATTCCAGAAGCAGAGTCAACAAGTTGACTAACTGTTCCAGAAGGTTTAATACAAGTTATACTGGCAGATGGATTAATACCAAGTTCACCAGCTAATTCTTCGTTAGTCTTTATTGCTTTTTCTCTTAGCTTAGTAAGTAAGTTAGGTAGGTTCTCACCACTTGATCCATTAGTAAGTGGACAATCCATTACACCTGTGAGTGAGACACCAAGTAGTCTCTCCTCTTCACAGTTTGTTTTCCACTTGTTAGTTAAGTATCTAAAGCTAGTAAGTGTAGACTGCCATGTACCTAATATAGTTGCTAATTCCACCTTCTTTGCTAGTAAAGCTGGAGTGTCATCACTCTTCACTACTGCTTCAGTTAAGTTACAAAACTCTCGTGGTCTCAGGATTATCTCTGAACATGGGTTAGTTCCAAAATCATCTCGTGCTTCTCTTCTGTCTCCCTTAAGTGGATTCTTTAAGTCGATGTTTAGTGTATCAACATGTTTCTTAGCATTAGCACTGCTGAATATACCACGTTCACCAGACTTAGAGTTATATAAGGCTTGCCACTCTTTAAGAAAGGTACCCACATCTGGATTAGTGTGATAGTTAGCTGAATTATTAGCAAGAGCACGTTGTGATTGTCTACCCCACCACTCACCTGATTTACAGGTACGCATCTGTTCATCACCTACATCACTCAAGGATAATAAAGCACTCCTTCGTACCCCTCCCACCACTACTACCTCTGCTGTCTTACATACTATATCATGACATTGTAGTGGAGTTAGCTTAGTTGCTGTTGCATCTTTAAATGTACGTACTGTAAACCTGAAGAGATCCTCTAAAGGTTCAGGGCCACTAGCTCTACCACCAAAAGTTTTCAAAGGTGATCCAGCTTTCCTAACCCCACTCATGTCCCACTTAGGTATCAAACCAGAGTAGAGTAAAGAGATTAGTTCTCGGAATGCTTTAGCCCACCCTAACTTAGAATCTCTAACAACTATAACTGTGTCAGTTTCATGTAAAGTCTCAGGTACAAACGGAAGTAAACTAGTGTACTTGTACTCAACTGAGAACCCAACTCCAGTACCATTCATGAGAACGTAAAGTAATTCATCAAATGATCTCGGAGAATCAATAGGTAGGTAAGCACAATTATAACCAGCTATATTCTCTTTATCTAAAGCATCTCCTGCAGTCATCAAACACCTCATTGAAGGCATAATTTGTAGGTTAAGTACTGCGCTCCTTAGTGAGGTCTCTAATTTCTTATCTACTGTGTATCCACAATTCTCTTTAAGGTGGCCTTTAAAGAATCTAAAATATCTATCTACTGTTTCTTCCCATGTCTCTCTTCTTTTCTTGTTGTAGTCCCAACGTGAGTACCTTGAGAGGTGGATGTATTGTTGGTATTGTGTGGGTAATGTAGTGCTCATGATTTATTTGTCTCTCGTTCAATAAGTTTCTCTAAGTATGTTCTAGCCTTTAGTAAATCATTTATTCCACCTTTATGTGGGTATCGAGTAATGTACTTAACCACATTACCTTCTAGAAAGTCTAACTCATTAGCAGTTATGTATTCAAGAGGTGTAATACCTAACCCGATGTAGTGTTTAGGACTTGTCACATCCTCATCCTCATATACTGGAACATAACTCTGAGTTTGTGCATCCCACTGCTGACATGGCTTAGAGGATTTAGGTGTGTTCCGTAATATGTTTTTAATATTGTCTTGGTCATCTCTCCCGAATCCTTCATTTGAACTATACCGTTCATCTAACCCATGTACTCTTTGTTGTCTTTGTTTCTGAGATTCCTTCCTTTCTATCTCATCTAAACTATAGTTAGTCATGTTATTCCTTTACTGGTGGTTCCCAAAGTGAAGGGTACTTATCTATCCCATTAAACTGTTCCTTCTGTAGTATGTATGCCATCCGTGCTTGGAGTAAAGCATATTCCTCATCAAAACCTTTCTCCTTATAGGTCTTTAGTACTGCATCCCAACGGCCATCCTCATTCTTATCTGCTTCTTCAAGTATTTTGTTTGCAGTAATAACACCAACACCAAGGCATCCGGGGTACCCATCTACTTGGTCACCTGATAATGCTTGTCTATAAAAGTTTTTCTCTGCAATATCTTTTGATATATCATAGATAACCTCAGTCTCAAAGTCCCAATGATTACCCGGAATAGTTAGTAAATCTTTATCAGTAGAAACTATACATGTTTCTTCTGGATTACTAGTTGTGTCTATACCTAAAAGGTCATCAGCTTCTAACCATTTAGATTGTTTTGTTTCATAAGATTCTTTTATATACTTACGTGCGGGTTTGTAGCACACTGGTTTCCTAGACCCCACCCTCTTAACTTTATAATCTAGGTTGAGATCTTTTCGGAAGTTACTGTGTGAACTTAAGTACATAACAACATCTGTAACACCCGACTTATCTTTAAGTTGGTTGACTTCTGAATCAATTAATCCTTTAACATCTTTGAAATCACAATGTAAAGTCCATATGTCATCACCCCAATCAACCTCTTTTTCGCAGACACAGCAGTTTTTATAAACTAGTATGTCACCATCAATTAGTAATTTCATTTATCCCCTTTAATATCAGTGAGTCTCAGCCCAATTAGAACCGAATGTGTACTCACCTGTTAGTGGTACCCTCAAGTTAAGAAGGTTACCTGAGTTAGTGATTGCCTCTACTGCAATCTTTCCTACTTCATCTTCAAGTCCTTCACGAACAAGCACTTGTATCTCATCGTGGATGAAAGCAACTTGTTGGTAGTCTTTGTCCTCTGTGTATCCTCTTTCTTTCATCAACCTGTGGAACTCAACCACCCACTTCTTACATACAATAGCACCTGCTGATTGACATAAAGAATTAAGTGATGAGTGTGTTGATCTTACTGGAACCTTCCTTCCATCAATACCAAATAGGTATCCCTTCTCCGCCTTCCTGAATACTTCTTCTCTTAGCTTCTTAAATGCTGGTACTTTCCTAAAGAATCTGTTCTTTAGTTTCCTACCTTCTCCTTTATCTTTTCCCACAATCTGCCCCAACTTAGCCTCTCCGGCACCATACAATAAACCATAAATAAAAGTTTTAGCTTGATCTCTACTAGGAAGGTCAGCAGCTTTTCGGTTAGCTTCGTGAATATCACCACTAACCACAGTCTTAGCATAACGACCACCATCAAAAGAAGCAAGATAGTGAGACACAACCCTAATTTCAAGAGAACTAATGTCGCATCCAAGTAGACTGAAGCCTTGTGGAGCATAGAATAATTTCCTACACTCTGTCCCGTATGGTGTTTTGACACTAGGTACCTGACCGATATTAGGATGGGAGTGAGAGCATCTACTAGAGATTGAACCCATTGTATTAACTGATCCGTGAATCTTGCCATTCTTTTCGTGATGTAACCAAGCATGTTTACCCTCTGATAGTTGAGCTATTAATTTGTTCACACCAAACGCCTCCGCCATTAGCTTTGCTTCTGGATAGGGTAGCTTAGATAGTATATTCTCGTCTACCTTTGGCTCATTGGTTGGTGTAAATTCTTTAGGCTTCCAACCTCTTAACTCTGTTAATCTTTTAGCTATATGTTTCCGTGAGTTAGGATTGAAGTCAACAATCTTAACCTTGTTATAGGTACCATTCTTTCTTGAACCCTCATCAACAATCCAAGAACCAAAGACTTTCCTCAACTCACCTTGTAGCTTGTCTCTCTTCTCTGCTAGTTGTGCGTATAACTTGGATGCCCCCTCAACATCAAAAGGAAATCCGTTTTCAGTTTGTCGTAAGCAGATAGTGTGTATGTCATGCTCCAGTTGTATTGAATCCTCTGGAAACTTTGCTTCAAGTAACTTACAGTACAGTTTATAGTTAAGTTGAACATCATTCTCACAGTACTCCACCATCTCAAGACTGAACTCTTCAAAGTCTGTGAACTCTCCTTTATCAAAGTTCAACCTCTGACCCCACGACTTAAGTGAGTGTCTACCATACTGGTCTTTATCAATGGCTTGGTTGTTGAAGTCTCTCTTTGCTCTGTCTGGATAGATCAACCTAGACCAGACTAACGTATCACGTATCTTTTGTGTAGGTTCTGGCTCCCATTTGAAAAACGATTTCAGAGCAATAAGGTCAAACCCTAAAATGTTGTGTCCTATAATCGTGTCAAAATTTTTCAGCAAAAATAGTCCGTCTATTATTTCTTCTCCCACAAAAGACCATAGCCTATCTTCTTCTATATCATAGATTACTAAACAATGTACTCTAGTAAACTCCTCTAGTAGTCCATCGGTTTCTATATCAAATACACATGTCTTCATCTTCTCCCCCACTTAAATCTTGCACCATTGCAATCATTGAGTCTAAACATAATTGACAGAACGTAACTGGAATGTTACCAAACATACCAGTAACACCATCATCCATAAATTGTGAGTTCTGTCCACATATTGAGCAACTATCTGTGTGTAGTGTTTCAAACAATTCCATCAGAACCTCGTGCTATCACCAGACCAACTCTCATCTACTTCCTCCTCATCAAATGGTGTCTCATCTACTGGTACCTCAGATAACCTACCTGTTTTATGGTTATAATCTAGTTCACAAGCTATACCTGTCTCTCCTGTCCATCTATTCTTCAACACTCTAACCGTAGTCCGATCTGGGTCTTCACCTTGCTGATCTCTCTCACACCCAATCACTATATCAGATAGTTGTCCTATGGAAGCTGAACCTCTAAGTTGAGCCATACTTGTTTGTGCTCCATCCTCATGACCCTTGTTACCTTGAGGTCTCTTCAGGTGCGACACTAGCACCAACCCACAATTTACCTCTTCAACTAAACCTCGTAACTTAGTCATTAGGTTATCAATAGTTCTCCTCTCATCACCCTCTTCAATACCTGATACCACAATAGATATGTGATCCAGTATTATAAAACTACACCCACATGCTGTCACCATGTATCGTATCTTATTCAGAAGATTATCTCCTTCTAGTGAACCCCAATGGTCATACATGTAGATTCTACCTGTATTTAAGGTATGATTGAAAGCTTCCTTGAAGTCGTTCTCCTCGACCTCAACATTACCTAAATGTAGTGGTCTGTTTAGATAGAGTCCCATGAATCCTAGTCCTGTCCTCTTGTTAGATTCCTCTAGTGCAATGTATCCTATTGTTTCCTCTTGGTTCAACATGTGATTTGCCATTTCTCTACAGACCTGTGACTTACCTATACCTGCACCTGCTGTGATCGTGACTATCTCCCCCCTTCGCATACCAAGAGTCTTCTTGTTTATACCTTCATATGGATACTCACAAGATGACATAGAGTCTTCTGCATTTACTATGTCCCACAAATCTTTCCCATTCACTATACCATCTGGTCTATAAACTTTAGCTTGCCAGATACAGTCAATCAACTCTCTTACTCTACCTTTAACTAACATTTCATTAGCATCCTTTAAAGGTAGCTTTGCTATCTTAGCTTTACCCGGTGGTAAAACTTGAGCACATTCTCTCGATGCTTTAATACCTGCATCATCGCTATCAAAACAAAAGATGACCTCTTCGTATCCATTGAGTAGTTCTATGCTCTTACGGATAGCTTTTGAAGCTCCTGCTGAACCATTTGGAATGGAGTAGACAGGCCATTTATTACCTTGAGACTGAGAAACGGATAATGCATCAATTTCACCTTCACAAACTATAGCTTTCTTTCCTTTACCTGACCATAGGTGCTGACCGTATAAACCAGCTTCCTTTATATCACCTCTGGTGTGGAAGTCTTTGTTACGAAACCTAATCTTCTGTGCTATTCTTTGTCCACTTGAATCTTTGTAATTGGCAATCTGTACTGGTTGTCCTGCAACTTCACCTATACAGTAGTCCCACTTCCTACATGTGTCTAAAGAAATACCACGTGCACTCAGGTTTGTTGCTTCACCCTCAACAAAATCCATACTGTTATCCCCTTTTTGTGTTATCACCTTTTGTTCACCTCCGGGTTTTTCTCTATAATTACACCCGAAACAAAAAGCATGTCCGTCATCATAACGTGCTAAGTTATCCCGTGATCCACACTCAGGACACGGTTCGTGTTGTATGAACTCGCTTTCCTCATGTGTGTGATCCATCAGTTCTCCAACTTTTCTCACCGTCTTTACTTGTTATTTCTATTTCACCAACATAAGTAAATCCTACGGTATTTAAAAACGTGTGGAAATTATCTAAAATGTCCTGTATTGAGTATCCCTCAAAAGACATCTGAGTTTCTTTAGTTGTTATTTTTCTCCATTCATCACTTGATTTATAAGTGAAACCATAATATTCTTTTATTTCATCACGGTCTGGAATGTTTAAAAATTCTTTTGTATCATTCTTAATTACCATTATTATCCCCTTTTAGTTTTCAACCCAAACACCTGATCCGCCACACCGTCTTTTTAGTAGACCCATGTTATCTTTATTTACAAGCCACCACTCTTTTACATCAAATGCTGGACAATCTGTTTTAGTTAAATCTCTATGACCCACTACTTCCGCATTAGGGTACATATGTTTTAAGGTTTTTATTAGAATAAATAAAGATTCTAATTGGTTGTTGGAATAGTCTGGTGCCACTATACCTCTACTGTTTAAACCACCTGCAATACACACACTAACTGAATCCAAATCATGATCTTTAGTATGTGCACCTATGTCATTTGGCCCGCGACCTACCTCAATCTGACCATTACGCTTTATAAAGTAATGATAACCAACTTTTAGTAGTCCACGTTTACGATGCCACTCATCAATAGTCCTAATGTTTATGTTTGAGTTAGGTTTTGTTAGAGTGGAGTGGATTACTATGTGATTAGTCTCTTTTCTTCTTGACATCCTTAGTCCATTCGTGAGGTACAATCTCTTCTGAATACAAGAAGTTATACTTCTTACACCAGCTTGCACATGTTAGTCTGGAACCTTGAACACGACTGTTCACATTAGAGAAAACAAATCGTATATCTAGTTCCGGGTGTTGTTCTTTGATAGACCTATGCATCCTCTGTTCTTTGTATCTGAAGTATCCTTTTGCTTCAATTATGACACCATTGGATAGCATAAAGTCAGGTTTATACTTATGTTCAATGAAGTAAGCAACGGATATTGGCTCATACTCATATTCGCATTTGCGTTTTGCTAAGTTGTCCGCTATCCGTTGCTCTAATCCAGATCTAAAAGTCACCAGACTGTTCTCCTTCTTCTTCAAAGGCTTCACCCTCTTCCTTCTGGTTGTTACCTTCATCTACGACTACCTCGTACCCTTCTTCTACTTCAAATACATCATCAACACTCTCACTTGCAATGTACTCAACTAGCTTCAGGACTTGAACCATTCGTAACCTAAGTTGTATACCAAGAGAAGTACCATGTTCATATGGTGCAATCTCATACGCTACTCTACCTATACTCCCATTACCTACCTTAATGGTGGACGGAAGTGGTGTACGATCTGGGCCTACAACCACAGGTCTTTGTGTGAAAGTCTGCCCTGTCTTTGAGTTTGTACCTGATGCCTTGAGTTTGAAGTGGAACTCAGTACCAACCTCCATACCCTCTTCATCAAGTGACACCTTATAAGGCATGTACTCCTGCCATTTTTTTGCAGACTTCTGCCGACATCTTTCCTTCCACTCATTATGAGCGTTATCAACAATTTCCTGCATATCTTCAGCATCAGAGCCAGTTAAGAGTACCTTAATATGAAACTGACCTTCAGCCTTATAGGTTGTGTCAGCTATCATAATATGAGGCCACTTGAACTCACCTTTTGGAGTTACTGGATATTTTCCTGCCATTGTTACCTTTCGTGTGTGTAGTTATTGTTTGTGTTGAACCTAGAATGTCCACATTTAAGAGAAAAAATACTCTGAGTCCAGAACTCCTGTTATATCAAGGTTTCCACGACTAGGTGGTTCCTCTAGTTCTGGAATCACATCTACTACTTCTTCATAGAAGTTAGTGAGTACATCTGTCTCCGAATACATTTCCACAAATGACTTTCGTATTGCATCTGCCATACGTGGAACAAAATGTGCATGAACTCCATAAGAGTCGTGCACTACAGAGAAATCCTTTATACCTTCTTTGATACACCTGTTAATAGTTAGTGTGAGTGCGGTTGCATCCATACTATGTACAAAATTAGGTGACACGCCATTGATTGATCTTCGCTTGTCTAGATTCTCTGTTTCTTCTAGTACCGATGGTTTTATTAGTACATTATCAATATGAGTAGTTATCCTTCGTGATCTCATACTCTTGTATATCTGTTGTACCACAAAATTTGAAGGTGTCTCCCATATAACAGGTAGGTTCTTCTCTGACATCTTCCTACCTATATCTTGAAGCCATGACATAGCTTCTCTAGCTTTTATTACTACCTCTCCTATTGCCTCCCATACATGTTTACTTAAGTACAGTGACGCTTCATAGATATGTTCACCAAAGGGATTGAAGGTGGGATTCTGTAGTATCTTATCATTCATAGCATCTTCTACATATGCTCTACAACTGAATCGTGTTCCACCATAAGGTACCACCATAACAGGTCTTTTTGTTATCTTACGGTCTATTCCGAATGATAACCACTCTTTTGAATATGGTAACCTTTTGTTTGTGTCCTCTGTAACTTTTTTATGTACCACATCCGCTACCAGTTGGTAAATATCTTGTGGAATAGATTCTGGTGTAAGATTTGTAGCTTTTCCACCTATGGTATCTCTTAACATTGCGGAGAAGTGTTGAAGCCCATTATTTGACCCATCTAAACATACAGGAAGGCGAGACATGAAACCATACCCAACCTCACTAAATTTAGACCATTCCATACACCAAGCTAAGAATGTCCAAGGTTCATCTGCTTTAGTCCACCACCTAAAGTTAAGTGGGTTTTTAGCGGAATGCTTAATATTATCAGTATTTTCTACAGCCCATGATACCCTATCTTTGAATGAAACCTTGTCGTAACCAAACGAATTTGCTCCGTGTACTGCAAAGTAATCCCTTTGTTCCTCATTATTAATAGGGAGTTCTTCAGAAAAGTGTAATAATGATTTAGCATAATCTGGCCCTTGAGGTGTTAAGAAGGAATTAACTGTGTATTTCCGACCTCTAAAGTCGCATTGGTACACAAAGTAAATTGCTTTGTACTGCCTAAACTTTCTCGCCATTGCTAGTGTACGAACTAATTGAATACGTTTACTAGTCATTTTAGCATTTAGATCGTGGACAGTCATTGCTTTCTTTTTCCACTTTATGAATATGTCCAACTGTTCTGGTGTCATATCCTTCTTCTTACCTTGTACTGGACATGGAAGTACTTTATAATCCTCTCTAGGTGGTAAATTAGCCCATGATTCTCCAGTTTCCCAACATTTTGTCATCATTTCTAGTAAAGGCTCATTAACCATCCACTTAGTCCTTTGAAGTGTATTAATAGCACCATATTCCATTGGCATAGAGTGGTTTTTCATTTCCTCTAGGTACTCTCTATTCCTAGTCTTAATCATTGGTATGGAGTCAATTCTCTTGGTATGGTAACCACCATTAAAAGGCGAACTCCAGTCTAGAGGTGGTATTACACATGGGTAGAAGTATGGGTGTAATCCTTCTCCCTCTTTATTGACATTCTCAATCCAATATAAGGTTGCCTTGTTAGCTTGGAGATATATAACACGTTTCTTTCTTCCAAATTGAACCGTCTTAATCTCCATTAACCCTGTGGTTCTAATGAGTATATCAATTAACTTACTACCCAAGTGTAGTCTTTCTGTCTTACTCCACGCATCATGCTCTACAACCTCAACTCTACTCATAGTTCTAATAATGTTGTACCTACGATACAACCTGTTACTAGTTTTAGAGGTGATCTTCCTCTTGATACGCCTGAATATTTTACGAGATTCTTCTCCTTTATCCCAAATGTCGAACTTAAATTGATCTTCTATAGCACTACCTAGTTTCATTGCAACACGTGTGAATGGGCTTCGTTGAGAAACTCCATCCAATGAGTACTTTAAGGTTAGGTATGCACACACTTCAGCATCCATTAAACCAAGTGTGAGAGCAGAGTTCTGGTACTTACCAACTCCACCCGCTAATGCTTCACTAAGAAATTCTTTGATCCCTCCTGTTACTGAATCAAGTGCTTCTTTCATTAGAGTTATTCCATAAAGTGTGGTTGACTCTCCACTTCCCTTTCTAGCACTTCTAATATTCTTATAATACCTATCAATACCAAGAGAATTCATTTCCTTTTCAATTCTTTCTTGTTCATCGGCTAGGTTCAATTTAGTACCTCTTTTGGAGTGTTCTGAGATAGTACTTCATTAAAGTTCTTCTCAATTAGATTCATTGTTATAGTGATAAACATAAGTGACTTATTAACCTTTTCTTCTGCTGTACACTCATCATCCCTGAGTGCACCATCAATCATCACTATTGCATTACCTAGAATCTGTTGTGCTTTATGATCTAGTTCTGCAATCTGTTTATCAGTCAAATTATACTCAGCTTTTAAGTCTCCATACTCAAATCCTGACTTCAACTCATCATCATTTTCCATTATCTACCCTTGATATGTGATTATTTCCTTCCTACACGTTTGTGTACCTTTCTTGAATGACTCCTCTGTTATATCACCTGAGAAAAGCCAATCGGCTTCATCCATTAGTGTGACTGTTTTCTCCATGATATAGTGTGTGTACTCTAGCCACTCTATCACATCATCTGGAAACTTAGGTTTATTTAACCTTATTTCCTCCTTAAGTAGATCTGCTTGTCTCTTAAGTGTACTTTGTGTGTGCTTAAAATGACCTCCACTCATAACATCCTCACAGTCAAATTTCTTAGAAATAGTTAATCTATTATACTTAAGTTTACTCTTGTGTACTTGAGTACCTCTGTTGAGAATACCTTTTCCCATAGCTTATTCTCTTTTACTTCGTAAATGTCCACATTTTAAAGTTCACTTCTTCCAACAGTTGTTATGGAACAGGTGAAAGTTAGGTTATTGAGGTTCGTAAACTGACCAAGCAGTTATGGTCTAAGACTTCCCCTCCGAGTCGTATGCTCAAGTCTTTATGAAGTGGGCTGTACAATTATTACGTCAATAACCACTGTCATTCTATGTATACCGAAGTATCCCTATTTGTATCTAAGAACTCTTGAGCTTCTTCTCCATCTACCACATTAACGTAGTAGTCTTTCATATTACTACGTACATACTCTTGTAGACTATCTAAAGACATATCATCTACATACAAATCAACTGTTGACTCTATGTCTTCTGTAGATGGAAATTCATCGTAAATTACTTCTTCAGTCATTTTGTGTCCCCAATTTAAGTTTGGTGGGCAAGGTAGGAGTTGCACCCACTTTGTCTAGCGACACCAGATTTACAGTCTGGTTGCTTTCTCCATTGCATACTTGCCCAAGTTAAAGACTGGTTACTGAAGCGTGATAATTACTTCTCCCACCCTCGCTCTCCTCCTCACCAGCCTTAATCATCAGTTTTACATATGTGTAATGCCGACACACCATCTGATGCTCCATATATCTCAATTACAATCGTACCGTGAACTATATTAACTTCGTAATCGAACTTCCAGTATTCTAGATCTAATAATATCTCACCTAGATACTGTCTATGCTTGTGTAAATCAAGTTTAATTTTGTTTATCATACGTTACTCCTAAAATGGTGTATCCACTTTCCAAGCTATACTCTGCACTTCTCGTGCATATGTGTCACCATATTCCCATGATCCATAGGTATGTGGTGACTTAACTGCACAGAACCATCTGGCGTATGGGTTTTCTCTTTCCTTCGATGGCTTCTGCCACTTCTTGAGAACTCTCCACTCCCATGTACCATCAGGAGATTTCCATATCTCGTATGGATTCTCTACTGGTCTGGTTTTATTCATTAAGTTTTTCTCTTTACTCATCAGTTGCACCTCTGTCTGTGAAAGGTTCATCATACTTATGGGCATACCCTCCATAATCTACATCATCACCATGAAAGGTTGATCTTTCCACTGCATCCCATCTAACATAACCCCTTGATGTTCTTGAGTTAAAATGGTGCAGTACCTTCTCTGCATCTATGTCTGGATCAGCTTCTAAACAGTTTGCACATGTCCAATGATCTGTCACATCATCAAACACAAACAGAACCTCATCAGAATCTACCAGCATATCACACTCGCTACAGTAAAATACTGACATTAGAAATCCTCTTGTTTAATGTTATCTTTATTACTTGTGTACTGTATTCTAATAATACCACCACCACTACAGTAAACTAACAATATTATGAATACTGCTATTACACCAGTTAGTACCCCACCCCAAAATATTGAGAGGAATACTAGTATATCAGGTAACGCTAGAAACCACATCCATCCGTGAATTTCAAGGTTGCATGTTCCGATACACTCTCTCCATTACCCGCACTCACTTCAACTTTGAACTGAGCAAGGTAGTCTCCATCCTTCACCAGTTTATACAGCATGTTCACCAAATGCTCTTGTGCCATATCCTCAACATCTAAATAC
>Ga0187827_10006288_pt1 | contig 13622 bp, 14 predicted proteins | sample ETNtaG_39_FD_167969 | JGI IMG/M metagenome (GOLD analysis project Ga0187827, IMG submission 167969) | Marine microbial and viral communities from oxygen minimum zone, Eastern Pacific Ocean - ETNP2014_SV_150_PacBio MetaG (Illumina Assembly) | ecosystem: Environmental > Aquatic > Marine > Hypoxic... | reverse complement strand
TAAAGAGTTCTGGGCTGAAACGTCAAAGATAAGTCCTCGCTGCGCTAAAGTAGTTGATGCATTTAATAAATATGCAGACACTATGGAAAAAGCTGGTTATCCTTACAGATAATTAAAATCATTACACTCTGGCACTTAGGTGCCGGAGTGTTACCTCAAGTTCCTTGACTGATTGGGCTAATTAATCCTATTTGTATCCTATTTGTATCTTTTCGCTTTCGGAAATGGAGCGATTATGGCTTATATTAAGCGAAGAAAATATAAAAATAAGTCGGTTGGTTATCAAGCTATTGTTCGTCGAAAAGGATTTAGAACAATGGTTAAATCTTTCCAAGTAAATGAGATATCCATTGAATAATTCAAAAAATTTTTTTTGTAAATTCTACTAATATTTAATTATTCACACAATTTTTTGACAAGGTTTATGATACCATCAACAGTTGGTATGGATAATTTTTCAAGATTAGGAGCTACAGGTATAGGTGTATCTTCTGCTGTATAACGTAACACCGGTTTTAGAATTTCTTTATAACAGTGTTCAAATAGAATTGCTGTAATCTCACTTGCTACACTTGCAGTATAGTGACCTTCACTAACAATGAGACCTCTTTTAGTTTTTCTAACAGATTTAATAATAGTTTCTTTATCAAGAGGGCTTAATGTTCTAAGATCAATAACTTCTGCACTTATATTTAATTCTGCTAATTTTGTTGAAGCTTTCTCAACAAAATTAACCATTCTAGAATATGATATTATTGTAATATCTTTTCCATTTTTTCTAACTAATGCTTTACCAAATTTACAGTCAGATTTTTTTTTATCCAATGGGCCTTTAGAATTATAAAGTAGTTTATGCTCAATAAAAATAGTTGGGTCATTCAAGTTTATTGCTTCTCGTAATAAATGATATGCATCATTTGGCTTACTTGGCATAATTAAATATAAACCAGGCACATGCATTATCCAAGATTCTAAACTCTGAGAATGTTGAGCTCCTCCAGATCTGCCAGTTCCACCTTGGGTTCTTACAACTATTGGAACATTAATTTGTCCCCCAAACATATATCTTATTTTTGCAGCTTGATTGGCAATTTGATCCATAGACATTCCAAAAAAATCTACATACATCAGTTCAGCAATTGGTCTTAGTCCTGTCATGGCAGCACCTATAGCGCTACCAATGATAGCAGGTTCTGAAATTGGAGTATCAAGTATCCTTTTATCTCCAAAGATGTCTATTAACCCTTTTGAAGCACCGTAGGCCCCTCCGTATGCACCAACATCTTCTCCCATTAAAATAACATTTTCACTTTCTTTCATTGCATCATACATTGCCAGTCGAATAGCGTTTCGATATGTAATTACCTCATAATAATCTTTTTCTATTTCAGGCATTTTAAGAATTCAGAATTTTGTTAATTCTTACCTTAATACTAGTCGGTAATGGTTTATTATTATCATAGACATCCTTAAAAATTTCTCTATTTGAATTTAATGGAGACTTTATTGCAAAATTCATTGCTTTATCCATTTCGTTAGAAATTACTGAATCTAACTGATGAATTTGTTGTTTAGTTAATAATTTGTTATTAATTAATTTGTTTTTAGCAAAAGTTATTGGATCTTCTTTTCGACCTTTTTTTTCTTCTTTTTCTTGTCTATATAGGCTTTTATCCATACGTGCATGTCCATAAAAGCGATAACATTCAATTTCAATAAAGCCTGGTTTCCCATTACGAGCATCTTCAATTATTGGTTTAGCTTTAAAATAAGCTTCCTCTACATCTAAAGTAGTTATGTGGATTGTATTTAAGCCAAATGATTTAGCACGACCTGAAAAATCTTTTAAGCCTACAGCTCTATCAACTTTTGTTCCCATACCATATTGATTATTAATACAACAAAATACAGCTGGTAATTTCCATAAAGCTGCCATGTTCATACTTTCATAAAGAATTCCTTGTTGCATTGCTCCATCACCAAAAAAAGCAACTGATACTTTAGGTTCACAAAAATACTTATGGCTCAATGCTGCACCAACTATAGTTGGAATTCCGCCCCCAACAATAGCATTAGCACCAAGGTGACCTAGACTCATATCCGCAATATGCATTGATCCTCCCTTACCTTTACAATAACCATCTTTTTTTCCTGCTATTTCTGCCATCATACGATTTGGATCACCTCCTATTGCAATAAATATACCGTGACCACGATGATGTGTTGTAAAAGTATCTCCTAATTGCATTGCTTTACCCATACAAGTTGCTCCAAGCTCTTCTCCAATTGATAAATGAAGCATTGAACCTGCGGATTCTCCTTTTATAAATAATTCTAAAACTCGTTCTTCGAAAGTACGAATACGTTTCATAGTTGTATAGAATTCTTTAAGAAAAGTGTTCACGTATTATTATTAATTAATTTCGTTAATTTGAATTTTTATATCATTTGGTCTATGTTCTGCTGCTCTTATAAAAGCTTCAACACTCATATTGAAAGGAAAAGTAACTGATATAAGAGGCTTAACATGTATTTTTTTAAGAGATAGAACAAGCACCTTCATAATTTAATTTTAGTCATTTGCTTTTTTGTTTATTTTCATTTTTTTGTTTTGTATATTAAAACTTATAAATTTAAAGAAATTTTATGGCAAATAAATTTAATATTAACTTAACAAAAAAAATATAATAAGTCTAAAGATATGATTTTATGCTGTGGAGAGAATGTTATAGATTTTATTCCAAAAAATAGTAAAAATTATTATTTTAAAGCCTGTATTGGAGGGTCACCTTTAAATACAGCTCTAGCTTTAAGTAGATTAAATCAATCTGTTTATTTCTTTTCCAGAATTTCAAATGATTTCTTTGGTAAAAAAATAATTGATTTTTTAAATAAAAATAATGTCAATACTTCTTTGGTTCAAAGAACAAATGATCTTACAACTATAACAATTGTAAGTGATAAACAAGATCCACAATTTTCAATTTATGCTACGCAAACAGCTGATCGCAATATTACAGAATACTATCTTGATAACAATTTTAGAAATAAATTACTTTTAGCACATTTTGCTTCAGTTTCACTTGTTCTAGCTCCTGGATCAGAAACCTATTTTAGGATGATGCAAGATCTTCAAAAAAATTGTATTATTTCAATTGATCCCAATATTAGAAAAAATTTAATTCCAGATCAAAACATATTTATTACTCGTTTTAATCAATTTTTAAATATAGCTGACATCATAAGATTTAGCTTTGAAGACTTGAACTATATTGCACCTGCTAAAGAAAAAGATTCAATTATTATGAATTGGATATTAAATAACAAGGTATCTGTTATTATATTAACTGAAGGTTCAAATGGAGCAACACTCTATACAAAAAAATTTAAAATTAAAACTCAATCTATCAATATAAAAGTAGTTGATACAGTTGGGGCAGGCGACAGTTTTCAAGCAGGAATTTTTTCTTGGTTAATGAAAAATAATTTTCTTTTTAATAAGAATTTTGAACTATTGGCTGAAAGTGAATGGTCAGCATGTCTAAATTATGCTAACAAAATAGCTTCTCTTAATTGTATGAAAGAAGGATGTGATCCACCTTTTGAAAAAGATTTAACTTAAAAGTTTAAAATTATTCAAAAAATGCAATTATAGCTCCAACTTTAACAACCTCTTTTTCACTAACTTCAATTTTTTTTATAATTCCAGAATCTAATGCTGGTAATTCTACAATTGCTTTATCACTTTCAATTTCAGCGATAATTTGACCTCTATTAAATTGCTCTCCTTCTTTTACAAGCCATTTTGATATAGTACCTTCTTCCATAGTTTCACCTAATCTTGGCATAATTATTTTTTTTTCCATATATTTTATGTATAAAATACTATTTTTTTAATAAATTTAATCTTTATTTAATGAAATGTCATTGATATAAATTTTTTTTTACAGTAATCTAATGTCAATTCTAACTATATTAAATGGAGGAAATTTAATATGTATAAAAATACTATTGCTATTTTGGCATCAATTATATTTTCCTTAATTTCTTTTTCAGCATTTGCAGTCAAAGTTGGAGCTATTTACCTTGACTCGCAAGGATTTTATGGAGGTATTCAAAAAGGAATTATGGCTGCTGGAGCAGATGAAGGAGTTGAACTGATTGGTAATAACTCTCAGGGAGATGTTACTAAAGAGTCTGAGTTTATTGATCAGTTAATTGCAGCTGGTGTTGAAGCTGTAGTAATGTCTCCTGTTTCTGTAGAAGCGTCGGTTGCTGCAGTAGAAAGACTTAATGAAGCAGGTATACCTGTTATTTGTTATAATACTTGTCTCTCAGATGCAGATTCCGAAAGATTAATTAAAGCGCTTGTAACAACTAGTCAATTTGATTTAGGACTTCCTATAGGTCTTTTGGCTGGAGAATGGGCTATCAAAGCAGAAATTGATCTGAAAATCGGCATACATAATTGTAATGTATATGAAGCTTGCCAACTTAGACAGGATGGATTTATTGCTGGCTTGGAACAATCAGGAGCTAACTTTGAAGTTGTGAATAACCAAGAAGCATTTGCTCATGATAAAGCAACTCAAATTGGTACAGATATATTAATTGCTAACCCTGAAATAAATCTTATGTGGGCTTCTAATGAAGGGGGTACTGTTGGAGCAGTTAACGCTGTTGTAGCTGCAGACCACGTTGGTAAAACATACGTAATGGGAACTGATACAACTAGTGAATTGATTAATATGGTTCAACAAGGAGATATACTTCTTGCAGTTAATTCTCAATTCCCTCAAGATATGGGGGCTGGAGCAATGAGGTATGCACTTAAAGCTATCAAAGGCGAACCAATTGATCAATATCTACAACTTACTCCAACAAAAATATTTACTACACTGGATAAGTTTGCAACTGCACAATGGTTAATAGATCATGCTGATGGGTTACCATAGAGCGTAATAATTATTTTAAAAAGGGACATTTATTGTCCCTTTTTTTATATTTTGTAATATAAAAAAATTTTTGGCCAATACAAAATCAAAATAATAATTGATGCAAAAAGAAAAACCAAAAATTAGTGTAAGTAACATACATGAACTTGGTTTATTAGTAGCATGCATTATTGTATTGTGTGTTTTCGGTTTTTCTACAGATTATTTTTTCTCTCAAAGAAACTTCATGAGTATATTACGAAGTGCTTCTTATGTTGGTTTGGTAGCATTTCCAATGACATTTGTTTTAATTAGTCGAGAGATAGATATAAGTGTGGGTCCTTCAGTTGCCTGGTCAGGAGTTTTATTTGCAGGTCTGATTAAATGGTATGGAATAAGCTATCCTCTAGCTGCAGTTATTGTTTTACTTTGGGGTATATTGCTTGGGTATTTTGTTGGCATAGCCAGAACTAAACTTTTAATCCCAACCTTTATCACAACCTTAGCTTTATGGAGTGCATTAAGAGGTTTCTCCTTATGGATAACAGATGGCATGCCAGTATTGATTAGTGACAAGACTTTCAGATATGTATTTGGAGGTGATTTATTAGGATTGCCTACAGTTACTTGGATAATGTTTGCCACGTTTATTCTTTTCTGGTTTGTAAGTAGCTTTACTGTTTTAGGAACAAACATTTATGCTGTTGGGGGAAATCCTAAGGCAGCTAGAAGCATTGGCATTAATGTAGATAGTATTAAAATCATTACTTTAGCCGGAACAAGTTTTTTTTCTGCCATAGTTGGAATATTATATGTTGCAAGAGTCTCCTCGGGAAATTCTACTGTTGGAGAAGGGATGGAGTTTGATGTCATAGCTGCTGTTGTTGTTGGAGGTACTGCTTTAGGTGGCGCAGTAGGTCGAATGACAGGAACCCTATTAGGGGTATTATTTATTGCTATGATAGGAAATGGCTTAATACACTGGGGTATAGATCCAGATTTAAATAAAGTAGTAAGAGGTATAATAATTTTTCTAGCTGTTGTGATTAACTCAAATTTATCATTAAAAAAACATGCAGGTCCAAAAGAAGATTAATGGAAATTTTAAAATTAAATAATATTTCAAAATATTTTGGGGCTATCGTTGCTCTTGACAAAGTAAATCTTAGCTTAAATCAAGGTGAGGTGTTAGGTTTAATGGGAGATAATGGAGCTGGTAAATCAACATTAATAAAAATTATTGCAGGCAACTTTAAACAAACTGAAGGTCAGATCACTTTTGAAAATGAAAAAGTTGAATTCTCAAAACCTATGGATGCTAGAAATAAAGGGATTGAAGTTGTTTATCAGGATTTAGCTTTATGTGATAATTTAACTGCTGCATCTAATATTTTTTTAACAAGGGAAATTAAAAAAAGAATTGGCCCACTTTCCATAATTAATTTTAACAAAATGTTTGAACGAGCTGGACACATATTTAATGAATTAAAATCTGAAACTTTACCTAGAGAATTAGTAAAAATGATGTCAGGAGGCCAACGCCAGGCTATTGCTTTAGCAAGAACCAAATTAACTAAAGCAAAAATGATTTTATTAGATGAACCAACAGCAGCAATTAGTGTGAGACAAGTTGCTGAAGTTTTAGACTTAATAAGACATATGAAAAATGAAGGCATGTCTATTATAATTGTTAGTCATAGAATGCCAGATATATTTGCAGTAAGTGATAGAATTGCTGTCCTAAGAAGAGGCAGGTTAGTGGCAAATAAAAATATAAAAAATAGCTCTCCAGAAGAGGTCACTGCATTAATAACAGGGGCTATAGAAGAAGCTTAATTAAAAAAAGACATTCTTCAATGTCCTTATAAATTTTAAAGTTCAATAATTAATTTAATCAATTATTATCTAAATAAGTTTTAATGAATTGTTTGTGATTGTGGACAATCATTTTATTGATATCAATATTTTTTTGTATTTCATAAATTAATTCTAGATAGGATTCATGTGTAAAAAAATAATGACCTGTACTAAAAAATTTAGCGTCATTTGTTGAGGTATCAAAGCACCATTTTTCCCATTTTTTTGAATCTAAAACAATACTTTTAAAATTATTAACATTTTTAAAAAGAGACAAAGATAAAGCATTACTAATAACTGTTTTTGTCTCAAAAGCACCGAAACTTGGTGCAACGTTTAATGCTCCTAAACCAGCTTTTCTTCTCATTTGCACATCTATATAATCTAGATAATCGCAGTTATGGTCTTTAATACGAATATTATATTTTTTAGATAAATTGCTCATGAAAATAGCATCTTCAAAATTAAATTCTCCTGCTTGGTATATTTCTTTTGTTAAACTTCCAGTTGTTCCAACTATAAATTCAACATTCTTAAAATTGGATATAAATTTTAAATCAATTTCAAATTGATTACGATTAAGAGCAACACCATGTTCTTCTGCTCCATATTCATAAAACAAAGGTTTGTTTGTTATATTTTGATTGTTGCAAAAATTAAAAAGCTCTGTAGCAATTTCATGTTTTTTTTCTTTGCACAAAGAAGTGTCAATATGAAGTAAATCAAAATTACAATCTATATCAACTTTTAAGCTTTTTTTTGTATCTTCAATTTCTTCAATCATTGTATCTTTTGGTTCGTTTCGAACAAAAGGTCCCGAATGATCTCTACACAAAAATATAAAAGGATTCTCTTGTTTTTTTACATCAATGATTTTAGTAAATTCTTCCGTAGACAAATTATTTACATATCCAGAACCCAATTCTTTTGCCTCTATTTGGTTACGAGAACAAATAATCATTATAGGTTCTTTGTTTTCTAATGAATACTGATCAATTGCATCAATAACATTTAAACTCATTGGACCAATGCCAAGAAAAGATTCATGTATTTTGTTATTCATTCTATATTTTTCAAGAAAATCTTGTGAATATATGATATTTCTAATAAAATTGATTATATTGGTGCAAAATTTTCATTTCAGGATTCGTGCCAGACAGAGTATTTTTTTGTGAATTCATAACCATTTTGTCTCCTTATTATTATAGAAAAAAATAAATATAGTAGAGTATATAATAATAACAATAAGTATTTGAAATCACAATTTAAAATATATATTTTGCTTAAGTTAATGACATTGGAAACTAATTAACACTCACTTTCCAGAAAGGATTGCCCTTATGCCAAAAATCGTCGTCGTTGGTAGTTTTGTAGTTGGGATTACTTTTGGTGTGTCTCGAATGCCTGCGGTCGGCGAAACCCTGATAGGTGATTCTTTTGACTTAGGGCCAGGGGGAAAGGGAACCAATCAAGCGATAGGTGCAGCCCGCCTAGATGCACAGGTCAATCTTCTTGCGTGTGTCGGGGATGACATCTTCGCGGATATGGCGCTTGGTATCTATAAAAAAGAAGGGTTGTTGCTCGACCACATTCATCGGATGTCCAATATTAATACAGGTGTAGGGGTCGTAACCCTAATGCCCGACGGTAAGAATTGGATAATCGGCGATTTCGGCGCTAATTTTCTGATGACGCCGGCCCACGTTGATGCTGCCGAGGCCCTAATAGCCCAAAGTGACATCGTAATGTCCCAATTTGAGGTTCCACCTGAGACTGTCGTCCGAGCGATGGAATTAGGGCGCAAGCATGGCGCCATGACGATATGGAATCCGGCCCCAGCTAAGGCCGTAATTCCTGATCTTCTGGCTAATGTCGATCTTTTAACCCCCAATGAAACTGAAGTCCGTATCCTGTTGGGGCTGGCCCCCGATGATCCCACGCCCACCCTCGATTTAGCCCAACGCCTCTTTGCTCTGGGCGTTGAGCGAATTGTGGTTACAAAAGGCAAAGACGGAGCCCAAATCGTTACAAGCGATGGGAGCGAAGAGATTCCTGCGGTCGAAATTACCCCCGTTGATCCCACTGGAGCCGGCGACTGCTTTAACGCGGCCCTGGCGGTGGCTCTAGGACAAGGAAAATCACTAACAGAAGCTGTGCGGGAGGGCACCTACGCTGGGGCTTACTCGGCCACCCACTTAGGGGTAATTGACGGCTTACCAACACGCCGCGAATTGGACGAATTTATATCAAAAACCTAAAGATAGCCTTTGTGCGCCGAACAAAGCAACCGCTAGGTCTAACCGACTTACTTTTGCAACAACTTCGGGGTCGCATCGCTATCGTTGTAAACGTGCCACTCCGGTCCAATCACCTGCGGGGGATGGTACTGGTCGTCTGACTCACCCTGCCAAGTCTCAGTACTCTCCGGCTGTTGGGTCAGGCATAGGATATGATGGCGTAGCTCACCCTTCCAGCGAAACCATTCCTCCCAAGGAGTGGTGTGAGTCTCTTCCATCGGGGGTACCGCGTGAATAATCTGACCGATCTCAGGATGATGGATTACCGACCATTCGTGTTTATCATACGCCTCGGCCACACCGGGTTGGGTAAAGAGTTCAAATTCTATACCATCAATCGATGCAGCGGCGATATCCACCTTGGCATCACGTAACATTTGGTTAAAATTAAACATCGCAGGCTCCTTTACAAAAACTTGTTTATGGGTTTAATAATCATGATAGAACACAGAGTTACAATGACAGAACACTTAAGCTGTGTTAAGCATTTTCTTTTCCCTCAAGTAATCCTTGACACGGCACTAGCTTAAGAGGAGATAGATTATGGCAGGTTACACCCCCCGAGAGCGTTTCTTTGCAGCAATTAATCATGAGGAGCCAGATCGGGTCCCGATAGATTTGATGGGCAATGCGACCATGCTCCTGGACGATACCTACTTCCGCTTACGTGACCACCTAGGACTAGATCCCATCCCCCCTGCTCGAAAAGGGGCCACCGCTAACTACTATGATGAACGAATTCTTAAGTACTTTGATATTGATTTCCGTCGCGTCTTTTTGAAGTCCAATCCTGAGACTGAGACAATCCAGTTAGACAATGACACCTACCTGAATGGCTGGGGGATTGGCTTCCAGCGGACCGGTCTTTGGGTGAATGCCACGATCAGCCCACTCCACGGAGCGACTACTGTCAAAGAGGTGGAGGCCTTCGATTGGCCGACAGCTGAGCGGCTGTACAGTGTGGAAGGCCTAGCTGAGGAAGCGAAACGGCTATACGAAGAGACTGATTACGTCATTGTCGCTCGCAACCCATTAACATACGGCTTCTTGGACCGCTGTTGTACCTTACAAGGGATGGAAGAGTTTTTCATGACCTTGGCTCTAGCCCCCGAGGTCGCTGAGGCAATGCTAGTCCACATCCTGGAAATTTACAAAGGCATTTATGGTATGTTTTTGGATGCGGTCGGTCCTTATGTTCAGATGGTGGAAACGGGCGATGACCTGGGGGGTCAAAACAACCCCCTCATTTCACCTAAAATGTATCAGCAATTTATCAAGCCCTGCGAACAAGCCCTACACGACCTCATCCGAGAAAAGACCACGTACGCCGCCATTTTCCGCCACACAGATGGGGCCATCTTCAGCTTGATTCCCCACCTCATTGAGGTTGGCGTAGATGTACTCAATCCAGTACAAACCTCTTCCCAAGGAATGGAAGCGGTTGGTCTCAAACAGGCATATGGCCAAAACATCACTTTCCATGGCGCGGTTGAAGGCTTTGAAGGGGACGAGGTCACCACGGATCAGATCGTGGCGCACGTAAAACGCCAACTCGAGCCTTTTGCTCCCGGTGGGGGCTATATTCTAGGTACTTGCAACCACATGATAAATGTAAAGCCAGAAAATATTATTGCCTTGTTTGAAGCGGCCCACGAGTTTGGTCGGTATAGCTAATTAGTGCTTGGCAGAAAATAGTCTTTCATTAATTATATCAATATGAAACATTGAAATTTATGATCCGAAGATTCGAAAAAACGTGAGCATGCGTATCATTGCAAAATGGCAACTGTTGCAATTACAGGATCATCGGTTTGGTTCCTTGTTTTTTCCTAGGATCTTCACGATTTGAAATCTTATGCGCACATTTAATTATTGAAAATAAAATTAAATTTTTTCAGCAAGTTTTAAAAAATTTTCAAACTCTTGATCTTCAATGCTTACTGTAATTTTTGGATCATTAAAAGTTTTATTCTCTACATCTTTAATATATTCTTTATAAGCTTCTACACGCTCATTGTGTAAACGTTTATATTCCTGATTAAATTGTCTATATATTCTTGAATGCCTTGGGATATGACCTAAATTATAACCTAAAACATCTTGAGAAAATAAATATTGTGCGTCGCATTCGGATCCACTTCCCATTGATACGGTTAATAATTTTACTCTTTTTGTAATTACAGCAGCAACTTTAGGCGGAACAACCTCAACTTCTAATCCAATAGCTCCAGCATCATCTAGTTCCATTGCATGAAGTAAAACACCAGCTGCTTCTTCCGCTGTCTTTCCTATTGCTCTATAACCACCTATCCAGGTGTTATTGCCTGGAACTAAACCCACATGACTAATAACTGGTACATTTTCTTTTCTTAATTCTTTAATAATATAAGAACTGTTATTTGTATAAAATGAATCACAACCAATTGATAGTAAAGAATATGCTGATCGAATAGCCTCTGTTGAAGATGCAAATGATCTTTCAGGAGCAGCACTCATTAAATGAGTGTTTGGAGCAGCCTCCCTAATTCTTTTTAAATCCTCGAAAGTACTATAAATACCGTGCTGAGGCATTCCATAAGCTGAAACAATGATGTCCATCCCAGCCTCTTCAGCCGCGATGGCTTCTTCAACATTATTGACATAGACTTCATGTATTTGTTTTTTGCCTTTTAGATTTAGTAAATCATAAACTGTTAGTTTTTTTTTTATCATTTCTACCTATTTAATTAATTTTATTAGTTTATTAAAAATAATATTATGAAAATTCCAATATTTTCTTATCCTTATTTTCTGTTTTTGTATGTTAACATCTATTTACTTTATTTTCCTAAATAATATATTAATATAACTATTTTTCGGGTGAATATGAGCATAATTATTGATGAAAATGTTTCAGCTGATCTAAGTGAAAAACTTGGAGATAAAGTTTGGTTTAGGCCAAAAATCGATAAAAAAATTTTAAAAGATCTATATAAAAAAAGATCATGGCCAGGTATTTTCTATGTATCAATGTATTTTATTGCTCTAGCCTTCACGGGTTATATGTCGTTTTTAACATGGGGTACTTGGTGGACTATTTTATGGTTTTGGCTCTATGGAACTATTTATGCATTTAGTGGAGCTTATGACCATGAAAGCAGACATAGAAGTTTATTTAAACAACGCTGGCTTAATGATTTATTTCAATATATTTTTTCATTTATGACACATTTTGAACCTGTACGTTGGCGTTGGTCTCACACTTTACATCATAGTTATACTTTGCACACAAAAGAACCACTTGATTTTGAAATTCAAGTAGATAGACCTAGCAAACTTTTTAAATATTACATGAGTTTCATACCATTTGGCTCATTGTTATGGATTCATAAATCTTATCTTGCAGATACATTCAAATGCGCTTTGGGGATAACACCAGTAGTAATTGAACAATGCGTCCCAAAAAAACATAGAAGGAACGTCTTCTTGAGCTCAAGAATTCATATGCTAATTTGGGCTACAATTATTGTTATATCAATTGTTTATCAAACCATCTTACCTATTTTATTTATTTTGCTCCCTTTTTTTTATGGAAATACCTTTTTTGCCTTATGCGGACTTACCCAACATGCTGGACTTGCATTTAATGTTAAAGATCATCGTATAAACTCTCGGACCGTGATACTTAATCCTATTTTAAGTTGGTTATATGTTAAATTAGAATATCATATAGAGCATCATATGTTTCCTGGGGTTCCTTGGTATAATTTACCAAATCTTCATGAACTTATAAAAGATCAATTGCCTAAGCCAAGCAAAGGTTTAATCGATGCATATAGGGAAATTATTCCAGCAATACATAAACAAGCCTACGATCCAAGTTTTGTTCCAAAAAGAGAAATTCCTGCGTAAATTTATAAGGTATTTTAATTTTTATTCATTCAATATATTAAAAATTAATTGGATATTCGTGGAGTGATCTCTACATAACAAAAACAGAATTTGATAAGTTAAAAGCGGCACAAGTAGCTGCAGCACAGGAAGTGCCACAATCAATAAAAACGTTTAGTCCCGGCTTTACTCCAAATCATTGATCTTGATTTATTCATTTGATTTCGAAGATTCCGTCAATCTCCACCGCAAATCCCAAAGGCAGCTAAGGAACACCCGCTCAGATTCCATTTTGAATCACTATGAATTACTTTTGAATCGATGCTCGTCGTGGATTCTTTTCGGATTCTTTTCCCGATATAAATTGATTAAAAAACGTGTTACAATGATCCTCAGAAAGTGGAAATATAAAAGGAAATGAAGGATTAAAGGGTGTCGTGCTTTACGATACGTAATTCACGCACTCTGGCACTTGGGTAATTGAGATGTTGCTTCAGCAAATAAAGAAGGTGAAAAAAATAAAACAATAATTGAGATTAGGGTTTTCATCAATTTATTCTACCACCCCAAAGCCTTCTTGTTGAGCGTTCATTGGCACAGGGCACAGTAAGCACAGCTTACACACCCAATCTCACTCGATTTTTTTGATTGAGAGAACGTAAGG
>Ga0187827_10006287_pt1 | contig 13622 bp, 4 predicted proteins | sample ETNtaG_39_FD_167969 | JGI IMG/M metagenome (GOLD analysis project Ga0187827, IMG submission 167969) | Marine microbial and viral communities from oxygen minimum zone, Eastern Pacific Ocean - ETNP2014_SV_150_PacBio MetaG (Illumina Assembly) | ecosystem: Environmental > Aquatic > Marine > Hypoxic... | reverse complement strand
GCGCCGGTGGCATCCACGCTGACTCGGAGCCCCAGCTTCTTTTGAACTTTGGCCACCCGAATGGCCTGTTCGATGCTCTTCTGATTACCTGCCCTCCACGCGCTGATGACCGCGATGCCCCGTTCATTGAGCGCGGCGGTCAGCTTCTCAATTTCTGATTCGTCCGCGATGGAATTGATGCGGGAAGACCACATGTAAAGTGGCAGGCGATCGCCTCGCTTGAATTTAAGCGGCTGGGTGCTGTCGATGATGAGCTGCAGATAATCTTTTTCGGTCATGCGTTTGGGCTTTTCTGCGAGCACGCTGGTGAGTGCTCCGATGATAAGAATTGTGAGTGCCTGGTGTTTCATTTTTCGGGGCTCCCGGGAGGGGTTTACTTTGGCGACATGAAGTTGGAAACTCTCAACCAGTGTAGACGACCGAGCCATACAAACCAAAAACTTAAGGAGACAGTTGTGAAATACCGCTACGAAGAGCTTACCTGGCCGGAAATTCGTGATGCCGTGAAAGAAGAGAAGGTGCTCGTGCTTCCGGTCGGCACGGTGGAGCAGCACGGCCATCACCTGCCGCTCTCGGTGGATAACCTGACATCCGGTGAGCTCAGCCGGCGTGCAGTCGAAAGCATTCCTGAAGAGGCCCTGCTCATGCCGCAGGTGAGCTACGGCTTCAACGAACACCATCTGGACTTTCCGGGCACGATCGCGATCCAACACGAGAACTTCATCGGTTACATGGTCGATATCGGCCAGAGCATCGCGCACCACGGCTTCCGCAAACTTATCATGGTCAACGGGCACGGCAGTAACATCCCGTTCCTGGAGATCGCCTGCCGTCGCATCAACAATACGACCGATGCGAACGCGGCGATCCTGCCCTGGTGGAATCTTGCCAAACCTGCAATCGCCGAGATTCGTGAATCGCCGAAACCAGGTGGCATGTCCCACGGCGGTGAGCTCGAGACATCTGTCATTCTGCATCTGCGGCCAGACTTGGTTCAGATGGAGAAGGCGAGCGTGGACATCAATTATCAGAAGTCTGATTTCATCTGGTGGGATCTGGAGGAAGGTTCACCAGTTCGTTTCATGGAACATTTCAGCCGCCTTTCGAAAACGGGCGCCATCGGCGACCCGACACTCGGTACGGAGGAGAAAGGGAAAAAGGTTGCGGAATACACGGTGGATCGGTTGGTGGCATTAATTAAGGAATTTCGCCGAAGGGAAATCCCGCCGCGGGTGGATCATCATTGAATGCGTTGAAGAGGACCGCGGATGAAGAGGACCGCGGATGAAGAGGACCGCGGATGAAGAGGAGGCCGTCCCTATCCTTTTCTTCATCCGCGGCCCTCTTCATCCGTGGTCCTCTTTAACCGCGGCCAATCGGCAGATTTGCGGGTCGTTCATACGGGAGTTCTTTGAGATATACGGAGGCTGGGATTACCGTGGACCCGCCATCTATCGCCGCGTTTGCTTGATCAAGTAAACGACACACTTACTCATTTCTCATTAATCATTACGCAGGCATGTCTGAAGCCAAGCTACCAAAATCCAAACAGCGGCTGCTGGATTTGCTGATGCAGGCGTCAATGATGTTCCTCTGCACTTCGCTGGTGGTCAGGCCGTTGACGTCGGGTTTTACGATCGGGCTCGAGCTGACACTGCTGTTCCAGTTCTTCACGCTGCTGTCCGGCCTGATGTGGCTAAGCGTCATGGTGCTGAAGCGGGAGCTGCGAATCGTCCTGCCCGGCAATGGCATCCCGCTGGCGATTTTCGCTGTGTCCATCGTGGTTTCGGTGTTTCGAGCATCCTGCATTTTTCTCGCGGCCTCGACCGCCTTTGATTGGATCGTGGATCTGCTTCTGTTCCTTCTCGTACTTCAACTGGCTCGCGATGCAGAGAATCGGCAGACGCTGATCAGGGCCTGCCTAGCTACGGCCTTCGTGGTGGCCGTGTATGGGCTGATCCAATACTTCAAGGGCTTCCCGGAAATGAAGGTCTGGATCGAAGCGAACACCGCCGAAGCTCAGAGGGCGCTGGGCATCTTTGATCCCATTAACTGGAACGATCTGAAATCACGCCTTTATACGGACGAGGTCTTTTCTACCTTTGTCATTGCCAACGCGCTGGGCGGATACCTGGTAATGATCCTGCCATTGCAGTTCGCCGATCTTTCGATGGAGATGATTGGCCGTGAGGGCAGTTTTTTCAGTCGATTGGAAGGCGCCTGCGTGAAACCGTCGTTCATCGTGAAGAGTGTGGCTTTCGTCCTTCTGCTTTACTGCCTCTCTCTGACAGGGGCGAAAGGCGCGTGGGTCTGCATGCCGATCCAGGTCGCGGTCTTCGCTTTCTTTCTTGGCAACGCCGTTTCGCGTCGCCTCAGGATGCTGGTGATTGGCGGAATCGGGGCATCGATCGCCGCGGGTATCCTGGTAGTCGGGCTCGCATGGCTCACGAAAGGCAATGCGATTTCCGATCGAATCCTCGGTGCTGCATTTGGGCTCTGGGATTCCTTGTATGTGCGACTCGGCTACTGGCAGACGGCCCTGCAGATTCTGAAATCGGACGGCAATTTCTTTCTGGGCGTCGGTGCCAACAACTTTCAGGAGGCGTACCCGGTTTTCAAAACCGTGACGGCCAGCGAGGTCCAGAAAGCGCATAACCATTATCTGCAACTGTTCGTCGAGTTGGGAATCGCCGGGGGGGCGGCCTTTGTGGCGGTGTGGAGCATCCTGTTCATACGCTCAGCGAAAAGCAATGAAGTGAACGGCAGCGAAACGCCTCAAGCGCGCCCGCTGCGGGGCCTTTTATTTACGGCCTGCATCATTGGCTTTCTGTGCGTGGTTGTTTACGCGGATGCGTTCCGAAACATCCCGTCATCCAAAGACAACGTGGTCATTGGAGTCATGCTGGCTGGCCTGTGGTGTGCTTTTGTTGCGGTTTCAGGATCTGGAGCCTCCTGTTTCAGGCATTCAAATGCCTGGATCAGAGCGGCGGTACTGGCAGGGCTCTCAGGCATGCTTCTTCACAGTGTGATTGATTTTGATCTGTACGTCGCGGGTTGCGCGCAGTCGCTCTGGCTGTTTGGTGCAATCGCTGTTTCGTTTCAGGCCGGGCTGCATGAGAAGACCTTCAAGCTCACTTCGCTCTGGCAGGCAGTGTTGATGTTCAGCTCGCTGGCCGTCTTCGTGATTCTGACCTCATTCGTTTTTCCGAGGGTGACCGAATCAGCGGGGCTGAAAGCATCGGGCCAGCAGTTGATCCAGGCCGCGGCGGCGAAAAAGGACAGAGAGCAACATCTGTTGGGCCTGCAGGCGGGCATACTGCAGCTTGAGCTCGCCCGGCAGCGTAACCCCCTGGACCCTGAGATTCCTTTCGAGATCAGCATGGGCTATCGGCAGATGTGGCGCGTCACCCGTTCGATCGAGGCCGCCGTCAGGTGCGTTGAGTCCATGCAGCAAGCCAGCGCGCTGGCTCCCACTCGTGGAGGCTATTATTACCAGTTGGGCCTGTTCCTGGAGACACTCGCGGCGACGCAACCGAAAGCGATTGAATTGCATCTTATGAATCACTTTTCCATTGGAGAGGGGTTTAAAAGAGCGCCGGAGGCCTTCCGACCTGCACTGAGCCAATATTCCAGGGCTCGTGCGTTGTATCCCTCCAAGCCCTCCGCACGACTGCCCGAAGCGGATCTGCTCTGGCGGCTGAAGATGGTAGAGCAAGCTCGTAATAGGTATTCGGAAATCCTCGCGCTTGACGGTCAGATTCATCCCCGATGGCGCAATCTCAGACTTTCTGAGTCGGTGAGGCTGCGAATTGAGAACCTGCTCGCAGCTCAGCAACGGGAAACCGGGGTCGAAGAGTAGGAGCTCTGCATATTTTCCGTTCATGTTGTTTATTGCGAAAAAGATTCTCAAATACTTGTTGACTTGAGACTTCGCGATTGTTAAAACCCGGCCTTGATCTTGTTCTAAGCGGGATTTCGGATCCTGCTTGGGGCTTGAAAGAAGCGTAAAATGGTGTGTGGAATTCGAAGTTCGGTGTGCACGCTGAACTGCCTTTTGGTTCAAGAGGAATTAACCCTGACCATGCGGCCAAGATGGCTCGCAACCTCTGCTAGCCCGCCTCTGCCGGTCGTATTGTTATTTTTCTTAAAACTCTTGAAGCCCGATATTCGGAGGGTCTCACGTATCATTTTTAGTTCATCGACACGAGATTATTCATAGCTAGTCTGCCGGCTGAAAACCACGTCTATGTTTATGAGAGGCTGAGGCATAAACATAGTTTACAGGCTTACAGCGGGAGTCTCGCTGCCTTGGATACAGCAACGAGTGAGAGCATCACGATATAGCTTCCAAGCACACAAGACCGGTATTACCCGAAAGGGAAACGTTACGGCGCGTCCCCTGTCGGGTCGTTTTACGTACTCTCAAAATCTGCGGGCAAGGCAATCTGGCCATCGCGCCGGGATGCCATTTCTTTTCATCCGGGCCATTTCTTTTCATCCGGATGGATGAGTTCAACACTTGGAGATCGAAATGAATTGGAATTCGTTCAGATCTGTTTTCCTGGGGGGGCTGGCCGTCATCGCTGCGATGACTTGGTCGCCCCTTAATGCTGAAGATGGGCCCACACGCCAGCAGCTTCAGCAGGAGCTTACGCGCCTCCGTATGGAGATGCAGCAGCTCAAAGAAGACTTTCGTGCCTTCCAGGAAGCAGTCCGGAAAGGTCCCGTCAGGCCTGAGAAACTTTCCATCACAGGCTTCAACGTCGAAGGATCGAGCATCGACAAGGAGACTCTCGACGAAAAGCTCCAGTCGCTCACTGAAAAGAAGCTCACCCTGGACCAACTGCAGATCCAGGCGAGAACCAAAATCCAGGAGGCGTATCTGGATATTGGCGTTCGTGGTGTGCAGGTGATCATCCCTCCCCAGGAAATAACAGATCAGCCACTCACCGTCGAAGTGACAGAGCCCAAGCTCGGCTTCCTCGCAATCGAAGGCAACCGCTTTTTCGGCGACAAAAACATCCGCAGATTCTTCGAAGGCAAAATCACCACCCCTGAAGGCATGCTTGTGGCCCGAGACCTCGAGGCCCAGCTCGACTCAGCGAATCGGCATCCCGACAGGCAGGTCACCGCGGTGCTTCAACCCGGTGATGAGCCAGGCGTCTCCGATATCACTCTGAAGGTCAGGGAGCGAAAGCCCCTGCACGGGTACACCCCGTTCCACTATTCACTTGGCTGGAGCACCAGCGGCACCCCCAACGTCGGCCGCCTTCGCTTAAGCAATACGTTCCAATACACCAACCTTTTTGACCGGGATCACATCGTATCGGTCAACTGGGTTATGAACCCGGGCAACTTCAGGGAAGTTCATGTCATCGGAACGAGCTATCGAATCCCCTTCGTAAACAGCGGCCATGCCTTCACCCTGTTCGGCGGTTACTCGCGGACCGCTACAAACGTCGTTATCGATTCGCTCGAAATCACCGGTGACGGCCACAACGTCGGAGGCAACTTCACCTTCAAGATGCCCAAGTTCTGGACTATCGAGTCTTCCGCGACCTTTGGTGTCAGCTATTCGCAATCCAACAACAGCCTGGAGTTCGGCACATTTACCGTCATCGAATCCGAGATTGGCCAGTTGCCCTTCGATTTCCGTTACAGTTGGCAGAAGCGGGATACCTGGGGCACGACCCTTGGCTACCTCTATACGAAATGGAATCCGGGCAACCTTGTGAGCAACGGCGCACGTGAGAACTTTGAGCAGTTCCGAGAGGATGCAAATTCCTCTTACATCAAATACAGGGTCGGAGTCCAGCGTTACCAGAGGCTGGCGGCCGGCTGGACCCTGCATATGCGCTTTGACGGGCAATACACGGACGATGAGCTCATACCGGGCGAACAGTTTCGTCTCGGAGGCGCGTCCAACGTCCGCGGCTATGAATCAGGCGAAGTTTCCGGTGACAGAGGCTTCATGGTGCGCACGGAATTCCGTACACCGCCGTTGTTCAAGCATTTCTCCCGTCTTTTCAAGGAGGAGAAACAGGAGACAACTCACCTGGTGGGATTCGTCGATTATGGCCTGGCCAAGCTGGAGAAGCCGATCCGGGGCGACCCCAACGAGACAGATCTGGCGGGGGCCGGTTTCGGGCTCCGTTACCAGTTCTCAGAGTACTTTGTTGGAACCATCGATTTCGCATGGGCCCTCATGCAGGGCTCGGTGACAAGTACCGGCGATGCCATCGCCCACGTAAACCTTCAGATCAGTTTCTAGGAATTTTTTTGAAGAATTTAGAATTGAACAGATTGATGAGCGTCAGATTTGGGTTGATCTCGGATCCGCGGTTTCGTGCCCCCCACGCATGTGCTGCATCTGAGCTCAGGCCACGTACCGTCCCCCAAACCCTGATCCCCAATTTGAGCACGACCAAAATTCCAAGTTTTGGAATCCAAAGAGCCGAAGGCGCTTTCTCGAGCGTCCCGGCTTTCCGTATGGCCCGAGATTTCGACTCTTTTGTCCGCTCAGGCCGCATCACAGTAAGATCGATTTTCAGGAAGTCCGTTTTGGCCCCGGTGGAGTCTGGGGCCTTTTCTTGCTTTTCAGGAGCTAGTTCATGAGAACCTGGACAGAGTTCAAGTCCTCTCTCGTTGAGACCAGGTCAGTCAAAGGAAGACTGTCCCAGTCTCTGGCCGTTGTCCTATCTATGGCAACACTTTTCGGCACGATTCCCGTACCGGTATACGCACTCCCCAGTGGCCAGCAGGTCGTTCATGGGGATGTGTCATTCAATATCAACGGGAATAACATGACCATCACCGCCGGGGATAAGGTAATCATTAATTATGATATCTTCTCTATAGGCGCCAACGAGATGGTCAAGTTTCTACAGGCCGGCACTCAGTCCGTCGCCCTCAACAGGGTCATCGGCAACAACATGTCCGAAATCTACGGGCAGTTGCAGGCCAACGGAAACATCATCCTCGTGAACCCCCACGGCATTCTGTTCGGCCCGGGATCACAGGTGAATGTGCACGGACTCATCGCGTCGACCCTGGACATCTCTAATGAGAACTTCCTGAACGATAACTATGTCTTCGTCGGCGAAACCGGCTCCGTACAAAACCTCGGCCAGATTACCGCTGATACGGGTGGACACGTCATCCTGATAGCTCCTGAAATAGTCAATGACGGCTCCATCGAAGCTCCTGAAGGCGAGGTCATCCTCGCGGCGGATTCCACTTACTTCCTTTCAGAAAGTCTCGGCAGCCACGTCGCCGTCCAGCTCCAGACCGGCGGCAATGTCGTCAACTCTGGTCAGATCCTCGCAGATGCTGGCTCGGTAGGTATTTATGCCAAGGCCGTCCAGCAGAGCGGCGGGATCCAGGCGAACGCACTCAGTAAGGATGCTGTCGGGCGTGTGAAGATTGTCAGCTCTGAGAATACTGAATTGGAAAGCGGCTCAGTGACGCAGGCATCCGGTGGTGAAGTGAGCGTGACGGCCGGCAGTGATGCGCTCTTTCAACCGGGCAGCCTGGTGGATGTCTCTGCTGACGACCTGGTCGATGCAGCAGGCGCGGTTAGCGTCGAAGGTGACAGGGTCGGATTGGCGGGCATTCTTCTGGCTAATGATGACGGTGAGGGTGCAGGAAAAGTAACTGTTGACTCAGCAGGCAGGACCGCCCTTGTCGGGACCATTGAAGCTAAAGGCGGTGGTGAAGTGCGCATTAATCAACCTGGACCGGACGGCCTGGGCGAGTCTTCCACGATCATGTACTCCGGCTCAATCATCAACACTTTGGGCGGAGTGGACAATGGTTTTATTGAAGTCTCTGGCGCTACCCTTGACGTGGACAAAGGTGTGATTCTCGCCGGCACTATTCTGTTTGATCCGGTCGACATCATTTTCGGAAATGGAGATGATTTCACCGATGGGAATGGAAACCTTGACGGGTTCGATCCGGGCGGTGGTGATCTATCGGAGCTGGTTGCTGATGACGCAGGCGAAGATTTGAATTTTGATGTCTTTGGCAATGGAGTACTTAACAATTCCAATATTCCCAATGGCGCAACCCTCATCTTCCAGGCAAGTGACGACATTGAGCTGGAAACAGACTTCAATGTTGCAACCGCTACAGGCGTAAATAATATCAGCCTCACTCTCCAGGCAGCCGACGATGTCCTGTTAGGCGCTTTCACCTTGACAGTTGATGGCACGGGAAACCTTACCCTGCATGCGGATTCAGATTTCGCAGGCGGGTTTGAGGACAATCTGGGCAAAGTGGAAGGCACAGGCGCCAGCATTGTCGCCGGAACGGGTCTGGTACAGATCCAATCTACCGAGGAAATAACGCTGCCTCAGATAACGACCACCGGTGGAAACGTCACTGTTCAAAACATTAACGACACCATTCACACGGCAGCATTGGATACGGGTGGTGCAGACATACTCATCAGGGCAGATACAAATGCTGACTCTGAAGGCGGAATCCAGATTGAAGATTCAATGACGACAGCAAACGCAAATAATACCATTGGAGGCAACATTGTTCTCGAGGCCGCCGGCACTATTCAGCTCGATGAGGAGAATATCGTCACCGACGGTGGGGATTTCACAGCAATTGCAGATACTGATGGGGGAGGGGATGGAACGCTCAACCTCGCAGACGAAACCGGCGTTAATGAAATCATTACGACCGAACAGACCGGCGGTGGCAACAGGAATGGTGGTGATGTCACTCTTATCGTGGCGGATACCTTCGCAATTTCGGACGCAAATATTGATCTGGCTGGCGAGGGTACTGGAGTTGATGGACGAGTGTTTATTGGTTCAAGCCGGACCAATCAGGAGATCGAAATCGGTCTATCTGTCGATGGAGGGCTCAAGATTCAGACCGGTGATATTGCATCATTTGTAAACTTCAGTTCGATGCGAATCGGATCTTTCACCACCGCGCAGGGGGCCCAGAGAAACAACACCCACAATGCTGATATTCAGTTGGGAGCTGCAAGTCTTGGCGCGACAACGGTAATCGTCGATAACACCGGGGGCGATGGAAGTATTATTAATGATGCTGCTACCACCATCTTCAGAGCAGACCTGCTGACTCTGCGTGCAGGTGAGGGTATCGGAACTCAGGCCGATCCATTAGACATCAACGCCTCCGATGACACTTATGATTTGCTTACAGAGGGGGTCGGCAGCAATGGTGATATTTTCCTTACCGAAACCGCTGTAAACGGGAACATAGAATTGGATCTGGCCGCATTCGACCCCGATTCCAATGGCACGGCAAACATTACCACCGACGCAGGCTCTGAACAGGTAGTTGTTCTGATAAACGATGTGGCCGGAAACATTACAACCGACGGCACAAATATAATATTTACAGAGAATCTGGTCTTACAAACTGATGAGATTAATCTGGATGCCGTCCTCGATCTCAATGGCGACAACAGCCTTACTATTCAGCAGGATGCTGCAGACCGGATCCTCACCCTCGGAACAGATGTCGCCGGAACCCTCGCACTTACCGCCGCAGAGCTGAACAACATTGCGAATGTGGATGACCTCATCCTCGGCGACGGCGGAGATGGAAGTTTTGCCGGAGGAAGAGTAGACATCAACGCCGATATTGTCCTCCCAGGTCAGGACAACTTTATTCTGGCGGGCGATGATTTCTCGATAGTAAATACAGGCGGCTTCAACATTACAGCCACTCCCACTGGCGGAACCGCGGGAGGCGGGAATCTTGGTCTTTCGGCCGATGACAATGTGGGTACGTCTGCTGCACGCATCCAGACAAACGTCAATCTTCTGGCTGCCCGGTCGAGATCTGACGGAAACATCTTTATCACTGAGATTGATGCCGGCTCAGATGACAATGTTGACGTCAATCAAATCACGGTCACTCCCACTGGGAGAACGGAAGATAATCTCACCCTGACAGGCGCACTCACTGCCGATGGTGAAGTAGATATCCGCACAGCCAATGGCGACCTCACCATCTCCGAACAGGTCATTGCCGGCGGAACTGGGCAGAACGCCACACTCGTAGCAGGTGGTACTGGTGGCGGAACTTTTGATCTGATTATGAATGCCAACGTGACCGCGGATGGAGACCTTGCCGACCTCCAGGCCAGTCAGGACATCCTTCAGGCAGCAAACAGTGATTTTGTGATTGCCGCAAATGCTACACTCCTCGCCGGCCGGTCGATTGGCGCCAACAACGGGGATGCAGCCATCGACCTGAATGTCACCAACGTAGCAGCAGATTCCGGGCGCGCAGGCAATGCCACCGGAAACAACGATATCTTCCTGAACCAGGATGCCGCAGGCGGAAATCTCACGGTCAATGCAATCGCCAGCGCGCTGGCAGGGACGGGAATTAACGGCACTCAAGTGGATGCTGGTGGCGCAGGATCGGTCAATGGAACGATCGAGATTCTGACAGAAGACGATGACCTCATCGTATCGCAGGAGATCATCGCAAAGGGCGACGGCCACATTTTCCTCAACGTCCAGGGCGCGGGAGATACCTTCCGCCATACGTCAAACAACATTGACACCAACAACAACGGAGACATCCGGATAAAGGCCGACCGAGTCCAATTGGCCGGCGGGAACATCGGCAATGCCGACGAACATATTACTATCGAGCCGGAAGACCTGACCGTCCATATCAGCCTTGGTAATGCGGACGATACGAACGACCTCACCCTTTCCAATGCAGAGCTGAACACCATCGATCTGAATGGCGGCGCTGGGACGCTGGATATTGGACAGACCAACCATACAGGGAACATATCGATCACCGGTGACATAGATGTCGATGGTGATGTCGACAATGTCCTCAATCTCATCACCAACGGCTCGGTCATCGGCGGAAACATCAACGCCAACGACCTGGCAATTACTGCCAATGCGGACGTGAACGTAGACGTCCTCGTCGATGATGTAGCAATTGGTTTTCAGTCTTTGGGCGCCTTCGAAGTGAATCTCAGGGAAGGAGATGACGGTGATCTGAATATCACCAATGTAGATGGTGTCGTCGGTATTCAGGACACCACCGCAAACATCACAATCACCATGGACGCCAGCAATTCAGTGATGAGCGTTGTCGAGAACATAGGAACAGAGAGTGGTGGCGGAGGGAACGCAACATCCATCACAATTACGGCAGGAGGCTCGAACAGTACATTTGACGTAGTTGATTCCACAGCCAATCTCAGTATTGCTACCAACAACGGGCTAATTGAGCTGGCAGGAGACGACTTCACCATTGGTACGAACAACGTCTCCATCGATTCCGGCACCACTAACACCATCCTTCGCGCGGCAGATGCCACCAGACAGATCCTGCTCTCCGATAGTGATACAACGGACGCTGGAAATGCAGAATTGACCCAAAGTGAGCTCGGAGTCGTCTCCGCAGCCACACTCGTTATTGGTAATGAGAATACAAACGCCAACATCGTCATCGCCAACGGAGACGTAGATATCAGTGGCGGAAACACTACCAACCTTGCTCTTCGCACCCAGCAGAACCTCACCAGCGATGCGGCAGGCCGGACGCTGATTGGTGCTGGAAACCTGACCCTCCTCGCCGGGAATGTTACCGACAGCGCCGGGGGCGACTTCAATCTCAACGTCACCAACATCGCCGCCGAGGTAAGCGGAGATTTAAATATCACCGAGGCAAACGCCCTCAACGTCTTCCTCGACCTTTCAGGCGATGGAAACGATAGCCTCAGTACTATCAGCGGCATCAACGGTGACACCGTGACGATCACTGTCACCGCAGGCGATCTCACCAGAGAGAGCGGAAACGAAAACGCCACCATCAGCAGCACAAACAGCGGAAACATGAGCCTCACCGCTGCCGGCAACGTCGGTCTCACCGGCGACGATGACCGGTTATTGCTCGATGCCGACGAAAACGGCGTACTGACGTTGACCGACAGCTCGGCCGGAGGAATTGTCGCCGTCGAAATTATCACAACCGGTGCCAATACCGTGTTCGACGGAAATGACGACGGCATCATCAATGGCGAAGGAGTCACAAACGGCCTGAATGCGACAGATCTCGAGGTGGTCATCCGTGACGGAAACCTCACTTTTACCGAAAATTCGTTCGATATCACCGGCGCGGGCACCATCGACCTCGACGCCCAGGACCTCAACAGTGATGACGAAACGACAATCACCTTCTCAGGAAACGTCACCACATCGAACGGAAACATCACGGTTCTGGCAGACCACGACGTCATTTTCACCACCGATGCAAATGGTGACAGCGGTGACGTTATCGCCGGTGGCGGCAGCGATGTCCGAATTACGGCCTCTACAGGCGCTATCAATCATCCAGCGGGGACGGGATCGGTGAATGCCGATACTGGCACTGTCCTCCTGTCTTCTTTCGAAGGCATCGCAGCAAGTAACAACGTCCTCTTGACCGATGGAGCTAATGTGACTTTTGATGCCAACGGCGATGTGTTCATCACTGAGGCCGACGGTGTGAACTTCAGTGGAAACACCACCGGAAACGACGGCGACATCAACCTCATCGTCACCAATGGTGATGCCAATGTAGACTCGGTAAACGGCGTCGCAGGACTGACTACCGCAGGCAACGGAGCGATATCATTGAATGCCACCGGCACGGGCGGAGATGATGACGTAAATATCAACGAGATACTCGACGCATCAAGCGGGACAGGCAACATCGAGGTGTTCGCCGGCGGGGACCTCGACATCAACGCAAACATTGATGCCAGCAACGCGGGCGATGTAATACTGATTGCCACACTTAACGGAAACATCACCCAGAACGACAACGATGGTGACATCATCATCGCTGCCGACCTGAACCTGCAGGCTGAAGGAGCCATCGGTGCAGAAGGCGGAAACGCTCCTATCGACGCCAACGTTTCCCTCATCTCAGCGGATGCCAATATCTCATTGATTTCCATCCGGAACAGCAATGGCGGCTCGCTTGATGTTGGCACATTCAACGGCATCGCGGGAATCCACGCCGGAACTAACATCACACTCGTCCAGACAGGCGATCTCGATATCGATGCAAACATCGAAAACAACGGCGGAGGCGACATCGATATCAGCACGTCAGACCTCGGTACCGATGACATCACCCTCGCGGCAGAATCAGACATTATCGTCACCGGCGGAAATGGTGACATCACCATCAACGCCGATGACAGCTTTGTTATGAGCAATGTGAACTCCGATATCCTGACGCCAGGGGGAGCCATTGATCTGGATGCAGGTGGCAATATCACCATCAGCAGTACGGGCGGATCCTTCTCATCGTCCGGTGGAGATGCCGAAAATGGCGGCCAGATCAACATCGATACGCCCGGCGGTGATATCACAATCTCGACCTCGATCACCGCTGATGGAGGCGACAACTCCGACGGTGGAGATATCCAGATACGGACGACCAATGACAACAACACCATCTCGATCACTGCAGACTTCTCCGCCACGGGTGGAATCGCAGCCGGGGCCGCAGGCGGGGTCGGTGGCGATCTGACGATCGCTACAACCGGAGGCAACGCAGATATTCAGGTGGCCAACGTCGACCTGTCGGGCGGGTCCTCCGCGGTC
>Ga0187827_10006283_pt1 | contig 13624 bp, 16 predicted proteins | sample ETNtaG_39_FD_167969 | JGI IMG/M metagenome (GOLD analysis project Ga0187827, IMG submission 167969) | Marine microbial and viral communities from oxygen minimum zone, Eastern Pacific Ocean - ETNP2014_SV_150_PacBio MetaG (Illumina Assembly) | ecosystem: Environmental > Aquatic > Marine > Hypoxic... | reverse complement strand
TGAACCTGAAGAAAATGAAATTTTAAATAATTTACTTCCAAGAAATATATCTACTCAAATTTTCAAGGCATTTCTTGAAAATGCCGCAAGTGAACAAGGATCTAGAATGACTGCCATGGATAATGCCACAAGAAATGCCGGAGATTTAGTTGATAAGTTAACAATTACCTATAACAGAAGTAGACAAGCTGCAATTACTAAAGAACTTATTGAAATAATATCAGGAGCAGAAAGTTTGTAAAAATGGATAGCAAATTTGGAAAAATTACACAGGTAATTGGGGCCGTGGTAGATGTTTATTTTGATGGCCAATTACCAGAAATTTTGACAGCATTGGAATGTAATAATTCTGGAAATAGACTTGTATTAGAAGTTGCTCAACATTTGGGAGAAACAACAGTTAGAACTATAGCAATGGATAGTACCGAGGGACTCAAAAGAGGAGATAAAGTAACCAATACCGGTTCTCCAATCAAAGTTCCGGTTGGGCCAGAAACGCTGGGAAGAATAATAAATGTCATTGGGGAACCTATTGATCAAAAGGGGAAGGTATCCACAAAAGAAAGTTGGCCTATTCATAGACCGGCTCCAAAATTTACGGAACAATCTACAGAAACAGAGATATTGGTTACAGGAATAAAAGTTGTAGATCTCCTTGCTCCTTATGCCAAGGGCGGAAAAATAGGTCTTTTCGGGGGAGCTGGCGTAGGTAAAACAGTAATTATCATGGAACTAATAAATAATATTGCAAAAGCACACGGCGGTTTTTCAGTCTTTGCTGGTGTTGGAGAAAGAACTAGGGAAGGGAATGATTTATATCATGAAATGATTGAGTCAGGCGTAATTAAAAAAGAAGGAAAAGGTTCAAAAGCAGCTTTAATCTATGGGCAAATGAACGAGCCACCGGGAGCACGTGCAAGAGTTGGTTTGGCAGGTTTAACAGTTGCGGAATATTTTAGAGATAAAGAAGGGCAGGATGTATTATTTTTTATTGATAATATATTTAGATTTACCCAAGCAGGATCGGAGGTATCAGCTCTCTTAGGAAGAATTCCTTCAGCGGTAGGTTATCAACCAACTTTGGCTACCGATATGGGAAATTTACAAGAAAGAATTACAACTACAGATAAAGGTTCAATTACTTCGGTACAGGCAATTTATGTTCCGGCGGATGATTTAACTGATCCTGCTCCGGCTACTTCTTTTGCTCACTTAGATGCAACCACAGTATTATCTAGACAAATTGCAGAACTAGGTATTTATCCTGCGGTTGATCCATTGGACTCCACTTCAAGAATTTTAGATCCAAGAATAGTTGGAGAAGAACATTATAGAGTTGCTAGAGAAGTACAGAAAATACTTCAAACATATAAGTCGCTTCAGGATATCATTGCAATTTTGGGCATGGATGAACTTTCTGAAGAAGATAAGTTAATTGTCACAAGAGCAAGAAAAATACAAAGATTTTTATCACAACCATTTTTTGTTGCCGAAGTATTTACAGGCTCACCAGGCAAACTCGTTGATTTAGAATCAACAATTAAAGGTTTCGATGCAATTTGTAAGGGTGAATATGATCATTTACCCGAAGCAGCTTTCTATATGGTTGGCACAATTGAAGAAGCCGTACAAAAGGCTGAAAAAATGGCGAAAGATGCGGCAGCTTAATGGAAGATACTTATAAAATTGAAATTATTAGTCCTGAAAAAATGATTTTTTCAGATAAAAATGTACAGGAAGTGATATTGCCATCTTATGAAGGAGAGATGGGTATATTAAAAGATCACATACCAATAATTTCATTTTTAAGACCTGGTATAGTTAAAATTTCGAAGTCCTCTAAAAATGTAAACAGTTTTTTTGTACAAGATGGAATAATTGAATTTTATAGTAACAATTTAACAATTCTGTCGAATAAAATAATCAACATAAAGGATTTAAACAAGGAAAAAATTGACCAGTTAATAACAGAAACAGAAAAGATTATAAATGACGAAAAAACAAATGATGACAATAGATATTTAGCTAATCATAAGATTAACGCACTGCAATCATTAATTTTAAATTAGTTTAATAAAATATTTAGTTCTTTTACAATTGATTTGTAGACACCAAGCTTGAAATCAATAACAACATTTAGGAGTTGATTTACATTAATCCATTTCCATTCTTTGAATTCTGCATTTTTTGTTTTAATATTTATTTCTTCTTCATTTCCCAAAAATCTCATAATAAACCATTTTTGTTTTTGTCCTCTATATTTACCTTTCCATATTTTTCCTAAAAGATTTTTTGGAAGTTCATAAGTCAGCCAATTATCAATTTCTTTAATAAGCTTAATATTTTCAACACCAGTTTCTTCTTTTAATTCCCTACTAGCCGCATGCAAAAAATCTTCATTTCTGTTCACTCCACCCTGGGGCAACTGCCAAAAGTTTACTGGATTATCTATTCTTTTGCCTACAAAAACTTTATTATCAGAATTTAATAGAACAATTCCTACCCCCAATCTTAATGGTAGGTTTTTAGATTTATTTGATGACATTAGCCATTAAATAATTTTATCGCAAAATTCAATTGATTATCACTTGATGTGTTTATTGCAAAATCTTCATTTTCTTCTTCAACTTCAAAATCTGGAGTTACACCTACTTCTGAGATTGATTTTCCCGAAGGTAAATAATATTTCGAAACCGTTAATCTGATAGCTCCTTTATTTTTTAAAGGCATTATTGATTGAACTGATCCCTTTCCATAACTGCTTTCACCAATTAAAATTGCCCTTTTATGATCTTTTAGTGCTCCAGCCACAATCTCAGATGCAGATGCTGAGCCATAATTAATTAATACTACAAGAGGCTTACCATTGATTTGATCACCTTTTTTTGCAAACCATTTTCTATTCTCTTTCCTATTCCTTCCTCTTGTTGATACAATTTCTCCATCGTCTAAAAAAAAATCAGAAATTCTAACTGCTTGAGATAGCAGTCCACCAGGATTATTTCTTAAATCTAAGATGAATCCATCAATTTCATTTTCAGCTATGATTTCATCTATTCTACTTTTAAGTTGCTGACTACTGTTTTCATTAAATGAAGTTAGTCGAAAATAACCGATATTATTATCTATAGTTTTTGCAATAACAGAACTTACTTGTATTATTTCCCTAACTATTTTGAATACGATGGCCTTTTTTTCACCTTTTCTTCTAATAGTTATATCAATTGAAGTTCCTACGGGTCCTCGCATCAAATTAACTGCTTCCATTAAAGTTTTGCCTTGTACCTGATTGTCATTAATACGAATAATGTAATCGCCGGCTTTAATACCTGCTCTAGAAGCTGGAGTGTCATCAATTGGCGATATTACTTTAACAATTCCGGCTTCCATTCCAACTTCAATACCAAGCCCACCAAACGCACCTTTTGTTTCCGTTTCCATGATATCTAACATTTCTTGGTTCATATAGGCCGAATACGGATCAAGAGACTGCAACACTCCATTAATAGCAGCATCCATTACTTCAGCTTGATCTACATCATCCACGTAATTTTTTTTAACTTTTTCTAAAACTTCACTAAAAAGGTCAATTTTTTGGTAAAGCACATCAGAATTTTCTGGAAGGGCATACCTGTTAAAAAACAAGAAAATAAAAAATATAATTATAAATATTTTTGTATTTTTCATATCATCAATCTTTCTTTTGGAAGAAGTTCAGCCCACATTTTTTCTAAATTATAAAACTTTCTTTTTTCAGGACTAAAAATATGTACAATTATATCAATGCCGTCGACGAGCTTCCATTCATTACTATCTTTTCCCTCAAGATGACAATTAGAGATTCCTTCTTTTTTAAGTTTTTTTAGTATCATTTCCGATAATGCTTGTAAATGTCTTGAAGAGGTGCCGCTGGCAACAATCATATAATCAGCAACCGAACTTTTATCTTTCAAATTAACCGAATTTACATCAATTGCCTTGTTATCATTTAGAATCTGTTCTATTGTTTTTTTGAGATAAAGCACTTTTTCCATTAATTAATTCTAAGATTATCAAATTTTACTGATTTGGGAAGATGAAATGTTCACTTTTCTGAATTTAATAAATCTCCACCTGTCTTTATGTATTTTCTTAGCCGCTATTGAATTAAGTGATTTTAATTTATATCCTTGTCTATCGAAAACCAAAATCTTAACTAATTTTGTAATTTCTTTCCATTTATTCCATTTGTGAAATGTGACTAGATTATCGGCGCCTATTATAAAAAAAATGTCTAATGTTGCATTTATTTTTTTTAAAAATCTTATTAAATCAATAGTTTTTGTTGAATTAATTTTATGTTCAAGAAATTCAATTTTAATAAATCTATCTTTTTTTGTAATTTTTTTTGAAATATTAATTCTTTCTTTGACATTAATTTTAGACCTTTTCTTAAATGGATTTTTTCGAGTGATAAACCAAATAATATAATTAAGTTTAATTTTTTTTTTTGCTATCCTTGAAATTACCAAATGCCCTTTGTGAGCAGGATCAAAGGTTCCTCCCAATATACCAATTTTAATATTTTTTTTTTTTAAATAATTTAACACAAATTATTTTCTTATTTGACCCTTTCCCTCCAAAATATATTTATAAGTGGTGAGCTGATCAATACCGATCGGGCCACGCGGATGAAGTTTGCCAGTTGATATACCAATTTCAGCACCAAAACCAAACTCTCCGCCATCGGCAAACTGTGTTGAAGCATTATGGATAGCTATAGAGCTTTTAATATTTAACAGAAATTTATTGGCTGTCTTTTTATTTTTTGTTACTATGCAATCTGTATGAGAAGAACCGTATTTGTTTATATGATCTATAGCTTCTTTTACTCCATTTACAACTTTTACAGAAATTATAGGAGAAAGATATTCTGTCTCCCAGTCTTTTTTTGTTGCAATTTTCATTTTACCAGAAATAAATTTTTTTATTACTTTATCTCCTATGATTTCACATCCCAGTTTGTTTAGCTGATCTAATATAGGTTCACAATGAGTTTTTAGGCACGTTTTATCTATCAACAATGTTTCGGCAGCTCCACAAATACTAACGTTTCTCATTTTTGAATTTTTTACAACTTTGATTGCCATACTTAAATCTGCCTCTCGATCCACATAAACATGACATAATCCCTCATAGTGTCCAATAATTGGAATTTTTGATTTTTTCAGAACTTTCTTAACCAAATTTTTTCCTCCCCTGGGAATGATCACATCGACATAATTTTTCATACTCGATAAAAGAAAATCAACGTGATTTCTATCTTTACTTTCAACAAATTGAACATAATTTTCATCACATTTTTTCTTTTTAAGAGCTTTCTTGAAAAGCTTAACTAATATTTTGTTAGAATGAAATGCCTCTGACCCCCCACGTAAAATTACCACATTGCCGGTTTTAAAACATAGAGCAGAAACATCCGAAGTAACATTTGGTCTGCTTTCATAAATTACACCGATTACACCAATCGGTATAGATATTCTTTTTATAATTAAACCATTTGGTCTTTTCCAAAAAGATAAAGTTTTTCCCAAGGGATCTTTAAATTTTATTATTTCTTTTATCGAATTTCTAATTTGTGCAATTTTTTTATTGTTCAATTTAAGCCTGTCAATCATGCTATCTTTGATTTTATTAGACTTTGCTCTAGATATATCTTTTTTATTTGAATTTAGAATTGATTGTGAATTGATTTTTAAATATTGGACAAATTGTTTTAAAACAGAATTTCTCTTCTCAATATTTACTTTAGATAAATGCAGAGACGATAGTTTTGCTTTTTCACCTATTTTTTTCATGTATAAATTTTTAGACATTTTTATACTTTCACCAAGTCATCTTTATGAATTACCTCATCTTTGCTTGAATAACCTAGTATTTTTTTTATTTGATTGCTTTGACAACCTTTAATTTTATTTATTTCATCAGAAGAAAAAGAACTTAATCCTCTAGCATATTCCTTATTATTAAGGTCCAAAACTTTTATATGATCGCCTTTTTCAAATTTTCCATCTATAGTTTTTATTCCTACAGGCAGTAAACTTTTTCCATTTTTAATTGCTTTGATAGCTCCATTGTCAATTATCAACGTACCCTTTGGAGATATCGATCCAATAATCCATTTTTTTCTTGCATCTAATTTTGATACTCTTGGAATAAACCAGGTGCAATTGTTTTTCTCCAAAATTTCTTTTAAAGGTCTTATTTTTTTTCCGTTTGCGATAGCCATATAGCATCCTGACAATTGACAAATTTTTGCAGCTTCAATTTTTGTAACCATGCCTCCAGAGCCATATTTGTTAATTGAACTATTGGTAGAAGATTTTTCTATTTTTTTATCTATAATATTTACTGTTTTGATCAAGGTTGTCTTTTTGTTTAATTTTGGATTTACCGTATATAAGCCATTTACGTCAGATAATAAAATTAAGCAGTCCGAATTTATTATTTGAGCTACTCTAGATGCTAATCTGTCATTATCACCATACTTGATTTCTGTGGTTGCGGTAGTGTCATTTTCATTAACAATAGGTATAATTCCCATCGAAAGTAAATTTTCTATAGTTCTTCTTGCATTAAGCGATCTTCTTCTTTTTTCTGTGTCTTCTAAGGTCAAAAGTATTTGAGAGACCTTTATATTGTTTTTATCAAAAGATTTTTTGTACAGGTTCATTAAATCTATTTGTCCTATCGATGCGATAGCTTGGCTTTTGTCAAGTTTTAGTGAGCTTTTACTGATATTTAAAAGATTGCATCCTAATGCGATAGCACCAGAAGATACAATAATAACTTTTTTATTTAATTTAATTAGTAAAATAATATCTTTTATAAACTCGTCAAGCCATTTTTTTCTAACATTACCATTTTCACCTACAATGATAGAAGAACCAATTTTTATAACAATTTTTTTGAATTTATTTATATACATTTGCAATTAAAGATTTCTTTAAATCCTCAAGTCCTTTTTTTTGCGTTGTAGAAATCAGGCATATTTTGCTTTTGATAATTTTTTTTAACTCATTGGTTTTGTTTAATATATGTTCTTTATCCATTAAGTCTGTTTTATTTAATACGACTATTTCCTTCTTTTTTATCAGTTTTTTACTATATTTTTTTAACTCTTTCCTTACTTGTGAATAACATTTGATCAAGTTTTCTTGGTTAATATCAATTAAATGTAAAATGTTCTTACATCTTTCAATATGCTTTAAAAATTTATCCCCCAAACCAACACCTTCATGTGCTCCTTCAATTAATCCTGGAATATCTGCTAAAGTTAATTCTTTATCGTAGTAATTTGTTACACCAAGGTTTGGATTAATTGTTGTGAATGGATAGTTAGCAATTTTAGGTTTTGCTCTTGTTAAAACTGCTAATAAACTTGACTTTCCAGCATTTGGCATTCCTACAATTCCTATATCGGCTATTGTTTTTAACTGTAGCCATATCCAAAATTCTTCTCCCGGTTGACCCTTGGTTATTTTTCTTGGAGCCCTGTTAGTTGAGCTTTTGAATCTAATATTTCCAAGTCCACCTTTTCCTCCACTGCCGACAATAAAAGTTTGGCCAGTTTTTGTAAAATCGAAAATTAATGTATTGTTATCCTCCTCGAATACTTGAGTGCCAGTTGGAACTTTAATAATTAGATCAGATCCATTTTTTCCTGTTTGATTTTTACCTTTGCCATCTTGCCCTCTTTCTGCTTTAAAATGTTGTTGATATCGAAAATCAATTAAAGTATTTAAATTTTTATCCGAGAACAATACAACAGATCCACCTTTGCCTCCATCACCGCCATCAGGTCCTCCAAATTCAATAAACTTTTCTCTTCTAAAACTGCCTGAGCCAGAACCGCCATTGCCAGCCTTAATATAAATTTTTGCTTGATCTAAAAATTTCATAATACATTCCCTTGTATGTTGATGAAATTGGGAAATTTAATTGGGCTTTACAGAAACGAATGTTCTGTCAGATTTAATTTTTTTAAATTCTACTTTTCCTTCAACCAAGGAATAAATTGAATGATCTTTTCCCATCCCAACGTGATTTCCAGGATGAATTTTTGTTCCTCTTTGTCTAACGATTATATTACCTGGAAAAACCACTTGGCCTCCATATTTCTTTACTCCAAGTCTCCGTCCAGCACTATCTCTGCCGTTCCTTGATGATCCACCTGCCTTTTTTGTTGCCATTATATATACCTTAAAAATATCTTATCATTTTTTTTTACTTATAACAGATTTCTTTTTTATGTTTGTAACGATTTTATTAGATTTTTCTCCTTTATTTTCTGAAGAAGATTTTCTTATTACTTTTGGGGTAATTTTTTTTGGCTCTTCTGAATTTGCAATAATTTTTCCTTCTTTTGAAAAAATCTTAATAATTTTAATTAAAGATACAGGTTGTCTATGACCATATTTTCTTCTTGAATTTTTTCTTCTCCTTTTTTTAAAAACTAAGACAGTTCTATTTTTAGTATTTTTCAGAATGGTTGCTTCAACTTTGGCACCTTCAATAATTGGATTGCCTATCTCCGTATTTTTGCCATCATTTAAAAACAGAATGTTTTTAAACTCAACGGTTTTACCAACCTGATTATTTAGTCTTTCGATCTTAAGAATTTTACTTGCCGAAACCTTATATTGCTTGCCACCTGTTTGAATAATTGCGAAGGACATTGTTTTAGTTTCATATTTGAAAATACGGGCAATATAACTTTCTATGTGGTCAAGTCAAGTTTTAACAGTGATTAATAATTATCTTTTAAATCTCTTATTTTTCCAAAAACTTTATAATCCTCTTGGTTTTTCATATTTAATTTAACTTTTAAATCGTTTTGACCGCATCTCAGAAAAATATTTGATTTTAACTCTTCTTCTAAGACGGTGGGAAGCGTAGATAAATTGTCTGATCTCAATTGTTTTATTTTCTCAAATTTTTTTTTAAGATCAATATTATCATTATCGTATTTTATACAAAATTCTGCATTTTTATAAGAATATTCATGGCCACAATAAATCTTTGTATTTTTAGGAAGTTTTTTTATTTTATTTAATGATGTTAGCATTTGTTTGTGGTCACCTTCAAAAATTCTTCCACATCCGAGAGAAAACAATGTATCTCCCGTAAAGGCAACTTTTTCATTTTCAAAGAAGAAACATATATGCCCCAAAGTATGTCCAGGAATATGTAATATTTTTACCGATGAATTTCCAAAGATCCATTTTTCGTTATCTTCAAGCGTTATATCGATACCAGGGATTCGATGTTTGTCGCCAACGAAACCAACTACTTTAGCGTTATATAATTTTTTTAGCTCGGCATTCCCTCCTATGTGATCATAGTGATGATGCGTGTTTAATATATAATTTAATTTTAGATTTTGTTTTTTCAGAAAAGCAATAATCGGAAAAGCTTCCGAGGGATCAACTACACCTACTGTTTTAGAAACATTATCATTAATGATATAGGCATAATTGTCAGTTAAGCATGGTATAAGATTTATATACATAATTAATTATTTTATGAGAAATATTCCGAGTTGTGAGAAAATATTTTTATATAACATATTGCTATTTGTAATTTCAGAAATTTTTTCATTTGTTAAACATAAAGATTTATCAATTTTTATATTTTTTTCTTTACAGAGATTTACGAAATCTTGAATTGTGCACATATGTAAATTTGGGGTATCGTACCATTTGCCAGGTAAACTTTTTGTTTTTGGCATTGTTCCTTTAAATAATAAATGTAAACGAATTTTCCAATATCCAAAATTAGGAATTGAAACAATCGTTTGCTTTCCAATTCTAAGCAATTGCTTTAAAACTCTCTCAGGAAAAAGAAAAGCTTGAAGTGTTTGACTTAAAACAACATAGTCGAATGACTTATCGGGAAATTGAACTAATTCTTTTTCCGCATCACCTTCAATAACCGAAAGACCTTTTGCAATACATTTTTGCACGAGATCCTTTTGTGGTTCCAGGCCTCTAACATCATTCTGTTGATTGAATTTTAAATATTCCATAAGAGTTCCGTCTCCACAACCGATATCCAACACTCTTTTGTTATTCTGAATTATTTGCGATATTACCTTAAATTCTTTTTTCATTATTAATTTCTTCGTAAGTTGAATTAAGAAATTCACTTAATGTTTTTAAAAATTCTGGCACGTCTAATAAAAATGAATCATGGCCTTTATCTGAATTGATTTCAACAAAACCAACATTAGCACCACAAGTATTTAAAGCCATAACTATTTCTTTATTTTCAATTGTGGGATAAAGCCAATCAGATGAAAAGGAAATTACACAAAACTTGGATTTTGTATTTTTAAACGCCAAAGATAAATTGCCATTAAATTGTTTTTCCAGATCAAAATAATCCATAGCTCTGGTAATGTATAGATAGCTGTTAGCATCGAATCTATCCACAAACTTTGATCCTTGGTGACGTAGATAACTTTCTATCTGAAAATCTGCATCAAAACTAAATTTTAGATTTCCAGCATCCTGTAGCTTTCTTCCAAATTTTTCTTGCAAACTTTTTTTTGAAAGATAAGTAATATGAGCTGCCATTCTTGCTACTGCCAGGCCCTTGTCAGGAGACAAATTTGTTTTAAAATAATTTCCATTATTCCATGCAGGATCAGCCATGATTGCTTGTCGCCCCAATTCATTCAATGCAATATTTTGTGCAGAATGACTTGCGCTACATGCTATAGGGATAGCAGAATATGTTTTGTTGGGATATAATGAAACAAATTGCAAAACTTGCATGCCACCCATAGATCCGCCAGTGGTTGAAAGCAGTTTATCAATACCAAAATATTCTAACAGGTAAATTTGTGCCCTAACCATGTCTCTGATTGTAATAACAGGGAATGTAGTACCAAATAATTCGTTAGTTTCGGGATTTATTTCTTTTGGTCCATAACTTCCCATACATCCACCTAGAACATTCACGCAAATAATAAAATATTTATTCGTATCGATTGCCTTTCCAGGTCCTACAGCGGTTATCCACCATCCTTCTTTTTTGGTAATTGGATTAATATTTGTAACAAATTGATCTCCGCTTAAAGCATGGAACACTAGTATTGCGTTACTCTTACTTTTATTCAAAGTTCCATATATTTCATAAGCTATAGGAAAATTCTTAATTATTTTTCCACAGTCAAGCTTAAGTGATTGATTAACAATCAATTTTTTTATATTTTTTATTTCTCTATTCATTATTTATTTTAAGCAAAAAAAAGCCCAGCTAAACTGGGCAAAAAAAAACTTTTTTAGCTGTTTCTTTTTACGCGCTCGCAATTTAGTTAAATCAGCGCACCTTTTTGTACTAAAAAGTACCACTTTTGTCAATTTAGGCTGTATTTATTTTGCTACTCAGCTACGTGTATAGTATTTAGCAGTACAAATTATATTAATTTTAATTATGACTTTACCAAAACCAAGAAAAATTCAGTTTGAAAGATATACAGAAGGAATATCTCAATTTAAAAAAATTGATAATCCAATTAAATTATCAGCAAACGAGTCTGCGTTGGGACCAAGTCCAAAGGCGATCGAGGCATATGAAAGAGAAAAAGATAGAATTTTTAAATATCCAGAATCTGACTCTTTTTTACTGCGAGATATTATATCCAAAAAATTTAATATTAATTCTGAGAGAATTATTTGTGGAGCGGGCTCGGATCAAATATTTGATTTAATTTGTCAGTTATTTATAGATCCTGGTGATGAAGTCATAATTACAGAATATGGTTTTATCATGTACAGGATTTATGCATCACTTTACAGAGCCAAGGTTTTGTTAGCTAAAGAGAAAAACTTTAAAGCTTCAGTTGACGAAATATTAAAAAAGGTTACTAAAAAAACTAAAATCGTATTTATTGCGAATCCTAATAATCCAACTGGCACTTATTTATCCAAGAATGAAATGCTCAATTTAAGACAAAAGCTTAGAAGTGACATCCTTCTAGTTGTTGATGATGCTTACTTTGAATTTTTAAATAAAGATGATTTTACTTCCGGTTTAGATCTTTTTAAAGATGAGGCAAATGTTTTTATCACCAGAACTTTTTCCAAGATTTATGGTCTTGCTGGTTTAAGATTAGGCTGGGGTTATTCTTCAAAAAAAATTATTGATACAATGTATCAAATTAAACCTCCTTTTAATGTAAATAGATCAGCTCTTTGTTCAGGTATTGAAGCTATTAGGGATAATAAATGGACAAAGAAAGCAATTGAATATAATACATTATGGGCAAAAAAAATATTTTCTGTTTTAAAAGAATGTAAAATTCAAACGAACGAACCAACAACAAATTTTTTTTTAATGAATTTTGGTGAAACAAAAATTAACTCCGACGAGATTTTTGAAAAATTAGCTAATAACCGTTTCCTTTTAAGAAAGATGAAACAATATAAAATACCCAATGCTTTACGACTAACCATTGGAGACAAAAAATCAAACGAACTCTTTATTGAATACATTAGGAGTATTTTTTAACAATGTTTAAAAAAGTTTGTATAATTGGATGTGGTCTAATCGGGTCATCTTTGGCAAGAGCAATAAAAAAATTTAATCTTTCTGAAAAGATAGTTTCTTCCAATAGATCAGATAATGTAAATAAAAAAGTACTTGAATTAAAAATAGTAAATGATTCAAGTTCTGATACTCCGAAAATGGTTAAAGATTCTGATCTAATTGTAATTGCTACTCCGTTGAGTAGCTATGAAAATGTAATTTTAAAAATTAAAAATTCTTTAAAAAATGGAATGATATTAACCGACGTTGGGTCGGTTAAAGAGAGCGTGATTAGTTTAGTAGAAAAAGCTATTCCCAAAGATGTTTCATGGATTCCCTCTCATCCGATTGCTGGCACAGAAGAAAGTGGTCCTGAATCAGGATTTTTTGAACTTTTCAAGAACAGGTGGTGCATTCTTACTCCAAGCAAGAAAGCAAAGGAGAAAGATATCAATACACTTAAATCATTCTGGAAAAAAATTGGGAGCAAAGTAGATATTATGGATGCAAAACAACATGACCATATTTTATCAATTACGAGTCACATCCCACACTTGGTGGCATACAATATAGTAAATACATCAATTAATATTCAGGAAGAAAAACAGTCCGCTATTATCAAATATAGTGCCGGTGGCTTAAGAGATTTTACAAGAATTGCAGCATCTAACCCAATAATGTGGCGAGATATATTTATCCAAAATAAAACGAATACATCAAAAGAGATAGAAAAATTTATTGCAAATCTTGAGGATTTAAAAAATGCAATAAAAAATGAAGATGGTAAAAAATTAGAAGAAATTTTTATAAAAACCAAAAAAATTAGAAAAGAAATTATTGAAGCCGGACAAGATGTGAACCAACCTGACTTTGGAAGGTAAACTATTTTTCTAGTATTTTAAACATAGGCAAAAGCTCATCCTTGTAATTTTGCCACGATTTTACCGAGTTTTTATAAATAGGCCTTCTAGCTTGTGCAAAACTAGCTGTAACAATTCCTCTTTTATTTCTATAAAAAGTAAGACAATTTTTATCCCAATCCAAATTACAA
>Ga0187827_10006282_pt1 | contig 13625 bp, 19 predicted proteins | sample ETNtaG_39_FD_167969 | JGI IMG/M metagenome (GOLD analysis project Ga0187827, IMG submission 167969) | Marine microbial and viral communities from oxygen minimum zone, Eastern Pacific Ocean - ETNP2014_SV_150_PacBio MetaG (Illumina Assembly) | ecosystem: Environmental > Aquatic > Marine > Hypoxic... | reverse complement strand
AAAACCACGCGCCCCCCGGCGGAGATGGTGAAATCCCGTAACATGCATAATCTCATGTGCAATGACACCCTCCGCCTGTGCAACGCTTTGTTGCTCAAGCCAGCCACGGTTATAGTAGACATGCCTGCCATCCGTCGCGATTGCAGGGACAGAATCGGTTGCTATAAATTTCAACTGAAACGACATACATGCATGGAACGGGTGACCTCTGATCAGCCGTTTTCTCGCCGCCTTTATAATTTTTTCTGCATCCATCTTGTTACTCCTAGTAGTGTGTTGTGTTGTGTTGTATTGTGCGTTGCAGGCAATAGCCATTCAACCTCAAATAGCTATTACCCTGATCAGCGTCAATCAATCGTAAAACCCAGCCAGCTTACTGACGATGCCCTTGGCTTTCTCAGCCGTTGCCATCCGCTTGCCGTCATCCTCCCGTAGCTCCTCTGCGGTGCCAATGTCGCCCAGCTTTTCCGCTAGATCATTAGCAGCCTGAGTCAGCGCAGGGTCTCCCGTCAGGTTCAACGCGGGGAGAATCTCAGTGATTTCCCTTATCTTATCTATGTTGTTTGAGGAAAACTTGCTGGCCCTCTGGGCGCCATCGGCCTTGAGACCATGACGCTCCAGCCCAGAAATCAAATCGCCCAACGCAACAAGGACTCTGTCATGCACAACCTTCATGGCGTTGTCAATCTGACCAGTAACCCGCTTTTCAGTGGCCGCCTCGATCTTGGCAATCTTGGCTTTGGGCAGGTCGAGCATTGCTGAGATGTTTTCATTCGTCATGGGCAGATAGTCATATTCGTAGTCAGCCCTGTATGCCCCGACCACCTCATCAACGGGCGGGTAATCGCAGATATTGAAGGCGTCACCCAGTAACAGCCTGTCGCGCTCAATGTAGTCGCTGTATTCTTGGCGTAACTGTGGCAGTCTCTCCAGCATGCTATCCCGTTTGGCGTCCCACGCAGCCTCAAACTCATCCAAAATAACGTTGCGGATCAGATGCTCTCCTACCCTGAATGGCAGTGTTTTTTTACGGATTATTTGGTTGGTGAATTGCCCGTGAAGGCGGTTCAACTCCTTGATCACCGGCGAATGCAATAATCTTTTGTGGGTGCTGATGTAGTCAGGATCAGCGTCCAGCGCCTTGGCAATCTTCACCCTCAATTCTTCCGCGAGGGGTTTGCTGTTGCTCCACTTGCCCAACTGAGTCCTGACAATCAGAACTGAAGTTGTGACCTGTTTGATGTCGATAGTCATATATGTCTCCCTAGTTTTAGTTTCTGTGTCGTGCTTCAACCAGCACGGCAATAGCCATTCGCAGGAATGGCTATTAACTTGATGGTTGCAGGGCGGTAGCCATTCAGTCTCAAATGGTCACCGCCCTGATGCTCACAGGTTGTTGTCAATCTTGAATTGACCGTACTCCACCGTGTTGAAGAACGCCTCATCGCGCATGGTCAACACTTTGAAGAAAATTGACAACAGCTCATTATCCATGCGCTTGATGAAGCCTACCGCGTTGCCAATGTTCTCCTCGCTGCACCGCTTCGCCAGTATCACCGTAGTGGCATACTGGGTTGACAATTCAAACGGAACAGTAGCCTGATCAGGATGGTGCAGGATCACACTAACGTCACTGATCCCCTCAAATACAGCGAGGAACCCAGTGAACTCAGCCGCTGCACCCTTGCCAACAGCGCCTTCAAATGCGGCATGCTGCAAGTCAGTGGGCAATTCTGCTCTCAAAATATTGTTGACAGCGGCCCAAGTTCTGGGCGTTGCGATAGCAATGTGCCCTTTTGGACACCCGCCATCTGGATATTGGTGGATCAACCCAGCGGTTTCAATCTCGCCATCTCCGCGCAGAGTGGGTCTTCCACGATAATCGAGAAAGGCATACAGCTTTGCGTCCCAATTATTCGCGTTGGCGTATTCCAGAACCTCATCGACATCAGGTGTGATGTTGAGATGGGTCGCAAATCGCCCAGTCACTGCGGTATCAATTCGCCCATGCACACCGGCGCCGTCTTCAGGGCGGTTGCTTGCCGCAATCACAACCCATCCATCGGGTAGCTCGTAATCACCCAGTTGGCGCTCATGCAACAACTGATAAAACGCCGCTTGGACTGACGGAGTCGCGAGCATAAACTCGTCCAGCAGCAGGATACCGAATTCACCATCACGCTCGACACGGGGCAACCATGCCGGGATAGCAAATGAGGTTTCTCTCCGCTTGTTTACCGTTGGCACTCCACGGGTGTCAACCGCTGCCAACTGGGAACCTCGTACATCGATCAGCCCCCACCTGTGACCCGTTGCCTCCGCGAGCCTCTTAACTATTTCCCGAACAATGGCAGACTTGCCAATCCCGGGGGCACCCCACAGAAATATGGGTTTGTTGGTCACCGCAATCAGTCGTTCAGTGATTGTTGCCGCTTCGAGCAGCGTGACCGTCGCTATATTGAAAGCCATTTTTTTTCTCCTAGTGTCGATGTGATCTGCCATCGTCAGGCCCGGGACAATCAATCCCCGGACAACACCCTCTCCGGGGGTGTTTCGGCTTGGTTAGAATTTGCCTGCCGCACATTGCAGGCAGGTGATACCGTTGGCTCTCCAGAAATCGACAACCTTCTGCCGATCATCCACCGTGAACAGGATATTGTCCTTGCTCATGCGGGTCAGGATGTTGTCGAGCATGTCCTGTTTAGCTTCAGAATCTGGGATAAACCGATCTTCATCAGGCCGCATCAGGAGCAATGGTTTAGTGGGTGTCCAAAAGGGCACATTGCCAGCGGTGACAGTTTTCAGAAACGCGAGAGTACCCTCCCGATACATCTCAGGTCTGCCAGTGCAGTAGATGATTTGGTAGCCTTGTGCTGCAACCATCTGATGCAGCGCAACGATTGGGGCGTTATGTACGTCCCCATCCATTGCTTCAAAAAACTCATCAAATTTCTTGGCTTTTGCCAAATGCACACGGTGCGTTATGTCTGCCAGTGTTCCGTCAATGTCGAATATCACCGTTGGCACATCATCTATCCGACTCAGCGCAAGATAGTAGTCGCCAACATACTTCTTGTTTCTGTCCCATACATGGATATTGCTCATAATTTTCTCCCTAGTGGTAGCAGTGGTAGTGTTGTCAAAATCGTGCCGACCAGCACGGCAATAGCCACTCAGCTCAAATAGCTATTGCCTTATTGATCAATTGGGCACCCCCTTGGTAACTGGTATCAAAGGGGGGGCTTTCGCCCTCCCCTGTTGATTTCATTCCGCATTTTCTCCCAGATATTCTTCAAGTTTGATGACCCTATGGGGTTGACCGTCCACATACTCATGCAGAACAACGTTGTCTGCGTCAGGGTCTGCCAACAATTTAAGCGCCTCATTGATTGCGACATCTAGATCATACAGGTCGACAGCTATAATCTTGAAGCTCAAAGCATCCTCGTAGTAGATGCGATAGGTTTCTGAGTCCTGCCACTCGATGAGCTGATCCTTGCCGCTGACCGTGTCAGCCTTGTCGATACGGACGTATCTCTCGCCGTAGTTCCCATCGAGCGCTATATGATCAAGATACCGCCGATAGCTGCCATGCTCCCCAGCAATCCGATCAATCCGATCAATAGCCTTGAGGTTCAAGGCACCGACAAATTTGTCCACCGCCTCATAGATTTTCATATTTGTTTCTCCCTAGTTTTTGAAGTTGATCCTGCAAAATCGCAGGCGATAGCAACTCAATCGAGTTGCTATGGTCTGCAAAATTTTTCTTAAGAGTGACGACTCGGTTGAATCTGCCGTCTTTGACAGAAGTTTGAAACATCCGCAAGCTGTTCGTGCAGATGACTTACGTCAAAATTTTGCAGATTGGGGGCGCTGAACATTTTGTTTGTTTTGTCGCTGTTTTCTTGCGCCTCCGGTGTCAGCCCTTTTTCAATAAGCAGGCCGTGTCGCTCCAAAACGCACACAACATGATTGATGTGAATGCCGGACGGCAGGCAAACAATTTTACCGCTACTGTCGAGGATTCGTAAAGTGGGCATGACCTGTCCTGCGTAGTGAGTAACTTCGTCAACGCAGACAGCGTCGTGTTTTTTTAGGTGTCTCAAAAGTTCTAGATCGTTCATTTTCTTAGTCCCTTTAGTTTTTGAATTTGATCCTGCAAATTAATATCGCAGGCGATAGCAACTCAATCGAGTTGCTATGGTCTGCAAATTAAAGGGAGGGCTTTCGCCCTCCCCTGATGTTAACGCCCCCCCGGGGGCGTTTTGGCTTAGAACTTCCTCCAAGTGGTTCCCTTATCCTCCCTAGTGATGTTCCCATCGGAGTCTCGAGAAACTAATGTAACTGTATGCTTTACTTTTTTTCCCGACTTGTCCCATGTGTATGCGGCAGACCCTTTTTTGGATCGATCAAAGATGACGTCCCATTCTAAAAATTGAGTGACGCCCTTGTATTTCACGTCATACCCCCTGCTCAGTTCTTTTTTGATATGGGCGGCAACGTCTTCATCTATCTCGTACTGCCAAAAAAGATACTGTTCGTCTTCCTTGTCCCAAATAAATACCTGCACCAATGCGCCATTACGACTGACAACTGTCTCGCCTCTGATCTCAACTCCCGTAAGATTTGATAATCGCTCCAATATTGTTGATTTCATTCCGCATTTTCTCCCAGATATTCTTCAATCACTGACGGGTCGTCCGTGATGAACAAATCACCAGCCAACTGATAGCGGCTTCCAGATGTCCAATCGGTCAGACCTCCGGGCTCTCGACCTCGCTGGTCGTGAACTTCGAACCCAACGATCTGCTGAACGTTTGGCCCGTCCACCGACAGCGGCATCAATGTTTCATTGTCCATCCATTTGTTGGCGTCCCTGATGCAGTCATCAATAGTTTCCCCTGTGCCCCAGATGCAATGTCCGTCTTGAATTATCGCGTATCTTGATATTTTCATTTGTCTTTCCCTAGTAGTAGTGTTGTTAAAATCGTGCCGACCAGCACGGCAATAGCCATTCCTGCGAATGGCTATTAACTTGATGCCGGCTTATGAAAGCACTCAACGAGAGTGCCTTCTCATTACTGCAACCCTTACCTCAACCTTCGGCCAAAGCCATTTGGTGGCTGATGATCGCCAAGGACTCCGACCTCTCGTACTGCCAAAAAGCGCAGCCATCCGAGATACCGTGCCTCGTAGGCGTTACTTGCTTGGATAGATCCGTCAAAATACCCATCCGGCCCGTGGAATTCATAGTGACCCGGAAAAGCCGTATAATGATAAATCCACGCGTCTTTGTTAATCCGGAAACCAGCAGCATTAACCTCATCGCCAATGCTGGATAGCAGCATTCGGCAAAACGTTATATTCTCGTTCATTTGTCTCTCCTAGTGTCGATGTGATCTGCCATCGTCAGGCCCAAGGCAATCGACCCTTGGACGACACCCCCTCCAGAGGCGTTTCGGCTATAATGTATTTATTATCTCTCCGTTGGTTTTTGAAAGTGCAAGTCACAACAATTGAAGGCACTCTCGGTGAGTGCCTTCTCAGTTACTCCTCCTCCTCGGCGTCATTCAACAGTACCCTGAGTTCGTGTTGGGCAACTTTCCAAGAGACCTTCGCTAGGATTTCAGTTTGTGCGTCAGACACTTGCTCCGGGCTCCATGCTTCCACTTCAGCAACCTTGGCCTCAACCTTCTCGTTGTTCTCGCGCAGAAGCCGCGCTGCCAAGTCGTACTCACGTCGAGATGGTCGGCTCTTCATTGCAACTCTGATCATTTCCTTTTCCCAAAAGTCGGAGAACGTGCCGTAAGCGAGGTGCCATCCGTACCTGACAGTGCCTGCTTCAACCAAATCGCTGATGCGGTCATTCAAGGCCCGTTTCGCTTGGATCAAACCGTTGGGGTTCCAGTAGTGGAAGGCCGCTCTCATCTTCACGTTCGTGATCTGCTCGATGCTAGTGGCTTCCCTAGTGACAAATTCAAATGTCATTTTTTGTCGCATGTGTTTCTCCCTAGTAGTTTATGTTTCGCCACTGCTGTAGCTCATCAGTACGCCCAGCAACAGGGCGTATACATAAGGCAGATCATGGAATGACCAATGCAGGTCATTCCATGATCTACCGTTTAAAGAGTCTCTCGTCTGCCCGTTCCTGAGCAGTCCCTCCAACCCACGACACCTAGTGTTTTACGATGGGTGCTATATTGTCCAGATTTGGACTCGTTCCATCGCCGCCTTTATCCTCACCGGAGAGAGTTCTTCTTTAATCCCTTTCGGAAACCCCGGAGGGCGGAGGCGGATCATGTCGGAGATCCCGTAACCGTGGTTCTAACAGCTCCACTGAGGGGTGGTGCTGGCGAACTCAAACAACAGAGCTAATTATCGCCGATCAACACCCAATAGTCAACAACTGTTGGCGAACAAATGGTTATGGGCGCCCACAACGGGTGTCCGGTACTGTGTGTTTGTAAGTCATTGATATATAACAAGAATTAGCAATTTAGGGATTTAAGGCGGAACTGATAGTGTGACAAGGGTCTGAGCAAAAACGCCTCACAGGGGCTCAGAATGCGTCTGATGCGTGTCAAGCGTTATTTGTTATTATTTGGTAAATAATTAACAACCCACTCTGGATATCATCGTTCCGGCTGACGGTCTAGAATTGGCCTACCAATAAATGAGGGCGTGACATGGCACCCAAAAAACTAACACCCAAACAGCTGCACTTTGCACGGTGTGTGGCCAGTGGACAGACACAGGCAGATGCATACCGGGAGGCGTACAACCCAAGGGACTCAACCACCAGCGCCAGCATCCATACGCTGGCGTCAAGGGTAGCAACTAAGGTTGAGGTAAGGGCGAGGGTGGAAGCCTTGGTGGCTGCTAGGGAGAGGGCGGTTGCAGCTTCCGCTGTCACGGACAGGCAGAAAGTGACAGAACATCTGAGAGATGCACTTGCCGGGGGAGAGACTGACCAGTTCAGACTTCGAGCAGCTGAGCTGTTAGGCAAGAGCGCTGGGCTGTTTGTCGCTGAGATGAACGTGAACACCAGCGCACAGAGAGATCCAACAGAGGTAGCAGCTGCGATCCAGCAGCGCCTGAGCCAGCTCACCGGACAACCAGTCAGTGAGGATGGCCCCGGACAGACAGGAGATCCCCTAGATGTTGAATCCCCGGAGATTCACTAACAGTTCTACTAAGGGGCGGGATCTGGTATCGGCGCACCCCCGACCCCCCTGAGACTTGGCCGCGCATCAATTTATTGTTACATAGTAATCCGCTCAAATAATCAGGAGATTTTGCGGGTTTTTTTACGAAAAAAATTTCGGCGAAAATCCGGCTAAAAATTTTCCTGCAATTTTTGCAAATATTTTTATTGCATATCTTGTCAAGGGGGGTAATATGTTAAAATCAAAATATTTCTATGTACTAGGAATACTACTAGCCTAGTAGTATTTCTCTAGCTAGAAATACCACTAATTCTTTTTAAGAAGAATTTCTAGCCACTAAAAATACTGCTAGTAATAGTAGTACTACTAGTAACAAGAGGGTTTTCCGTGAAAGATAATAAGGAACGCGAAAGCGAACAGGAATGCGAAAACGGCTGCCTGTTCGATGAAACTGAAACTTGCTTTGAATGTGGCAGACCGAAACCGACTTGGCAGAAGGAACTGGCAGATGGTGAGGATATTATTGGAAAGAGACTCGACATCTGGGGGATCTCCTTCTAGGCGTTATTTATGCCATATAAAAACAAAAAGGATCGGAAGAAGCAGACCAACAAGCCTGTTGGGAGTAAGCCGTTTAAAGCACGGATGGAGCGACAACGTGCCAGACGAAGGGTAGACAAAACGGGCACAGATAGGAACAGGAACGGCAAGGCAGATATCAGAGAAGGCAAAGATGTAAGCCACAACAAGATGTTGAGCCGTGGTGGAACCAACAAAGATGGTTATAAAATTGAAAGTTCCAGTAAAAACCGCAGTCGTAATGGCAAGGTTTCCAAGAGAAAACCCAGACCCAAGAAAAGGAAATAATGTCGCTTGAAAAAAGAATAGACCCGGATCTGCTGGGAAAGGTAAACAGCCTCCCCCTTAACGAACAGGCAGAAATTCTCGATCTGTTTGAAGAACTGGAAGAGGCTGAAAGAAAAGAAAGAGCCAGAGACAGCTTTCTGGGATTTATTGACAGTGCATGGCCTGCTTTTATAGAAGGCAGGCACCACAGCGTTATGGCAGATGCCTTTGAGCGTGTCGCCAAGGGCGAGCTAAAACGGCTGATCATCAATATGCCACCACGGCATACCAAGTCAGAATTTGCATCGTATCTGCTGCCAGCTTGGTTTCTGGGGCTGTATCCTGAAAAAAAGATTATTCAGACAGCACACACCGCCGAGCTGTCTGTTGGCTTTGGCAGAAAGGTTCGTAACCTTGTAGACAGTGCCGACTATAAAGACATTTTCCCGGCTGTTTCATTAAGGGCCGACTCCAAGGCCGCTGGCCGGTGGAGCACCAATAAAGGGGGAGAGTACTTTGCAATTGGTGTTGGTGGTGCCGTTACAGGTAAAGGTGCCGATCTTTTAATTATTGATGACCCGCACAGTGAGCAGGAGGGTCAAAGCCTAGATCCCTCGGTGTTTAATAAGGCCCACGAATGGTATACCTCTGGCCCAAGACAGCGATTACAGCCCGGAGGGGCTATCGTTATTGTCATGACCCGATGGCACAAAAAGGACTTAACCGGCCAGATACTTAAATCCTCCCTGCAAAGAAAAGGGGTCGATGAGTGGGAACTGATTGAGTTCCCGGCGATTATGCCATCTGAAGAGCCGTTGTGGCCTGAGTTCTGGCCGAAAGATGAACTTGTCGCGCTTAGAAACGAACTCCCTGCCAGCAAGTGGAACGCCCAATACCAGCAGAATCCGACCTCAGAAGAAGGCGCACTGGTTAAAAGAGAATGGTGGCGGCACTGGGAAAAAGAAAAACCACCCCAATGTGAATTTATTATTCAGTCTTGGGACACAGCGTTCTTAAAAACACAAAGGGCGGATTACTCTGCGTGTACAACGTGGGGTGTATTTTACATGCCCGACGATGCAGGCTTGGATCAACCTAATATCATTCTCTTGGATGCACATAAAGAGCGGCTGGAATTCCCAGACCTAAAGCGTACCGCCTATGAGTTCTGGACAGAGTGGCAACCCGATGCGTTTGTTGTTGAAGCAAAGGCAGCGGGGACACCGCTTATATTTGAGTTAAGGGCAATGGGAATCCCGGTCAGTGAGTATACCCCGTCCCGTGGCAACGATAAGATTTCCAGAGTTAATGCAATATCAGACATGTTTGCATCTGGAATTGTGTGGGTTCCCGAGAGACGGTTTGCAGAAGAAGTGATCGAAGAGTTTGCTTCTTTCCCCTCTGGAGAGCATGATGACTTGGTTGACTCATCGACACAGGCACTCCTGCGCTTCAGGCAGGGCGGCTTTTTGAGATTAACCTCAGATGAAGAAGACGAGCCTTTCTATCCGAAAAGGGCTGAATATTATTAACGCAGGGGTTCTAGTGTGACCAGTAATGTACCTCAAAATATTAAGAATCTTGTCAAAGGGGAAGAGAATAAACCTTTACATTTAGGTAAAGTGAAAGAAGCCGAAGTTTATGCTGATGGGGATGGATGGTCAGCAGGATTTGGGCATTATCTAGGTAGAAAGGTAAAGGAAGGCGATCTATGGATCAATACTGATGACAACAAGCGCTATAGAGCCGCAGTTGATGATGCAGATAAAATCGCCGCTGGTGCATGGATACTAGTAGACGATGCAGCAGCAGCGAATAGCAAGATTGTTACGCAGGCAGAGTATGACGAGCTGGACGAAGCTAACCGCCTAGACGCCTACATAGCCGCCTTTGTTCAGCCCGACACTCCTGCTACCGCCGAAGAACTTAAAAAATATCCTCCGGGGTCAATAGTACCTCAAGACCAAGTAAATGATTGGTTTGAAGTGGACATATCTAAAAGCTATAACGCGGCTGTAGCTCAAAATAACCAATTACCTAAAGACGTAGAGATTGGCCGCCTTACTTCTGTAAATTATCAACTAGGTACAAGTTGGAATAATGACTTTGTAGACACTTGGGACTTTATGCAATCAGGTCTCTGGCCAGAAGCGTCCCAAGAGGCTTTAAATTCACTATGGGCTAGAGAACAAAGTCCTGCAAGAGCTCAAGAGTTTTCTAATGCTTTAATTGATAACGATCTAAGCACTGAAGAAGTTACACTGTTTCCAAGACGACAGAACCTAGCGGCACAAGGTGTGGACACACCAACCGAGATGCCTGAAGGGTTCAATGCAGGTGGACGCACAAGACTAATTTAGAGGTTAGATTATGGCGACAGAAAAAGGGCTGAATATTATTAACGCAGGGGTTCTAATGGCAGAATATTATCGTCGGCAGGATTTCCATTATTTAGAAATATATTGATACCGGAGAAGGCAATGCCTAGTTATTACGACAGCAAAAAGAGCAACCCGAAAAAATCCAAGAAGGTTGCCGGTTATAAGAAAGGCGGGAAAACCGTTGCCAGAGGCAGTGGTGCCGCAAGAACCCAGTACTTCAGAAAAAACGGGTAATGAATGGGTGAATAATCGTGGCTATTGATAAGGCTTTGTATGGGTCGCCTTTCCCCGCAGGGGGGGAGGAAGTCCAGATTGAAATCGCTAACCCGGATTCTGTTTCTATAGAGACAGAAGATAGTGAAGGCGGTGTAATAATTGATTTTGACCCGGATATGGGAGGTCTTGGCGGTGAAGGCCACGACGATAATCTGGCAGAAGTTCTCTCGGAAAAAGAACTCAATATTATCTCTCTCGATCTTATCGGGTTGTATACCTCAGACAAAGAAAGCAGGTCAGACTGGGAAAGGGCTTATATCGACGGCTTGGATCTTCTTGGTTTAAAGCATGAAGACAGAACTGTCCCTTGGGATGGTGCCTGTGGTGTCTTCCATCCCCTCCTGACTGAGTCTGTTATTAAATTTCAGTCTCAGGCAATACAGGAAATTTTCCCGGCTAGTGGCCCCGTTAAGACATCTATTATTGGGCAAATAGATGGCGAGAAGGAAAAGCAGGCCCACCGAGTTCAGAACTACCTGAACTATCTCCTGACAGAAAAAATGACGGAATATCGCAGCGAAACAGAGAAGATGTTGTTTTCTCTGCCGCTGGCGGGGAGTGCGTTTAGAAAGGTTTACTATGATTCGAGTATGGGCAGACCTTGCAGTATGTTTGTTCCTGCTGAGGATTTTGTTGTTAGCTACGGGGCATCCGATCTTGTTACCTGTGAACGTGCAACCCATGTTATGCGGAGAAGTGTTAACGAGGTAAGGAAGTTGCAGGTCTCCGGGTTCTATCGAGACATGGATTTGCCTGCTTCAAGCCCAAATATTGACCGTATTGAGGAAAAATACAACAAGCTTACTGGTGATTCCAGCAGCTATGACTACGACTCAAGGCATACAATCCTTGAGATACAGGTTAATCTGGATCTTCCCGGCTTTGAAGACAAAGACGGGGGTGAGCCAACAGGAATTCAGCTGCCTTATGTTGTCAGCATAGATTTATCTTCTCGTCTTGTTTTGGCTGTTCGCCGTAATTGGTATGAAGGCGACGAGCTTAAATTAAAACGTGAGCATTTTGTCCATTACCAGTACATGCCCGGGCTGGGCTTCTATGGATTTGGGTTAATCCACATGATTGGAGGGCTTGCCAAGTCGGCAACCTCATTATTAAGACAACTAGTGGATGCTGGCACCTTATCTAACCTCCCCGGAGGACTAAAAGCCAGAGGATTAAGGATTAAGGGCGACGATACCCCGATTATGCCCGGAGAATTCCGGGACGTAGACGTCCCCGGCGGTACAATCAAGGATAATATCTCATTTTTGCCTTATAAAGAGCCGAGCAACGTCCTTTATCAGCTAATGGGAGACATTGTAGAGGAAGGCAGGCGATTTGCGTCTGCTGCCGACGTAAAGGCTGCGGATATGAACGCAGAAGCGCCTGTTGGCACCACTTTGGCAATTTTAGAGCGCTCAATGAAGGTTATGAGCGCGGTTCAGGCCCGATTACACTCCTCTATGAGGGTGGAATTACGCATTTTAAGCCAAGTTGTTCATGATTTTGGGCCAGAGGAGTACCCCTACGCGACCAAAGGGGAGCAAGTCGTTAGTTCTGACTTTGATGACTCGGTAGATATCATTCCTGTCAGTGATCCCAACGCCGGAACGATGGCACAGAGGATTATGCAGTACCAAGCGGCGTTACAATTGGCCGCCCAAGCCCCGGAAATGTACGATATGCCGCTATTACACCGGCAAATGCTGGATATTCTGGGCATTCAGGACGCAGAGAAGATTGTTCCCAACGAGTCTGACGTTAAACCAACAGATCCGGTCAGTGAGAACATGAATATCATTAACGGCAAGCCTGTTAAGGCGTTTATTTATCAGGATCATGAGGCCCACATCCAGACTCATATGGCATTACCTGAAAATCCGAAAGTTATGGAGGTCATGCAGAAAAGCCCGAACGCAAAAACCGCAATGGCCGAAATGGCAGCACATGTTCAGGAACACTTGGCCTTTCAATACAGAATGCAGATTGAAAAAGAACTGGGTGTCCCGTTACCTGCCCCAGATGAAACGCTGCCAGAAGATATTGAATACAGAATATCAAGGCTTGTTGCCCCCGCAGCGGCCCAGCTCTCTGGGAAAGCGGCCCAAGAACAACAGATGGCGCAACAGCAAGAGCAGATGCAAGATCCTATTATTCAAATGCGCCAGAAGGAACTTGAGCTGAAGCAGGCAGACATACAGCGCAAAGCAGAAGCGGAGATGGCTAAAATCCAGCTTGATATGCAAAAAGCAATGGCTAAAGCGCAGCTTGACCAACAGAAGCTGGAGCAGGATGGTCAGCTAGAAGTAGCCAAGCTTGGGGTGAGGGTAGCAGAAACAAATACTAAAGAAGAACTAGAAGCGGCCCGTATAGCCTCCCACAAACAAGTGGCCGGCGCCAAGATAGGAATTGATATCGCAAAACAGATGACAGATAAATGACAAAAGAATTAGATATACTTGCTGTTAATGGTATTTTTGACTATTTAAGGTCAAATATTCGTGATCAGATGAACGAGCTAAGTGATCATCTCAGCGATGGGGGTTGCAAAGACTATTCGGATTATACAAAATGCTGCGGAATTATACAGGGTTTGGCCCTAGCTGAGAGAGAAATACTCGATGCAAAAGATAAATATGAGAAGCTTTAATAGTAAAGCAGCTGGATTTTTAGATGTGTGAAATGACTCTGGGCATTTTCCCAGTGCAATGACTCTAGGCATTACCTAGTGCAAAACGACTTTGGGCGTTTCCCAATGCAAGGAGGAAAAATGGGCGAACTAGCTAAGCTTCCAGAGCAAAGCGAAGAAGATGATGCTCAATACGCGAACCAATTACCAAGCCCTCGGGGCTATAAGATATTGATCGCGCTTCCAGACCCAGACAGGGCGTATGATGGTGGCATACTGAAAACTACCAAGACTGTTCAGGATGAAGAAGTTGGGTCGATTGTGGGG
>Ga0187827_10006279_pt1 | contig 13631 bp, 8 predicted proteins | sample ETNtaG_39_FD_167969 | JGI IMG/M metagenome (GOLD analysis project Ga0187827, IMG submission 167969) | Marine microbial and viral communities from oxygen minimum zone, Eastern Pacific Ocean - ETNP2014_SV_150_PacBio MetaG (Illumina Assembly) | ecosystem: Environmental > Aquatic > Marine > Hypoxic... | reverse complement strand
ATCCGCCCCGCCCGGAAGTTGGGGAAATGGTCGTACAGGAATTGATAGGGCAGCGCGAAATCGGTCACTTCTTCGTGCCATTTCCAGTTCGGCCCCAGGCTCAGAACCACCGCCAGCAGGAACAGCGCCCCGGCCCCCAGCGCATAGCCCGGAAACGACTGCCGCGAAGACCGCCCGCGCAGCAGCGCCAGCGCTCCCAGCAGACCCACGATCCCGCCCAGCAGTCCCGCCGCAAACGGCACAAAGCCGGGGAAGGCGCGCCGCTCGCTGGTGGGCACCGGGAACCGTTCCTGCAGCCCCTCGTACCAGGCCAATCGCGACGACGGCGACAGGTAGTCCCGCAGCTGCAGCGAGCCGTTCTGCACCTCGGATATGTCCCTTTCGGCGGCCCAGTCCCGCGAGAATTCCAGGTATCCCAGCGCAAACGGCGCAAAGACTGCGCTTACCAGCACCCCCCCCACCAGGCTGCGCAGCGGCGCCCGCCAGTCCCGGTTGCGCAACGACCACCACGCTCCCGGCACAATCGCAAACGCCACCAGCACGAATCCGGCGATATACCCCAGGTGCACCGCGGTTACGAACTGCAGCCCCACGCACAGCGTCGCCAGGCCGAAGTCCCGCCAGCCACGCGAGCGGGAGAAGCGCACGGCGAAGAGCAGCGTCAGCGGTATCCACCAGGCCCCGGCGAACTGGAAATGCGCCAGCCCGTAGTTGAGTTGCAGCGCCCCGAAGCCAAACACCACCCCGGCCGTCACCGCCGCCAGGCGATCGTGGGTCAGGATCAGCACCGCCAGGTACATGCAGAAGGCACTGAGCCCGAAGGCGATGTGCCAGGTCAGGTTGAAGGCCACGATCTCGTCGCCGGTCACCAGACGCAGCGGCGCAAAGATCGGCAGCATTCCCAGCAGCAGGTCCGAGCCGTACAGCGCGTTGCCGGAGCCGAAGTAGAAGTTGCCGCGCAGGAACGAACCCGGCTCCGACCAGAGCGTCCGCAGCTGCCCGTCCAGCAGCGCCGCCTGCCAGAGCTGATCGCCGTCGGGTTTATGTGCCAGGTGGCCGGCCACGTTGGCCAGCAGGGGACGCATCACCACCACTGTCACCACCGCGAAGAACAGCGCCACCAGCGCGTGCCCGGTCCAGGGTCGCTCGTGCAGCCACTGCCGTAGACCGGCCGGCCGGCGCGTGGAGGTCGCGTTCAGCCGCCGGTCGGGAGCACTCAGTTCGCCACCGCCCCTCGACCGTGAATCCGGATCAAGCGCTGCGTCCTTCTCGAATTGACACAAGCGGGGCCGCCTCGCCCCGCTGCGCACTTCACCACATCAATCCGCTCAATTTCAAACCCGTCCGCGCAAATCAGACACGGATCGGCCCGCCGGCAACCTCATCCGGTCGGGGCGAATTTGAGTACCTTGCCCTGGTAGTAGGCCGTCACGTAGATGTTCCCGGCCGCGTCCAACGTGATTCCCCCGGGCATGATCTTGCGCCCCGCCGCGTCCCGCACCACGAACGAGGATTGCAGCGTGCCGTCGGCATTGAAACGGTGTACCCGCGCGCTGGCGAAATCGGCCACGAACACATCTCCACCGGCATCCACCACCACGTCGCCGCGCGCCAGCGAGTGGAACCCACCCTCCGGCGTCGCCGCGCCGGTGATCGCCTTCAGCGCTACCCCATCCACATCGAACGGCAGCACCCGGCGGTTGAAGGTGTCGAACACATAGACCGTCTCATCGGCGTTCACGGAGACCCCGGTGGGCACCTGGAACCGCGCCGGCGCCGGGGCCTTCAGGCGTCGCTGCTCGTTGCCCACCGGATCGGTTATCAGGACCGCCGCATGCGCCGGGCTGGCGATATACACAAAACCCTCTTCGTCGGTCGCGATCCCGCCCGCCGAAATCGAATTCGTCCCGTTCACCACCGTCGCCGGCAGCGCCCAGTCGATCAGCCAGATACCGTTATCGCGGAATCGCTGCACCCGGTTGCCGATGCTGTCCAGAGCGAAGACATTGCCGTAGGCGTCGACCGTCAAATCCTGCAGCGTGGTGAACTCCCCGTTCCCGGTCCCGCGACCGCCCCAGCGCGCCACCAGCCCGCCCTGGCCGTTGAAACGCTGGATCATCCCGGTAACTATGTCGCCCACGTAGACATCGCCGGCCGGGTCGGTGGCGATCCCGATTGGCCGCGTAAACTGCCCCGCGCCCGAGCCCGGCGATCCCCACTCAATCTCCAGCACGTACGGATCCGACGCCGCTCCCACCGTCGGCGCCAGCAACAGCGCGCCCAGCAACAATCCCAGCAGCGACGAAACCAGCGGCGGAAGGAGGCGTTTTCGGTTAATGGCTCTATTCCTCGTATAAGAACGGCACCGCGATGGCTCCGGCCGGTTCCGCGACCAGCAGCAGAAACTACCACACCCCACCCGGCGCCCATCCCGCTACAGCTACATCTGCTTACAACGGCGGCCCCTCCCCGCCCTCCGACGGCGTCCAACGCACGTTCTGGTACGGGCATTTCACCACGCACGTCCCACAGTGCATGCAGTTCTACGCGCTCATTACGATCTCATCGCTGCCCTTGCGGTACACCATCCCCGGGCAGAACCGGAGGCAGGGGTTCGAGTACTCGTCGTCGCATTCCTAGCAGAGCGCGGGGCCCAGGATCTGCACGTGGGGCGGTTCATCCTCGCGGTGTACCGCTCTAGAAAGGCTCACGAAGTCCGCTCGATCAGCGGCGCCTTCGACCGAGCGACCCAGGCTCGCCTCGCAACGCAGCCCGCGGTAGTCCTCTTCCATCGACGCCTTGAACGGCATCAGGCTCTGGAACAGCGACAGCAGCGCGACCCATCCCGCTTCCGCTACCGTGTACCCCATGAAATCCACCACCCCCGCTGGCCTTTCCCGGCGCATCGCCGTCTGGTTCGGCGCCTTCGGTGTCTTCAGCCTCAGCTTCGAACCGGTCCGCATCCTGCTGCCGGTCTACGTTGTCAGCGAGGTCGGCGGCGACGCTCAGATGGTCGCGGCGCTTTTTGGCATATCCGTCTTCTGGACCGCCATCGGATCGGTGCTCGGTGGGGTCGTCGCCGACGCCCTCGGCCACCGCCGCTCTTACCTCATCGGCCTCTCGGCGCGCACCTTCCTGGCGGCGGCCTTTCTAACCACTTCCGTCCCGGCGCTCTTCGTCATCATGTCCATCTTCGGCATCGGCTGGGGTTGGAGCGACTCCGGCTTCCAGAGCTATGTCATCCAGTCGTTCCCGCGCGAGCGCACCGCCACCATCATGGGTTTCTGGTTCAGCGCCATGGGGGTCGCCGCCATCATCGGCAGCGCCATCGCCACCGCGCTCGTCGAAGGCCCAGGCTACGTACCCCTCGGCATCCTTGGCCTGGCGACGGCCCTGGCCGGCTACGCCCTGGTCGGGATCACAGTCCCACGCCTGCCCGAGCGGACCGCCGGCAACGGCTCCGGCAAGAACCCCCTGCGCCTCGAACTCCGCCGCCTGGCCCGCGAACGTGGCGTCCTGGCCTTTCTGGAGCTGACCGGCTTGCCCACCATCCTCCACGGCGCCGCCTCGGTCGCCATCCCGCTGTTGCTCTTTGCGATCTCCGACAGTGAGGCCCTAGTCGCCGTCTACGCCCTGGTAAACGCCATAATCTTGCTCTTTGCCCTGCCACTCCTCGGCCGTCTCGCCGACACTCGCGGCCCCTGGGTTCCGATCACCGTCGGGGCCATTCTCGTCGTCATAGCCGCCGTCGCCATCGCGCTCACGCCCGGCGTCCTGGCGATCGTCTTCATCGCCGGCGTCGCCGGCCGCCTCGGGGTCGGCATCAAAGACCTACTCACCCCCACCATCGCCCGCCAGGTCATCGCCCCGGCCATCCACGGGCGCGTCATCGGGCTCGGCAGCATGACCTGGAGTATCGGCTTCATGGTCGGCTCGCTGGCCGCCGGACCGCTGATCGACGAACATCCCGGGATGCTGTTCTGGCTGGTCGCCATCGCCGCCGCCGCCGCCCTCCCCGTGATCGGCCGGCTCCGCACCGGCGCCCGCTCCGCTGCTAATCTCTGACCCTATGAAAACCAGCGTACCCACCGCCGTTGTCTTCGACCCCGAAACGCTGACCCGTTCCGGCGTCCGTGGCGACAACTGGTGCATCACCTGGGCCGACGACGGCCACCAATACACCTCCATGGACGACGGCAGCGACTAACAGGCGGAGCCGCAGCGCAACAACCGCTGGCGCATCAACAGCTCCGCTGCCGCCACCAGGCCCGATCCCTTTACTCCCGAGTCCCCGCCCAGTTATCCGCACTTCCCCTATCCCGGTGGCTGGTACGGCTACGGCCTCAGCTCCGTCGACGGCGTTCTCTATCACTTCCTCACCCGCACCGGATGAGCCCGGGGAGTACATCGTTCGCGTCTCGATGCTCGTCGAACTCGTGGCTTGGTTTGAGAGCGAGCCGCTGAAGCTCTACGTCAAGATAGGACCGGGGACGTAACCGTCAACAAACCTGCCCGGTCGGGAGTAGCCCGGGCCAGCAGCACCAGCCCCCCGAACACGGCCAGCAACCCCAGATTCCGCACCGACATAACCGTCACCGACGTCTCGTAGAGCCCGCCGAATAGATGCTCATAGCTCGGCAGCGGCAGCGAAATCAGAGCCAGCCCGCGCCCGCAAGATACGTCGTCAACTAGGCCTAGAGGTGAACCGATCGCAAAGGAAGGCAAATCAACGGATTCCGTCAATCAACCGTTGGAACATAATTCGTTAATCTAAATTCCTGAACGTAATCACCGCTGGTGACGGTTAACCATACATCCCTATATGCCTCATCTCCTACATGAATTAGCGTGGTGCTAAACGGTGCGAAATCCACAGGATTTACGATACGCGTGTCAATCGGAATTCGCTCCTTAAGGCTAAGGTGTGCCTCCAGTTTGATTGGTTCATCAGACGTCCCACTGATGCATACCCCCAGTATTTCACCTTCCGGATCCCGATTCATTCCAAGGTAAACCAGTTCAACTCGCCACGGCACGGTTACACTTCGCAAAACCCGGATTGATCCGCCCTCGTTAACGTTGCCAAATCCTCCATATACCCTGTACCCACCACCAGCAATACGGTGCACGTCAACGTCCCCCGCTTTTATGTTCATGAACTCAATTTCACTCATGGACAAGTCCCCATCATGCATTACGTCTTTCATACGCAAGAGACCCGCATTCATTCCGAAGGTGAACCAGAGTTCAATGGTTCCATCATCATTGACCAGGACCGACGGCCTCTGTGCCTTATCAATGACCTGGTCAGTCATAGTCCAATTCAACCCATCATCCGATATCGCGCTCACTATCCAGGTAATTGAGGTCCCTCCAACCTGGCCTATCTTTTCGGCGTAGGGCGCCTTGGTAAGAAACATCCGGTAGCCTCCCCCAGGGTCTCTTATGACATATGGGCTCATAAGATCGCCTCCACCCACCTCATTTAGGGTGAGACGCCTCCCGGGCTCCTGAACGAGCTGCAGTCCGTCTTCAGCCTTGTAGCTGAGAATATGCCGATCCTCTATCCCCCTAGTACTCGCATATACCCGCCAACTACCGTCATCTAATGGAACAAAGGAAGTGTGGGCCCCACCACCGTTGGTCCCTTTCGGAATATCAAGAATACGGGCATCATCTAGGGAAAAATTGACACCGTCTGTCGACGTCGCAGTCGATACGTACGTCACCTCTTGCAGGTCTCCCCCAGCAAAGTACATGCGATAACGCCCATCGGGCAGCTGTATGACCCGGGGATCTGCGGAACCGGTGCTCTCGTAGGCACCTTGGCGTCCTTCACGTGGTGTTTCTATACCCCAGTAGTGCCTATCGAACAATGTGTTTTCAAGAACCCAGGCTGTGCTAGTGACATCGTTTGTGGCAGGACACTCCAGGGCCGTTCGATTACCCGTCAAACATGGGCCAGCAATCTCCATTTCGGCCTGACTTGGCGGACGCGAACGCAACTGTTCATATACATCGGCACCTAGAGACTGCTGGATACATAGCTTGAGGGAATCATCATCCCCCTCAATAATTGCGGCGATCGGATTGGACGCCGGGCCTGTCTCTCCGCCGGAGCGCCCAGGTCCTCCCTGCTCCCGTTCCTGGGAACCTGCCTGGCGCTCGCCAGCTAAACATGGTCCTGCTATCTGCATCTCTTCTTCGGTCGGAGCCCTGGAAAGTAGTTCTTGATATCGATCTTCACCAAGCGCACGCCGCGCACAATCCTGTAGATTCGAATCATTTCCATCGATGATTGCTACAAGCGGATTGGATGCTGGTCTCGCGTCCGTCGTTGACTTCTCGGCATCGTCTTGCTTCTGTCTGGGAGGTTCCTCGCCGACCAAGCATGGTCCGGCAAGTTCCATGTCCTTTGCAGCGGGTGGCTGTGAAACAAGCTCGGTATAGCGCTCGTCACCGAGGACTTGACGGACACAATCTTTGAGGTTTGCGTCGCCACCATCGATGATCGCTGTAAGTGGGTTCGATGCTGGTCGATCTGATGTGTTCGTGGATGGTGTAGATGCTTGTTCAGGCACAGAGACTGTGGGTAAAGCGGCGAGTGGGGTGGAAGTGGGAGTCGAGGTGGAAGTGGGAGTCGAGGTGGAAGCGGAGGGTGGGGCGGCAGATTGATCCTGCCCCGCCCCACATCCAACAATCAATATTCCAGACAACATAAGTACGGTTGTGAAACATAGTGCAAGACGCACACGGAATATCCGGGTCCCACGAATACGTTCACGAGAGTTCATACTCGGCCCGACCTACTCTTGCCTGTCCCCAATGTCTGTACCACTCACTATGTTAGTCCCGGGGTGGTTCTCTATCGGGCATCCAGTGTTCGTAGCGCAGCCGCGGATGCCCCATGTCATAGAAATACGTGGGCGTCGACGAATCGGAATTCGGCATCGCCAGCGGTGGCGTTCATACGGTTGCGCCCCCATCAACCACGAGATGTGTGCCGGTGATGAAGAACGCCCCGGAAGACGCCAGGAAGAAAGCGGCGTGGGCGACTTCCCGGTGTGCCATTCCTGTTCAAGAAACTTGCGTCGGCAGCTGTCTGCAAGAACCCATCGCGGTCGGGCCATCAGCCCGGAACAGAGCACCGCCGGTGAATTGATCATTCCTCGAGCAGGAGTCCGACCTTCTTGTTCCCGCGCTCGATCGAGACCGCCGCCGCCAAGCACACCTCGTGCGTGTTGACCGCATCGGCAAGATCCACGTGTGAGTCCCGATCATGCCGGACGCAGTCCACAAAGTGATCGATCTGCTTCTGGAAAGGATGATGGGCCACGTCGCCACTCGACGGTCTGATCGAAGGAATGAACGTCCAGTCATTCTGCCCGGGGAGCATGTTCGAATAGAGATGGCCATTCCGGAACGCGCCTTCCGTGCCAAATACTTCCACATTGAAGACATACGGCATCCCGGCCTCGGTGATAGCAGATACCTTCCCCACCCGACCATTGGCAAATTCAAGCAGCGCCGTCGTGTTGGCCATGCTCGTATTGTCCGGATCGACATTAAAGCCCAACGCGGTAACCGAGGTGGCATCGGCATCCATCAGGTAGCGCGCCAAGTCAACCGCGTGGCAACCGCCCAGCAGCAGGGCATCGTGCGGAGCCTGCCAGCCAGAACCGGTCTTCCCGAATGAAGACGAGTACCAGTAATCGGTTTGCACGTAGAAAACCCTTCCGAGCGCGCCGGATGCGATCAGCGACTTTGCATTGGCGACCATCTCGTTCCAGCGCAGCACGAAGCTGACCACAGTCTTAACTCCGGATCTCGCCACGGCTTCGGCCATCGCGTGCAGATCGTCAAGATTCGTGGCGACCGGTTTCTCAATAAGCATGTGCTTTCCGGCCACCGCGCCAAGGATTGTCTCGCGAGCATGCCGGCTAGCCGGGGTACAGATCGAAAACATGTCGATGTTTGCGTCGGCAAGAAACGCGTCGTAGTTGGTGTAGATCGGACAGTCAAGGTCAAACTGTTCACGCTTAGCCTCGGCGGACCCGGCACTGCGGCTTCCGATCGCTCGCACCTCGCAATCCGGATTCTTCACGTATGCCCGGAGATGCTCGGCGGAGACGTTGCCAGCTCCCCAGATTGCGGCTCCCAGTTTGCCCATCTAACCCTCCATTTCCGAACCGACTTCAAGTCGGGACACCTCGGGAAATCGGGCAAACTCCGCCTCTCCGGACTTCGAACCCCAGGCGGACTCAAAACAGTGATCATGGGCCTGATTCCGGCGTGCTTGTTCCGGGTCCTGCTTGAGAACTGCCATCGAGTCACGAAAACCCTCCGCTTCGTCACAAAAGTAGAGGTTCGTCCCATCCTGAGAAATGCTGTAGGTCTTCATTCCGCTTGCCCGAATTGCGTCGAGGACCGAGCGCCGAATTTCCCTATGGGGTCGATCGTATTCCCTTTGAATCCGAGGGAGGGCAGCCAACAAATGGCCGTCCCACCGGCCCGACTCCGTTGAAGACCGTCCGGTTTACCGGAGAAAAGTATGCTTATTCGGCAAGGTGTGCTCGGTTGTAGCACCAGGTATGGCGCGCTCATGATCGGTCAGATTCCATAGATTCGCTCCGCGTTGCCCGCGAACAGGGCGTCGATTTCGTCCGCGCTAAAGCCAGCGGTGATCTCGCGATAGGCATCAACCACCGCACCGTAACTGCTCCATAAGCCATCGATCGGCCAGTTGGTGGCGAACAGCGATCGTTGTGGGCCGAACCGCTCGATGCAGGTCTCCACATAGGGCCGGATACTCTCGACGGTCCAGCTGTTATCACCCATGCCTAGGCCAGAGATCTTGCAGATTATGTTCTCAACGCCAGCGGCAATCGCGATACCAGAACGCCAATTGTCGAAATACTCCGGAGTCCGCTCGGATGGAAACCCGGCGTGATCCAGCAAGATCGTGATGTCCGGGTGGGCACGGGCGAGGCTGGCCAGCTTCTTCAGATCCTGCCACTGCGCGGCGACGCTGGAAATCAATCCATACCTGCCGAGGAGTCCGAACCCCCTCTGGAATTCATCACTGACTAGGTAGTCCCCGTGGCTGAAGTCGCGTATGCCTTTGAGATTGCCGCTCTCCAGGTGACGCTCAATCTCGGTTTCGGCGTCAGCGGCACGCAGGTCGACATAGCCGACGATGGCGTGAGGCACACCGGTGCGCCAAGAGGCTTCCTGCAGCCACGAGGTCTCGTCGACAGAATCTTCGGACCCGATCGCCGCCTGGACGTGGATGGCCTTTACCATGCCGTGTGGCGCGGCGTCGGCCAGAAAGTCCTCGGCCAGGTAGTTCCGTGAACCCAGCTTGCGAGTCTGGGCACCAAGAAAGGGGTGGTCCCTATCGGGCATCCAGTGTTCGTAGCGCAGCCGCGGATGCCCCATGTCGTAGAAATGCACGTGGGCGTCGACGAATCGGAATTCGGCATCGCCCGCGGTGGCGTTCATACGGTTGCGCCCCCATCAACCACGAGATGTGTGCCCGTTACGTACGATGCTTCATCCGAAGCCAGAAACAGTGCCGCGTATGCAACCTCATCCGGAGTCCCAAGTCTCTTGAGAAAGCTCCGGTCTCCTGCTGTCTTCAAGAATTCATCTCGGTCAATGCCTTCAAATTCTATGTGACGCTCCGTAGCTGGAGTAAGTATTGATCCGGGACACACGCAGTTCACACGGATATCGTGCTCGGCGAGATCCAGCGCGAGGCAGCGGGTTAACTGCAGCAGGGCGCCCTTGGAGGAGTTGTACGGGACGAAGCCGGGCTGAGCGATGAAGCTGCTGACGGAAGCGATATTGACGATCGACGCTCCGGCCGAATCCTTTAGGTAGGGCAGTGCGATCCGGACAGTGTTCGCTGAGCCGATAACATTGACGCCGAAGACTTTCTCCCAATCGGCCGGGGTGACGTCTTCGATGCGGCCGAATACGAAGGCCGCAGCATCATTAACCAGAATGTCAATACCGCCCATACGGTCCGCCGATTCTCGAACCAATTGCTCTACCGCCGCAGCCGAGGATACGTCGGTGGGAATGAAGAAGGCTTCCCCACCGTCGCCGGCGATCAGTTCGGCGGTCACGCTGCCACCGGACTCGTCGATATCCGCAATCGCCACCCAAGCGCCCTCACCGGCGAAAACCCGGCAGATCGCCCGGCCGATTCCGGAGGCTCCACCGGTAACTATCGCCCGCTTGGATTCCAGCTTCATCGTTGCCCTCCGTTCGGTTCGTTCACGATCTGTCGCATCACCAATTCCACGGTGTCTGATCCGGGACCGTCGGAACGGAACCCGGGAGTTAGCGAACGGCCACGGTGCGCACGGCCACACTTCCAACCGGCCGCGATTTCGACAAGTCTTCCCGAGTCGATAGATGTTGATGAACGTCCGTGAGTCCAGCGACCCGGTATCGGAGATCGATGTACACCGTCTACCAATACCCGCAAGTGATCCGTACCTGAATACAAGATTCTATAGTCCATCGGCTCGACCTGAATCGACGCCAGCACTCGGTCCCAGTAGGTAATGCTCGTCCTCCCCTTCAAGACATCCTAAGGACTCGCTCGCTACGAACCCCATAGCCCAGCGACCGACTCAGACTTTTCAGCCGATAGAAACGGGTTCCATCCGCTGTTGCAATGGAATGAGGTCGGTGGACCCGCTCGCCGGATTTCGACAGGCACGTAATCTTGGGTGAGCGAGTGATCAGTGGATTCGTCTTGAGGTATTGTGACGTACCGCAGTAAGTTTGCGCCGTAGAGGTTGCAGGTTCGATCCCTGCATCGCAGAACCACTCACGAAGGTGGGGCTATGGGCACGATTTCTTCGGCAAAGCTTGCAGGGACTTCACTGATCCTTGGACCCGTAATTACCGTCATCTGCTATTTCATCCAGCAAAGCGCAATCTCGCTTTCGGCTGATGAATGGGGCAATGCCGCAGCTGCGGCGGAGAAGTTGCGCAGCGCCAGCGTCCTAAGCAACGTCACCAGTCTCATCATTCCCCTCGCGCTGACAATGTTTGTCTACGGCATCTTCTTCATCTTGAACGAGATTCGCGGAAATGGTGAAGCGTTGGTCGGATTCGCCAAGATCCCCATACTGATCGGTCTCGCCGGCTGGGTCTACGGATCTGGAGTCGGGATTACAGTTACCAACTGGCCCGGTGGGGACACAAACATGTTCACATTATGGGGATTGGGACAGATTTCTAGTGTCATGTTTGCCATCGGCGCTACCGCTGGGTTTCTGGCGATCGCGTCTCGGAATGATTACAACAGTACGCTCGCCTATGGTGCAGCTGTCGTGGGACTTGTCGGAATAATTACCTCAATCGTCGGAATCCTAACTAGCGACGGCTCCGTGGCTGCGAATATGACGTTAATCGTCGGTATCACGTACATCATCCATACGCTTTACTCCGTGTATCTAGGGCGGGGTCTTCTTTCAAGGTCCTAGCGTTAGCTACGAAAGATCTTGGCGGGTCATCTACACCAGAACATCTCGTAGATGACTCGCCGTCGGTCTTCACGGAGAGTCGGTCCCGAAGGGCTGACCCGCCACGTCATTCCGCAAGAGCGAATCTAGTAAGTACGCAACACGAATACACCGTGCCCTTCAGTTGCGGCGTATAAGTACATTCCGTCCCTAGATAGCGCAAGGTCCTGGACGACCCCGGACGTGAGGCCCTCACGCAAGCGCTCGTAGGTTCTACCCCCATCGCTTGTAGCGACTACTCCACTGTTCCAGTCGGCAACATAAAAGACTTCTGAATCCGTCGGGTCAAAATGAATATCCACGGCGTGGATGTGATCGCGGTGCGAGGTCTTGAGAACTTCTGTTGGCTCAAGTACCGGCCCCCAATTGATTCCGTGATCGTACGACTCAAGGACCCCGTGAGCGGTAGTGCCGAGCAGAACGTGGGAATCATCGTCTGGATCAACCGCAATGCTCATCGAGTACTTGCGCTTGATGAAAGCGGCTTCGTCTTCGATTTCATCTGGAGGGTGAAGATCCCCGGATGAGTCCACACACATGGGCAGGCATCCTTCCCAAGAAAGATCCCCGGGCAGTTCGCCCATGATGCTGGTCCAGGATTCTCCACCGTCTCTACTGAGAAACGGCCCCCCTAGTAAGGTGGCTATATACACGGTCTCCGGATCTTGATGGCTGGCAGCAACGGCCGTTACGTTGCGGCTACCGGGACCAGCAGGAAGCCCCCCGTTCACCTCCAACCACGTTAGGCCTCCATCGTTTGACCTGAACATGCCGGGCGATCGGGGTATATCTTCGTACTCGTGAGGGTTGACCCCCTTGATCTTCGACCTGATATATCCCGCGTAGATTCGGTTGGGATCAGCAGAGCTCACGGCGACAGCGTGCAACCCAAACTGGTCGTCCGACAGAGAATCTGACTCGGCATCCGAGAGTCCCCGAGCGCGTGTCCAGGTTGCCCCCGAATCATTGCTACGAACCAGAAACCCTCCATTCGCATCACCAGCTAGCAGCGCAGTTTCATGATTATCGTGTTCAACAAAGGCTGCCAATGAACCGTCGCCCAGCCAAGACGCTTCTCCGTAGTTGATTCCAGTCCAGCGCATCTGCACGGGGTTTAGGACCCAGACCTGACTTCGGCCGTTTGCCAGCACGCATCCAGAATTGCTGACATCAATCCCTACCACATTCGCTCCTGTGTATCCGTGGCTCGCGTCCGCCCAAGAAAGTCCGGCATTTTGCGTGACGAACGCCCCCCCTCCATAGTTGTTGATCAGCACCACATCTGGATCATCAGGATGCACAACCATATCGATGGGATTGCCGGGGTTAATGCCTGGTGGACCCCACTTATCCCGGCCGTTTGCCGATCCATCATTCTGGATGACCCTAGCCCACGTATGACCTCCATCTTCAGAGCGCATGAATGTCTGCTCTCCAGCCGCATAAGCACGTTCTGGATTGGACGGTGCAAACGCAACCGCCCCAAACATGATCTCTTCGCCACGTGATGGATCAACTGGATCTGGTGGAGTCACGTCGATCCATGATTTGCCAAAATCTGTGGTGAGGTAGAGGCCGCCGTGCATCTCTCGTAGAAGAAGATCGATATCGTTGCCGCTTCCCACAAGAACGGTGCCGGGGTGGGTGGGGTGGACGGCAGCTCCACCAAAGTGCCTGCTTCGTTCCTCGGAGATGCCATTGTTGGACTGCATCCACGAGCGTCCGCCATCGTCAGAAACGTACATACCGGGGCCCAATCCCGATCCGATCTCTTCTTTGTCAAGATTCAGAGATTCGAGGTCACCCTCATAGTCGATATCCGGCTCACGATCGAAGATGCCAGTTGTTAGCAGCAAACGATCTGGATCATCGGGATGCACGAACAACCACCGCGTCAGATTCGGGAAGACCTGAAGTAATTCGAATGACTCGCCCCTGTCAGTCGATCGGAACACAAAGCCACGAGTTCGCTCGAACAAGAATCCATCGTTTCTCGTACCCAGTTCGCCCGTTACGTAGACAACGTCTGAGTTCCCTGGCTCAACCTGAATGCCCCGAACAGTAAGTTGTTCCCGCGCTTCCTCATCA
>Ga0187827_10006278_pt1 | contig 13631 bp, 11 predicted proteins | sample ETNtaG_39_FD_167969 | JGI IMG/M metagenome (GOLD analysis project Ga0187827, IMG submission 167969) | Marine microbial and viral communities from oxygen minimum zone, Eastern Pacific Ocean - ETNP2014_SV_150_PacBio MetaG (Illumina Assembly) | ecosystem: Environmental > Aquatic > Marine > Hypoxic... | reverse complement strand
TTAAAAATATTTTTTCTGATGGAGAACTTATAGAAGTTAAAAAAAAAGATTAAATTATGCCAGATTTTACAGATTTAATATCACAAGCTAAAAAGATGCAGGAGAAAATGAAAGAAACTCAAGAAGCCCTTAAAAAAATTGAAGTTGAGGGAGTATCAGGAGGTAATGCTGTTAAAGTAATTATGAATGGCGATGGAGAGCTAAAAAAAATTGCCTTTGATGATGCTTTATTTAAAGAATCCAAAGAAATTTTTGAAGATTTAATTGTTGCTGCTCATAATGATGCTAAATCTAAACTAAAGAAAAAAACAACTGAGGAAATTTCAAAAGTTACAGGCGGAATTAACTTGCCTCCTGGGTTTAAACTTCCTTTTTAAGGAAAAAATGGCTGATAATAATGTAAAAGAAATAGAGGATCTAATTAAAATAATTTCAAAACTACCAGGATTGGGACCAAAATCTGCAAAAAGAATTGTGTTAAAACTTGTAAATAATAGAGAAGAATTAATTAAACCACTGACCAACACATTAGCTAAAGTTTACAAAAATATAGTTCGTTGTACAACTTGTGGCAATTTGAAATCTACAAATGCAAACTGTGTTTGCTCTAGTAATAAATGTGATCAAATTTGTGTGGTGGAAAACATTGCTGATATGTGGACCATTCAAAGTAGCGGAATATATAAAGGTCATTACCACATATTAGGTGGAACATTACCTTCTTTTGAAAGTAAAAATACTGAAAATGGATTATTAATTGAATCATTGGTTAATCGAGTTAAAAAAAACTCAGTCAACGAGGTGATACTCGCGACGTCCGCAAGCATCGAGGGTGAAACAACTGCACATTACATATCAGACAGTCTGAAAGATACAAAAGCAAGAATAACAAGATTAGCAAAAGGGGTACCTGTAGGTGGAGAAATAGAATTTTTAGATGATGGCACCTTATTCTCAGCATTTAAAAATAGGGGTCCTGTAGTTAGTGGCTAGATTTTTTTAGACGTCTGTTTAAGTGAAGAATAGGTTCAGTATAACCCGAAGGTTGGTTTCTTCCATGAAAAATTAATTCACATGCCGTTTTGAATGCTATTGATTTTTCAAAATTTGTAGACATTTTTTGGTAACCAGATCTTCCAGAACGGAAATATGCAGGATCATCTTTATTCTGATTATCCACAATTTTTGCCATTTTTTTCATTATTTCTAGCACTTGTTGGTTGCTACAAATTCCGTGATGAAGCCAATTAGCAATATGTTGTGATGAAATTCTCAAAGTTGCCCTATCTTCCATTAAACCTATGTTATTAATATCGGGTACTTTAGAACAGCCCACTCCTTGATCGATCCATCTTACTACATAACCCAAAATACCTTGTGCATTATTTTCCAGTTCTTTAGAAATTTCTTCTATTGACCAATTTATCCTGTCTGCGATTGGAATTGAAAGAATATCTGAAAGTTTTGTAGGTGTTCTACTTTTCAATTTATTTTGTTCCAAAAAAACATCAACTTGATGATAATGCATTGCATGCAAAGTTGCAGCAGTAGGGCTAGGCACCCACGCGGTGTTTGCGCCTGCTTTTAGATGTCCAATTTTTTGTTTAACCATGTCTGCCATTTTATCTGGCGCGGGCCACATTCCTTTTCCAATTTGAGCTATACCAGAAAATCCACATGACAATCCTACGTCAACATTATTATTTTCATATGCAGAAATCCATTTAGAGGATTTCATATCACCTTTTTTTATCATGGGACCGGCTTCCATTGATGTATGCATTTCATCTCCAGTACGATCCAAAAACCCCGTATTAATAAAGACAACTCTATTTTTTACAGTTCTGATACATTCTTTCAGATTAACTGTAGTTCTTCTTTCTTCATCCATTATTCCGATTTTAATAGTATTTTTTTTTAATCTCAAAATATTTTCAACTTTTTCAAAAATTAAATCAGTAAACGCAACTTCATCAGGGCCATGCATTTTGGGTTTCACAATATAAACAGAATTTGTTTTAGAATTTTCTTTTCTTTTAAAGTCGTGGATTGCTGCAGCAACAGTTATAAATGCATCCATTATGCCTTCTGGAATTTCAGAACCATCTTTTAATAAAATAGCAGGGTTGGTCATTAAATGACCGACATTTCTATTCAACATTAATGCTCTCCCAGATAATTTAATTTTATTACCGTCAGGAGCGATATATTCACGATCGGAATTTAATTTCCTTGTAAATTTCTTTCCATTTTTTCCCACTTCAGTTTGCAGAGTACCCTTCATAAGCCCAAGCCAATTCTTATATCCAAGAACTTTATCTTCAGCATCTATGGCTGATACAGAATCTTCATGATCCATAATTGAAGTTATGGCAGACTCTAAGATTATATCTTGTACTGCTGCCTTATCTTGAAGTTTTCCGGATCTACTGTTTGGATCAAATTTAATATCTATATGAAGGTTATTATTTATTAACAAAAGTGATGATAAGTTATTTGATTTTTTAACATACCCCACAAACTGTTTGGGGTTTTTTAGTTTCAAGCTTAATTGGCCGTTTTCAACTTTTGGAATTTCTAAAATATCTTTCCAGCTGCCCTTTTGTAATGGTGTACATGAATCTAAGATATTACGAGCGTACTCAATTACTTTTTTTCCTCGTATTGGATTATACTTATTTTCACGACTTGCCCCATCTGTTTCTGGAATTACGTCTGTTCCATATAAAGCATCATACAAACTTCCCCATCTTGCATTTGCGGCATTTAAAGCATATCGCGCATTCATTATCGGAACCACAAGCTGAGGTCCAGGAATTTTAGAAATTTCACTATCGACATTTTCAGTTTTGATTTGAAAGTTTTTTCCTTCTTTTTTTATATAACCAATCTTTTCTAAAAAATTTAAATATTCTTTAATATCAATTTTCTTTCCTTTTTTATTTTTATGTAAATCATCGATTTGTTTTTGTAAATTTTTTCTAAATTCAATAAGTTTTTTATTTTTCGGCGCAAGTTCATGAGCACATTCGTCTAAACCAGACCAAAATATTTTATGATCAATATTCGTGCCAGACAGAAGCTCGTTGTTAACAAATTTAAATAACGCACTAGCGATAGACAATTTACCTTGCGAAATATAATTCATATTTAAAGACAAAATTTTGTCATAATAGTAGTATTTTTATTCATCGTTATAATATTCATGTATTTATATAATTAATCAAGTATTATCAAATTAGTTAAATGAAAAATTATTTAGAATTTGAGAAAGACATAAAAGTTTTGGAAGAGGAGTTAGAAAAATTAAAGGATCCTTTTAACAAGGAAGGTTTATCCGAAGTTAACACTCATAAAATATCCCAAATTCAAAACGAGATTGATGATAAATTGAAGCTTTCATATGCAAATTTAAATGCATGGCAAAAAACCCAGGTTGCAAGGCATGAAGAAAGACCTAAAGCTAAATTTTTTATAGAAAATTTATTTACAAATTTTATTAATCTATCTGGTGATCGACGTTTTTCGGAAGACGAAGCTGTGCTTGCAGGATTCGCTAAATTTCAAAGCAGATCAGTTCTAATTTTAGGTCAAGAAAAAGGAGAAAATCTTGATGGTAGATTAAAAAGAAACTTTGGAATGATGAGGCCTGAAGGTTATAGAAAATGTATAAGATTAATGAAGCTTGCAAATAAATTTAATATTCCGGTAATATCATTTGTAGACACACCAGGAGCGTATCCTGGAATTGGAGCTGAACAAAGGGGTCAGGCTGAAGCAATAGCGAGTTCCATAGAATGTTGTATGTCATTACAAGTTCCAATAATTTCTATTATCATCGGAGAAGGTGGATCTGGCGGAGCAATTGCTTTAGCATCAGCAAACAAAGTAATTATGCTCGAGAATGCAATTTATTCTGTTATATCTCCGGAAGGTTGTGCTTCTATATTATGGAGAGATCCAAGCAAATCTTTAGAAGCTGCTCACGCAATGAAGTTAACTGCAAATGAGCTCTTAAAAATGAAAATTATTGATGAAGTAATTAAAGAACCAATTGGTGGAGCTCATCGAAATAAAGAACAAGTTGTATCTTCTACTAAGGCAATATTAATAAAATATTTAGAAGAATTTAAAAAATATACAAGAGATGAAATATTTCAGCAAAGAAAAGAAAAGTTTTTTAGCATTGGAAGGCCGAGAGCATTTACAATATTTTCTAAGGAACGCGATTGGATTGTAAAAGATAATTTTTTTATATTTGCTAAAGAAATTTTATTTAAGTTTAAAAAAGAACTATTGATAGGTGTTTTGTTAATATTGATGGGAATTATATTTTTAATTTAACAAATTACAAGGCACCACAACAATGTTTGTATTTTTTACCAGTTGCGGGGCATTTCTCATTTCTGGGTATTTTTTTATTTTTTTTAATTACCAATAAGCATTTAGGACTATTTTTTAATTTTTCTTCTAATATATTTGAATTTTTAATCGGCGTTTCTTCTTGAGTAACTATTTCTAGATTATTTAAAAAAGTTATAAGATCGATTTTAATTTTATTTAATAAAGATTCAAAAAGCTTAAATGCTTCTCTCTTGAATTCTTCCAGAGGGTCTTTGGAAGCATAACCTCTAAGTCCTACCACCTGTCTTAAATGTTCAAGATATTGCAAGTGTGATCTCCATAAAAAATCAATGGTTTGCAATAATATTCTTTTTTCGAGTTCCAAGTTAGCAGTATCATTAATTGTTTGGATTCTCTTGTTTCTAAATTGATCAAATTTTTCTTTAACTGAATTTTCAAATTTTTCATTTTTTAATTTTATAATATTTGTAAGCTCGACATCTTTAATTGATCGTCCCAATATAGGTTTTATTTTTGTTTTAAAAGCATCAGTTTGGTTTTCTCTCTCATAGATTTTTTTTTCATTTGAGAAATCCTTTATTAGATCGGCTAAAAATGAATTTATTATTTCACTTATATTATCTGATTTTAGAATTTCTTTTCTTTGTTCAAAAATTACTTTTCTCTGGTTGTTCATAACATCATCAAATTTTAATAAAGTTTTCCTTATGTCGAAGTTTCTTCCCTCAACTCTTTGTTGTGCTCTTTCTAGCGCTTTATTAATCCAAGGATGATCGATTGATTCTCCTTCTTTTAAACCGAATTTTTTCATTATTGTATCAATTGATTCAGATCCAAATAATCTCATTAAATCGTCTTCTAAACTAATGAAAAATATAGAATTTCCTTGATCTCCTTGTCGTCCAGATCTTCCTCTTAATTGATTGTCAATTCTTCTACTTTCGTGTCTTTCAGTTCCTATAACAAATAGCCCACCAAGTTCTTTAACTTTATTTTTTTCTTCTTCATTTTTTCCGTTTAAACTTTTACCGCCAAGTTTTATATCCGTCCCTCTACCCGCCATGTTAGTACTGCAGGTTATTGCATTAAGTTTTCCAGCATCTGCAATGATGTTGGCTTCCTTCTCATGATGCTTTGCATTTAGTACTGAATGTTTAATTTCCTTACTGTTAAGTAACTTAGAATAAATTTCAGATTTGTTTATACTTGTGGTACCAATTAAGACTGGTTGACCTTTTTTGTTACAGTCAACTACTTTATCAATAATTGCTTTATTTTTCTCCTTTTCCGTTCGAAAAATTTGATCGTTCCAATCTTTTCTAATCATTTTTTGATTTGTGGGAACCGAAACTACAGGAAGTTTATAAATATCAAAAAATTCTTCCGCCTCAGTAGCGGCTGTACCAGTCATTCCAGCAAGTTTTTCGTATAAACGAAAGTAATTTTGGTAAGTAATTGATGCTAATGTTTGGTTTTCACTTTGAATTTCAACTTTTTCTTTTGCTTCTAAAGCTTGGTGTAGACCATCCGAAAACCTTCGCCCTTCAAGAACTCTACCTGTGAATTCATCGATTAGCTGTATTTTGTTATCTCTAACAATATAATCGGTATCTTTAAAAAATAATAAATTTGCTTTAAGAGCCTGATTAATATGATGGACTAAATTAATGTTTTGAGGATCATAAAAATTGTTATTTTTAAGAATTCCATATGTTTTTGATATTTTTTCAATACTATCTATACCTTTTTCAGAAAGCATAACATTTTTATTTTTTTCATCTAATTCATAATCATCTTTATTTAGCTGTTTAACAAATTTATTACATACAAAGTACTGATCAGATTTATTTTCTGTTGAACCTGAAATCACCAAAGGTGTTCTCGCCTCATCAATTAAAATACTATCTACTTCATCTACGATACAATAAAAATGGTCTCGTTGTACCATTTCTTCAATATTATATTTCATGTTATCTCTTAAGTAATCAAAACCAAATTCGTTATTAGTTCCATAAGTTACATCACAATTATAATTTTTTTTTCGCTCTACATCATTCATGTCATTTGTTATACATCCTACTGATAAACCTAAAAAATTGTATACTTTGCCCATCCAAGCGGCATCTCTTTTTGCTAAAAAATCATTTACAGTTACAACGTGAACACCTTTTTCCAATAAGGCATTTAAATATACTGGCATGGTTGCTGCTAAAGTTTTTCCTTCTCCCGTTTTTTGCTCGGAAATCTTTCCTTGGTGAAGAATAATTCCACTCATTATTTGTACATCAAAATGTCTCTCATTTAAGGTTCTTCTTGCGGCTTCTCTGATGTACGCAAAAGCTTCTGGAAGAAGTTTATCCAGGTTTATTCCATTTTTAATTTCTGATTTAAACTTAAGAGTTTTTGATGGGAATTTTTCATCTGGAATATCTTTAATTTTAGATTCCCAGGCATTAATTTGTTTGACAATTGACCTTAATTTATCAATATCTCTTTGACTTGAGTTTTTTATAAATTTGCCAATAATTTTACCAATGTTTAACATAAATAAATGTATTGTTTTAATATAAGACTTATATAATCAATGATAAGAGATTTTAAATAGTAATGACCTTGAATTTAAAAAATTTACTTAACCCCAAAGTTAAAGTATCAAAAATGGGTGAATTTCAGGAATTACAACCTATTAAAGGCCTTGAACTGTCAGCAATATCAGCAGATCTTTATGGTGATGGAAGAGATGATTTAACTTTATTTTATTTTAGAGAAGGAGCTAATTTTGCTGCAGTATACACAACATCTAAAGTTACATCCGCAAGCATCAATTGGAATCTAAGAATAAAAAGACATTTTGCAAAAGCACTTATGATAAATACACAAAATGCTAATACTTTTACTGGTGTAAAAGGAGCACAAGGTTTAAAAGAAATTGCTCACGCTTTATCAAAATCTCTCACATTAAAATCATCTCAAAATCCCGAAGGAGTTAACGAAGTTGTTAAACTCACAGACTTACTTTTTGCATCAACGGGAGTGATTGGTGGAGATTTTCCATATTTAAAAATAAAAAATAGAATTCCTGTATTAGTAAAAAAATTAAGAGATGAACAGAATAAATATGTTTGGTTTAAGGTAGCTAGTGCGATAATGACAACGGACACAAGACCAAAAGTTGCCTACGAAGAATGTAAAATGGGAAACAAAACAATTAAAATTTCTGGAATTGCAAAAGGTTCGGGTATGATTGCTCCCAATATGGCGACCATGTTGGCGTTTATATTTACTGATGCAAACATACCCTCCGTTTTTTTAAAAGCGATTTTAAAAAAAATTACTTCAACGACATTTAATTCTATAACTGTTGATAGCGATACATCTACAAATGATATGGTTGGTATATTTGCTACAGGAAAAGCGAAAAATTCAAAAATATACAATGTATTAGATCCCAAACTACAAGATTTTGAAAAAGCTTTGCATAAATTATGTTTAAATCTTGCTAAACAAATTGTTGTAGATGGAGAAGGTGCAAAAAAATTTATTACAATAAATGTAACAGGAGCAAGATCGGTAACCATGGCAAAAAATATTGGTTTCTCAATTGCAAATTCTCCTTTATTCAAAACTGCAATAGCAGGAGAGGATCCAAATTGGGGAAGAATTGTTATGGCAGCTGGAAAATCAGGAGAGAATATTATTGCAAATAAAATGCAAATAAAAATCGGAGATTATTTAGTTGCTGAACAAGGCAAAGTTGCAAAAAATTATGATGAGAACAAAATAAAGGAATATATGAAGTGGAGTTCAATTGATATTAAAGTTGATTTAAATATTGGAAACAGCGAATTTATTGTTTACACGTGTGACTTTACTCACGATTATATTGATATAAATGCTAACTATAGAAATTAATACTTGTTTTTTTTGAATAAAATTTAATAATACAATTATCGATGATAAAATATAATTTAATATGCAAGTGTGGTGAAACGTTTGAGAGTTGGTTTTCGAGCTCATCTGAATTTGATTGTCTTTGTAAAAAGAAACTTATTAAGTGCATTTATTGTGAATCTTCCTTGGTAAAGAAATCAGTGATGGCTCCCAATTTGCCCAGTAAATCAAATAAAATATCTAAAAAAAACAGATCAGAAAAAAATATAAAAAAACGACTTTTAGATTTTAGAAAATATATAGAAAAGAATTGTAGAAACGTTGGTGAAAATTTTTCTAGAGAAGCCAGAAGCATTCATTATGATAAAAAGACTTCTAAAGGTATATACGGCAAAACTACACCTGAAGAAGCATCAGAATTAATAGAGGAAGGAATAGAAATTATATCTATACCTTGGGTGAACAGGTCAGAAAATTAATTTTTTAAAAAAGTTGAAATATAATTTACTGACGTATCCTCGCTTATGCTCCACTTGTTGGAAAGTAGATTGAATTTCATTCCAACTGTTTCGTCGATTAGAAAATTATTTTTGCACATTATATCTTCCAAGTTTTGTGGTGTTAAAAACTTATCCCAGTTATGAGTACCAATAGGCAACCATCTCAAAATATATTCTGCACCCACTATTCCAAATATATATGATTTTAAATTTTTTGAAATCGTAGCAACGAACATGATTCCTTTTTTATTAATTAGTTTGAAGCAATTTTGTATAAATAACTCCACATTTGAAACGTGCTCAACGACCTCACAAACTAACATCGCATCGAATAATCCATTTTTCAGTTTCAAATTTTCAGGTGGACAGTGTATATAATTAATATCTAAATCCGTTTTTTTTGAATGTAATTTTGCAATTTCAATGTTATCTTTTGATGCATCAATTCCTGTAATTTCTGCACCTAATTTGCTAAGAGGTTCACATAAAAGTCCTCCTCCACATCCTACGTCTAAAATTTTTAGTTTTTTCAATGGCCTTTGCTCATCTGGATTAAGATCGAAATAGGAAATTAATTTCTTTTTAATAAATTCAATTCTAACTGGGTTAAAAAGGTGTAAGGGCTTAAATTTGCCATTTGGATTCCACCAATCTTTGGCTAATTTTGAAAACTTTTCTATTTCTGTTTTGTCTACTGTGGTCAAAATAATAATAATTTAGATAAGCTTGTACATTTTTATAATTAAGAGTATTTATTATTAAAAATTATATAAAGTAAATAAGTTATTTTATCATGAAAAAATTATGCCTTAAGTTCGGAGGTAGCTCCGTTGAAAATGTAGAAAAAATTAGGAAAGTAGCTAATATTGTTAAAAAAAGACTTAGCGAAGGTAATCAGATTATAGTTGTTGTATCTGCAATGTATGGCGTTACAGATGAACTTAAAGCAAAGTCTGATTTAATTAGTAAAAATTTTGACGATAAAGAATTAGATGTATTGCTTGCTTCAGGTGAACAAGCTTCTTGTTCTCTTTTATCGGGAGCGCTTATAGAGTTAGGGGTCAAAGCGAGATCATGGTTAGGCTGGCAAATTCCAATTGTTACAAACAACAATCATACCTCATCACAAATAATTAAAATAAAGACAGATGAAATTTTAAATTTTATTTCAAAAAAAGGTGTGGCAGTCATTGCGGGTTTTCAAGGGATTTCAAAAGACATTAGAATTACTACTTTAGGTCGTGGTGGATCTGACTTATCTGCCGTTGCGATTGCAAAATTTTTTCAAACAGATTCTTGTGAAATTTATACTGATGTAGAGGGAGTTTTCACAGCAGATCCTTCTATAAATGAAAAAGCAAAAAAAATTGACAAAATATCCTATGAAGAAATGTTAGAGATGGCTTCTTTGGGTGCAAAAGTTATGCAACCAAATGCAGTTCAGACTTCTATGATCGATAATATTCCAATTCATGTAAGATCTACTTTTTCAGAAAAACCTGGAACAAAAATAATTTCCGACAGCGAAATTGATTATGATAAAGTAGTAACAGGTGTAGCCTATTCTAAGAACAATGCCAAAGTTTCTGTTGTTGGAGTTGTAGATAAGCCTGGTGTTGCAGCAGATATATTTGAACCAATAGGAAAAAATAATATTAATATTGATATGGTAATTCAAAACACTTCTTTAGATGGTAAAAAAGCAAATATAACTTTTACTATTAAACGAGAAGATTTAAAGAAAACATTGAGTTTAATTGAAAAAAATAAACAAAAACTAGATTATAATAAACTAATACACGATGATAAGCTTGCAAAAGTGTCTATAATTGGCGCAGGTATGCAAGCTAATAGTGGAGTTACACATAAAATGTTTAGATCTTTGGCGGACGAAAAAATAAATATTTTAGCAATTTCGACTTCAGAGATAAAAATTTCTGTTTTAATTCGAGAGAATTTGACTCAAAAAGCAGTAAAAACATTACATAAAACATTTAAACTTAACTAATAAGTTAATGAGCATAAGACCATTCCGAGATATTGAAAGAAGAAGAACTAAAAAGATTAAAGTCGGCAAAGTTGAAATTGGTGGCGACGCTCCAATATCTGTTCAGTCTATGACCAATACTTTAACAACAGATATAGAAGCTACAATTAAACAAATCAATGAACTAACTGAGGCAGGCGCAGATATTGTAAGGGTGTCTTGTCCTGATCAAGACTCTTCATTAGCATTAAAAAAAATTTTAAAATATGTTGAGGTACCTATAGTGGCAGATATTCATTTTCATTACAAAAGGGCAATTGAAGCGGCAAATTCTGGAGCAAATTGTTTGAGAATAAATCCTGGAAATATTGGATCAATTGAACGCGTGCATGAAATACTTAGAGCTGCAAAAGACAACAACTGTTCCATAAGAATTGGAGTAAATGCTGGATCTTTAGAAAAAGATTTATTAGAAAAATATAAAGAACCTTGTCCCGAGGCACTTTATGAAAGCGCTCTTAGAAGTGTTAAAATTTTTGAAGACAAAGATTTTTTTAATTTTAAAATAAGCGTTAAATCTTCAGATGTATTTTTGTCGGTAAAGGCATATAGATTACTATCTAAAAAATGTGATTATCCAATTCATCTGGGAGTAACAGAAGCCGGCAGTCTTATACCTGGTAGTGTTAAATCATCTATTGGAATAGGCATGTTATTAATGGAAGGAATAGGAGATACAATAAGGTGTTCGCTAACAGAAAATCCAGTTAAAGAAGTTAAAATTGGTTATGAAATTTTAAAATCCTTAAATTTAAGACGCAAAGGCGTAAATATTATATCTTGTCCGAGCTGTTCGAGACAAGGTTTTCCTGTGATTGATACAGTTAAAATTTTAGAAGAAAAACTTTCACATATTAAAGAGCCAATAACATTGTCAGTAATAGGATGTGTTGTTAATGGTCCAGGTGAGGCGATTTTTTCAGAAATCGGATTAACAGGTGGAGGGAAAGATGATCATATGATGTATCTTTCTGGTTTACCTCATCATAAAGTAGCAAGTGAGAAAATAATTGAAGAAGTTATTAGTTTGGTTGAAAGTAAGTCAAAAGAACTTAAAAGTAATTAAATTACAAAAAATGATTCCCATTAAAAAAGTCAAATTAATCGTTGATACATACAAAACTTTGGAAAAAGAACTTGCATCAGGCGATATTGACAAAAAGAGTTTTGTTGAAAAATCTAAAGAATATTCAAATATTGGAGAAATTATTAATGAAGCAAGAAGTTATATGGGCCTTGAAAAAGAAAAAAAAGGGTTAGAAAAAATTATAGACGAAGAAGGCGGAGATAAAGAAATTGTTAAATTGGCAGAAAATGAACTAATTCAACTATCAAAAAAAAAAAAAGAGTATGAAAAAAAACTAAAAATATACCTTTTGCCAAAAGATGAAGCCGACACAAAAAATGCTATATTGGAAATAAGAGCAGGTACTGGTGGGTTAGAAGCCACTTTATTTGTTGCTGATCTTTACAAGATGTATGAAAAAGTTTGTTTCAAAAAAAAATGGTCACTAGAAATTATTAATATATCCAAAAGTGAAGCTGGAGGTTTTAAGGAAGTAATTTTGTTAATCAAAGGAAATAACATTTATTCTTTTTTAAAATTTGAATCTGGTGTACACAGAGTGCAAAGAGTACCCAAAACAGAAACTCAAGGTAGGGTGCATACATCTGCGGCAACGGTTGCAGTTCTTCCAGAGGCGGAAGAAGTAGATGTTAAAATTGAAGAAAAAGATTTAAGGATAGATGTTTTTAGAAGTACGGGGGCAGGTGGACAGAGTGTTAACACAACCGATTCAGCTGTAAGAATTATTCACATTCCGACAGGAATTGTTGTTACCAATCAAGATGAAAAATCCCAACATAAAAATCGCGCAAAGGGTATGAAAATTTTAAGATCAAGAGTTTATGAGGCGGAAAGAGAAAAAAAGGATAAAGAACGATCAAGAGATAGAAAAAACCAAATAGGATCGGGTGATAGATCAGAAAGAATTAGAACATACAATTTTCCACAAGGAAGAGTAACTGATCATAGAATAAATGTAACGCTGCATAAACTTGAAGAATTTTTGAACGGCAACGTTTTTGAAGAATTAAGTCAAAATTTAAGAATGCATGATCAAGAAATAAAATTAGCTAATTTAAATCAATAAAATGGTACTAGAACAGGCAGTTAAACAAGCGTCAAAAATTTTAAAAAATCACAACATTCGTTCACACGAATTGGATGCTCAATTAATTCTTTCAGACATTATGAAAGTAAAAAGAGAATCTTTAATTACAAATAGCGAAGTGGTTATTTCAGAAGAGATTATGGAAAAATATGATATTGCGGTTAGGAGAAGAATCAAAAGAGAACCAATTGCCTATATTACTGGAAAAAAAGAATTTTGGAGCGTAGATTTTTTAGTTAGTCATGGAACACTTATACCTAGACCAGAAACGGAGCTCTTAATATATAAACTCGTAAATTTTTTTAAAAATAAAAGAATAAATATTTTGGATATTGGCACAGGTTCAGGCTGTATATTGCTTTCAATTTTAAAAGAAATAAATTTCTCAAGAGGAATCGGCATAGACATTTCTTCAAAAGCTATTCAGATGGCTGAGGCAAATTCTAAGTATCTTAAATTGTTTTACAGATCTAAGTTTAAAGTTATTGATTTAGATAAATTTAATATAGGAAAATATGATTTAATTATATCCAATCCACCATATATTCCATCAAGAGACATAAAAAATTTGAGCAAAGATATAACAAATTTTGAACCCTTGATTGCTTTAGATGGTGGAATTGACGGTCTTGACCTAATAAAAAAAGTTATTTA
>Ga0187827_10006276_pt1 | contig 13634 bp, 16 predicted proteins | sample ETNtaG_39_FD_167969 | JGI IMG/M metagenome (GOLD analysis project Ga0187827, IMG submission 167969) | Marine microbial and viral communities from oxygen minimum zone, Eastern Pacific Ocean - ETNP2014_SV_150_PacBio MetaG (Illumina Assembly) | ecosystem: Environmental > Aquatic > Marine > Hypoxic... | reverse complement strand
AAACAAACCATCGGTTTAAGAATAAGTAAAAAAGCTGAAAAACTTGGAACTGATAAAGCAGAAGTTGGAGTGGTTGCTTACTCTATAAGAGATTAGTTTCACCGAATAATTAATGAATTAAAGGCCCCTCTTTTGGGGCCTTTTTTTTATTATTTATGTGTAGTCTACATAACCACTATTTGGGTCAAATTGAAATTCTATGTGGCCTCTTGGTATATTTATAGAATTTTCAATTATACCTGTCAGCTCAAGTTCAGTCGTTTCTCTAATATCTATTAAATTACAATTATTTTCCTCAAAAAGTTTGTGAGCGTCATCAGTTGATATAGTTTTTATCTCATGCATTGCTTCAGAAACTAGTGTTTGCGCTGTTTTTATAGACATAGTAAATATATAATAGTTTATGCAAACGAATATATTAAAAAAAATTTTTGTAAAGTTAATAAAAGTATTTGGATTTGAAATAATTGATCAAAATCAATTTAAGTCACCTACTTTAAATAAAGAATTAAATGAACAACTTACAAATTTAAATAAATCCATTGTTTTGCCTCTTGGAGAGGTAAAGCTAACAAGAAAAATTGATAATCTGCTTGTAGTCTTTAGAACAAATTCAAATATTGAAATTTGGGATCAAAATAAAAAAAGAATTTTTGAAACAGATAAAATAGAATATGTAAAAAGATCTTTGAATTCTTTAATTAAATCAATAAAAAATTTAAATGAAAATTACCCATCAATTAAAATTGATTTAGTGATTGTAGATGATAAATCAAAAGATGAAAATCTTGATAAAATAAAAAATATTTTAAACAAATTCGGTCAAAATCACGAAATAATTAATCATAATAATTCTGAACATAAAAATATAATAAAAGAACAAAAAACGAATGATACTTTCTCAAATTTATCAAGTTTACTTAAATGTTTCGAAATAGGAAAAAATAAAGGAAAAGATTTGATTTATTTTGTTGAAGATGATTATTTACATTTTAGATATTCATTAGAGGAAATGGTTGGAACATACGAAAGAATAGCTTCACAGTTAGAAAAAGATCTAATAATTTGTCCTGCTGATTACCCCCTTTTGTACATGGACAATGTCAAAACAAATCTTTTAATTGGTAGCAAACGACACTGGAGAACTATAGACAAATCTTTATGTACTTTAATGACCTCAAAAGAAATTTTAGATAAATATTGGGACAATTTTTATCAAAATTGCCTTGATAGACATGACCCTTTTGAAAAATATTTAAATCAAATTTATGAAAAAGAAGTTTGTATTTCTCCTGTTAAATCTTTATCTATCCACATGACAAACGTAAATTCTAGTTACGGTTTGTCTCCATTTATAAATTACAAATCTCTCTGGAAGGAAAACGAATAAATTCCAAATTTAATTTGGAAAAAAGTACCAAATTTTAAGCTTAATTCTATTTGAGGTAAAGTTGATGAATTAGGTAAAGTTAAATCAAAATAGAAGTCTATATTCTTAGTCATATAGACTTATTTTTTTTGCATAAAACATTCTAATTATCCAATAGATAAAAACTCCTAACGGTCCAATAAAGTAAGTTATTAATAATGGAAAAAAAATTAAATATTTTGATATTAGCAGTCTAGATGCATCTCTAGACATCCATGATCCACAGAAAAGATTTATAGCTAAAAAATGTATCCAAAAAATTATTAAAAATTCTTGATTTGAAAATAAATCACTTAAATTTTTTATTCCAAGGTATAAACTAAAAATGCCATCAAAATCATAAGATCCTAGATAAGATTTATAAATAACAAAGATGTAGGCTCCACTTAATACGAAAATTGGAAATATTGAACTAACAAAAATACTCCCTAATTTTGAATTTGGAAAAAAAATAAGCATTAACCAAAATGGAATAACTCCGATATTCAACCACAGATAAACCATTTCAATTGTAAAGTAAGTTGATATTTGATCGACCATATTAGTTATATTATATAACTATAATTAATGATTCCTATAAAAAATAGAAAGAAAAACCTTGAAGCAACCGTTGAGGAAATGAGAAATTTTGCTTTTGTTTACATTGAAAAATATACTCCTTCAAAACAACAAATTAGAACTTATTTATTAAAAAAATATTTAAAAACAAGCATACCTAACGTAAGTAAAAAAAATATAACTGACTTGATTGATGTTGTATTAGAAGATTTGGAAAAAACTAAGTTTATTAATGAAAAATTTTACTCTAATTCAAAAGCCAAAAGCTTAATTAAAAGAGGCAGCTCAATAAATAAAATCAGAAATTACCTACTGTCAAAAGGAGTTAAGGATAAATATATCAATGAAACACTTAGCGATATTAGAGAAAACAATGATGATCAAGATTTTTTCTCAGCAATTAAAATTTGTAAAAAAAAAAGAATTGGACCAGCAAGAGATGAAAATAACAGACCACTATTTATGAAAAAAGATTTAGGTATTCTAGCTAGATCTGGATTTGATTTTGGAACATCAAAAAGAGTTATTGATATTGATAAAGATGAATATTTAAAAATAATAAATTTACTTTAGTTTTTTTTTTTATTTTTTTTTTTAGGATAATATTCTAACTTTCTTTTGATATAGTTTTTTACAAAAACAAATACCAATAGACCAAAAATTGAAACAGATACTATTATAATTAGAATTATTCTTAACCTTTCATCCATTATAGATCAGCAGTAGATTTTAAAATTATACTAGGGTTTTTAAATCCACTTTTACCATATAAAATTTCCTTTTCATTAAAATCTGTAACAACACCACCTGAATTTTTTAGTATTGCATGTCCAGCTGCTATATCCCATTCATTAGCCCTAGGTTCAGCTGCATAGACATGAAATTCGCCGGCAGCAATTACGCAAAACTTTAAAGAGCTTTTCATTTTTATATATTCTTTTACTCTAAGTTTTTTGTGAATTTCTATTATTTCAGGTTTTAAATTATTTGAGTAACTAACAGCTTTTATATTATTCTTATCTATATTTTTATTATTAAGAACTTCTTCTTTATTGTCTTTTAGCTCATAGCTAATGTTATTGCCATATGAATAAAACATTCTATTTTTTGCAGGCGCATATATAATGCCTGCAACAGCAACTTTATTAATTATCAATCCAGCGTTAAGGGTAAATTCATCTCTATTATGAATATAGTCATATGTTCCATCAATTGGATCAACTAACCAGAATGTATTTAAATCTAAATTTTTATTTTCCGATGTTTCTTCAGAAACTATTGGAATACTAGGAGAAATTTTTTTTAAATTATTTAATATAATATTATTAACCTCTATATCAGCATTGGTTACTGGTGTTTTGTCTTTTTTAATATGTTTTGTTAATCCTTTGTTTCTTAATTCAATAGAAAGATTTCCAGCTTCAATAAAAACTTGAGTTAAACTTTTTATTATTTCTTCAATCTTTTTTATTTCCATATTTATTAAATTTTTCTAAAGAAATTATATTCCCATTAATTACTTTTTTTCCTGTATTTTCAAAATTAACTGTAATTTTTTCTTTTATAATCGATTGTATTTGTCCAATACCCCACTCTTTGTTATTTGGATTAACTACTTTGTCTCCAGGCTCAAAGTCAAATATCATAGTGTTTCACTTATAAAGTAAAAGAGTGTAAATACAAACTTTATGAAAACAAAAATTAACTCTATTGGCATTGAAAAAGACCCAAAAGATACGACAGTAGTTGTTGCAATGTCTGGTGGAGTAGACTCATCAACTGTTGCCGGCATGATGAAACAAGAAGGATTTAAAGTAATAGGTGTAACTTTAAAACTTTACGATGATACCCAGCAAATCGCAAAATCTAAACAATGCTGTGCTGGTCAAGATATATTAGATGCAAAAAGAGTTGCTGATAAATTAGATATTGAGCATAAAATTTTATATTACCAATCAAAGTTTAAACAAGGTGTTGTTGACAATTTTGTTGATAGCTATTTAGCGGGTGAAACTCCCATTCCATGCCTACAATGTAATCAAACAGTAAAATTTAAAGATCTTTTTAATGAAAGTAAAAAACTAAATGCTGATGCGCTAATCACCGGGCATTACGTGAAAAGTATTATTCAAAATAATGAAACAAATATGTATAGAGCAATTGATAAAAATAGGGATCAAAGTTATTTTTTGTTTAACACAACACGCGAACAACTAAATTATTTAAGGTTTCCACTAGGAGGAATGATGAAGGATAAGACTAGAGAAATAGCAAAAAAATTAAATTTAAATGTAGCTGATAAGCCCGATAGCCAGGATATTTGTTTTGTACCTAATAGCGACTATGTATCTGTAATTAAAAGATTTAGGCCTGATGCTTTTAAAAAAGGGAATATAAAAAACTTAGATGGAAAAGTAGTTGGTGTTCATGATGGCATTGTAAATTTTACAATAGGTCAAAGAAGAGGAATCAAAATTGCAGAGAAAGATCCTCTTTATGTTATTGAAATCGATTCAGAAAAAAATGAAATTATTGTTGGACCAAGAGAAAAATTGATTAAAAGAAAATTAAAATTACGTGATTTAAATTTATTAACCAACAAACATTACTTTGAAGATAATATTTTTGTCAAAATAAGATCCACGGGAAAATTAATTAAATCAAAAGTAAATATTTTAGAAGAAAAAGCTGTGGTAGAATTATTAGAAGATGAATATGGTATTTCACCTGGACAAGCATGTGTTTTTTATAATAAAGATTCAAATGGTGATAAGCTTCTTGGTGGAGGATGGATTACTACTTAGTTTTTTTCCACATAAGGAAAGTTAATAAATAAAAAGAAATTACTCCAACAAAATAATTCCATTCTAGAGCGTGTTTTAGAAATTTATAACCTGGAGCGCTAATAATTGGTATTGAAATTATAGCAACTATAATCAACGCAGATACCAAAATTCTTTTTGCAACTAAAAAATTAATGTTTATATAACTTAAAATCTTATTTTTAATCTTATAAAGAGTTAATACCAAATATGCTTGAGCAATAATTTCAAATAAAATAAATGACACCATTATAATACGCCTAAATAACTTGTACAAATCATGGTCAAATTTGATCCCTAAAAAAATAGTATGAACTGTCAATAAAATAGCTGACCCTACCCCGAAAAAAACAATTTTTTTTATATTTTTATTACCGTTATCAAAAGATTTAATAATTTCTTTATTATAAAGCCAATATTTTATTAATAAGAATGAAGTCAATAACATTGCTGGTTTAAAAATAAAGTATGTTGGAAATACTCTTGCTACTCTGCTGATAGAAGCTTTTCCATCAATATAAGGTATGGTATTATACAATATATCAGCCTCACTTCTAAATAGATCATGGAAATTTGTAACTAAAACTAAACATATATTTATAGCTGCAAAAGGCACTAGAAAGATCCATAAGGTGAAGGATCTGACTTTAATTATATTTTCCATTTATAGGATTATTTTTTCTTGTTTTTCTTTCTAGCTCTTCTTTTTTTTGAGCCCATTTTTCTACGGCCTCTATGTTTTTTTGGGTAACCCATATTGTTCAATCCTTTTCTTTAATTTTATTGACTTATCGAATGGATATAGCATTGTCGATTAAATATCAATATTATACGGTCAACTAAATATCAATATTATATGAAAAAAAATCTTCGTACTTTTATAAAACATGCTGCAAAAGATTTTCATAATCAATCTGTTAATCCACCGGTAGTAAGAGCATCAACAATAATATTTAAGAATCTTCAAGAAATAGAAAAGACACAAAAAAGATATTTAAAAGATCCTAGAAGTGGAAATTTTAATTATGGTAGACAAGGAACATCAACTACTTATGCTCTTCAACAGGTTTTACAAGAAATTGAAGAATGTTATAAAGTTTATTTAACTCCAACTGGATTTGGAGCAGTTTTTTTAAGTGTATTAAGCGTTGTTAAGCCAGGTGATGAAATTCTTGTCACAGACTCTGTATATACTCCAACAAGATTATTAACTCAAGATTATTTAAAAAAATTTAATATAAAAAGTATATTTTATGATCCAAAAAACTTTAATAATTTAAAAAATAAAATAACAAATAAAACAAAATTAATTTTTGTTGAAAATCCTGGAAGTAATACTTTTGAGTTTCAAGATTTAAGAAAAGTAATTTCTTTAGCAAAAAAACATAAAATATATACAGCAATAGATAACACATGGGGAACTCCATATTTAATAAAACCAATTAAGTTAGGGTTCGATATGTCTATAGTCTCAGCAACAAAATACTATTCTGGCCACTCTGATGTTATGGGTGGATCGCTAGCTGTTAATAAAAAAGTTTTTAAACTCGTTGAAGCTACAAGCAAGGTAGCAGGTTTAAGATTAAGTCCAGATGATGCTTATCTTATCTTAAGAGGTATTAGAACTTTAGATGTTAGAATGGATAAACATCATGTAAATGCACTAAAAGTTGCAATATTTTTGTCTAAACAGCGAAAAGTTTTGAGTGTTTATTATCCATATAAAAAAAATTCTCAAAATTATAAATTATGGAAAAAATACTATTCTGGCGCATCAGGTCTTATGGGACTTAAAATTAAGTCAAAAAATAAAAATTCAGTCAAAAATTTTGTAAATGCTCTAAAATTATTTGGTTATGGTTATAGTTGGGGAGGTTTTGAAAGTTTAGCATTATATCAAAGTCAAAACCAATTAGGTAAAAGAAATTATATTAATTTAAAAAATGATGAACATATAATTAGACTCCACATTGGCCTTGAAGATTCTTCTGATATCATTAATGATTTAAAGCAAGCTCTTAAAAAAGTTAAATGAGTGCAGAAAATTTTTCAATTAGCAAAAAAGCACTTATTACATTAATTGCGGCGTCAGTAGTTGTTATTATTTCTCTAGGTATTAGACAAACTTTCGGATTATTTTTTTTTGATTTTAATACTGATTTAAATATTTCAATTTCACATTTCGGATTTGTAATGGGGCTACAACTTTTGTTATGGGGTGTCTTCAGTCCATTATTTGGCATTATTACAGATAAATACAGCGGAGCTGTTGCTATTTTTTTGGGTTTTTTATTTTATTTAGCGGGTATTTTACTTTTTTATTCAGGATTAAATACCGGTCCTTATTTTACATTAACCATAGGAGTATTGATAGGAGTTGGCCTTGGATCAACAGCAATTGGAATACCAGTTTCTGTTGTTGCTAAACATTTTCCAGCATCTAATAGAACGATTGCTACAGGCATAGTAACTTGTGCGGGCTCATTTGGATATTTTGTATCTCCATTATTGGTTAGATATTCTCTAATAGAAACTGGCTGGGAAAACACTTTATTATATTTTTGTTTGCTTCTAGGATTTGGTCTACTAGTTGCATTTTTTGTAAGTACTCCCAAAATTCCAGTTGGAGTTGATCAAAAAAATAATCAAACCGCAAGGGAAGCTTTAAAAGAAGCATTTGCTAATAAAAGTTTTATTTACCTTACACTTGGTTTTTTTGTTTGTGGTTGGCACATTGCACTAGTTGCTACTCATATACCAACTTATATGATGGATAAGGGTCTACCTGAATGGACCGCTGCGATGATTTTAGCATTAATTGGTATATTTAATATGGCAGGCACCATAACTAGCGGTTATTTATCAACCAAGTATAGTAAAAAGAAAATATTAAGTGCAATTTATTTATTGAGAGGCGTTTCAATAATATATTTTATATTTTTACCTCCAAGTGTATTCAACTCTATAGTGTTTGGCATAACATTTGGATTTTTATGGCTATCTACAGTTCCTCCAACAAATGGCATTGTAGGACATATATTCGGAACAAAGTATGTTGGTCTTTTATATGGAATAGTATTCGTCAGTCATCAAATTGGTTCTTTTTTGGGCGCTTATCTTGGAGGAATTTTTTATGAAATTAACGGTAATTTTGATTATGCGTGGTACGTTTCTATCGCATTATCAATATTTGCAGGTGTGATACATTTACCTATTATAGAGAAAGCAATTGAGAGAGCGCAACCAGCATAAATTAAAATTTAATTCCTATTTAGAAAAACTTTATCAATCAGATAAAGCATTAATTACATATAAGGTTAAAGATGGTTATAATATTTACACAGATTTTTCAAAAAAAATTATTCTGAACAACAAAAATATTAAAAGTTTTTTTAAATCTATTGAGAAAAAAGAATATAAAAAAGAAACTGATTTATATTTAGGTTTTTTTGGATATGAAATTTTGTGTAATTTGATTGGTATAAACATAAAAAACAAAAAAAGATTAAATTTTTACAAAGGTATTTTTTATAAACCGGAAACAATAATTAAAATTAGAAAAGACATAAAAATTATTTCAAATATTAAAAATCATAAATTTAATAATCAATTCAATAAAACGAAAATTTTAAGTCCATTTAAAATCAATATTTCATATCAAAAATATAAAAAGATATTTGATTTATTTTCAAAGAAAATTCGACAAGGTGAAACATATCAGATTAAAATTTGTACAAAATATAAAAATAAATCTTTAATTAACCCAATTAACTTTTTTTGGAAGTTGATGAAAGTTAATTCTTCTCCAGAGTCTTTTATGATTAAAGATAAAGATTATTCAATAGTAAGTTGTTCTCCAGAAACCCTCATTGACAAAATAAAAGATACTTTAGTAACCAAACCAATAGCTGGAACTTTAAAAAAAAATTCTTCAAATAATAAATTATTTGCGCTTAAATATTTTAAAAATAATGAAAAAGAGACCAAAGAACATAATATGATAGTAGATATGGAAAGAAGCGATTTATCTAAAATATGTAGGTCTGGAAGTGTTAAAATACTTAAAAAGAAATATGTAGAGGAATACAAGCACCTTTTTCATTATGTTACTTCTATTGGTGGAAAGTTAAATGAAAAGACTAAATTAATCGATATTATTAAGGCAATGATGCCAGGCGGATCCGTCATAGGCTGTCCAAAAATTAGAACTTTAGAACTTTTAAACAATCAAGAAAAAGAGAGTAGAAATATTTTTACAGGTAGCTTTGGATATATAAAATATAATCAAGATATGAAATTTAATATAATTATTAGATCAATATTAAATTATAAAAATAAATCAGAGATTTCTGCAGCTTCTGGCGTTGTATTAGGTAGTTCACCAAAAAAAGAATTTAATGAAAACTATATTAAGGCAAAATCTTTATTGGAGTTATTTAAATGATTTACATTGTTGATCATCAGGACTCATTTACATGGAATGTAGTGCATCAATTTTCAAAATTTGATAAAGTAATTTGTTCAAATTATTTTGATATAAATAATAAGTTGCTTGAAAAAAGCGATGTAATTGTTTTTTCATCAGGACCAGGATCTCCAAAAGAATATCCTCTTTCTTCTAAAATATATAAAAAATACAAAGGCCAAAAAAAAATTATTGGAATATGTTTAGGATATCAAATGATTTTACACAATGAGGGTGGAAAAATAATCCAGCAAAAAAGAATTTATCACGGTTTTCAATCAAAAATAAAAGTAAATAGTCAAAGTAAAATTTTTAACAATAATAAACATTTTAAAGTAGGCAGATATCATTCTTTAAAATTGATGGAACCATTTAAATCAAATACAATAAAAATAACTATGAGATGCAGCAAAACAAAAATACCAATGGCTCTTGAAGACAATAAAAATAAAATTTATGGTTTTCAATTTCACCCAGAATCTTTTTTAACTGAAAATGGCGACATTCTTATCAAAAAAATCTTATCTGCTTAATAATATTAAAGAAGTTCCCTTTAAAGATCTGTGGGGCTCAAAAGGAGTTTTTACTACAATTAGAATGGTTGGCAAACCTTCTAGACTTTTATTATATCAACCCCATATTGATAACTTAATTATATCTTCAAAAAAATATGGAATTAGAAAAAATAATTTAAAGAATACTATAACAGATTTAATAAAAAAAAATTCTATTTTTAAAGGATCTGATAATTTATTTAGAATAGCTTTAAATAAAAAATTAATTTCTATATCTATTAGAAAAAGACCTATACCAAAAAAAAATTTTAATTTATTATTGTTTAAATACAAAAGATTAGATCCAAAATATAAAAATTTATATTATAAAAAAATCTTAAGCAAATTAAGCAAACTTGACCCAACTAGATTTGATATTGCGCTTTATAAAAATAAGAAATTATTAGAATCGGGAACATCAAATCTTTTATTTGTTAAAAATAATAAAATTTATTCACCAAAAATAGATATTTACAAAGGCATAACCTTTAAATTTTTTTCAAAAAAAGTTAAAATAAATTATAAAGATATATTTGTAAAAAAACTTGTAAATTATGATGAAATTCTTCTTATAGGTTCTGGGAAAGGAGTGGTTTCTGTATCAAAAATTGAAAATACGAGCTGGAAAAGAAAAAGCTTAAAAACTTATAAAAAGCTATTTAAAATTTACAATAATGAAATTTTTTATAGTTGATCTATTTTGACATCTATACTAAATACTTTCATCTAAAGGGGATAAAATTCATGATGTTATTGCTTAATCCATTTTCGGCTCTAGCAGAAACTGTATCACCAGTTTATATGCAATCTTTTGTTATTTTGATGCTAATATTGATAATTGTTGGAACCCTTTTAGATATTGCTCATAAAAAAAATGTTAAATTTTTTTTTGAAAATGCAAAAAAAGCAAAATTATCTGCCACAAAAACTCTAAGTACAGGAGAAAAAATATCAGTAATTTCAAAAACTATTGTAAGCGATATTGCAACAACATCTGAATTGGGCACTGGAAAAAGAAGAGTAGCACATCTTTTTGGGATGTATGGAACAATTTTATTTTGGACTGGATCAGCAATAATGATTTTTTGTTATTCAAATCCATCATCAAGCACTCCATCTTTTTGGCCTATAATTTGGCATGTTGGTGCTATTATGACAGTTATAGGTGGAGGTTGGTTTTGGTTTTTTTTAAGAGTGGATGTTTATTCAGAAGCTCAACCATGGTACAGAATTATTAAAGCAGATTTATTTGTACTTGCTCTTGTTGCATCTTCTTTAACAGGTTTAGTTTGGTCATATTTACAATCATTAAATTTAAATGATAGATGGGACGATAAAGTATTTTTAGTATTATTTATTGTATCAAACCTTGTTTTATTTGGAGGAGTATATTGGTCAAAATTTGCGCACATGTTTTACAAACCTGGCGCTGCAATGCAAAAAAATTTAGCAGAAGCTGACGGCTCTAGAGATAATTTGCCACCTGAAGCCGATGCACCTAAACAATTTGGATTAGGCATAACAAGAGAAGATCCAAAACATTATTAATATGGAATTAAAAGGAAAAAATTAAAATTATGCCAACTTTTGTATACATGACACGTTGTGATGGTTGTGGTCATTGCGTAGATATTTGTCCCTCTGATATTATGCATATAGATGAAACTATTAGACGTGCTAAAAATATAGAACCGAATTTTTGTTGGGAATGTTATTCATGTGTTAAAGCATGTCCAAATCATGCAATTGATGTTCGTGGTTATGCTGATTTTGCACCAATGGGACATAGTGTAAGAGTTAGAAGAGAAGAAGAAAAGGGCACAATATCTTGGAAAATTAAATTTAGAAATGGAACAGTAAAAGATTTTGTTTCTCCAATAACAACTAAACCATGGGGAAAATTTATTCCAAAACTTGCTGAAAGTGACAAACCAAAACAAGGCGAGATAAATTCTCAAACTCTTTATTTAGAACCCAAAGGTTTAAATACAAATAAAGAACTTCCTAAAGTTGAAAAAAGTGCATTTAAAAAAGGAGTTTATTATTAATGGCTAAAAAAACTATTTTTGAAGATTGTGATGTTCTTGTAGTAGGTGGAGGTATGGCTGGAACTGGTGCTGCTTTTGAAGCGCGACACTGGGGCAGGGATTTAAAAATTATTTGTGTAGAAAAAGCAAATATAGACAGAAGTGGAGCTGTGGCTCAAGGTTTGTATGCAATCAACTGTTATATGGGAATGCAATGGGATGAAAACCAGCCTGAAGACCATGTTCGTTATGCGCGAAACGATTTAATGGGATTGGTTAGAGAAGATCTTGGTTATGATATGGCTCGACATGTTGACGCAACTGTTCACATGTTTGATGAATGGGGTTTACCTATGATGAGAAATAAAGAAACTGGTCGTTATCAACGCGAAGGTAAATGGCAAATAATGATTCATGGAGAAAGTTATAAACCAATCGTTGCCGAAGCAGCAAGAAAATCTGCAGATAAAATTTACAATCGGATAATGATTACACATCTTCTTATGGATGAAACAAAAGAAAATAGAGTAGGTGGCGCAGTTGGATTTAACATGAGAACAGGAAACTATTATGTTTTTAAAGCAAAAACTGTAATAGTTGCCGCTGGTGGAGCATCTCACATTTTTAAACCTAGAGCTGTTGGCGAAGGAATGGGAAGAACTTGGTATGCACCTTGGAGCAACGGTTCTGCATACGCTCTTCCTATTGCGGCTGGCGCTAAAATGACTCAAATGGAAAATAGAATTGTGCTATGTAGATTTAAAGATGGTTATGGTCCAGTTGGAGCTTACTTTTTACATTTAAAGACTTACACCCAAAATGCTAATGGTGAAAATTACGAAAAAAAATGGTATGAAAAAACTAAAGAATTAGTTGGAGAATATATAGATCACCACCCAACTCCAACTTGTTTACGTAATCATGCTTTTATACAAGAAACCATGGCTGGTGGTGGACCAATTCATATGGTTACAAAAGAAGCATTTCAAGACCCACACTTAGAAACTGTAGGATGGGAAAATTTCTTAGGAATGACAGTTGGACAAGCTGTAGTTTGGGCATCTCAAAATATTGATCCAAAATACACAAATCCAGAACTAACTACATCTGAACCTTATGTTATGGGTTCACACGCGACTTGTTCAGGAGCATGGGTAAGTGGACCAGAAGATATTTCACCTCCAGAATACTTTTGGGGATACAACAGAATGACAACTGTAGAAGGTTTATTTGGAGCAGGGGATACAGTTGGAGGAAGTGCTCATAAGTTTTCATCTGGATCATTTACAGAAGGTAGATTAGCCGCAAAAGCTGCTGTTAAGTATATTGAAGAAGAAAAAGCTAAAGATATAAATGTAAGCGACAAACAATGTAATGAGTTTAAAGAAATTATATTTAAACCTTTGGAAAATTACACAGTTGGAAGAAACGAAATTACTGGTGGAACTGTTTCTCCAAGCTATATATCGCCAATCCAAGGTCTTCAACGTCTACAAAAGATCATGGACGAGTATGTTGGAGGTATATCATATAATTATATGACCAACGAAAATACTCTAAAAAGAGGACTAGAGTTGCTAGAATGGCTACAGGAAGACCTTGAAAAAGTAGGTGCTGAAGACTATCACCAGCTTATGAGAGCTTGGGAGTTAAAACATAGAACTCTTACATCTCAGTGTGTAACTGAACACACTCTTTTTAGACAAGAAACACGTTGGCCAGGCTATTACTATAGAGGAGACTACATGAAATTAGATGATGAAAACTGGCATTGCTTAA
>Ga0187827_10006271_pt1 | contig 13644 bp, 8 predicted proteins | sample ETNtaG_39_FD_167969 | JGI IMG/M metagenome (GOLD analysis project Ga0187827, IMG submission 167969) | Marine microbial and viral communities from oxygen minimum zone, Eastern Pacific Ocean - ETNP2014_SV_150_PacBio MetaG (Illumina Assembly) | ecosystem: Environmental > Aquatic > Marine > Hypoxic... | reverse complement strand
TGGTGAATGGTGAATGGTGAATCTCTCTTTCTCCTCGTCTTTCTCCTCGTCTTTCTCCTCGTCTTTCTCCTCGTCTTTCTCCTCGTCTTTCTCCTCGTCTTTCTCCTCGTCTTTCTCCTCGCCCGGAAGCAATTTGAGATTAAGACGAGGTGATAAAGCCAAGAGTGATGGGCTGGCAGGCCGGCGGCCTGCCGCCACGAGGTGCTTTCACGCGCGGCAACAGATCCAGAGCGACGCACCAGCACTAATCCTCTTCGTCAAACTCCACTTCCGGGATGACAGTCTCATAGATCTTGACGTATGCGAATCCCTTCTTGTCGCGGGTATATCGGACCACCTTGCCATTGAGGATTACCTTCCTGGGCGCAGGCATGTGGAGCTTGAGACGAATCAGCTTGGGCCCGGTAATCTGGATCACGTGGCCATCATCGATCATGCTGAACGGCGTTCCGAAGCCGTCTATGTAACGAATCTTCTGAATTTCGATGAACGTTCCCTGGCTCATCGCCAGCATACCGAATGCACCTTCGCCGCCGGCGTATTGGCGGAAAAAGGCGACTTTCGCATCGGTCTTGAAATCCTTGTCACGCGTCAGGTCCTTCCGGCTGAAATGCAGTGTATCGATGACGGTGTGGCCCTCAGCCTGCCACTCGAGCTTGAGGAGTGAGCCCCATTCCGAAACTTTTCGAGCGAGGACTTTGGGCAGCGGTACTTTTTCGTTGCCCGGTATCATGAGAGTAATGAAACGGCCTTCTGTGCCGCGAAGACGGCTCTGGAGAATCGGGTAGTCTGTCAACGGTTTGGCGTAGATGGTTGAAATCTCGGTCTGGCGCGGCTCCAGCAGTATCATGCTCAGCCGTGCCGCGCCGTTGGTATCAGAGACCTTTTGCCAGGGCGGAGAGATTTTCGAGCGGCCGGGCGTCAGGAGGACCGAGCCCTCCTTCGGTGAAGAATCCATAGTGACTGGAACAAAATCTTTGGCCGGGGTCAGCATGCAGCCGGCGACCCACGTGCCCTGATTGCCACTGATGAAAAGGTCTTTGTCGCCGGGTTTGAGGGGCAGGCCGATATCCTTCCTCTCGTGGAACTGAATCTGCTTCCAAAGCCAGCTCGTGTTACTGGGATGTGGCGGCACTCTGGAATCGCCAATCATGGGCCAAAGATCTTCAGCGCCCCGGCCGCCCTTGGGTAGAGCACCTCGCAGGAGCATCCATCCCCAGTAGGTGTCTTCCTTCAACACTCTGAAATCAAACTTCACCCCGCCGCCCAAACTGCCGCGGGTGCAGGAGAGATATTCGTCGCCGTAGGGCTCGGTTATGAACATCCAATCCTCGCGATCGCTCTTTCTGTTTCGGAAAAGGACGTTTCCCCGAGCGGTGTGAATGAGAAGGTCGTAAGCGCGTTCACGGACATCTTTCCTCACATCGTCATAGAGAATAACGTAAGGCAGGTTGTCCTTTTTGATCATTAAAAAAGTTCTTTCCGCTTTCGTGACTTTGTAGTGATCTTTGCGAACGAGGCCGCCGGTTTCCGGATGGCGAATCAGAACGGAATCGTACGCCGGCTTGATGTCGATTCGTGCCAGAGCGCAGGGCTCACTTTTCAGAAAAGTAAGCACGGAGGTCTCGGTCGCACCGTAAGCGTCGACCGCCTGCCCCATTTCGTTAATGAAGACATTGTTATGTGAGAACGCCGACCGCTCCTTATGCCCGGTGTGAGTGACCAGGTGTGCGCCGTAAGCTGAAAAAGTAAACGAGCCCTGGCTGCCGTCTGCGTTCGGGCTCGCAATCTGGCTGGTTTGGATGCGAAGAGCGAGGTCATCCCTACCCCAGCCGCTGCGCATGTAAATCTCGCCGGTGGTGTTGTAATACTGTTCGTCCGGGAGCGCCGCGAAGCCGAATTCGTCTTCTGATTCAGGTTCCGGCCAAAGGAAAACCGACAGGGGCGAGGGCTCAATCCCAAAGCCGCCTTGGATGGAGTAGGCACGCTGGAACACCCGCTCCGCTGCGCCTCCGTACCTGCTGGCCAGCATCGCCATAAAGCTGCCCGCGGCCAGGCCGGACTGCCCTTCGTCGCCGTAACTGAATTCGTAAGGCCAGGGCGTTGTCTCTTGAATCAGCCAATGGCCGATACCTTCCAGGTATGCCTCTTCAAAGATGGGTACCTCGCGTCTGCGCATGGCGCGGACGAACAACGCCACTTCATCGAGTCGATAGAGTGGTGTTGCCAGGCCGGCGTGGAAAGCTCCTTCCGGTGAGATGCCCGCACCCAGGTAGTCCCCCACCAGAAGGAGCGCGCGCTGACTCCACTTAAGCTCCTCCGGTGGCAGATCGGGGTCGAAAGCGCCGTAGTCGGGTTTTTCCAGAGCGAGCGCGGCAAGCCCCAATCGCGCGGCCATGATGGGCAGACGCGTATCGTAGGGGCTGCCCTCCAGCACTGAGCTGAACCTGCTCCAGTTTTTCCTCAAGTCGAAATAGCTTCTACGGCATGCCTTGCTCAGTACTCCTCTCAGCTCGGTAATCTCTCCCGGTTTCAACAGTGGGTAAATCCAATCATAAATGAGGGCGAATGTTCCCATGCTCGCATGGCCCTCGGTCCAGTCTAGCCCCTCCGCGGGGAAGACTCGCAGAAGTTTCATGAGGAGATTGCGGGCGTTGTATCCGTACGCCTCTTCACCGGAGACCGCGTAGGCCAGCGCGTTGTAATAGATGCCGCGGAGGACTCGGTGCTGCAGTTCAAGTTTGTCCGTGAGATCGGCATCCGCGGCAGAGAGAAAAACCACGAGCCCTGTCTCCGGTTTTATGCTCCCCTGGCAGATCGCCTTAATCCGCTGCCAGGCGCGCCATGCCCGAGGGCGCTTCCTCTGTTTCTGAAGGGCAGGAAGCTCGGCGTAGCTGAAAAGGATCCGCGGATTCGAAAAAGTCTTCGGGGCCGGCTCGGCACAGATGCCGCCGCTCAGAAAAGCCATCGCACATAATGTTACGGCGGTTCTGATATGTTCGAAAAACCTGAGAATCATCCTCGAAAATCCTGGGAATCGCGTTCAGGCAACTATACGAGGAACTGTGAACCGCGGCTACACCTGGGGAGGAGACAAGGAGACAACGGAGATGGGGAGAGGGGGAGAGGGGGAGACAAGGGAGGCCATTGCTCATATAAAGGGCCGAACACCTCTAACTCCGAGTAATCGATGTGAAAATCAAAGTTCATACCGAGCTTGACGTGTACAACAAGGCATATGCGGCGTCGATGAGCATCTTTGAACTGACAAAGTCCTTCCCAAGAGACGAACTTTATTCATTGACAGATCAGATCAGAAGGTCATCGCGTTCGGTCTGCGCGAACCTTGCAGAGGCATGGAGAAAACGGCGGTACCCTGCCGCCTTTGTCAGCAAACTCAATGACAGCGAAGGAGAAGCATCCGAAACACAGGTATGGCTGCAGTATTCTGTTGACTGTGGGTACCTGGATCGCGACCCGGGCAAGAGACTTTACACAGAATACGATCACGTCATCGGCAAACTGGTCAACATGATAATTAACCCAGACAATTGGATCATCAAATAACGAAGCCCTCTCCCCCTCTCCCTGTCCCCCTCTCCCCCTCTCAGAAATGCATCCATTCCTTCTTTTTACTGAAGAAGAAGCCATCGAGCTTCGACAACGCCTCGCCAACGGCGCTCGAAGCCGTATCCACCTCGCTCACGCCGTCCGTTGCTGCGAGCAGTTTCTTAATCCCGAAGATGAACACTTTTTCGATTTCGTAGAACGAAAGAACAATTACTGGAATGACCGCCAGGGAAATTTCATTATCGCGGGACGCGTCCTCACCTTGCTGCTTACGGGATGGCTCGCGGATCGGGCGGAGTTCATAGAGGCGGCGAAGGATGCGTTTCTCACACTGATTCGTGAAGGGATCTGCGACGCGCTCGGCGATTACACCGAATGGCGGGACGGCATTGGGCATGACTCCGGCAAGTACTTCGCAATGACTGCTTTCGTCTACGACATGGCCCATCACCTGCTGACGGATGACGAGCGGGCACTGATGATCGGGCACATGGAAGAGAACTGTGAATTGGCAAGGAAAAACGCTTCGCATGCATCTCGCTTCCTCGATAACAACCGGGGCAGCAAATACCTGCTTGGTGTGGGCATCATGGGGAACGCATTTAAAGATGCCGAATCATCAGAAAAGGACTACCTCGAAAAGTGTGCAGGGCATTCAAGCATCTGGATCGAGATGGGGCTGCGGTACTGTGTCGGACGCGACGGCACCCTGATGGAGGGTGCAAGCTACGGCACCAGCCATTTCGTACACCTGGCACTGGCCGCACACATCTTTGCACGGTGCGGACAACGAGATGCGCGCAACGATGTACGCTTCGGGCGTGCGGGAGATTTCATCGTGCATGAGATGGTTTACTCGCAAGGCTGGGTGAACAACTTTAACGACTGCAGTAACAGGCCGTTGTTCTCGGCCCCCTACATCGCCGGTGTCTGGGCCGACAGGCCCGCCTGCCTCTGGGTGTATGACCAGTTGTTAAACGACCCTGACCACCCGATGTCGCCGGTGAATCCGGAGTGCATTCCATCCGATTTTTCGGCTGTGCCCTGGATGCTGCTCTGGCCGGACGACAAAGCTGTCGAGGCCGCGCCGCCAGATGAATGCGGATATCCACCGGCCCGTCACTTTCGTGATCGTGGCGTCGTAAGCATGCGCAGCGGTTGGGGGCCGGAAGATCTGCATGTCTCCATGATCAGCGGCGAGCCAGTGCGCACCGCGCATCGTCAGGCCGATCACAATCAGGTCACTTTATACGCACTCGGCGAGCAGTTTCTTATCGATTCGGGCTACCATGAAGAAGACCCGGAGACAGGAGAACAACTGGACGGCAAACCTGCGGAAGCGCACAACCTCGTTCTCGTCGACGGGGAAGGCCAATCCTACTTTCACACCGTCGACGGCTGGCCCATGGGCCACATCGAGAGCTTCGTCCAGGGCCCCTCTCACGCCTACACGATGGGGGACTGCGCGGAGGCAGCCAATTCCAGACAGACCATCCGCCGGGCCGAAAGGCATATCCATGCGGTCTGGGCCAGGGACTTCCCACAGTACGTGCTCTGGCTCGATGACTTCGAAGCCGACAGCGATGAGCACGAATATACGCTCCTCCTTCACACGGCCGAAGGAAACCGTTTCGAATGGGAAAGGGACCGAATCACCATCTCCGGCAAAGAACATTCGCTGGATATCCAACTGGTCACCTCCAATCCAGCCACGATCCATCTGGAAAGCTTCGGCCGGCATCCAAGGCTGCACATCACACAGCAAGGGAAACGAGTGCGCTTCCTCATGCTGCTCATTCCTCGCTGCAATGATGCGAAGTTCATAAAGTTGAATTCGAGGCTGGAGGAGGACAGTGTCGCGGCAGAAGCCGAATTTCGCGACGGCAAGGCGCTCCATACTTTCGATACTTCAGAGCGGCCGCAAGTGTTCACCGGCGAAGATGTCAAGACGGTGAAGGGGCCGTTTCTGAAGCGCCTCGACTTTCGCCCCAAGGGATGAAGGAATGTCGCAAGTTATGCGAGTCACCAGGCCCAGATTAAGAAAGGAGCATCCATGAATTCGCTTTTCGTTTTCAGCGTCCTTCTAGCATCGATACATGCAGGAACGCTTCAGGACATCAAGGTGGTTAACAATCGCGCTCCGGATTGCTCCTCTCTCGAGTCCATCGTTCGGACCGTGACCAAAGACTGCAAGACGGACGACGAGAAGGTCATCGCGCTCTACAACTTTCTGCGATACATTCACTATCACCACGCATATCCCAACGAGCGCGGCGGCATCTCTGCCCTGAAATTCATCAATGTTTATGGATGGGGCCTCTGCGGCGGCGAACACACTGTGCAGGCCGCGCTGTGGAATACGGCCGGATACAAGTGGCGATACATGGGCTGGAAGGGGCACACGACCGTGGAGGTGCAATACGGCGGGCGTTGGCACTACCTGGACACCTTTCTGAAATTCTACACCTGGATGCCAGATCCGAATGCGCCGGGAAAGTTCACGATTGCAGGGCAGGATGACATCCGGGCCAATCCGAAACTGGTTTCCGATGCGTTCGCCAGCGATGGTGACCGGAGAGTCTCATATCAGAAGGACAACAGATTCGATTACGCAGAGGACGGCGTGAACTGGACCGCCCCCGCCTTCATGGTGTGCGGCGACACACTCAGCGGCGTGATTGCCGGAGTAAAGACCGCACGAAACGCGGGCAGCCCTCGCGGGTGGAATGCGATCAAGTTCGACGATCCAAAATACTCGGCAAACATCCGGCTTTCCGTTGGCTACTCGCTCATGCTCGACTGGGACAGGCAGGAAGACGGTTACTACTTCGGCAGCAGAACTCGTTCGCCCCGGCATACCTGCGGCGACAAGGAATACCGCAACTGCCCGTCCATCGGCCCCATGCTTGAGCCCTACAACAAACTCAACAAAGCACGGACATGGTCCAACGGAACTCTTCTCTTCAAGCCGAATTTTCGCTCAGACACCTTCCTGACTTCCTTGAAGAATACCGAGAACGTCACCTGGAAAAATGGAAAACTGATCTCGACCGCGGACACCGGCAGCTTTGTCGTGGAGATGAATTCGCCTTACGTGATCGCCATGGCAAGAGTGAGTGCAAAGGGAAACACGTCACTCCAGGTATCTTCAGACGAAGGCAAAACCTGGAGCAACACGGATGCAGCATCTCTTACTGAAAAAGTGCGCGGCAAGTACGGCTATCAGCTCAAAGTGCGGTTCAGCCAGGAACTGTCTGATCTCGAAATTGCCAGCATCGTGCAGCACAACCAGGAAGCGCTGCCGTACCTGGCACCCGGCAAGAACACCATTACGATCACCGGCGATGATTTGTCGGCAATCGGCAATAATCGCCTGGTCGTCACGTACGCGTACCATCCCGGCCATCGCTACCGCAATCACGAAGACCTCTTCGACAAGGGCGCGGAGATCGCACGCGCTCACTACGCAAAGTGGGATGAGACGCCTGTCGTGGTCCAGAAGACCGTCGATAAATTCCCATTCACTTTTGAAATCCTTGTCCCGACACCCGCGGACAAGTTGCCGGTATATCCCCGCATGGCGTTCCTTCGCCGTGAGATCCTTGTGCCGAGCCAGAAGCCAATGCCCACGCCGGCTGCACCGTCCATTCCGGCAGTTCAAAAGGGACATGTGCTCGCCACGTTGCCCAGTCCCTGGACGATGGGAACGAAGCCTCCCCAGCCAAAATCCAACAGGCCGACAAAGAAGATCACCCTCGGGCCGGCAGCCGCCAGTTACGTCTCCAAGACCGGCGAGGTCTTTCCACACCACTCTATTAAATGGCTCAAAGACAGCTCCCAGGCATACGTGCTGCTCACGCGCTTCAAGACAGGTGAGCTGCCGTCGCCCAAAAACATCGCTTCAGCGAATCTCATTGTGTACGTCCACGAATCGCATAATCGAGCGCCGATGCAGGCCGGAGCCGTAATGCTCAAGGCGCCTTTCGAACCCGGTAAAACCTACGACTTCAAGAATCTCAGCGGAGCCATCGGCACGACGACCGTGGCCAGTGGCAGCGGCCCGGGCGCACCCTTCATTCCCCCTCGCCGATACGAAATCGACGTCACCCGCGCAGTCCGTGCCTGGTCAAGGGGAAACAACACCCACGGCCTGGGACTCCGCATCATTCCGAACCGAGCCATCGACGACGGCTGGACCGTTCGTTTCACACCGGCGAAAGGCAAACCAGTGGAACTGGAAATCGAGCGTTTCGTGGAAAGATGAGACCTTTGCAGGACTCTCTGATTCCCTGTTCTTCGAGCGCCACTGCCCAATCACACTTCAAGCCTTCTACTCTTGGGGCATTGCATCGGGAACCGGGTTGGCCACCTGCCACCGAAAATCTTTGGGCAGCGTGACCTCGTATTTCAGATGGATGACCCTCTTCTCGCCGGGCTTGAGGCTGACGTCCCATTCCAGGCGCCCTTTTTTCTGAAGATGCCTGTCCGGGCGTGTGGTCAGAGGTGAAAGTTCTACAGCGACCTCCTCGAGGTCTGAGACCGGGTAATTGTCGATGACCGTTACTTTCTGGTCCGTCTCCTTGTAATTGGCGACCTCGGTGTCGAAGGCAAAGTGATGAGTGACCTTCCTTCCGGATTTTTTTGAGAACGTGCTTTCCGGATCTCTGCGTCGAATGATTTTGAGATCTTCATCGATACCGAACGAGAGCTCGACCTTCTTGCCGGGCGCGACGAACTTCAGCGACGATGTCCCCATGAACCCGCTCTGCCGGAATATGTCGACCGGGCCCGCGAGGAGCGGGAAGCGGGTCTTGTTTGTCGTCTTGCACTTCAGGTAGACGTAGCGGAGCAGCTTGGGCGTGGACTCAAACGAGAGCCCCGGTTTATCGTCGGTGAAGGACATGATCGGCAGTTTGTAGGAACGACGGTCACTGGGAACAGTGCTCGTGCCCGGCAATTCGAAAACGACGGACGTTCCCCTTTCGGCAACCTGCACCTCTTCTGCCGCGACCGGTGGTGCGTCCGGTACTGGAGGCTCCGGTTCTCCGTCCGTGGAAGCGTCTTCCTCGCCCCCTGAGACGCTGACGACTTTCTTTCGCTGCCCGCCAGAGGTCGTGACCAGATACATTCTGAGGGGAACGAGCTTGGGTCTTCTTGCGCCGAGTGAAGGCCGGGCCGTGCTGAGAGTGATGGCCACGTCTTTCCAATCCTCGCCCGTCCGCTGGCGGACCTCCCCGAGATACTGCACTTCGAGTTGGCCGTCGGTGAGGTGTGCTTCATAACGGGGCTTCCAGCTCGCGTTGCTGATCAGGTAGCTGAGATTCAGGTCGACTTTTTTTGCGGCCGGCGACGACAAGGTGATCTCTGCATAGCGGACGGTCTTCTTGTTGGGACGGGTCAACTGCCGGATCTTGTTCTTGCTCTCAGTTTTCTTCTTTTTCAATTCGGTGAGTTGATTGGAAAGGTCGCGGCGACTGTTGGCCAGGGTGGTGCGACGATCTGTAAGAAATCCTGAAGTGGAATTGATCTCCTGTGGCTTGACCGTCCCGAGCGTGGTTCGCTCGGACAGGCTGCGCAGAATGACCTGCTCGAATGATCTCAGGTATGTCTCCTGATCGTTGATCACGCTCATCTTCGACTGGAGTTTCGAGATCGAACGATCGAGTTCATCATCCGCTTTTTCGAGCGCCCTCAGTCGCTCGTCCTGAGTTTCGAGCTTCTGCTCGGTTCGCGATGACACCGATAGAATTTTGGCGCCCGTTGCGGCACCGACGGACGCACGCAATGAAGGCTCTTGAAGGCTTACCGGCAGCCCTGCAATGGTGAGCTGATTGATGCCCGCAACAAGAGACACTTCACCTGAACGATCGATCAGGGCCCGGTCTTCATAAAGAGTAACGCCCTCGATGGGCAGGATGGTCTCCTTCGCTTCTTCGGCGGAAATGACAGTTGCGAGCAGGAGCGTTGTAATGGTGTTTGTGGTTTTCATGGCTTTTCTCCTACTGCTGGGCTGCACGAGGATCGGGAGTAGAGGCCACCTGGCTGTCGACCGGGTGGGTGACGTTGTAGGCGAAGGTGATCTGTTTCTCCTTCGCCGGGGCAAGCTCTGACTTCCAGGTCCAGAGCCCTCCTTTCTTCTTCTCCGTCGGCCGTTCGGTCAGGTGCAGCATCTCGACCTTCAACTCTTTCTGAACTGAGAATGGGATGCGCTCCATCACGACGATGTTGACCGCTCTTTTTTTATTGTTGGTGATCGAGAGAGCTACCGTCTTCCGAAAGGTATATTTCGAGCGCCAGCTCTGCGTCTCGCGTTTGGAATCGAATTTACGTTTGACCGCGACCGCTTCGTCCACGCCGAGCCCAATCTTCAACGGCTCTCCTGACGAGGTCGTGTCTATCGAGCCCTGGGAGACAAAATCGCTTCCAATGAAAATGCTTGCCGGCGCGGCCAGCAGCGGCGAGCGGAGCGGGTTCTTCATCTGGGCATGAAGGAAGGCATACTGCGAAAGCTCAGGAACGATCTCATAAAAGAAATTCGCACTCACCTGCCTCCTGGCCACGCTGACCTTTGAGAACGCTCCATCGGATGGGATCGTTTCCCTCCGAAGCGCGGCGTATTTGTAATCGTAACCGCCACTCGACTGCACCGGGCTGACCAGCCCTCGTGCCAGTTTCTGAGCTTGAATGAGACGGACTGCCTGGCCAGTATTCTTAATGGCCTCCACAAGCACGTCATTGAATACGGCTTTGACGTCTCTGTCATTCTTCCAGTTGTCCAGAATGGCGGAGTTGGTGACCTGGAACGTCTGTAGGTCGCCCCGCCGTTTGGCCTGGCGCTGCCGATCGTAGAGTTTCTCGACCTGTTTGAGTTTGGAGTAAAGACGTTGGGTCTTTTTTCCTGCTTTTGCGGGGAGTTTGACTGAATGTCGCAGGAGCGGGAGGCGTCCGGAGGTGTTGATGGAGAGTGTCTGGGCTTCTGTCTGGGCCAGATCGCCAGGTGCATTCAAATCAATGCCTGCCCCGGTGTGGACCGTGATTGTCTGCTGACCTGCGTCAACTGTCACCTGACCTCCTGAGGCACTATCTACATCGCCATTAATCGTGATATCGCCCGTATTGGCCTGGATGTTGGCAATCTGTATGTCGGAGCCAGTTGTCAGGCTGGAGTTAAAGGCAATTTGCCCATTCCCTATCTGAAAGTCGGTCTGAGAACTTAGCCCCCCAACTCCTGCATAGCGCACATCCCTCTGCCCAGACGGCGCACCAATATGCCAGGCCAGCAACTTCGGCAGATCCGCTGACTGCGAAGGCTCGGCCGCGCTGAATTCGAGCTCGACGCCCTCCCAGTCTTCGCCCGTCTCCTGGCTGACCAGCGCGTTCATGATGAGCTCGACTTTGCCGGTATCGATGTCCGCACGAATGCTGTAGCGCGGATACCAGCGAGGGCCATGAATCCGATACGACACTTCGATCCGTCCGAGCGCGTTGAGCTTGCCCTTGATTTCAAGAGCGACGGTTTTACTGCGTTTGGTCTCGTAGCTCATCAGCCGTGTTGAACGGGCGGATGCCACCGTGAGGCGGGCGTTGAGCTGGTCGAGGTCATCCGTCAGTTTCAGTTGTTCTTCCGAGATTCTCTCGAGGCCGCCGGAAACCGTATCCAGCATGACGGCCCAGGTTGCGGTGTTGAGCGGCAGCGGTTCCGGGTCGTCCTTTTTGCCGTCGGGCTTCGCGCCTACCTGAAGTGAGCGGAGGAATTTTGAGCGGCGTTCCAGTTCCCGCTGTTTGAATTCCAGCGCAGTCTTCTCTCTCTGCAGGGCCTCCAGCGCTTCTTTGGCCAGCCGGGCCTCTTCCTTTTTAAAGGTCGATTCATAGACTCAAACGACCTCCATATTCACCAGCCGCGGCTCAGCCGGGCCGAGCAGGCGAACCCGAACCGAAGAATCGACCAGCCCGTCCGGGAGTACCTTCACCACCACGCGCTCGTTTGCCTTCTGAAATGTAAGCTCACCCGCACGGGTGACAATGGCCTGATTCGAATAGACCAGAATGCGGTCGATTTTCGTATCCAACGGTTTTCCATTGGGGGCCTCCGCATGCACGGAACAGAGGCAGACAATCGGGATGGTCAGGAGGTGAATGCGCACTTGAATCTCCTTTGAGGAATCGCAGCCACGAGCAGCAGCTTGTGGACACCAGTAATAAATGGCGGGAACACCTTTCCGCTTATCAGGTGGACGCCCCCTTTACAAGTTTTATTTTGTGAGCGAGACCATTTTGTACCGACCGAGGAGACACCAATGGCCCGCTGGCACCGGGGTCACTTTGCCGGAGAGACGCCTGCTTCTCCAGGAGGTCCTCCGGTCCCCTCGTTCTTGTCCCTTACTTCCCGCTCAATCCCTTCACGAATTCGATGGTATCAGCCAGGTCTTGTGGGGTGAACTTGTTCCTGAATCCGGGCATCTTTCCTTTGCCGTTCTCAATCGTAGCCCCGATGTCTTCATCAGAGAACGTGGACATTCTGTTCGCATCGGTCAGTTTCTTTACCCCCAGTCTCTTGCCGAATTGAGTATTAGCATTGCCATCCAACCCGTGGCACACAGTGCAGGTCCTGCCATAGATATTTTCTCCTCGTGCGGCATCCCCCTTTGGCAGCTCAATCTTCTCCGGCTCATCGCCTCCGCAGCCCCAGATCAACATGCTTGTAAAGACGATACAACTGATTCTGCAGAGCTGGCGGAACACTGATGCTTTTCTTTGTTTGGGGATTCTGGATTCAAGAGGATACAGGATGCTGGATGCTTGATGCTGGATGCTCGACGCTGGATTCAAGATTCTGGATGCTGGATGCTGGATTCAGGGATCTGAATTCGGGAGGATTCTGGATTCAAGATTCTAGATTCAGGATTAAAGAGGAATCAGGTCTCTAGAGGCATCTTTTGGAGTGCGCCGACCTGATAATAATAGAGGCGGCCACCCGGACAGATTGCCCTTAGTGGGTAGTGTTGTTTTCGTTTTATCACCTGTCACAGTAGGCCACCCGATGAAGTTAGCTTGTGGAATCGATATGCATGCCCGTACGAGTCAGATTTGCGTGATTGACCAACAGCATACCAAGCTTGTTGAGTGCAAATTGCCCAGCACGCCGCTCGAGGTTATCTCCGTGCTCGAACCGTTCAAGGAGGCCGAGCTCAGCATCGTCATCGAGAGCACCTTTTACTGGTATCGAATGGTCGATGGTTTGATGGACGCGCTTTTCGACGTCCACCTGGCCCACACACTTGGTCTGTCATACATCACCCAAGCTAAAGTAAAAACAGACCGCCGTGATGCGTTTAAGCTGGCCCAGTTGCTGATGGCTGGACTCATCCCGGAAGCATACATCTACCCGAAAGAGATTCGCCCGGTGCGAGACCTGTTGCGCCAGCGCCACCTCGTGGTTGCTCGCCGTGCTGAAGAGTATCGCTCTTTACAGAATCTGTTACTGCAGCAGGGGAATCTCGATGCAAAATACAAAGACCTGCAGGAAGCCTACGGAGAAGAGCAACTGGAGGAGTTTTTCAACGACCCGTTCATTCGCATGCACGCCCAGCACGAGCTCGAACGAGTCGACCTTCTTTCGGAGCAGATTCACGAAATGGAAGTAGCCATCCGCGAAGAAGCCCAGCAAACTGAAGACTACCATCGCCTCATGCAAATGCCTGGCATCGGAGAGATGTGGGCGCAGACGATTCTTTACGAAATTGGCTGCATTGAGCGCTTTAGAGATGAGCGCCACTTCAGCTCTTATAGCCGCGTCGTGCCTGGCACCGCCGATTCTGCCAACACCTCCAAACGAGGCCGCGGCAGCAAACAGGGCAACCCGCATCTGAAATATGCGTTCAGCCAAGCCGCGGTCGCCGCGGTGCGCTGCTATCCGCAGGTCGGCAGGTATTTCAATAAACAGTTGCGCAAGCACAAGGGCCGCTATGGGAAGCTCATCAGCTACAACAATGTTGCCCACAGGCTTGCGATTGCCTGCTTTCACATTCTTCGCCGCAAAACTGATTACGACATGAGGATGCAGTTTGGCAAATA
>Ga0187827_10006270_pt1 | contig 13645 bp, 12 predicted proteins | sample ETNtaG_39_FD_167969 | JGI IMG/M metagenome (GOLD analysis project Ga0187827, IMG submission 167969) | Marine microbial and viral communities from oxygen minimum zone, Eastern Pacific Ocean - ETNP2014_SV_150_PacBio MetaG (Illumina Assembly) | ecosystem: Environmental > Aquatic > Marine > Hypoxic... | reverse complement strand
ATCAACCTTGACTAAAGTAGTTTCCTCTATATCTGATAAATGCACAATATCTTTATTTCCATATGTTGCTCTTAAGATACCTTCCTTTAAAGACGCCCCAGATCCCAAATCAACTGTTCTTCCATATTTTGAATAAATTGCTTTACTTGCTTCTTCAGGACTCACAGTTTTTGTAAGGTCATCAATCTTATCAAAACATTTCTCAATTTGTTCTGAAGACATCCCTTTTCTTTGTTCTGGACTCAATAGGTCATAATTTTCATATATCGAATCAGGTGTTAGATCTTTAATATTTTCAGGCTCAATATTCTTAACATCTACACTTTCACTAGTTTCCTCTACATCAATTGACAAATCCTGCTCTGGAACACCGCTCTCCGAATCCCCATTCTGAGCAATAACTGTATTCATGATTAATAATAAAAGGATTATCATCGAAGATTTTGTTTTTCTGTTCATCATTTGTTGGGGATACCCCACCGCTTGCGGTGAATGGGTATTTTAACCTCACTTGTTTTGTGGCGGGGTATTCACAACACTAAAAATACCACACGCCTTGGGGTGGTTGGGATTTTTATTTTAAGTGGAATTCATTACATTTAACTGGAAACTCTCAAATTCCTCATTACCTATACTGTCAGAAGCTTCTATCCATATAGTATAATTGCCTATTTCATTAGCTGAAGGGATGAAATTTATTATTCCTGTTTCCTTATCAATCGTAAAAAGAGTAGAATAATCTGAAAAGCTTACTCCTGTTCCGCTTGCATTAACATCATAAAACAGTTGTGATCCTGGTAAAATATTCATTTCAGGTATTTTCTCAATGATTAATTTTTCATTAATATCAGACATCATCTTATCAACACAATCTATTGAGAATTGTTGAAGCTCAATATCAGATAATCCTATTTGGAAATCATCACATGAAAATCTTTCATATTTATTTGCAAACTTAAATTCATAAAGCAAATCATTGATCTTATACTCTTCATCCTTGATAATGAAAAGAATTGAGTCATTTCTTAATTCAACCATATCGATAAGTATATCATATTTTTTCCTTGTATTTAAAAGACAGCTTAGACATACAGAGCTTTTATATGCCATCTGTTCAGAAATAATTTCTTCTGCTGCTTGGTGTATTTTGTATAGTCCTATTTCAATTGATTTTGTAAACGTCAATAATGAAAACTGACTTGAATCTTTATTAATCTCTATAGGAAAATCAACCTCAAACAAAACATTATTTGGTCTTATTATAGTACTTGTAATAAGAGTTCCCTGGTTAATCTCAAATCCTTGTTCACTAAACTCAGAGAAATCACCAACACAATTTAATAGTTCAGAATCCAAATATTCTGAAAGTTCTTGCTCAATAGTCAACTTACTAGGCTTATAATTATTTCCTTCATAGAAATAATAAGCTGTTTTAATTGATAATTCATCAATGGATTCTTCAGGCAGTTCAAAATAACCTCCATGTTGTCCTATCCATAGAATAGCTTCTTTTCCAACTAATTCAATACAACTCTCCACAAAACTCTTTACAGGAAGAATATCAGAAGGAACCTCAGAAACACTCTCAGTATCAAGCCTATCCATTGATGAATTAGCATAGAACAATACACTTAAAGAAACAACAATAACTATCCCAATAACTATAAACAGCGTTATCTGCCCTTTTTTATCCACCATAATCTTAAAATCAAACTTAAACTATATAAACATTTCTTCCAAAACCTTTAAATACCTATTTAAGTAAATTCAGATATATGCCTCAGCTTAAAGAAGAAGTAGAAAAGAGATTAGCAAACAAAGAAAACATTGAAGCAATCAGGCAAAGCCTGATAAACCATGGCTTCCTTGAATCAGACGTTGACGAAGCCGTAAGCTCAGTCTCAGACATTGTTTCCCAAAAAAATGACAAGAAAAATTCAGCTATTGTATCCAAAAGCTTCTTCAAAGAGTTATTTGACAGGTTTGGCTTTGGTTTTGGCTCCCAGCAATACATAAACATCCTATTCTTCCTCTCAGGAGCCTCTCTCTTCTTAATAGGAATCATCAATGGCTTAAGAGTACTATTGATTGCACTATTCACCCCTATTATAGAAGAATGGACAAAGGTAAAAAGAATCAGCAACTGGTTCATCGCTTTAACCGGATTTTTATTTGCCTTAAGCTTTGTTCTTGTAATACTAGCAAGACGTTTTAATCTTACCTACTTGTTCATAATTTCATTCATACTAAGCGCAGTCACACTTGTTACATTCGGCAACTCATACTCCAAACTAATAAAGCAAAACCTAAAGCCCGAGAACATGGGCATTCTCAACAAAATCTCAAAAATAGGCATACTAATCACAGCAATAAGCTTATTTGCAAGCGCTTACATCATGGACAACATAAAAAATGGTTACTTAATCTCTTTTGGAATAACAGCCGGCTGTTTCATTGCGTCAGCATTTATAATGTTCCTATTCAGATGTTCTATTAAACCGCAGGAAACATCAACCATTGGCTTCTTCAAAGACCTAAAAACTCATGCAGCCTTATTCTTAAAAAACAAAATCATCCTCATCCTTCTCATAGCTTCAACAATAACTGCCTTTGTCCAAACAATCGGCAGCATCTATTATGGAATCTTTATCTACAATTTTCTAAACAACACAGGCTTTGGCGGCTTCCTTAATGTTGCCGTTGTATTCATAGTAGCAACCTTATCTTCTTTACTAGCGCCATATCTCACAAGAATCAATTCCAAAGCATATGGAAAATTCCCTATGCTTGTATTCGGCACTCTACTAATAGCCATCATGCCTTTAACCTATTTCTACAACCCAAACTTAGTAGCCATATCCATGGCAACAATGATAGGCATAATTGGAGCAGCAATAGTAGGAGTTGCAAACGGGCTGCTAATCTTGGACATACTCCATGAAAGAGACAGAAAATATTATTTTAGGGTCTCAAACTTGTTAATCACTATACCCTACATAATAACCATACCAATCGGCTCTTTCATTGCTCAGGCTTTTGGCCTAAAAACTTTATTCTTAGTGCTAGGTCTTACATTAGTCTGCGCAGTAATGCCCCTTTATCTAATAATAATAATACTTTATCATAGAAAATTTAAAGTTTAAAATAATCTAACATCCCTTAATCCTTTCCTTAAGAATAGAATTATCAAAGCACAATTGTTCTGCTCCACTGCTCCCTAAAATAGGTATAAACTCTATCTGCTTAATATCTCCATAAGTTCCAAAATCATAAGAAATCTCTTCACTTTTAGGATATCCTGGTTCAATCTCCTCTAATTCTGTAACATATACATCATTCCCTGTAACAAGCGCCCTAATCTTATCTATATTTGCATTCGCCTTATTAACAAGGGTAACCTTTATCCCGCCATTTTCATAACATATTTGGTCTATATTACTAACCTTATGCACTTCAAGATTTATGTTTTCACAAACATTCCCTTGAGATACAGTAGTTGTAACTCCTCCTGTTTCTCCATAATAAGAACTTCCATAACTCATCACCACTGCCCCTAATCCTACAGCAAACCCTATAAGAAGCACTGTTGCAACTAATGGTGAAACTCCTCTTTTTGATGAAAACATATTCATTTCTTTTTCCTTCTTACTTTACTTTTACTTCTCGCAGTTATATCAGCTCTTAATAATTTAACTTCTTCTAATTGTTCCTTAACAATCTTCTTAAGCAGCTTAATCTCATCCACTTGTTCCTTAATTATTATGCTTAACTCTTCTTTCACATCCACACTATTACTGGATATCACAAACAGAATAATCAAGATTAACCAGCCAAAAATAGCAAGAATCATTATCCAACTTAAGCCCGGTAAACTGGCATAAGTCCTATCAATAAGATAAAACCCTCCTAAAGTAACAGCCAAACCGACAATTAGTAGTATCTTTTCAAATGTGTTAATTTTCCTACCACAAAGCAATTTAATCACCCTTTTTATTATTATTAGAAATCTATTGTTTATAAAGTTTGTTTTTTCTATCCCTTGTTATAATACCTCACTGCTTATAGTGATTAGATTTCCTCCTGTAATTCCACCCATTTGATGAGGTATTATAACATTAAAAATACCTTGCCGCTTGCGGTAGTTGGGATTTTTATTTCCTCAGCCACTCAACCTCCTCCTTATCCAATTCCAGCTCTTCACTAATACTATCGCTAACCTCTTTATTATTCTGAAAAATAAACTTCATATAAGGAAAACTGTCCTTAAGCACTCTTTGAGATGAAGAATGAGTATGCTCAGCAATCTTAAAAGCAATAGCCTTCTTCTTCATATTCTTCTGGTTAATCCTCCAAATCTTAAGCAATCTTCCTGTAGGCATATACTTCACAAACTTTCTGCACTTCTCAGACTTGCATGAAGCAATCCCTGCAGTCAGCAAAGCATTAACATACACAAGAAACCTCCAATGCTGCCTTCTCTTAATCTTCCTTCTAAACATATCAGCCTTGCTCATCATATCATACGCTCTAGCCAAATCCTTAGGATTCTCATACTCTCTTGGCAGGTTCTCATCAAGCCATAGCATGCATTCATCAAGATTCTCTTCAACATTATCAAACGCTCCCATCGCAATGCCCAAATCACTATTCTTAAACACCTTAATCAACGCAGTAAACATCTTCTCAGTCCTATCCCTATCTCCCAATCCCTCAAGCTTGTTCTTATCAAGCATCTTATCACTCTGTGTAAGGCTCTGCAAATCATTAATAGCAGCCCTCAAATCTCCTCCATTCCTTCTCGCAAGCCCTTTAAGCGCAAACTCATCAAACTTAATATCTTCCTTTAAGCAAATATCCTTAAGAACATTAAACACAGAAAGATAATTCAAAGCCTTAAACTCAATCAAATTAGACTTACTCCTCAATGAGCTAAGCTTCCTATCCCATGGGTTAAAAGAAGTAAGAACAATAGGAAAACAAGACTCTTTAATCAAATTGGCAATAGCAGTAGCCCCTCCTCTATCTCCTGTTCCCGATAATCCATCAACCTCATCAATCAGAATAATCTTTCCTTTAGAAAACAAGCTTCTCTGCTTAACAGCTTCTCCTATTCTCTCAACAATCTGCTCCTTATTCCTAATATCAGAAGCATTCGTCTCCATAATCTCAAGCCCAAGCTCTTTTCCCACAGCATAAATAGCGCTTGTCTTCCCGCATCCCGAAGGTCCATGAACCAGGACAGCCTTCTTCTTCTTATTCTTAAAATCGTTAACAAACTCTATCAAGCTCTTCACAGCAGCATCCTGGCCCTTTATCTCCTTAACACTCTGTGGTTGATACTTCATAACAAACGATTGTGTCATAGAAAACTGGAATATTGGAGTATTTATTAAGTTTGTTGTAAAATTTTTTATAGTGTTAATGAGTTACAGAGGAAATGATAGGCCCTTTTGCAATACTTGATGAAGACTTTGGAAAATACCTTCTAAACTTTCATATAATTAGGGCTCACATTGAAAAAAGATTAGATCCTCCAGATGATATTTTAGAATTCTTATTTGAAAAAAGAACTGAACGATTACCACAAAGGGTCTATAAAGAGCAAGAGGAATATTCCTTAGAAAACCTTGAAGGAATAATAGGGCTTATTTATAGGCAGCATACAACTAGAAATCCTAAAATAAGTGAAGAAACTGGCAAAAAGATTTATTCCTTTGAGCATGATCCTATTTCACTCATATCTAAAATACAAACCAGGGTTAAAGTTATAGCCCAGTTCTGGCCTAAATCTATATATAACATTAAAACTCAAAGTGAAACAGGAGCTTATGATTTTATGGGCGCTAGAATCATAGTTGAAACTCCAAAAGCAGTTGACTATAGAACAAACAGAAAACCTGAAAATCTTTCTAGGATAGAAAGAAGAGAATTTGATAAGAAATTTAGTAAACATTATAAAGATCTAAATGAAAAAGAAAAAGAAAAATATGCTCAGTTATTTAAAAGAGAATATCCAGATTTAACAGAAAAAGAAAAAAATGAATATAATAACCTTTTTGGGGACATACATAGAAAAAAATGTTTAGAATTAGCGGTAGATATTGTTTCTTCTAGTAATTGGAATTCTATTCCGGTTAATCCGCATTATTTAATTTTGGATGATATTAGGCTTAGGAGCCAAACACAGCATATTTTAGACAAAAATGGTAAGATTTTACTGGAATTTGATTATCATTTCCTGGAAGATCCAGAAAATACTGACAGATTTATAGAGAAGGTTCTTGATACTGCTGCATATGAGTCTTTGTCTTTTGTAGAATTAACTGGAGTAACACTATATAAAGATTATAAAAGTAGGGACTGTTGTATGATAAAGATAAGTCCTGATCTAATATTGAACTTTTATTCTCCTTTTGAATTAGACATTGAATTAATTGAGAATTTATCTAATGGTATTGTCAGAAAATATGGTAATTCGGTTGAAGAGCTTTTAGAAACACTTGAAGAAAAATCAAAAGAAGAAGGATTAGAAAGTCATATAGATAATATTACAGAAAGAGCAGTTTCTTTAATAGCCAATAAACTGGAAGAGATAGAAAAAGAAGCAAGCGAAAAGAAAGAGAAAGCAAAGAGAGTTAATGAATTTCTCCAAAATATTAAACTTAACCTAGAAAATTTAGAGCCTAGACAGTTTATTTACTCAGAAACCACAACAAGAGATTTAATGGATAAGTATGAAGGCATTATAACAGACCCTAAAAAGATAGCAGAAATATTTATTAAAAATTATCTAGGAAAGAACAAGAAACCAGAGACTGGTTATGAATCAGTACATTTTGATATAAGTTATGGAGAATCAAAACAATTTGTTGTGGAGTTTCAAGTAAGAGACCCTGCAATGGATGAGGAAGCTGAAAGAGGAAGAGCAAAGCATGAAAAACATAAAAAAATAAGATATGGAAAGATTGCCAGCAAAAAAGTTATAGAATTAGGAAAAGCTTTATTTGGAACTTCAGAAGAAGATGAAAAAATATATTTTAAGCTTTATAATGATTTTTTGGTCAAAAAGCTCAACACTATCAAAGGGCAAATATTTTCTCTTGATTCATTAATTACTCAGGAGGATGAGTTCAGAATATTTCTTGATGATATGCTTGACCTGTATGACACATCCAAATGTGCATTGCCAGAAGATTATTCACAGGATATCAAAAAAAACATAGAATCGCTTACTATGGATTATGTAAGGGAGAAAGGATTGGGCTGTATTAAATGTTATAATAGCATTAAAGAAATGAATACAGCCTTAAAATTGACAAGCAGAAAGTCTGACTTTGATATGATATATCATAGAAAAGACAGAGATTTGCATAATATGGTTTATTCGTATCATATAAACCTTCTGTATCAAGCCTTTGAAGAGGCTGCTAAATCAAATTCCAAATCAGGATTAGTTACTTCATTTTGTATAGCTGAGCTTATAAAGAATTATACAAATTACTATGGAAAGCGTATCTCTGGGAAAATAATAGAAGGATATGCTCAGAGGATAGACACTTTATTCAAGCAGACTATAGAGCAACAGGAATGGAGAACATCTGATTTATCGCCTATAGGATATTTACCTTCTTATTTCAGAAGATCTAAAACAGGTCTTGAACATGATTTTCAAAAGAAGATAAACCATAGAACCATACAGCAATTCCTTAATTATTCTTCAAGAAAGGTCTCATTTGGTTCTGATAGTATTAGTTATGTTAAAAAAGCTTGCGAATCTTTAAGTAGGAATTTAACTCAATAACACTGGCTCTTATTCCTGAATCATACAGAAAGTCTTGTCTCTACATTATCCTTAATATTCTTAGTCTTCTCCTCTAAACCACTTCCAAGTATTTTTATATCTCTAATCTTACTCTCCTTATAACCCAAAACCCAATAATACTGAACTAATAAATCTCTATACATTTCTTTATGTCTTTCTTTAGGGTCAGAACTATAAACACCCTTTTTATTTGTTAATAGTTGATAAAATCTTATCATTGCTGTTGCAACAACAGCTGGTAGGTCAATGTCTTCTTCTATTTTTTTAATGCTATCATATTCAGAATGATAAAACCTTGACCTTTTTCGCATATCAATAAGCGATCCAATAACCCTCAATTGGTTATCAACATATTTATCATATATTTTCTTAACTTCAGGATTTTTTATAACATATCCCTCTTCTTCAGGATCATATTCCCCAAAATCTCTTCTTCTCTGACCAATTATTTTAATTGCCTTATAACCTGTTTTTAATATATCCCAATCATCTAACATCTTTAGTTTCCTTAAGAGATTTCCAGCTTCATTAGCAGCTAAATATCCTATATATTTAAGGGAATCACTGTTAAACCCTGTTTTCCTGCTTTTAGCAGCTTTGTATAATTCTGTCATCTTACTAGGAGAACTGGAAAGCCTTTCTCCTAGCTTTACTTTTAATCTTCTTAGTATTAGTTCAAGCCCAGTATAATTTTCTTCGTTTACATCTTTAACCAATGTAGATTGATTATGATAACTATCACCTGTCTTATCAATCGTCCATTCAATAAGATATTCCGTTAGCTCTTCAAATTCTTCCTCTTCTTCACCAGTAAATTCTCTTTCTTTTGATAATTCTTTTAATTGGTTTAACCTATCTGATATCTCTTTCAAATGACCATACTGCTTAGTTTTAATTGTGGAATCTACTGTTATGTTTATATCATTCTCTATAAGTTCACTATCTATTTGGCATTCTGATTCACGATATATTATAATTATTTCATTTCTATAAGAATCAGCCACTTTTTTTATATAATCATAATCGGATAGTCTCCTTTCTTTTTCTTCCTTATCTCTACTTATTAGTTTTATTAGTTTTTCTAAATTATCATGACCATAAGCCTTGAACACAGGTTTCATGTCATTATACAACTCTCCTAGAAATTCACCTATTTCAATTAAGTGTATAGCATAATAATCCTTTCGATCCACTTTTCTTCTTTCATTTCCATAAATCAAAATTGAGTGCAATAACTTAATCTCTAACCTTCTTTTATCATCTTCTGAGAACCCTTGAGAATATATTAACTCACTAATACAATCACCTACAATAGGATTATGATATAATTCCTTAAAATTCTTAACTCTATCAAAATCCTTAATCCTCTTACTCTCTCTTAATATCCTTCTGATACGCTTATTCTTTTCTGGTAATGATAATTTTTCACTCATATAACCTGCAAATCAAACATCTTTTATAAACCTTTTTGGCTTAAAAACAAAAACTCTTATTTCCTCTTAAAACTAAAATAAACAATTGTAGAAATCCCTCCAATTATCAATCCTATAACCACTCCAAAAAGCCATCTTCTTCTCTTTACAACACTTGGCTTAAACACCTTAGTTGAAAACACTCTCTCCTCATTTTCATCATAAATATTAATCTCCTTAGTCTCTTCAAAATAAGGCACAAGCAAAGCAAAATCAGTCTCATTAAGAACAATAACATTCCCAGACACTTTATTATTATCTATAACATCCGTATTAATCTTAAGAGGAACATTAAACCTAAAAGAATACAGCACTTCCTCTCCAAATGAAATTATCTCTGTCCTAAACCCTTCATCAGGCTGCAGCTTCCTATCAGGCGCATACCCTATCTTAGTAATCATCTCGTTCAGCTTGATTATCCCATTATCATACTTAAGCCCAAGCAAAAACACTTTTTCATTACCAATACCTGTACTTTCATCATCAACCTCAGCAGCTTTAGCATCAAATCTACTAAAAACTATCAAAACAGCCAACAACATAAAACACCACAATCTCCAGTTAATCTTCATATTCTCCTATCTTCTCCTCAATAACTTTAGTATTCCACACCATAAACTCTTTTGACTTATAATAATCTCTCATAATAGAATCTTTACTGCTTCTATAAAGCTTACCTACTGAGCAACCCTCTTCACACTCTATCCCATCAACACCATCAAATCCTCCGCATGATGCTTTACAATTAATAGAATCACTAAAATCCTCTCCACCATAATATCCTTCATCAACATACTCATCATCCAAATCAGAGAAAGTATGCCCAAACTCATGAACCAGCACAAACTTTTCATCAGCAGTATTAATCTTTGCTATATTTGAGAATGCGCTTGACCTCACAGGCTCCACGAAATCCTCTATCTTACCTCTATCAGTTAAAATAAAAATATAATCATTAGGGCATTCAGATGCAGCATTCTTAACGCTAAATGAATCACAAGAAATAAAATTCTGAAGAATGCCTGCCTTTTTAATAGTACATCCTAACGAACCTTCTCTATAAACTCTAAAAAAATTAAAATTATTTCCTTTTGCCTTAAACGGTTCAATATTCAAAAAAAAACTGTTAACATAATCATTAACATCCTTCGCAAACTCCTCTTCTTTTGTATATCCATAATTCAGAAACACCACATCAATCTTCTCTTCTGGTTCTCCATTATACACCACAGAAACACAATCAACATCCTTATCAAAAGCATCCTTAGCCTCAACCAAAGCATTCTTTCCTTTATTTGTCAGCTTTAATGAAATCTTCCCCTGTCTCGTCTTAACGCAAAGTGGATTAATCTCTCCAACTTCAATATTATTCAGCCTAAAAGAAGGATTATCTTCAATTGGAGACAAAAACAAATTTTGAGTCTTGTCAACCATCACTCTACTCGCCAATCCTCTCTTTGCAAACCTATCAATCTCCTTAGAGCCATCAGCAAAACACACAGAACTTATATCCTCTGGCAGTGAAAGCGTTACAAGATCAGCATTATCATAGCTCTCAGCGCTCTGTTTCTTTAACACATTATTAAGGCTGGTAACAAAATTCCCTAACTCCTTCTCCTTCACTAATAAATTTATATCAGCTAACCTGCCCATAACAAAGAAAATAAGAGCGCCAGAAAAAACAACAACCAAAATAATAACCACCGGCAATCCTAAGGAAAGCTGAGCTTTTTTTGATTTCTTCCTACTCAATCCTAACCTCAACCTGCAAAACCTTTGAAATCCTGTCTTTAATCCCATCTTTTATTCCTTTAATATCAATTTTATCCTCTTCCTCTTTAATCTGTTCAATCTCCTTTTTAACTTTATCTAATTTTAATACAATTTCTTTCTGCTCCTTATCCAACCTATCCTGTTCTCTATAAGCCTTGTTCACTCTTATTTCCTGCTCAGCATTATCCAACCTTTCTATCAATCTCTCCTTATTCAACAAATAATCATCAAAATAACCCTTGTCCATCCTATTCAAAATAGACAATACCTTTTCCTTTTTCTTCTCATCAAGGCTAATTTGATTATTTCTTATACTCTCTTTCATATTCTCCAAAACCTCTGCAATCTTAAGCTCTTTATCATTAGAAACCGCTTCAATAGGCTTATCACTATACTTATACAACAAGTCTGCATCCCCTAAAGTAATCCTTGTATACTTTGAAATAGGCTTTCTTAGGAATGAAAAGTTAAAAAGAAACTCTCTCTCATGCTCCTTTTTCTCACTAATAATCTTCTTTTTATTATCAAACAGCTCTGCAAGTTCCTTCTTCTCATCACTCTCTTCTAACTCTCTGATACTTTCTTCTAACAACTTTAATTTTTTCTCTATACTCTCTTTTATATCCTCTTTTTCATTTAACATCTCCAAAAGGCTCTTTTTTCTCATATTTTGATTCTTAAATTCATCTATTGACTTCCTAATAGCATCCAGCAACCCAACATTTCCTTTGCTTATTATCTCCTTTAACTTATTAACCAGCTTACTTATATCATTTATATTTTCAGCAACCGTTCTTGACTCTGTGCTCAGAAACTCCTGTAAAATATAATAAGACCTTCCTGTACTTTTAGCAAAAGAGTTAAGCTTATCATCAAACTCATTATAATACTTATGTAACATCCTTATATCATTAACCAGCAAAACTCCTCCTAAAAAGTTCCTGACAGCCTTCATATACGCTTCTCTATTGCCTTCCATGAAATGTCTCTCTTTATTTGAAATATTAGGGTTTGGCAGCTCAGCATTCTTCAGTTTCTCAATGTTATTCTCAATTTCCTTAACTTTCTCCTTCAACTGTTCCAGAACCAGCTCTACCTTCTTACCTGTATGCTCTATAACCTTCTTAGATTCAACATCAAACCATTCAGGCAGCTCATCAAACCCTATATTAATCTCTTCAGAAGCCTTATCCTTATTAAACAAATTCTTTAAAAACTCAAACATTTTCATTTATAGCTATTTTTACTATCCAAAAATTAAAACACATATTTAAAATATACCATTACTCACTATCTATTAATGCAAAAAAGGGGAAATGGTGTAAATAGAGATAAGAATAGTCTATTAACATTAGTTGACAAACTCTTATATTGGTTAGGCTTTATAATCGCATTAATTGGTGCATTTAATAACTATATTCTAATGACGGTTGGTTTGTTTATTATGTTTCTGTCTTTAGTATTTTATAGATTATTGTGTAAATCATCAATCAAGTTCAAAAAACAGAAAAAATCTGAAAAGAATAAAATCAAGATATATCATATAACTAAAATTGTTTATAAACTGCTCTGTCGGACAACTCCTAAGCAAATTTGACTGTTTCTCTAAAAAATACGATTATTTTGTGAATTTTTTAAAATAATCAAAATACAAGAGAGTTTACTCTCTTATTGGCGTATTCTTTCATACGCTCATAGTCAAGAAATTTTCTTCTTGACTCATCAAGACACTGTTGTTGTTTCTGACTTCGCACACATTCACCAAACACACGTTTGATAGATGAGAAATATCCTTCGATATTCCACCTATGACCATATTTGAATTTGTCCCGCCAAGGTTTATATCCACCAAGTTTTTTCATTTCATGAACAGCTTTGTGCATTACATCAAACCCTTTGTTAGATGCGTTTTTTGGCATCTTCATAACTGGCAGAATACCTTTTTTGTTGAGTATCTCATAAAGTTCTTGTCGGTAGTATGCACCATCTCCAGCGAAATCTTCAATTTTTACATCTTGCAAATTTGCAAGATGTTTCTTAGCTAGTTCTTCGTCAGTACAATCTTCCAATGCAAGTTCAATGTCCAGAAGTTCTTTTGTAAACCTATCTATGATTACACTAACTTTAATCCATCCTCTCTTTACTTTCCATTTATGGCGAATATATTCGCCACGATTAGACAATTTGTTTCCAGTTGCATCTACCGCAACACGATACGTTTTTGACTTGTCAACTTTAACAGAAAGTTCTAACTTGTTTAAACGTTCTACAATAGTACTATGGTCACATGCCTTCATTCGTGGAATATATTCAGATAATTTGCACATAAATCCTTCCACTTTTCTCGAGTCGAGAAAAGTGTATATTGGAGAAATCCAAACAAATAAGCTATCTGGATACTCATAAGGTTTTCCAACCTTACCTTTATTCATCTCTGAAAGTTCATCTTCCCAATTTCCAAGAAAATTAAGGTCAATAAAAAATTCACTCCTAGTAATTAACTCTTCGTGGTAGATTTTCCAATTCCTTTTATCCTTGAATTTTTTACCTCATTTTTTTGTTTTTGCCATAACAGAAA
>Ga0187827_10006268_pt1 | contig 13652 bp, 11 predicted proteins | sample ETNtaG_39_FD_167969 | JGI IMG/M metagenome (GOLD analysis project Ga0187827, IMG submission 167969) | Marine microbial and viral communities from oxygen minimum zone, Eastern Pacific Ocean - ETNP2014_SV_150_PacBio MetaG (Illumina Assembly) | ecosystem: Environmental > Aquatic > Marine > Hypoxic... | reverse complement strand
TTAAACCTTCTATTGCTAAACTTGGAAATAGTTTTGCTTCTACAGGATTATGTACAGTATCAAAAATATGTTTTGTGTAAATTATTGTAATCCCTCTCTTTCTACATTCGTCAATAAAAGACTTAAACTGAGTAATTCTATTGCGAATTCCTTTAACTTCAATTAATGCTCCATCTTCTACAAAATCATTTTGCATATCTATTACAAGTAATGCTGTTTTCATTTTCTTACCTCCTGTACTGAACATTTTGATCATACCAAACCATTGTTGTTAGTAACTTAAACACATCATTGGTTCTAACATCACGACCTGAAACTATGTCTGCATCTTCACTTATCGGTCTCCATTCCATCAATTTAGCTCCAGCTTCTTCTGGATTATCAAAAGTTGATTCTAACTCTTCAATTCGTCCAGAGTAATTCCTTGCTATCTCTCCAAAAGTATCTCTGTTAAAATAATTCCAAAAGCTTTCATCAACATTGTTAATTCTTTTTCCAAACTCTTCGGCAATTGCTTTATGATAATCAATATGGGCAGCTGCTGGTAATGGTGCTTTTCCTCTAGCATAAATCTCTTCAGGAAGTGCGTCTTTGAACGCTTCTCTTAGGACATACTTCTCAGTATCTTCTCTAATCTGATATTCTTGAGGAATTTCTAAACATGTTTCAATTACATCAACGTCTTGAAATGGACATCTTGCTTCTAATGACTGAGCCATTGCACACCTATCGTTAGCTTTATTCAAGAATCCAAGAAAATCCACTGCATAAAGCCCCATCATTCTTCTTGTTGAATCAGAGGTGTCAAAAGATGAGTAAATATCAACCAGATAATCAACTCCTATATCTAAATCAACATCATCATTGAACAATTTTCTGACATATTCTTTTCTTTGTGCAATAAGCTCTCTAAATCCTTCTTCGGTTTTACATTCTTCTTGATCAGATTTCAATCCAGGAAATTTATGCCAATAGCCCCAATTAAATTCATCAGCACCTTCCCCTGTCAAGACAACTTTCACACCATTATCTGCAAGAACTTTGTAGTTTCTAAACATAGCTAGTTGTCTAATGCTGTCATGAATACCTAAAGCACCAACCATTTCTTCTAAGTCATCAAGAAAATTTTCTGGAGAAATATCACTAGAAACTAGTCTGACATTATCTCTGCTATCAGCTAGAATTTTGGCGTGTTCATAATCAGGATTGCTTGATTGAGCCGTGTATCTAATACAAGATGCTACAATTTCATCATCATAATTATCAGCTGTAACAGCAGCAATTATACTTGAATCAAGACCACCACTTAAAGCCACCCCTACTTTTACTTCATCAGGTATTCTTTTTTTAATTCCAGCTTCTAGTTTAGTTCTTAACTCATCTACAGCATCTTCTAAAGATAATGGCTCTTCAATATCATTAATTGGTAATTGATAAAATCTTTTTCTTTTCAACTGACCTTCTTTTGATATTGAAACTACTTCACCAGGTTTTAATGATTGAATTCCTTCATAAGTTGAGCTTCCAAGAGGTTCTTCACCAGCTGCAAAAGCTGAACCAATTAATAATTGTGCAGCAACTCCTTCCAAATTTGGCTGAAAACCATTAGTTGAAACTAGGGCGGTTGGATGAGAACTGAAATTAACTGTTTCTCCTTCAAGAGAGAAATATAATGGTTTCATTGCTGTTCTATCTCTAGCTAAAATTGTTTCACCAGTTCTTTTATCATAAATTGCAAATGCAAATTGCCCATTTAACTTATCTAAAATTCCTTTACCTAAAGTAGTAAAACCTTCCAATAATACTTCAGTATCACAATCTGTCCTGAATGAAACACCTTGTTTTTCAAGTTCCTGTCTTATTTCTCTGTGATTGTAAACTTCTCCATTAAATGTAAGAACATAATTGTCATTTTCCATTGGTTGATCTGCTTCTCTATTATCTACATCAACTATGGCTAATCTAGTATGACCTAAAACAGCATTGCCATTTCTAAAAGTACCTTGTCCATCTGGACCTCTGTTTACCAAAACCTCATTCATTGATTGAACGGTTTCTTCAAGTCCTGATTGGTTGGAATTGATTATTCCATTTATTCCACACATTTTGTTTCACCTATCATACTATTAAACTAACACATTCTTAAATAAGAGTGTCCCCTTACAAGACGACTTTTAGAAAGTTTTATAAATAAGCAAGTATTTTAGGTTTTTAATGGAGCTACAAGAACTGCGTAGAATCGGACTTACAGATGGAGAAATTAAAGTATATGAAGCACTCTTAGAGCTAGGAGAATCAACGAAAACAGCCTTAGCTAAAAAATCAGGAATTGCTCCCTCAAATATCTATGATGTAACTAACAGATTAATTGAGAAAGGGATTATCTCTAAAGTAGAGAAAAATGGTGTTGCTCACTTTAGTCCAGCTAATCCTAAAAGAATTCTTGATTTTTTAGAACAAAAAGAAAAAGAGATGCAGAAAGAGAGGGATTTTGTAAATACTATTTTACCTACTCTATTGTTAAAATTTAGCGAAGCTAAAGAAAAAACTAATGTTGAAGTTTTCTCTGGATGGAATGGTATGAAAACAATTTTTGAAGATCTAATTGATGAATGTAAGAGAGGGGATCAAAATTACATTTTTGGAGCAAGTAGAGGGGAAAGTGACAAACAAGCAGATAGATTTTTTGTAAAATATTCTAAATTAAGAGAGCAAAGAGGGATTATTACTAACATTATTTTCAACAAAGAACTAAAAAAACGAAAAGCGAGAATCGATTTTTTTCTTAAATCAAAAAAATATAATGTTCGTTTTCTATCACAGGTAACTCCAGCTGAGATCATGCTGTATAAGAACAAGACTTGTATTATCATATTAACTAAAGAACCTTTAGTAATAAGAGTCACAAGTCAAGAGGTTATGAAGAGTTTTAAACAATACTTTGAGATAATGTGGGGAACAGCGACCCAATAGATACTAAACTAGATTCTGTAAATGTTAGGAAATTGCCCTTTGTACTCCAGATTTACTTTGCTTCGCAATCCCTCCCACTTCGTAGTCGGGAGAACTTAACAGCAACTATGCGATTACGTTCCGGTCGCCACTTCGTAGCTCCTTCCACTTCATCCAAATTTCCCTTCGGGAAACTTCGCATAGTTGCAATGTTAGTCTCCAACATAACTATCAGTAATAATAACTTCATTACCCCAATCAACCGTGATAGGTTCTTTATGTTCTAATACAACATTAGCTGTAATCAAATTCTTAGGTATTGAAGGATTATAAGGCCCTTCTGCAACTTTTACATCATCAACCATAAATGCCTGCCCTCTATCAACATGAAAGGTATATAATAATTTGTGAGGGTTACCATCAAATAAATCAAAACTACTAGTCTGCATAGGAGGTATACCTCCTTCAAGAGCTTTGGCACCCATATTATAGATAATCTTTAACCCAGCAATCTGTCTACTATTAATCAGTACAATATAATCAGGAATTAATCCAAAGTGATGTTCAACCTCTTCCATTGAACCTTGAAAATTCATAACAACAGTACCCTCTCTTTTATTTTCAAAATCACTTGGCTGATATAAAGCACCATAAGTAAACTCACTAGGGGGTTTAAACATCTCAAATCTTTGTTCAACATACCAAACCCCACTTAATAACAAGAACGCAACTCCAATAATAATCAAAGCACCATGTTTCATACTCTAAATGAGATGTCATTCTTTAAAAATCTATTCCCCATATCTAAAATAAGTATCTCTCAAAAGGCTCGCAGTCGTAAGACTGCGAGAGTTGGCACTCTGTGAGTGCCTCCACCCCTACCTTTCCAAAACCCAAGACACAATATTTATAAACCTCCAACCATTACCATTCCTTATGTCAACAAACTGCTGTTGCTAATTCTACCATTTAACTAGTCTGAGGTATAAAATGACATTCCTATCAACACTACAAGAAGATATAAAACAAGTAAAAAAGAACGATCCTGCAGTTAAGTCTCTACTAGAAGTACTCCTCTGCCACACTCCATTACACGCAATACTTATACATAGAATAATCCACCCTTTAAGAAATATCCCTATCCTCCCCAGATTCCTCTCACAAATAAATCGATTCATAACAGGAATTGAAATTCATCCAGGAGCAACCATAGGAAGAGGATTTTTCATAGACCATGGAATGGGAATAGTGATAGGAGAAACAACAATCATTGGCTCTCACTGCCAAATGTTCCATGGAGTAACGTTAGGAGGGACAGGCCATCATAAAGGCAAGAGACACCCAACGATTGGAAATAATGTCTACATCGGTATGGGCGCAACAATCCTAGGACCCATAAAAATTGGAAATAATGTTAAAATCGGTGCAAACACATTCATAATCATGAAGAACATACCAGACAATTCAACCGTTGTAGGCTATGATCCAAAAATAGTAAAATTAAATGGAAAGAAAGTTTCGCAAAATCTACAAAAAGCATAAAGAATAAAAACACCAAAGAGGTATAACAAAAAATGGCATTAAAACTATACAACACGTTAACAAGAACACTTGAACCTTTCAAAGAGATAAAGAAAGGAGAAGTAGGTATCTATGCGTGTGGACCAACAGTATACAACTATGTCCATATAGGAAACTTACGAGCGTACATCTTCTACGACTTAGTATCAAAATATCTAAAGTATAAAGGTTACAAAGTAAAATTAGTCTCCAACATCACAGACATAGATGATAAAACAATAAGAGATTCTCAAAAGAACAACCAATCATTAACAGAATTTACCGAAAAATACACCAAGGCATACATTGAAGACCTCACAACATTAAACATCGATCTACCTGATGAAATGCCAAAGGCAACCGATTACATTAACCAAATGGTAGACATGACGAAAAAACTCCTAGAAAAAGGTCATGCATACAAAGCAGGTTCTTCAATCTATTTCAAAATTGATTCCTTTAATAAATACGGACAATTAGCTAAGTTAGACAACTTCGACCAATTAAAAAAGAATGCTGAAGGTCGTCTTTCCGACGCAGATGAATATGAAAAAGACGATGTACGAGACTTCGCACTCTGGAAAGCGTACGAAGAAACCGATGGCGATGTATTCTGGGAACCAGATATAGGAAAAGGCCGCCCAGGATGGCATATTGAATGTTCTGTCATGTCTTCAGACTTATTAGGACCAACATTTGACATGCACTTAGGTGGTGTAGATTTAATCTTCCCTCACCACACAAATGAAATTGCTCAATCAGAAGGCACAACAGGCAAGAAGTTTGTCAATTACTGGCTACATAACGAACATCTCTTAGTAGAAGGAAAGAAAATGTCAAAATCTTTAGGAAACTTCTACACTCTAAGAGATTTAGAAGAAAAAAATCACAAACCTGAAGCTATCAGATATCTTTTACTAGCAACACACTACAGACAGAAGTTAAATTTCACACTAAAATCTTTAGAAGCTGCTCAAAACTCAGTAGACAGACTACAAGATTTCTACCGAAATCTAACCCATATCAAAGCCACAAAAAATCATCCTAAAGTAAAACCTTTAATTGAAAAGGCAAAAGCAGAATTTGAAAAAAAGTTAGATGATGATCTAAACATTTCAGAAGCGTTAGCTGTAATTTTCGACTTCATGAGAGATATTAACAAATTAGAACTCTCAAAGCAAAATGCAGAGGATATTATCACTGTAATCAAACAATTTAACACGGTTATAGGAGTCATCCAAACAGAACAAGACGATCTAGAACCTGCTTTTCAAGAACTCATAGATCAAAGAGAAGAAGCAAGAAAAAATAAAAACTTCGAAGAATCCGATAAAATAAGAAATGAATTAAAAAAGAAAGGAATACTCTTAGATGACACCTCAGAAGGAGTCATCTGGAAGAGAACTTAATAATTTTGTTCCTTTCGAAAAGATATTCCTCTTTGCATTCTATGTAACCCAAAAAAATCCTCAGCTTCAGGTTCGGAAGTCCAAGTGCCAGGTTTACCAGTTTTCTCAACATGAGTACTTATATCATGCTGACTTGACCATCTAGTAAATCCTTCAGATCCTGTAGAATCGGCTAACCTCGGATTATCATACCCACCAAATTGAAGTTCCTGATGAGCAGCATCACTCAAATCTGAAAACAATACTTCTCTAGCTCCAAGTTTTACAACATTGGCAAGATTAAAGGTTTCATCCTCTCCCAATAAATAAACTGCATCCACTAATCTTGGAAAGAAAGATACATCTCCTGAAGCAGTTCCATTTTGATTTCCATAAAGATCAGATAATTCTTGTACATGCTTTGAATCGGGAATTCTTTCCACAGCATACATTAAATCGTCTGGATTAACTCCTGTGGAGGCAACTTCTAAAAGTTCATCAACATTACCACCTATTTCAGTCCAAGTTTTTAATACATGATCAAGACCAAATTTTGATCCAGCTAAATAGAGATCAACTGTTTGTACTGCATCGATTGTAGTGACATAATTGTCTGAAATTTCTTGATACATTTCCATTAATTTTGGAGTTGGCTTAAATCTACTTAAAGGACCGTCAGGAACCCAATTAATTTGACGTAATTTATTCTGAGGATTTCCATTCCCATTAGAATGTTGAAATTCTAAAATGTCGATTTCAGCTTGATTCGCTTTTCTGCCCTGCTTTTCTGCAGCTGATGTATCATATTTTATTGCCATTGTATACCACCCTCGTTGTATCTTTAGAGAATTTGACTTTTTATATAATTTATCAAATTCCACACTAAAAAACGCATTAATCCCTTATAAGAATAACTATCCCTCAAGAAACAAAGTACGAATTACGTACTACAATCTCCAGAAAATTTTCTCAAAATCAGGCATAGGCTCTATCACAGGTTCAGTATCTCCCTGAATTTCTGTCATCCTTTGATATACTAAAGAGATAAAAAAATAATTTTTCATCATCCCTACCATGGATTTTTTTAAAATATCTTTGGTACATGGAACAGATTGATACACAACAAAAGGCTTACATCTCCTTTCCCGATTACTATTCAACCTATCCGAGTGATATACATACAAGTGATTAGGATCTTTCCCCTCTTCTCCATTGCAAACATATTCCTTCCGAAATCGATTAAAATGTATATCCATAAAAATAGAAATTTCCCCTCATTATTAAACCTTTACAATTCAACTTCAACTTTCATCTCTTCACCTTGTTCATACTCTACTGTCTCAGCTCCAGTAGTACTACGAACATCACCTTCAATCTTCTCAAATTCCTTAACATCAATCTTACCAATTATACTCAAAACTTTAACAGGTTCCTTCATACTCAATTGTTTTTCACTTTTAGCTTTTCGAACTTCTCCAACCACAAAAACAATTAATTCTCCCAAAGCAGAACAATCGTCTACCTTAACAGGCAGTGGCCAAGAAGAAACATGGATACTATCCAACTTTTCCCTCTCACTATAATAAAGATGATAAATTTCCTCAGTAATGTGAGGCATAATCGGAGCCATCATTTTCAAAACTCCTAATAATCCATGATACAAAGCATACTGTGCACTTTTCCGACCTGCTTCCCCTCTTTTATCAGGATTGTAAATTCTATCTTTAATAATCTCCAAATAATTATCACAAAACGTTTGCCAAAAGAACTTATCAACATCAGCTTTGGTCCGAGCATACTCATACGTATCAAAACTTGAAGTAGCATTCTTAATAACCGTATTCAACTCACCTAAGAACCATTTATCAACACACTCTAATTCAACCTTCTCATCGGTAAAATCTTCTAGATGCATGAAACAGAACTTAGAAGCATTCCATAATTTGTTAATAAATTTCTCACCTGTAACCAAATCTTTCTCTTGAAAACTTAAATCATCTCCTAATTTCGAACCAGCAGACCAATATCGTAAACTATCTGAACTATACTTCCCTATCATTTCTTGAGGTTCAACAACATTCCCCTTACTCTTACTCATTTTTTTCCCATGAGGATCCAAAGCATGCCCTGAAATCATAACATCTTTCCAAGGTTTCTTACCAGAATGCAATTGACTCTTCACAACCGTATTAAACAGCCAAAACGTAATAATATCGTGAGCCTGAGGACGTAAAGACATAGGAAATAAATCTTTTTGAACACTTTTAGGCATCAATTCAATAGCCAACTGAGGAGTCAAACTACTCGTAGCCCACGTATCCAGAATATCTTCCTCAGGAATAAACTCACTACATCCACACTTTTTACATTTCTTAATCGGTGGCTTATCCACTAAAGGATCAACAGGCAAATCATGTACAGATGCAACTACAACCTCATCACATTGTTTACAATACCAAACCGGAAAAGGAATTCCAAAGTATCTCTGACGACTAATCAACCAATCCCACGCTAAACCTTTAACCCAATGATCATACCGGACTTTCATATGTTTAGGATACCAATTTAATTCTTTACCCCATTCTAGCATCTCATCTCGTTTATCCAAATAGGAAATAAACCATTGTTTGGAATTAATAAATTCAATAGCAGTACCACATCGTTCGTGCACATTAACAGCATGCTTAATCTGTTTCTGTCCTTTCAACAAACCAGCTTCATCCAAATCTTTAAGAATCTCTTTTCGAGCTTTTTTAACATACATCCCTGTATAATCTCCAGCCAATGCAGTCATATGACCATCTTCACCAAGAGCTTCAATAATCGGTAAGTTGTGAGCCTTTTGCCATTCCATATCAGTCTGATCACCAAAGGTACAACACATTACTGCACCTGTCCCTTTTTCAGGATCGGCACGTTTGTCAGGAAGAATATCAACAGTATGTCCAAAAAGAGGAACAGTTGCTTTCTTCCCTTTATATTTCTCAAACCGTTTATCATCAGGATGATAAAAAACTGCAACACATGCAGGTAATAACTCAGGTCTAGTCGTCCCTATCACTAATTCCCCATCACCAACTTTAAACACGATATCATTAAACTGACTATCAACTTCTTTATCTTCAGCTTCAACCTGGCTAATACCAGTCTGACATTCAGGACACCACATGGTAGGAGCTTCCTTTCGATACTCTAATCCTTTCTCATACAACTCCAAAAAACTACGCTGACTTATTTTCTGAGAATGCTTATCAATAGTATCGTAAAATATCTTCCAATCACAACTCATTCCTATTTTTTTCCAATCAGCAATATATGCAGGACGCAATTCATTATCTAAGGTATCTAAGCAAATCTTCCTAAACTCATCTCGATCCATATCCTTACTCTTCACACCTTTCATCTGTTCAATCAATCTCTCAGTAGCTACTCCATTATTATCAGTTCCGAAGGGATAAAAAACTCGTAAACCTTTCATTCTATTATATCGAGCAACAAAATCTTGCTGAGTATAACTAAACGCATGTCCAATATGCATCTTACCAGAAACAGTAGGCGGTGGAGTATCAATACTAAACACCTTACCCTTGCCTTTGACATCAAAAGTATACACTCCTTTTTCTTCCCAATACTTCTGCCATCTAGCCTCGGCTTCATTACTATCATACTTCTTACTCATATCCATAATAATCTAAATTCTAACTGTATTTTTAAGCCTTATGGCAAATAATCTATCTAACACAAGCAGATACCACTGGACTTAGTCCTTGCATTTCCAGCTAATGGTCTGGAAATGCAGAAGGACTGGGACGCTGTGCGTCCCTACAAGTCCAATGGAACAGCCGTATTCATAAAGTCTTATCTAAAACTTTAAATACTCTCAACTCAAAAACTAACCATGCCTAAAACTCATAAAAAAATAAATAAAGAATATTTCCGTATTGCAATCTTTGGTTCTGCAAGAACAAAAAGAAACGATCCTCGTTACAAAAAAGTCCACAACCTAGCCAAAGAGATTGCTGAAGAAGGGTTAGACATCGTAACAGGAGGTGGCCCAGGATTAATGGATGCAGCCTCAAGAGGACACCATAGAGGAAGAAAAAAATCAAAAATTCAAGATCCATACAGCATAGGATTAACAATAACGCTCCCACATGAGCAGAAAGACGCATTCCATCTTGATATCAAAAAACACTTCAATCGTTTTTCTAATAGATTAGATACATTTATGGAACTATCCAACGTAGTAATAGTAACTTCTGGGGGAATTGGAACCCTCCTCGAATTAATGTATTCTTGGCAACTGCTCCAAGTGGGCCAGGTAAAAGACGTCCCTATAATACTATTAGGAAATGAATGGAGGGGACTCCTAAAATGGATTAAAAAAGAAATGTTAGGAAAAAAATTCATCAGTAAAAAAGATTTTGATTTCATATTTATGGCAAAAAACAATAAAGAAGCAATGAAATTAATAAAAGAATTCTATGGAGATTATGTAGTAAAGCGCCATATCTCAGCAGATTTTAACCGATTTAGACTGCATAAAATATAGTCTCTTGAACAAATAACTACTTAAACCACCCCATCTACCCTCAATACATGCTCCCTTTTATAAAAAAATATCAACCTACATTAGACACGATTAAAGGCCAAGATTCTGCCATTCAACAACTTACCACTTTCTTAACCAATTTTAAAAATCAAAAAAAAAAAGCATTATTTCTCTGGGGACCCTCAGGAGTCGGTAAAACTTCTTCAGCTGCTGCTTTAGCAAAACAATACAATCTAGACTTAATTGAAGTAAACGCTTCCGATGTAAGAAATAAGAATCAAATCCAAGAGCGTTTAGGAAACGCTATTCAACAACAATCCTTATTCAGCGAGGGAAAACTAATTTTAATTGACGAAATTGACGGCCTATCAGGCAGAAAAGATAGAGGGGCAGTACCAACCATCGCAAAACTCATAGATAAAACAACTTTTCCCATCATAATTACAGCATACAATCCATATGACCAAAAATTAAACACAATCAGATCAAGATCTATGCTAGTAGAGTACGCTGCTCTAGACTATCTTGCAATAACAGAAATACTAAAAATTATAGCAAAAGAAGAAAAAATCACCTATGATGAAACTGCAATAAAAACACTAGCAAGACGAGCAGGAGGAGATGCGAGGGCTGCTATTAATGATTTCCAAATCCTCACACAGGACAACAAACTCACAAAGGAATCCATTGAATCTCTCCATGACAGAGAAAGACAAGAAAATATCATCCAATCATTACTAAAAGTATTCAAAACAACCAATCCTCAAGTGGCGCTTCCTGCATTTGACTATGTAGCAGAAGACACCGATAAAATTCTGTTATGGATTGATGAAAACCTCCCCAAAGAATACAAAAAAAACGAAGACTTAGCAAGAGCATACGAACATCTCAGCAAAGCTGATATCTATAAAGGAAGAATTAGACGTTGGCAACACTGGAGATTTATGGTGTATATTTACCACCATTTAACGGCAGGAATAGCAACGGCAAAGGAGGAAAAATATCCAGGATTTTCCAGTTACAAACCTACTATGAGAATATTAAAAATCTGGCAAGCTAATATGAAACATGCTAAGAAGAAAGCCATCTCTAAGAAAATAGCGATACACACTCACACATCAACAAGACGTGTATTAGAATCAACATTTCCCTACTTCAAAGAAGCATTTAGATCCAACAAAGATTACGCAGAAGGCATGACAGAAACTCTAGAACTAGACAAAGACGAAGTCGCATGGCTTAAGAAATAGTAAACATTAATAACTTCTTACATAATCTGAAGCATATGACCACAACACATGGTATAAAAAAGATCCTAAAGATCATAGAAGGCAAGAAAGAAAACTCTATTTCCCCAAAGTATTAGATGAAAAATACAAGGAGATCCCTAATTTTTTAATATTAGGATCATACGCTCTTATTATTGATGTCCAAGATGACGAAGTTTTCTCTCTTTTAATCCGTCACAAGAACATGGCAGATGCATTAAAAACAATTATTAGAATAATCAATGATTCTGCTACCTTACCAGAAGGATTCAAAGAAGGACCGCCTATAAAGTTGTAATAGGCCTACTCTGCACTATAAACAATTCATTATCTTCAATACACCATTCAATATCTTGAGGACTCCCATAATGTTTCTCAATAGCAACTCCCATTTCAGAAATAACCTTAAGCTCTTCTTCATTCAAAACCTGTTCATCACTATTCTCTAATTCTTTTTCAACATTCTTCCCATTCTCAAGAAACAATCCTTTCTTCTTAGAACCAATAGTAATATCTTTAACTTCACCTTCACGTGAAACTAAATAAGTATCAGGAGTAATCTGTCCTGCAACAACTAATTCACCGAGTCCAAAACTTCCTTCAATAACCATTTCCTTCCGATCCTTAGTAACAGGATTAACCGTAAACAAGACTCCAGCCTTAGCACTCTCTACCATTTTCTGAACCACAACAGCAATTAATACTTCATCATGCTTAAAGTTATTCTTCTCTCGGTAATAAATAGCTCGAGCAGTAAAAAGAGAAGCAAAACACTCAACAACAGCTTGTAATACATCCTTTTTTCCTTTAACATTCAAAAAAGTACTTTGTTGTCCAGCAAAACTCGCCTCAGGTAAATCTTCTGCAGTAGCAGAGCTTCGAACAGCAACATACCCCTTTCCCAATTCTACATAACTATCAGAAATGGCATGTTTTACTTCATTATCTAAGTTACACCCCAATATAATCTGTTGACACTCAACAGCAATCTTATCAAGCTTCTCAGAATCTTCTACATCGAGCCCTGCTAACTTACTCATAAGCTCACTCTGCACTTGAGAAACAAATTCTTGGTAAGCTTGTGCTGTAACCACAAAACCAGGAGGAACAGGGATACCAGCCTTGGACATCTCACCCAATGAAGCCCCTTTACCACCAACTATGGAAACATCATCCTTTCCCACGTCAGCAAACCATTTTACATCTTCCATATAATAGAGAATCTCCTAGGAATATAAAAAGATAATGAAAAAAAAAAGAAAAAAAATTAAATAACAGCTGCAACGCCGTTATTCGCTTCTTTAACATCATATACTGCTTTTTCAAGATCTCCATTGGAATCAATAGTGATAACACCACTAAATCCTTGGTAATCTTTCACATTATACAATGCTTCTTTGACAACAACTGGGTTGGTACCAAACTCTCTAAAGATATCTGCCAAAATCATGACGTTATCATATCCTTGTTGAGTTCCAAGTGAAGCTTCAATCCCTTTTGCTTTCATTTTAGCGTCAAACTCTTCACTAGGTGGTGTAGAAGGAACTAAAAACCTTGCACCATCTCCTGCACTAGCTGCTTGTTCCCATAGGGTATCATCTGCCCATGAGTCTCCACCAAGAACTTTAGCATCAATACCAAGTTCTTTCATTTGAGTAAGTAAAGCAACACCAGACTGAGTATAGCTTAAAATATATACAACATCTGGATCGCTGTCTTTAACTTTAGTCAACTGACTTCGTAGATCAACACTACCTTGTGCAAAATCTTCTTCAGCAACAATGTTTCCACCAATGCTTAGTAAATGTTCTTTAAAGACATTCTTCACACCAACACACCAATCTCCTTGGCAGTTCATAATAGCAATTTTCTCTCCGGCAAGATCATTCAAAACATATTCAGCAGCAACTTTCCCTTGGAAAGCATCGCTCG
>Ga0187827_10006267_pt1 | contig 13656 bp, 11 predicted proteins | sample ETNtaG_39_FD_167969 | JGI IMG/M metagenome (GOLD analysis project Ga0187827, IMG submission 167969) | Marine microbial and viral communities from oxygen minimum zone, Eastern Pacific Ocean - ETNP2014_SV_150_PacBio MetaG (Illumina Assembly) | ecosystem: Environmental > Aquatic > Marine > Hypoxic... | reverse complement strand
TGAATTTTTAAAAAAAAAAAAGGAAAAAATTAAAGATCTAAAAATAGAAAAAAAAAATTTGATTATAGGAATTGGAAGGTTAACGAAGCAAAAAAATTTTCTTTTGTTAATTAGAGCATTCAAAAAAATATTAATCAAATACCCAAATTACTATTTAATTTTATTAGGTGATGGTGAGCAAAAAAAAATGTTAAAAACAGAGATAAAAAAAATGGCAATACAAGATAAAATTTTTTTTTTGGGATACCAAGAAAATGTATATAAATATCTATTAAATTCAGATTGTTTTATATTAACATCTTTATGGGAGGATCCAGGTTTTGTGGTTCTTGAGGCAGCTTTAAGTAATACATTGATTATATCAAGTGATTGTCCAAATGGCCCGAAAGAAATTTTATCAAATGGTCAAAATGGTTTTTTATTTAAAAATAATAACTTGTCAGATCTTTTGAACAAATTTGATGAATTTAAAAATTCCACAAAAAATAAATTAAAAAAAAAAAGATTTTTAGCAAAAAAACAAGCAAAAATGTTTACTCAATTCGCACATTTCAAATCCTTAGAAAATATTATTGAGTTGAATGAAAAAAAGAATTAACTAATCTTATATTTGTTATTTTCAAAATCTTATATGAAAAAAAAATTTAAAATTTAAAATTTAAATACTATTAATATTTATGAATCTTGTTATTTGTATATGTACTTATAATAGAAATCTTAGTTTGGTCAGATGTTTAAAGAGCATTAATAATTTACATATAGTATCGAATATTAAAATCAAAGTTATTGTTGTTGATAATTCAACTAAATATATTTCATTTAAGCTAGTCAAAAAATTAAAAAGGTCATTTAAATACAAAATAATACAGTTACATGAAAAAAGAAGAGGAATCGTCTATGCGAGGAATAAGAGTTTAAGTCAGGTAAAAAAAATAAATCCTAAGTTCATATGTTTTTTTGATGATGATTGTATAGTAGATCGTTATTGGCTTAAGAATGTTTTTAAAGTAATAAAACTTACTAATGCTGAGATTATTACTGGTCCCCAGTTACCTTTGGTGAAAAAATCTTTAAAAAATTTAAATTTAATTAATTATCCTCAATTTTTTGAGAGAACTTATAAAGAGAATATTAGAAAAGTGAATTGGGCAGCTACAAATAATGTATTTTTGGAATATAGTGTTATAAAAAAACACAAACTGATTTTTGATAAAACTTTAAATAAATTTGAATGTGGGGAAGATCAATTATTTTTTTCCAAACTTAACAGTTGTGGTCATAAAATATATTGGAGCAAAACTATAAAAGTTTTTGAAAGTATTGATATACATAGATCAAGTTTAAATTGGCTAATTAGAAGAAGCTTTAGAGTAGGAGTTCTTGGATATCATATAGATAGAAGTATACATGGGAGATTGGTGGGATTTATCATCAATTATTTAAAAAGTATTTATTATTTTGTGAAAGCTTTAAGTTTATTATTTTTATTTTTTAAAAATAAATTTTTGATACAAGCATTGAATTATTTTTTCAGGTTTTTTGGTAGATTAATTGGCCCACTGGCTTTAAAAAGGATAAATTTTTTAAGAAAATGAATATTAATTCTAGAAATATTTATATTATTTATTTATTTTTATATTTTACTTTACTTGTTGGTTTTTATTTTAATGAAGATTTTGCACTAGGTTTTATTACAGATTATTTATTTCATAAAAATATAGTACTACCTTATTTTGAAGAAAATTTTATCAAATCATTTTTAAATTACAATACACTAGGAGATGGCTCAGGTCTTAGTGCTCACTCACCGATTTATATAATTTTTTTTTTATTTTTAAAAAAAATATCTTTTAACGAAAATTTTTCTAGATTAATTGTTTTACATCTTTCTTTATTAATACCTTATTTTTTCTATATGTGTATAAAATTAAAATATGAATTTAGAATTAATGACATTAAAATTTTTCTACCCGTAATAATATTTTTTTCACCATATTTTCGATCCGCTTCAATGTGGCTAGGAAGTGAAAATATATCTTTAATATTTTTATCTATTTGTTTTTATTTTTTTTTAAAGTATGAAAAAAGTAAAAAAAAAGAATTATCGTATATTATTTTGAATACTTTATTTTTAGCCCTAGCAGCTTATATAAGACCAATTTATTCACTATTCGGTATTTATTTTTTTGTTAGATTCTATTTAGATTTAAATTTTTCATATAAATTATTATTTTATATTTTCGTAAATTTATTACTTAGCTTTCCTGCAATATATTATGTATTTGTGCTTGGAGTAAACTTTATTTCTATACATATTTTTGACCAGACTAAATTATCAGATTTTATAAATCTATTTTCAATAACTATTACAATTTTATTTTTTTACTCCATTCCCTTTTTGTTATTGAATATTAAAAAAAATTTTCAAATAAGTAACTTTAAAATTGAAAATTTATTTTTATCAATAATTTTTTTATGTTTGTTAATATTCTTCTTTGATTATAATATTTCTTACGGAGGTGGAATTTTTTACAAATTTTCACTTATAGTTTTTGGAAATAACTATCTATTCTATTTTTTTTTCCTTATAAGTTTAAATGTATTTATTTCAATATTCTTTGATTTCACTAAAAATAAGGATGGCATTTTAGATCTTATATTATTATTTATACTTATTTTTTTAGAAATAGACGGTATTTTTTACCACGAAACTTACGATCCATTATTATATTTTATTTACTTTCTTTTAATAAAAAATAAAATTTATTTAAATTTTGCTAAGAAATTTACAATTAAAAAACTTATGCTATTGGGTTCTTTTAGTATATCGTTCTATGTTCTGTCAATTTTAAAGACAACAATTTAATTTTCTAATGAGAATTGTATTTTATAAAAAATGTAAATTAAAAAATTGATTTTAAGAATATTTTTTTTTATTAATTTTTTAGTTTTATTTTTTCATAAAAACAATTTGCAAAAAATGCAGCATAAGAAAAGATTATTGTAGAAAAAAGTGTATTTTTAAAAAAAGGTATTGCTAGAAAATAACAACTTATTAGACCATTTAAATTTTTTTCATAAATATTTCCAACGGCCCAAACACCAAAATTAGAAATTAAATAAAATATAATTGAACCCAAAAAACCCAAAATAAACAAATTTTTGTAATTTATTTTGTTAGCTATTTCAAAGAAAATAAAAGTTATTAGAAATAATGATGAATAAACAAAAAACATGTTTTTATAAAATCCAACAAAAACATCAGCTAATAACATAGAGATAAGCAATACAATAAAAGACAGATTTATATTTTTAAAAAAAAAACCACTCATTATCGCCATAGCTATTATTGGAGTAAAATTTGGTGGATGAGGTATTAATCTAGAGAATGCCAATAGCAAAACTAAACTAATGGGAAATATTTTTTTTTCCGAAATTTTAATATATTTTTTCATGCTCAAAACATATAGTACATAAATTTATTTAAAACTAGTCTTATATTATTTAATTTTCTTATTAATAAGATCTCTTTATTCCAAAATTAAAAGATCTGTCCATTTGATTGTATTCTAAAGCAGTGCTGTAAACTTCATCAAAGATATTATCTATTTTAAAAAAAGTTTTATATCCGTTAGCCAATTTATAATCAGCCGTTAGATCGTTCACCAAAAAAGATTTTAATCTTTGATCTCCACCTACCGTACTATTTACATTTTCATAATCTCTCATTTCATCAGACCATTTAGTTTTTAAAGCAATACTTAAATCTTTTACTGGCGATACTTTGGTGGATAAATTAATGAAATGTCTCGGAATTCTGGCTAATTGAGAATTTGTGAATAAGCCATTGCTAGTAGGGCCCATATCTGGATCATCAAAATCTGCACCATCGTAAGTGGAGTTATAAGTATAATTCAGATCAAAATTTAATATACTGCTGAATTTATATTGAGAAAACAACTCAATACCTTGTGACCTAACTGTGCCGGAAACATTTTGAGGCAACCAGCCAGTTCTTTTCTGACCTTCAATCATATCTTCATATTTATGATTGAAATAAGTAATATCAAATTTAATATTTTTTTTTGGAAAAAATTTTTCTATACCAAAGTCAAAACTTTTACCATGCTCGGCACCCAGTGAAGAGGTAGCTGCCTTTTTGTAAAATTCATTAAGAGAAGGATATTTAATTCCTGTACCATAAGAACTTTTAAGTTTAGTATTTTTATCATCAAAAAGATAAGCTACGGAAATCCGCTCGCTGTGTTCGCGTCCAGCTGCGGTATGATCATCAAATCTTATGCCAGCTGTGGCATATAAATTATTTGTTAATCTGGACTGAAAATCAACATATTGTGAAACAACTTCTTCGGCATATCTACGGTCTATGGCATCATCACGACCATTGTATTTTTCGTAGTCCATTTCATTCCACTCTTTCTCAATTCCAAAAACTGCACTGTTGTCTAAATTAAAATTGTATATTCCCTTATAGTTAATGGCGTCTCGATATGACCAGAAACCATTTTTTTGAAATCTACTGTCATAAGCACTTTGTATATCATTACCAGTTCTACTATTATAAGCACTTGTAAAATTTAAATTGTTTGTAAATTTTATATTTGGTTTATATGAAAAACCAAAATTAACAGTAGACTCTTTTTCATGAGAATTATCCCAATCATTTCTGTAATCTTTGTTTACAGAATCGTATTCTAATCTAGCGTCAGCGAATCTGTAGTTAGTCGTAAATCCGATTTTATCTGAAATTTTATATCCGTAATTTGCAATTAAAGTATGATTTTTGTAAGCATCATCCTCTTCATTATGACTCATCTGTGAAATTCCATCTGTTTGATATCTCTCCAAACCAATATAAAAATTTCTTTCATCGTTCGCTCCACCTAATGAAAAACCTAAATTATGGGTTCCATGAGATCCGGTATTATAAAAAAAGTCTTTTTGAAATCCTGGTTGACCTCTTTTAGTGGTAATATTTATTGTACCACCCATCGCTCCACTTCCATAAACCGAACTCTGGTTACCTTTCAATATTTCAACTCTAGAAATTTGACCAGACAAGATATCATCAAAATAATAATCGTTTTTTGGAGTTGAGTTATCTGACATTTTAATCCCATCAATATAAACCGTCGAATAAGCCTTTGGTAAACCTCTTAATTGAATTCCAGAAATTGTCCCCGCTCCACCACCCTGAAAAAAATTAATTGATAATCCATCCGATAAAATATCCCCTAAAAAAAAGTCTTCATTATTATCTAAATATTCTTGATCATAAACCGTCACTGATGAACCAACTGTAGAAAGAGATTGTGCTTTTTTACTTGGTGCAATAACTATAACTGGGATATCGGCAGCAAATAATTTATTCAAAGAAAAAAATAAAATTAATATTGATACAGTTATCTTTAGCATTACTGACATTTTCATATATAAACAATTAATTAAAACTCCCGTTTTAATTTTTCTCTATTAACGCCACTGCTAATTTTTCATTGTAGAACTAGACTTTTCTCGGCCTTCATTCATCAGCGGACTATACTGGATGGTGCTCGGGCTTTTATTTAATTTTACCGTTGCGAGAACAGCTGATAATTTACACATCATTTCCCATCTGCGTTCAGTACATGTGAATATGTATATTAAGATAGAGAAGAAAGAAAGATAATTTATAAAAAAATTTACTTAGCTCATTATAGGTTGGTTCAGTAATTAGGTTTACTTAAAAAAGCATGAACGAATGAAAAATTTATCCAAAAAATTGATCCATTGAATGTTGAAAAAAAACTACCAGAAGGTAACAATGGTAAAAAAAACGTCACAACAAATAAAATTGATGATAAATGGATTATATCTTTTGTTTTGCGATAAACTCTAAAGCTATTGAGTAAAACGTAAAGGATTGTAAAAATAATAATTAAGTAACCTAATATTCCTTGTTCAGATAATATTTCAAGGTGAACTTGGTGCGGATGGTTTGAGCATCTTTCAAGATTATATATAATTTCATAATTTTTCACCAAATATTTCTCATTATGACAAATATATCGAAATTTTCTATTTCCAACACCAGTAATTGGATAATCTTTAAATATTTGCCAAGCAGTTTCATAGTGTGCAAAAGTTCTTACACGACCAAATTTAGTAGGAGCGCTTTGATTATAATTATCTTTTAAAGATAATATATATTCAGCTGGCAATTGGATTCTTTTAAAAAATGCAATTTGTCTAGAACGAATATTTTCAGATACTAAAGTTAGCATTGTAATTCCTATAATAATTAATGAAAAAATATATTTTTTTTTTAAAAATAGATAAGAATCTTCAATTATAATTAGCAACAAACAAGTAACAATGAATGCTTTTACAAAATTTGATCTTTCGCCAGATAAATAAATACAAATTATTATTGAAAAAAAAAATATATTTGAAAATATTTTTTTTTTTAAATTATTGTTTATAGATTTAAATAAAAAACCTAAAACTAAAAATGAAAAACCTAATAAAAAGTTACCAACAACTAGTTCATCTTTAAAAAAACTTACAATTCTAAAGATATTTGGACTATTGTAGCCTAATAAATTATGGCCCAAGATAGACTCAAAAATAACATCAATTAAAACAACAGAAATTATTATAGACCAGAAACAAAATATTTGGTTAAGAACTTTTTTTGAGTTAATTAAAAAATATTGAACTGCATATAAAAAGATTACAAACCTTATAAAATTTACTGACCTTATTATACTTTCATTTTGAGGATAAACAATTTCTTTTCTGATGGCGTCGAAGGCACTTGAAGCGTAATTATCTGAAATTATTGAATTGAATATTAAATAGATCCAAATAGATATAAAAAAATAAAAATATTTATTTTTAATCCATGACCATTGCTTTTGGCGATAACATGTGAACAAAAAAAATAAATCAATAATTAATATATTTGAGTTTATAGCGAAACTGCCTAGTATAAATGAGATTGGCAAAAAAGAGAAAAGAAAAATAATAAACTTCTCATAATAGAATTTTTTATTAAAATTTTTCAAATTTACTTTGTTTGTATTAATTAATATCATTAATATTGGTTTAAGTTTATTTTTAACTAATTATATATGCTATTTATTTAAATTAATTTATGGAAAAAGCACTAAAAAAAAAAAAATATTTATAGCAGGCCATAATGGAATGGTTGGATCTTCAATTTTAAGATATTTTAAAAATTTAGGTTTAGATAATATTATCACCCAGAGTAGGAAAAAGTTAGATCTAACAAACCGGAATAAAGTTAATAAATTTTTTAAAAAAATAAAACCAGATATAGTAATTAATTGTGCAGGAAAGGTAGGTGGAATACTGGCAAATTTTACCTACCCCAAAGAGTTTTTATTTGAAAACATTTACATTCAGTTAAATTTATTAGATACAAGTTTTAAAAATAATGTGAGAACCTATATTAATCTTGGAAGCTCATGTATTTATCCAAAAAAATCAAAACAGCCTATTAAAGAAGATTATTTATTGTCAGGAAAATTAGAATTCACTAACGAAGCTTACGCAATTGCAAAAATTGTTGGACTTAAATCATGCGAATTTTATAATAGACAATTTAAAACAAATTACCTTACGTTAATGCCATGCAACATGTATGGACCCAACGATAATTTTGATATTAGAAGTAGTCATTTTATTCCAGCTTTAATTAAGAAATTTTATTTAGCTAATCGTAATAATAAGAAAAATGTAGAAGTCTGGGGTTCGGGTAAAGTAAAAAGAGAAATAATGCATGTAGATGATTTAGCGTCTGCAATTTTTTTTATGCTTAAAAAAGTTGAAGGAAAAGATAAAAAGGTTTTGAATGTTTTGAAAAAAAATTCCCATATAAACATTGGGGTAAATAGAGAATATACCATTAAGCAATTTGCAAACATGATAGGCAAGTTGTTTAAAAAAAAGATTAATTTAAAATTTAACAAATCATATCCTGACGGCACGCCGCGGAAACTGTTGGATAGCTCTGTTATATATAACATGGGTTGGAGACCAATTATATCAATTGAAAAAGGACTTAGAGAAACTCTAGAATGGTATAAAAAAAATGTAAAATAAGTTAACTACGTTGACTAAAATAAATCAAATAAAAGAAAAAAAATTACTTTTAAAATAGATGAAATTTAAAAATTTTATATTTAAATAAACAGATGGGCATGTAGTTCAGTGGTAGAATGCTACGTTGACATCGTAGAGGTCGCAAGTTCAATTCTTGCCGTGCCCACCAAAAATTTTCATTCTGAATTCAAAACTTCCAATTTTTTTTTGTCTAATAAACGTTTCCAAAGTCTATTTAATTTTGTTATCATTTCTTCACCAATATTAGATTAATAGATTTTTATTTTTGGCTTAATATATTTTTTTATTTTAAGGTATTCATTTGCAATTTCAAAATCATTTTGATTGTCAATATCATTGCATTTGGCCCCTTTATTTTGAAATAACCTATTTTATTCTTTTATTAGTATTAATCTTAATAATTTGTTTGCAATTAATATTTATAATTATATAGATACATTGCCTGGTGATTATTGCGAAGGGGTAATACCCGATCCCATTCCGAACTCGGAAGTCAAGCCCTTCAGCGCCGATGGTACTTTGTCTTAAGGCATGGGAGAGTAGGTCGTTGCCAGGCTAAACAAAATTAGATTTATGAAAATTGCTAGTTCATTAAAATCATTAAAAAAAAGGGACTTAAATTCTAAATTAGTTAGAAGAAGAGGTAGGATTTACATAATCAATAAAAAAAAACCTAAATATAAAGCTAGACAAAAATAATTTTTGTATTTTTACTATTCATGAAAGTTGGATCAATAAGCGAGAATTTAAACTCGGAGAAAAGAGTTTCGTTAACTCCTGAAACGTCAAAAAAATATTTAGATCTTGGTGTTGAAATTTTAATAAATAAAAACTATGGGACTCATTTAGGTTTTTATGACAATGATTATAAAGAAAAAGGAGCTCAAATATTGAATGATATTAATCAAGTTATTGATAATTCTGATTCATTATTACTAGTTAACTTACCGCAAATTAATTATATTGAAAAAATTAGGGAAAAAATTTCATTGATAGGTACTTTCAATCCGTTTGTAAATAAAGAAAAAATAGATTTATTATTAAAAAAAAGAATTAATATTTTTTCTTTAGATTTACTTCCAAGGATAACAAGGGCTCAGTCAATGGATGTTTTATCCTCACAAGCTAATTTAGCCGGTTACAAAGCAACAATGGAAGCTTTTAATGAGTTTGAAAAAGTTGTTCCTATGATGATGACAGCCGCTGGAACTTTGCCTGCAGCAAAAGTTTTAATAATTGGAGCTGGTGTAGCTGGCCTGCAAGCAATAGCAACCGCAAAACGTCTTGGAGCAATAGTTTTTGCTACCGATGTGAGACTTGCATCTAAGGAAGAAGTGGAGAGTCTAGGAGGAAAATTTTTATCTGTTGAAGGAGCTGAAGATTTAGAAACTAGAGACGGATATGCAAAAGAAACAAGTAGCGAATTTAAATTAAAACAACAAAAATTGATAAGTGATACATTAAAAAATATTGATATTGTAATTTGTACTGCTTTGATACTAGGTAAAAAAGCACCGAAAATAATAAATGAAAAAATGTTAGAAGGTATGAAGGTGGGATCAATTATCTTTGATTTAGCAGTGGAGCAAGGAGGTAACTCGGCATATTCAGAAATAGATAAAATTGTGGATAAAAATGGAGTGAAAATTATTGGATATAAGAATATATTAAACAAATTGCCATTGTCTGCAACAAATTTGTATTCCAAAAATTTGTATAGCTTTTTTCTAAATCTTTACAGTAAAGAAAAAAAAAATTTAAATATTAATTTAGAAGATGAAATAATTAATAAAACTTTTATACAAAATAAGAATACTTAATTTATGGAAATAGATCCTTTTATTTTTAGACTTAGCATATTCGTATTATCTATATTTGTAGGATATTATGTAGTTTGGAGTGTCACGCCATCCTTACATACCCCATTAATGTCAGTAACAAATGCCATCTCATCTGTGATAATTGTAGGTGCAATAATAGCATCTTTAGCAGGTGGAACTAATTTTGAAATTTCAAATATTATTGGTTTTTTTGCAATATTATTAGCATCGATTAATATTTTCGGGGGCTTTTTAGTAACCCAAAGAATGTTGCAAATGTATAAAAAAAAGAAAAAAAAATAAAGAAAAGATATGTCACCGAATCTTGCTGCATTTTTGTACTTAACTTCGGGAATATTTTTTATTTTAGCTCTTCGTGGACTTTCATCGCCAGAGACTTCGAGACAAGGAAACTTGTTTGGAATTTTAGGAATGACAATCGCAATCATTGTAACTTTCTTGACGATTGGATCTTTTTCTAAGGAATTTATTTATGTGGCAATACTTTTGTTAATTGGAGGAATGATTGGATCAATCATAGCTTTTAAAATTTCCATGACTGCTATGCCACAATTGGTTGCAGGATTTCACAGTTTAGTAGGTCTTGCTGCCGTCTTGGTAGCGATATCTGCTTTCCTTAAACCAGATGTATTTAATTTAGGTACTGTTGGAAATATTAAAACTGCAAGTTTAATTGAAATGTCGTTAGGAGCTTCTATCGGAGCAATTACATTTTCTGGATCCGTTATAGCATTCTTAAAATTACAAGGAATCATGACAGGATCTCCAATTGTATTTAAGGGACAACATATATTAAATGGATTAATTGGAATTTTAATAGTTGTTTCAATTGTTTATCTTAGCATAAGTCAAATATCTCTACTATTTTGGATATTAATTTTAATTTCTTTTTTAGTTGGGTTTCTTTTGATTATTCCAATTGGTGGTGCAGATATGCCAGTTGTTATTTCAATGTTGAATTCATATTCTGGTTGGGCAGCAGCAGGTATAGGATTTACATTAGAAAATACTGCGTTAATAATAACGGGAGCTCTTGTTGGTTCTTCTGGAGCAATTCTCTCTTACATAATGTGCAAAGGAATGAATAGATCTTTCTTTAACGTGATACTAGGTGGATTTGGAGCAACAAATGAAGCAGATTCAAAAAACATTGAAAAAAGACCAGTTAAAAGTGGCAATGCCGAGGATGCAGCCTTTTTAATGAAAAATGCATCATCAGTTATAGTTGTACCTGGATACGGTATGGCAGTTGCTCAGGCACAGCATGTTCTAAGAGAGATGGTTGATTCTTTAAAAAAAAATGGCATTAAAGTTTCTTATGCAATTCATCCAGTTGCTGGAAGAATGCCAGGACACATGAATGTGTTACTTGCAGAAGCTAATGTCCCTTATGATGAAGTTTTTGAATTGGACGATATTAACAGTGATTTTGCAAATACTGATGTAGCTTTTGTGATAGGCGCAAATGATGTAACCAATCCTGTGGCCAAAACTGATCTTAAAAGCCCAATTTATGGTATGCCAATATTAGATGTAGAAAAATGTAAATCAGTTTTGTTTGTTAAAAGAAGTTTATCACCTGGATATGCAGGTATAGATAATGAACTTTTTTATAGAGATAATACTTTAATGTTATTTGCTGATGCAAAAAAAATGACAGAAAATATTGTAAAAAATTTGAATTAATTGCATACAAATATTTAACTAATTATTATGAAAAAAAAAATTTTAGTTACTGGTGGGACAGGAAGATTCGGATCTATTCTTAAAAAATTAAAAAATAATCATAAGATGTTTTTTCCAGGTAAAACTACTTTAGATATTACAAACTTTAAAAGTATACAAAAATACATAAAATTAAAAAGGCCTAATATTGTTATTCACCTTGCGGGATTATCTAGACCGATGAACATACATGATCGACAAATTCAAAAGAGCATAGATTTAAATATTATTGGAACCTCGAATATTACTAAAGCATGTGCAGAAAAAAATGTTAAACTTGTTTATTTTTCTACAAATTATGTATACCCAGGAACAAAAGGTAATTACAAAGAATCGGATAGTTTGTTACCATTCAATAATTATGCATGGTCGAAACTTGGAGGTGAATGCGCTGTTCAAATGTACAAAAATTCTTTGATACTAAGAATGTGTATGACTGAAAAACCATTTACCCACAAAGCAGCTCTTTACGATGCAAAAAATAGTTTTATGTATCATGATGAAATTGCAGAAATATTATTAAAATTAATTAATGCAAAAGGAATATTAAATGTAGGAGGTAAGAGTCAATCGGTATACAATTTTGCAAAAATTGATAATCCAAATATAAAAAAAATATTTTTGAAAAATAACAAAAAAATACATATACCCATGAACTCCTCTATAAATATAGAAAGGTTAAAAAAAATACTTAAAAGCAAATAATTTTTAATGATTAAATACTGGAACCATTTCACGTGAATATAAAGAGTTTAAAAGTAAAATCTTAAATTCTGTAAATAAAGTTTTCGAAAGCAGAACACTGTTATTTGGAGAAGAGTTATTAAAATTTAAAAAATGAAAAAATTATCTTTTTATATTTTTATTGTTTTTATCTTTTGCAATATATTGCTGGCACAAAGTTTGTTACCTGAATGTGAAGGAAATGATAAAAACATTTCAAAATATTCAAGAAAACATTTTAACATGATGAGAAAATGGACAAATTGTCATGCTATTGCAATAGGACCCAAAGGTCAGAAATATATTGGCGAATTTCTTGAAGGAGAATTTCATGGACAAGGAATCTTTAGACACGAAGGCAGAGAATATGTGGGACAATATGAAAAACATAAAAGACACGGGCAAGGAACATATACATATGCTAACGGAGATATGTACGTTGGAGAATGGAAAGAACACCAATATTATGGAAAAGGAACTTACATATATGCCAACGGAGACAAATATGTTGGAGAATGGAAAAAAAATAAATATTTTAAACCGGACAATCTAAATGAACGTGAAGGATTTGGAATATATACATACATTAATGGAGACGAATACGTTGGAGGATGGAAAAAAGGTAAACGGCATGGAAAAGGAACCTTAACATATGTTAATGGAAAAGTCGAAGAAGGTATCTGGAAAAAAAATAAATTAGTTAAACGAAAATAATAAATTATTTTCTGGGCTTACTTTTTTTAATTCCTTTTTTTTTTGCTTTGGTTCCGGGCATACCCATTTTAGATCTTCCTTCGGGATATAGTTTATTTTTAATACTATATTGTTTAATCCTTGGATTTAAGTTTATTTCTAACTCTGTGGCTTCTAATTTTCTTATTTCATCCCTAATTTTTGCAGCATTTTCGAATTCTAAATCTGCAGCAGCATCTTTCATTTTAGTATTTAAAACTTTTAAATGTTTTTTTAAATTTTCTCCAATATTTATATTATCTCCTATTTTGACATAATCTTTCTCATAAACTGACTTCAAAATATCATTAATATCTTTTTTAATGGAGGAAGCGTTAATATTATTTTTCTTATTGTATTCCAGTTGTTTAATTCTTCTTCTATTTGTTTCTGTAATCGCTTTTTCAATGCTTTTGGTTTTATTATCTGCATAAAGAATTACTTTTCCTTCCAAGTTTCTTGCAGCTCTGCCAATTGTTTGTATTAA
>Ga0187827_10006261_pt1 | contig 13667 bp, 5 predicted proteins | sample ETNtaG_39_FD_167969 | JGI IMG/M metagenome (GOLD analysis project Ga0187827, IMG submission 167969) | Marine microbial and viral communities from oxygen minimum zone, Eastern Pacific Ocean - ETNP2014_SV_150_PacBio MetaG (Illumina Assembly) | ecosystem: Environmental > Aquatic > Marine > Hypoxic... | reverse complement strand
CCGGGGCGTCCTGTTACAGAAATGGAGTTTATACTTTCAGAATTTGGGTAAACTGATGTGGCTACAAAATTGTAATCAATATTATTGGTTAAATTAGATACAATTGCAGTTGTATCTGTTGTTGACACACTTAATGTATAGTCAGTTTCGGTTGTTAATTTTGAATACACATTATAACCGGTTAATGAATCTCGATTCACCGTCGACCAATGCAGTGTTACTTCCTGATCATCCACATCTTCTAGGATTAAATTATGAGGATTACCGTGGTCAAAATAATGAGCACCAATATCACGAATTGTCCCATCGGGATCAACAAAAAGAATATAACCAGCATCAATAAGCGGAGACGTTGACAAAAGCGAATAGTCATTACTGTCAGGCTCAACGAATTCCGGATCAAGGTAGATATTGGAATAAATATCTGATGGATCCCCGTTGATATTCTGACTGGTTACTGTACCTAAATCAGTTGGATAACCTGATCCGGAAAATAGATTTTCGTTGTTCCAGAAATTATTGTTATAGAATTCAAACGAACCGGAGTTATTATCAAAATATCCTCCATAGTGGCTATTGGTAACTACATTACTGTGTGTAAAGAAATCGCTTGAATTATTGTAAAAATAAACAGCAGCTCCATCGGAGCCATTATTATTATCCTTATCCGCATTTACCAGGGTGTTATTACTGATCTCTATATCTTGACTATTATTCCTTAGCTCTAAACTGGCTTCAAAGGTATTGTAAATAGTGTTATAATTAATCAAATGTTGATAGGTATCATTCTCACTGAAATTCCTGTTACTCTCGTAATAGACACCATCTCTACAGTTACTAATCACATTAGATGTGATTTCCATATTACTTTGGCTCACATAAATACCGTAAGTATAATTTGTATTATGCTGAATCATATTCTTTTCAATAATACCAAAACAATCGTGATTAACTCTAATATAGCTTCTGCCTGTCAACGTATTATTAGAGATAATCAATGGTTTGACATAGCGCATATACATTGCCTGGTTATCAAAATTATTATGATCAGAATAAAAAATATTGTCAGTAATCGTTAATCCAATACATTCATATGAAGCAATATCATCCCCATAATTTTGGTAAAACTCATTACCAGAAATGAGCACATCTCCTCCTGAACTCCACAGCCTGATATTGAGAACTCCTCCATCCTGGCTCTGATCATCGTAGTTGAAAGAAAAAGTAGAATTCTGAACTGAAAAGTTACTATAACTCCCTAAGAAGGCAATCGCACCTCGTTGATTATGACTGAAACGGGAATGATCAAAATGAACATTTGAGACATGGTCTACACGTATTACTCCACTACCTACCCATTCGCTATATCCATCTCCATTTTCAAAAACACAATAATCAAATTTGGACCCACTTGCATTGCTTTGTAATTGTATATACTCCCAATCTCCAGGACCTGGTTGACTGGAATGAGATATAAATGAAATAGAATCTTCTTCAGTACCAATCGCATAAATCGGTCCTTGGGCCACAATCCGATGATAACCATCAAAAGCTATGATAGCCCCTGGTTCAATCCATAAAGTATCATTATTGGAAATTGATAAATTACCAGTTACTATATAATACAAATCAGACATCAATGTATCGGAAATAGAACCAGATAGTTCTTGTACAGATCGCGCTATTAAATGAATAGTACCAAAATTATAGTTACCACTAAAAAGCAATGATGAAAGATGTTGCGGTACGCAGCCATTTTTAGTGATATCTACAGAATATATAGCAACGGGCAAAACAATTCTAAATGCTCCTGTGGAATCCGTAAAAACACTATCTTCTTCACCTGAAGCTGTTTCAGGATAAAAAGTAATTTTAACTCCTGAATGATCTGTTGCATCCTCAATCTGAATTATTCCTTCAGCAACTACAATTGTGCTGTTATCAGATATCCCAGATGTCTCGTCGGCGATCTGTATTTCAATGCTCGTACCGTCATCAAAAATACCTGTTATTTTATAGTAATAATTTATTCCTTCTTCCAAATTTTCGTGAGTATAACTATTTTCACCCAATATGAAACTAGAAATTTGATTTTCAGTTGATATTTCAACATTTGGGGAAGTATCATAGTATAAATTATATCCCTGCAAACTTCCACTGATAGGAACAGGCGTTCCCCACGACAACGTAATAGAACCGTCATTGTTAGATATAGCATTTAAATCTATAAGAGTTTCAAACATACTAACATTAAATGTGTGAAACGAGTATGGAACATCATAAGGTGACATCAACGTATCAGTACCGTCAGTAACTTCAAGAAAATAATCAATGATAGTATTCAATGCCTGTCCAGGAATTTCTGCTGTATAATCATTCCCTGTAGAAAGCGACATTGTTACTGAATTCCAATCAGTTAAATCAAAATCAACAACCGGTAATAATGATGGACTTTCTTCCTGATATGAAGCAGAAATTATTGTACCATCATTTGATGAATTAGAATAATCCAATACATTATCTCCACTTCCTTCGTTAAATCTCCAGTAGCCTATCAAACCGGATTCATTACCAAACAGTTCCCTGTTCATATTTGTATTTACTTCTCCACCGGATCTGGCAATATTCCAAATTCTTACTTCATCAATTAATCCATCAAATTCACTTCCATAATCTCTTCGACTTCCAATTGTAATTCCATCATTCGGTTGATTGACTATACCCTGTGGCTGCCAATCCCAATTCCCATCTAGGATACCATTAATGTACAATTTTGCTCTAGATCCGTCAAAAGTCGCAGCAACATGATACCATTGACCAGCAATTAATTGTGTGTCACCATCCCAGCTACTATTATTATAATTTGTCCATATTGACCATCTAACCCTACGATCCCAGTCATCGTATTCCAATAAATAGCCTTCATTGCCATTATATCCTCTATTTGACAAAATATAACCTCTTCCATTAGAGGCAGGTTTAATCCAAGCCTCCACGGTAATAGTTTGATTAAAAGTATAATTAGTATGATCAGGAATTTGAACCCCAGTACCACCTCCATTTCCGTTAAATTCCAGAGAATAATTCACAGCATCATTTTCAAAAAATCCATCCTCAATTAGTTTATAATACATCGTCGGTGTAATAGATTGTTGTTGTGTTGGAACTATTGTTGCATTAATAGAATACGGACCATCTGTATCATTAGTATTTGTCAAGGGTGTATGTGTAATAAGGAAAGGGAAATAGAAAGAATTGGCTCCAATATCGGACACGGTTCCGTCAGCATCAGTATAATCAGGGCTGCCAGCATTAACAGCAGGTGATGTTGCCAGTAATTCATAATCTTCAAAATCAGCAAACTGTGGATCCATAAAAATATTTGAATAAATATCCGCCGGATCACCATTGGTATTGGAGGTGATTGCATCACCAAACCCTTGCGGAAAATCATCATCCTGTATAAGGTTAATATTAGCATAAAAGTTGTTATAGGAAAGATCCATATAACCGTTATTATTCGAATATATCCCATAGCTATTTCCATACACAATATTGCTGTGAACTGCTAAAGAATCATTGTCATACAAATAAATACCTCGGTATCCACTTGTAAAACCAATAATCGTATTATGGTGAGTTTCAACCAATCTGTTATTATGCTGTAATTGTAACCCTTCATAACAGCAATCATCGGGGCTTCTAACAATGGTATTATACGCTATTTGTGGCGGACTGGATTGATTATGATCATTTTCATTGTAATTGTCGAAATACAGTCTTCCTTCTATATAGTTATTTATTACGTCAGTATGAGAATGGTAAGATCTAAAGACATTCCCTGAATTTATATTTTCTAATCGGTTGTTTGTAAAATCAACCAAGCATCTATGGTGAATATATATTGTCCAATCATTTTCAATATTTTCAAAATTGCAAGAATCTATAATCCCCTTTGCATAATCGTTAAAATATAAAGCATGACCATAACCATTTAAAAAATTCATATTCTTGATTTCAACTTCAGAATTAGAATAGTCTACTCTAAACCCATAATCAAAATTAGAAATGGTGTTATTCCTGTAAACAAATTTGGAATGATGATTATTAATATTATAATAATTATTTGATCCACCTGAAAATTGGGAATTTTTTATAGCTCCCTCTGACCAGTGCAGAAACACATCTCCTCGACCACTATTTCTGAAAGATGAATTATTTATCAATACAGATGTATTATTTACATAAAGCTGAGCGTTCTCTCCCTCGCCGTATTCAAACACACAGTAAGAAATCTGATTATCTGTAGTATTTGAATCATCATCACTATAATTCAAGTATACATGCCCCCAATCACCCGCTGCAACGCTGGAAAGTCCTGATGTAAAAACGATAGAATCGGACTCTGTGCCAACTGCTATTAATGATCCGTTACAAATAAGGTCATAATCTCCAACAAATCGCAGATGGACTCCTGCGTTGATCGTTAATGTTGATGTGTCCTGAACAGTCAAATCACCCACGACATCATAAACATAATCATTAGTTAATGTACCAGAGATTGTTCCTGATATTTCTTGAACAGTGCCATATTGTAAAGTGACATCGGGAAGCGTTGTATCACTTGAAAAATAATAATTAGGTATAGAATATGATATATATCCCGTTTTGGAAAATTCACAATTATATATACCTACTTCAACATCAAGTAAATATGAACCATCGGCTGCTGTTGTAGTGCTATCAGTTACAGCACTTGGCGAAACAGCAATTAATTTTACCTTAATTGAAGAATGATCTTGTTGGTTTTCCAAAAATGCATTACCGCCAACAAACACTTCTGTAGCGTTTAAGATCGAAAAAATTGTGAAAAAGATTTTAAAGTACTTTTTCATGATGACACCTCTTTTTAATTACTTAAGTTATTTCCAAACTGTTATAATTCCAGATTGTATTCGTTGCAATACTGAATTATTATAAATATCCCGGGCTGTGCTTCCAGAGCCCAAAACAATTTCTGTGTATGTAGTAGCTGAATCAATATGTGTAAAAATAAAGTTTATTAGATTGAAAGAGCCTGACACGCCACTTACATTCCCACCAGCAATGGCCAAATCAAATACGATGCGGCCATTGAGGGTGTCTTCCTCTACAAATGTGATCAGATCACCATCGCTCTGGGTTAAAAACCCTTCGGCGTTGGATCCGATAAAGTATGTGGAATAATTTAAAACTGTTGGGTCGTAGTTGAGGTCAAAATATATACCCATCAAGTCCACGACGTCTTGCAGGCTGACATAGATATTGAATGTTTCACCAGTTTCAATATATGAATGTCCGGGATATATAAAAATTTCCGGACCGCTTTCAACATTAATTTGAAAATCAATTGCTGGCCAGTTTTCCTCAATAATCTGGGTAGGGTATTTTGATTTGACCTCTAAGTAATGTTCTCCATCCTCTAGATTTTCAATGGTTATCGTATGTATGCCGGTCATTGAATCATAAGACCAGAACGTATAATTGTTATCAATAACTTGATATCCTGAAGTCCAGGGCGACCAGTTGCTGTAATCAATGCGAAACATATATTGGATTTCGTGGGGAATGGTGTTGGAATTCAAAGAATCGGGCCAATATATATTTTCGGCATGACGAAACGTGAAAGTTATATTGTTAACGTTTAAAGTATCATCTTCAGATGGACCTGAAATGATCATTGTTTCAGGCGGGACGTAATCAGGATCCTGGGGATCAAATAGATTTTCTACATCCGATACAATAATGGTACAAGAAACCACAAACATCATGGTTAAGCTTATATTTATGAAATATTGTTTTAATGGGTATTTCATTGTAGTAGCCCATACACCTCGCTTTTTTAAAGAAGTTAACTATAGAAAAATAAAATACATGTGATCAATATCACATAATTATTATTTAGCTGTCAATTTCCAGACGCCATCCCAGTCCTTGTCTGGCGGATTCTCTATAAAATGATTGCAGCGGAAAATGTACACTTTACTTGGGGTTGTCGGTCGTGTGGGGAATTCATCTTCTAATTGTGCTGATTCTTCAAACTTTTTCAAGGCATCGTTCCATTTTTGAGCATTATACAATTCAAGACCTTCATGAAAAACCCTAATCATTTTGGACGTTTCATCATCTAATTGGTTTTTTTCAGACAAGAGTTCGTATACATGCACCGGGACTTTTTTCCCTTTTACACTGACATAATCTAATATTCTCCATTCAAAATCATCTTTCACTTTTTCATATGTATTTTCTGCTACTTGGATATAAACACCATATTGTTTTGCGGATGCCTCCAATCTTGCAGCAATATTGACTGTATCACCCATCATGGTATAATTCATACGCATTTCCGATCCCATATTTCCAGTAACCATGGGACCGGAGTTCAACCCCACTCGATGTCGAAGATGATGCACAATATCAGGTTTATCATCTTCATGGATCCACTTCTCACGTAATTCGACAATTTTCTTTTCCATTGCAAGAGCTGTTTTACAGGCTAATAATTCATGATCTTCCACAGGAACAGGAGCCCCATAAAATGCCACAATTGCATCACCAATATATTTATCCAGCGTCCCTTGATATTCTAGAAGGATCGTTGTCATTTCTGTCAAATATTCATTCATTAGCCTTACCATAGCTTCCGGTTCCATCACTTCGGAAAATGCTGAAAAACTCTGTATATCGGAGAAGAATGCTGTATGATAACCTGCATCACCACCCAATTTGGGTTCCTGTTTTTCCTCATACATTTGATCAATTAATTCAGGAGAAATGTAGGCTCCAAACGTATCCTTAAGGAATTTTTTATCTTTCTGCTCATTTAAAAATCTATACAAAATATTACTAACATAGGTAATTCCAATCCCAACTATGGGTGCTACCATTGGTAAAACATAACTTTCGCCATTTCCCGGTAACGCAATACTATCAGATGCAAATAGTGTTTTGAATATCCATAAATAATCATTCACAAATGCGCCGCACACAATTCCAAAGTAAATAATCCCCTCAATAAATACGAAAACAGCTGCGATAATTGGATTCACATAATCGAGCAGGAAAAATGCGATAAGAGCCAACAATGTAATCAGTAAAAATTGGGATAAAGGAAAACCATGCCGTGATAAATCTGTTACGGCGCCACCAAACGTACTAATAAAGTTTTTGTGCAGTACGGTCTGAATCGCGTTGGCGTGTGTCTCCATCCCTGGCGTCAGCTGTTGGACACCTAAATAATTATAGTAGGGAGTCGATTTTACATCATGAATGACTTCTACGGCTACGCCGATGACAACGATCTTATTATAAAAAGGTGTTTTGGTTATATCAAAATCTACTCCAAGACCCAAGGCTTCCATCGTTGCTGTTCTGTCAATGGGATCTTCAATTGCCATTATCCATTCAGGAATTTCTCCTGGTAGAAATTGTGTCATCCAGTCCACATCTTCTTTTGGATTTTGCAGGTCAATATCTTCGGTATCAATTACATGGGCAACTGAAAATCGAGGAAAGGTTCCCCATGGCGGAATATTTTCTTCTGTCTGTAATCTATATCCCGATGCCGGTCCATAATAATTAACAAAAAATGTATTACTCCGTCCATAAGCATTCATTGAGTAAGGACCATACGTCCATGTGCGATCATCTGGATCATACCTTGGAACTGTTGTATCCGGAAGATCTGCAAATGCTTTTACTGCTTTCATACCCAAAGTTAAATACGCTTTTTCCGGTTCATGAGCCATATAACCTGCAATGGCATATCGTCTTGAAAAACCATCGTCATCCATCTGATCATTGATTAATCCTGTTTCCGGATTGACAGCCATAATTCTATCAATGGGATATGAAATATATTGCGGTGGTTGTCGATTGGGTTCCGTAACCATCTTGACATTGATAACCACTTCTGTTCCGTGTGCTTTTGCTTCCGCTATTGCTTCAGCTAATAATTGATCCCCATGACGAGGTATTAAAGAAGGCATTGCTTTTGCTATTTCACCGGCTAAAAGCGTATCGCCATATTGGGGTATCATATTTAAAATTCTTTCTTGATCTAATTCATCTATAAAATCGTGCAGCTGTCCAGATTTTGTTTCCTGGGAATCAAATTGAATATCAAAAGCAATCACTTTTGCACCGGCCTGATAAAGATTGCGTATCACTTTGCCCCAAACAGTTCCACGGGGATACGGCCATTGTTCCGGCACTAGCCGCCAGGCTTCATCGTCAACTTCCAGTAACACTATATCCGTGCCAATTTCTGCAAAAGATGAATCCCTGGCCGTCCATCCAGTGAGGGGGCCTCGAACACGATGAAAACGAAAATCATACGTTTTCATTTCCATTATATCAAAAACACCCACCCAGTGTAATAACGAAACCAAAAGGATAGAAAATAATGTTAGGACAAAACCAATCCAGCGGCTTTTAAAATATTTTAATATGTTATCCATCTGAATTAGAAATTATATCTAAATGAAAATAAAAACCCTGAAGTATTTAATGATAATCCGCTGTTATCATCTCGCATTTGAATGTGTCCTGAAAAAGAAGCATACATTCCTTTTAAGACTTTAATATCTGCTCCACTCTTAAATCCATATAAAGAAATTGGAGTTGTACCCTTATTTGACAGGTAAGTTAATCCACCATTTACTTTAAGTTTATTGTTCCAGAATGCATAATTACCATTTGCACTTATCGATGTCCAAATCAATTCATTCGTGCTCATAGCTCCTAATTCATTCTGCACAGGAACCTGAATAGATGTACGACTGAAATTGGTTACTGTACGCAATGGGATTGAAAAACTAGTAGAGAGAGCCAGAGAAATTGTTTTTGAATCAGATTTTGGGTAAAAATAATCTTTTTTTCTATCTTCTGCTAACTGATCTTGATTAACAATACTATTTATATTCAGATTTAGATTGTGTTTAACATCGCCCGTTACGAATGGATATGTTGCCGAAAAAAATGAATTATTTGTTCGTGAATCCTCTCGTAAATCCTGCAATTCTTCACCCACTCTCTCTAGTTCAGTTTTACTGTTATTTTTTCCTATAGTTTGAATATTAACCACAAAAGTCGGTGCATTGGGACCAGTCATAAATGTTAAACTGCCTACAAACGAATTTGTTTTTAGGGGTTCTTCAACTATACGTAATATTTTATCATCTTTATATTTATAAGTAGCGCTCAATAATAATTTATTTTCAATCAGTGCCATCCTGTTTGATAAAGCAAACTCTCTAATATTAGTCGTTAAATACGGATTTGCCAACGATACAAATTCCGGTCCTATTTGTCTGTAAAGTACTGTGAATTTGTTGAGCCTGTAATTACCCATAAAACGGAAATGAAATGCGGAAGATGGCATATTTACATAGGTTGTTATTGGAAATTTTTCGGCTCCAAAATAATCATAAGGAACCAGTGGCGTGGTGTTGATATTATAAATAAATAAATTTTGTATACTGATAGGATCAATAGGTATTTGCAAAGTATCTATTCCTGATGTAGTTATGATTCCGTTCTCATCATAAGATTGTGCAATAAATCCATCCGCTGTATCATCAATAATTGTATCCATTTCTGCCAATGACATAGGTCCATTCCAGATGTCTCTGTTATATAAACTTATATTCCAACTGAAATCAAACTTAAGCCGTTTCTTATCCGATACAGTACCAAAATTAAGACCAACTACAATATTGTCTTCTGGTGTCCTCCCACCCCAATTCTTATTTGGAAAATTGACGGTACCACCTACTGATTCTACTGAATTACTAAATGAATTATAAGTAAAAGTACCAACTGGTATGTTATAAATGCTGTCATTTACAGTAATGTCAGAACTGTCCACACTAAAAGATGCTCCAGAAATATCTTTATCAACTGAATTAATATCATCTTTGGCTTTCATGAAATGCACACCCATTTGAAATTTTGAAAAAAGGTCAACAGATAATCGAGCAAGAGTAATCTCACGATCAAATGTGTATCCTGTTCTATCCAGTAAAAATGAAAGTTGACCTAATGTATCAAGAGTACCTGAATTTGTGGGGAGTATTAATGCACCATCTGTTTTATTTAGATGCTGTATCGTTCTATTTAATTGACCTTGAATAAATTCTAACCGAGCTAATTTAAGATCTATATCAATACTTAATCCTCTCACCCTACTGCCATCCAAAGTATAAGGAGAAATTGATCTGTAAAAATCTCCCATTCGAATATCCAAGTATTTACCAAATTGCAAAGCGGTTGAAAAACGGTTTAAAGGTTGCCTATAGGGATTATCTCTGGTTGTTTGCCTAAAATTTGTTTTAATCTTACCAAATTCAACAGATACTTCAGCATTTCCTCTTACTTCGCTTACATTTAAAAAACTCTCCCCCACATATTCATTAGAATACCTTGCTGAAATATCACCTCTGTAGTCAACATTTGTTACAAGAGCCAAACCTCCTTTAATGGTAAATGACCATGATAAAGGATTTATCAGCGTTCCATCTATCTTTGACAAGGTTAACTGCACTGAATGAACTCCCTTTTTTATACGCTTGGGTATATACGTAACAACACCGCCACTAATTTCTGCTTCAGCAGTTACATCTTTATTATCTACAATTAATCGGATGCTAGACGAGTCAACGTCTGATACATTAAATAAGCTTAATGCAATAATAACATCAGTAGGATTTACTTCTGTATCAGGTTCAGGTGATAAAATCAATATATCAGCTTCAACTGACTTTTTTGAAAACAACGGTTCTTCAACTTCACTTTTTATCGCTGAATGAATCATCGGCATCACAACAATTTCATGTGGATTCTTCAAAGGATCTACTTCAGGAAAAGCCAACATTCCTCCATTAGACATTTTAAATATGAAACAATATTCGAATCCCTGTTCAGAAAGTGATCTGCCATTAATTTCCATTTTCCAGGATATATTCTTTTTCCGAAGATACATTTCCTGAAAGTTCAAATTCCCTTTAGTTCTATAATACCCTTTTGCCTCAATAACATTATAATCTGAAACAGGTGTAACAGAAAGTGAAATGTCTGTTCCGACTCGAACGCCTGTTGGCGGTTCATGGAAAAGATATGAACTTCCAATTGATAGAAGATTGGAAATCAATATGAGTGCGGTTAATTGAATCCGTTTCAAGTTTTACCTCATGGTAATTTATGAAGCGGAAGACGTTTTATTGTATATCAATCAATAAAGTTTTTATTTCCCCATCTGGGCCTTCCATCTCAATCTCAATTTGATTGCTAGTTGCATCATCTTCATCTGGATCAGATGGAATATCATCAGGGTTTGTTTCAGATGTTTCCACAGTACCGTCAGTTGATGAGGTTCCTGTGTTACCTGCACCAACATCAGTTGATTCACCGCTTGCCAAGTTCGTTAAATTCACCAAGCCCTCTAACCCAATGAGTATATCTCCTGTTTCAGGATCTGTAATCAACCAAAAGTCAGTTCCTTTTACTGAAGCAACAGATGTAGAACTTTGTACAACAAATTCACCCTTACGTTGTTTATTTACTTGCGCTCTAAGTGTACCACGATCAATATTGACTTTTTTTGAAATTGAACCTGTTGATCGTGTACCTTTAATGATTACTTCAGTATTGCCTGTAATCTTTACCATGGACTTGTCATCAATATAGATTAAAGCAGCAAAACCATTTTTTCCCGTGATTATTCTATCACCATCTGATAAAATCGTCCCTGGTTTCAAAACAGAGAATCCACTACTACCAGATTGTTCATAATCAACAGTCCCAGAAACTTTAGTGGTGACAGCAATTTTTGCTGCACTTTCTAAAGGTGAAAATAAAAGTAACACCAGTAGAAAAATAAACATATGTTTTGCAGTATTCATTATTCTTCCACTGTAATATTAGTAATTGAAGCATTTTGATTAATGACCTGATTGATCAAATACATAATATCTGACTCTGTTGCAGCAGTACCATTAATCGTAATATTAGCTGTGGGAGTAAATTCTTCTAAGGAACCACCGGCACCAAATAAAGAATTAAATTGATCAGATGATAACGCTTGTCCCAATACCTGCAAAACAGGATTCACACCTGAAGGAGTAGAATCTGAACCACCTATATCAGCAATTTTAAATGTATTAATTGAGGAAATACTTTCTTCATCTCCAACTGTTGTTGGCAAAGAAGTTTTTATCTGCCACACATAAATTTTGTCATGTTCTAATAAACGTGCATTTGAAACAGGATATTGAAAACTGGTAACATTTCCAACAAACTCCCACCCGGCTGATTGATCGAAAGGCAGCATTGTTTCATCTTCAATTGCTTCATTAATCGATGAATGAACACCTCGAATATATTCGGCTACTCTGATTTCAGCTTCGCATTGAGAACAGATTTGCGGAGACCAAATGAACAATGGATATGTACTATAAATTTCAGTTAAAGATGTATCTTCTAGAGCACCTCCAGGTGATTCCAAACTGATGTATGAAGGTGATTCAACTACAATATTGATAGTTTCAGAATCAGTAAGAGTAAGATTGTCTTCTGAAGAACCACTATAAACTTGAACTTCAAACGTATATGTTCCATCTGCTAATCTGCCCGTTGTAATCACAGAACTTAATATTTGGTCAAACTGCACTGGATCGATCATATCATTTATACTTATAGTTAAAGGAACTGAATTACCTGATACATCTATTAATTGTGTAGTGGTCGTTGACATATCTTGATTATCTAATATGAGATCTGCATTCATTTGTATGGGACCTGTTTCCAATTCAACTATTATTGTTTGTGAATCAATTCCCAATGCTGGAGAAATCATGGATGCATTAAATAGTATTTTTGAATAAACAGGGTAATTATCTGAATGCAGCCTGAAACGAAACAATTGAAAATTAGATGCTCCTGTCTGTAGATCAAAACTACTGATATAATATGTTGCATATTCTGTAAAACCCGGTTCCGGTTCCAAGACAGTAGATTGACCCTGGAGATTGTTACCTGAAAACATAATGAACATTAACAGGCAGTACACCATATTATTATGTAGTCTCTTCATAAGAACCTCTACACGCAATTTACCTGATTAATGCTCGATAACCCAAATTATTTCATTGTTTATATGATATATGTCACAAACAAAAAACCCTCCAACAAAGGAGGGTTTTTAAATATTCCCGGCAACGACCTACTCTCCCACGCTAGTCTCCCGCGCAGTACCATCGGCGCAACAGGGCTTAACTGCCGTGTTCGAAATGGGAACGGGTGTTTCCCCTGTGCCATAATCACCGGAAAATTCTTTTTAAAAAAACTATGGGAAATTGACGGGTTGTTTCATAACGATAAAATTTTGGTAAAGCCGTTCGGCTTATTAGTACTGCTCAGCTGAATGTATTACTACACTTACACCTGCAGCCTATCAACGTCGTAGTCTACAACGAGCCTTATTAACTTATGTTAGAGATATCTAATCTTGGGATCGGTTTCGCGCTTATATGCTTTCAGCGCTTATCCGGACCGAACATAGCTACCCAGCCGTGCTCCTGATGGAACAACTGGTACACCAGAGGTTCGTCCACTTCGGTCCTCTCGTACTA
>Ga0187827_10006257_pt1 | contig 13671 bp, 9 predicted proteins | sample ETNtaG_39_FD_167969 | JGI IMG/M metagenome (GOLD analysis project Ga0187827, IMG submission 167969) | Marine microbial and viral communities from oxygen minimum zone, Eastern Pacific Ocean - ETNP2014_SV_150_PacBio MetaG (Illumina Assembly) | ecosystem: Environmental > Aquatic > Marine > Hypoxic... | reverse complement strand
TAGTCGAAGTGTCTGTGGCCTGCCTACTAGACCCAAAACCACACGCTTTTTTTAACGGGAAAATCGAGGCGCCAACCATCTATTCAAAAGTTCTCGACTTTAATAGCTTACGTACTGTTGGGCTTTGCGCAACGAGCACGGATATCTATGCCGCTTGGGATTTTTCTTTAGAAACCCAATCAGATAGAACAATGGACGTAGGCCCTAATCAGCTAAATGGCGTGCTTCATAACATTCCCACTCGGGCGGTAAAAAGTAGTTCATGGAGTGGACATGAAATGTGTTGGCGCCATGCACTTAAAGAATACGCCGCTATCCATTTCCATGACGACGACGCGGGTGATTTCGATTGGCAGACCGACTTTGTGTTTGAAATTCCTGATCACTTCAAGTGTGGCTTCTATGTCATTAATCTAGAAAATGACTCTGGCGAGGACGCTATACCCTTCTATGTTTGCCCACCGAAGGGCACCAGGAATGCGGACATTTGTGTTGTTATTCCAACCTTCACATACATTGTTTACGGCAATTACATTCGATATGACTACGGCGAAGCGTGGGAGCGCCGCGCGAGAGAATGGAACGCTTATCCTCACAGCCCAGGTGCACATCCGGAATACGGTTTGTCCACCTATAACCATCACAGCGACCGAAGCGGCGTGAGTTATTCATCGCGTCTTCGTCCCTTACTGAATCTACGACCCGGTTACGTAATTTTCCCACACGACACTGGGTCCGGTCTTCGACACATGCAGGCCGACACACACTTGCTGGCCTGGCTGGAAAAATCGGGTTATGCCTATGACATCGTGACGGACGAAGAGCTCCACCTTGAAGGTGTTGCAGCGATCAAAAACTACCCTGCGGTACTGACGGGCACTCACCCTGAATACCACACCCTCGAAAGCTGGCAAGCGTTCGCCGATTACAAAGAGAATGGTGGTCGTCTATGTTACCTCGGCGGAAACGGGTTCTACTGGCGTATCGCTGTACACCCAGACACCACCGGCATTCTTGAAATACGAAGAGCAGAAAGCGGCATACGTGTCTGGGCCAGCGAACCGGGTGAATATTACAACGCCTTCGATGGCCAATATGGCGGTCTATGGACGCGTAACGGTCGCCCGCCTCAACAGCTCGTGGGTGTGGGCTTTACGAGCCAAGGTGATTTCGTCGGTTCATATTATCGGAAACAGTCTGGAGCCGCGGATCCTCGTGCCTCGTGGATATTTAAAGATCTCACTGAGGAGATTCTAGGAAATTTTGGCCTAAGCGGTGGCGGAGCTGCCGGTTTCGAAATCGATCGAGCTGAACCACGTTTTGGCACCCCAACTAACGCACTCATCGTTGCGAGCTCCGAAGGCCATAGCGATTATTTTATGCCTGTTCCTGAGGAAATGATGAATCCACTTGCTAATCTAGCCGACGCACCAATGGATGAACTCATCCGAGCCGATATGGTGTTTTTCGAAACCCCTTCCGGGGGTGCTGTATTTTCAGTCGGCTCGATAACTTTCTGTGGTAGCTTGCCGCACAACAACTTTGACAACAACATCTCTACGCTTCTAAAAAATGTGATAGATCGCTTCATTGATCCAAATCCATTTAATTATCCCCTTTGAATCTTCGCAGCAAACGCGCCACTTAACTGAAACAATGGTACAACCATGTCTAGAATAGCCATCGGTGGGTTCTTGCACGAAACAAACTGTTTCGTGCCAATGAAAACAGATTACGCATACTATGCAGCAGGTGGGGAATTTCCCCCACTTGCGCACGGGAAAGAAGTAATCGAACGAACAAAGGGCGCTTCGTTCGGTATGTCCGGCTTTCTTTCCACCATATCTCCGATACATACACTCGAACCATTACTGTGGGGGCACGCGGGCGCGGGCGGATACATCACCGACGAGTGTTTTGAACGAATTGCAGGTGAATTAACAGGCCGTCTCTCTGCGCTACTACCTGTGGATGCCGTATACCTCGACCTTCACGGCGCCATGTGTAGCGAAACTTTCCCAGATGCAGAAGGCGAGTTACTGAGGCGGGTCCGTGCCAGTGTGGGGGCATTGACCCCGATCGTGATCAGCCTGGATTACCATGCAAACATAACTACCCAGATGGTTGAATGCACTGATGGCATGGCCGTTTACCTCACATACCCCCATATAGACCGCCAACATACCGGCTCACGAGCCGCCAGAATTCTAATGAGAGTGCTAGAAGAAGGCTTGCCCCAACATCGCCTACTAAGACGCATACCGTTTCTTCTGCCACTTAATTTTCAGTGCACATTGATTAATCCATCTAAAGGAATCGTCGACGCCAGTGTTGCTGGAGAGGGAGGTGATGTACTTAACCTCTGTTACGCTGCTGGTTTTCCACCCTCTGATTTAAATGAATGTGGTCCGGCAGTGGTGTGTCACGGTTATTCACAGGAAACAACCCAAGCGGCAATCGACAGGCTCGAAACGATGGTCATCGAACGAGAGCCCGAGTTTGCAGAGCCTCTCCTAACACCAGATGATGCCGTGACCGAGGCTATGAGCATAGCTAAAACCGCTAATCGGCCTGTCATTATTGCTGACACTCAAGATAATCCCGGATGCGGGGGTACAGGCGACACCACGGGCCTTTTGGACGCACTCGTTCGCCACGACGCCATTGATGCGATTCTGTGTGTCTTTACAGATGCTGATGCTGCACTAGCGGCTCATCAAGCAGGCATCGGTGCGCGGTTAGCGATTGCAATCGGAGGAAAACACGATGTCCCGGGTGTAGAGGCGTTTAAAGCTCAATTTGAAGTCACCCATCTAAGTGCCGGAACATTCGTTACTACTGGCCGCAGTATTCCGGGTCGCCAAATTAACCTAGGGCCCTGTGCGGTACTCAGAATTGGCGGGGTTTCGGTATTTGTCTCGAGCAAGCGTATGCAAGCTTACGACCAAGACATCCTTCGTCATATTGGTATTGATCCAGACAAGCAGAAAATATTGGCCCTGAAAAGTACATGCCACTTTAGAGCGGATTTCGATTACATCGCGGAACAGACCCTGATTGCTATCGCACCGGGCGCCCACATTGTTGATCCTCGCGCGTATCCGTATCGCCACCTTCGAAGTGACGTGAAGTTGCTCCCGAGTACAGGCCAAAGCGTCTAGCCCTCAAAGCACTTAATAGCCAGAACCATTCATCCAGTCCGTTTAATGCCGAGCCTCTCTCGCTTTTCCAACCACCAATTCCAAGACGGCGGCCAATCATTCCATTTTGTTTCGTTTTCAAGCGCGCTCGCTGCATGGAGCACCCAATGCGGGTTGTAGAGTAACTCACGACCCAAAGCAATCAAGTCGGCTCGTCCATCCTGGAGTATTTTTTCCGCGAACTCAGCCCGCGTGATCAAACCAACCGCTATCGTCGGAATGGGCACCTCCTTCCGCAAATATTCCGAATACGGAACCTGATACCCTTCCTCGAGGGATTTACCTTCTTTTTCAAGACGCGCCAATGAATTGGCAGCTCCGACGCCGCGTGAGGAGCAGTCAATAACATCAACGCCGCGGGATTTGAGTTCTCGAACGAGTACCAGCGAATCATCGAGATCCCATCCCCTATCAACCGCATCGATGCTGGATATGCGAAAACTCAAAGGAAATTCATCGGGCCAATTAGAACGTACAGACTCCGCCACCTCGAGAGCGAAACGCATCCGTCGAGCACGATCACCTCCATAAGCATCCGTACGACAATTACTGATCGGGGAGTAAAAAGAATGAATCAAGTAACCATGCGCTGCATGAACTTCAAGAAAACGGAATCCACTTGCAGCAAGGCGTCGCACACCGTAGCCAAAATCGTCGACGAGTTGATGGATTTCAGATAAAGAAAGAGCATGCGGTACGTGGTAGCCGTCAACATTCGCCTCATCCATCGGACCCACCGGTTGCCATGGCGGCTCCCCACGAGCTGCGTCAACGTCACCAAGGGGCTGGAGGCCATCAAACGGCCTCTGGCGAGCTGCTTTTGTTCCAGCATGACCTATCTGTGCAGCGGGAACAGCACCTGTTTCCTCGATAAAGGCAGCAATGCGACTTAAAGCCGGAATCTGCGCATCATCCCAGATACCTAGATCCCAATGAGTATTTCGGCCTCGCGGCTCAGGCGGGAGAACCTCTGTAAAAACACAGCCCGCACCCGCTACAGCGTATTTTGCCAGGTGCTGAAAATGCCACTCAGTAGCGATCCCATCATCACCCGCTAAATACATTTGCATTGGGGATAGAACAATTCTGTTTCGAAAAGAAACTCCTCGTAGTTGATAAGGAGAAAACAGAAGCGACCTGCGCTTAGGCACACTAAGACCCACAATACAAATAACTGCACCTAGTTAACATCGTCTAGTCCGTACTCGGCATTCGCACACTGCTGACTTATTTTCCCATTACTGACATCATCGAAGATTGCCTGGCGCTCACGTTCCTTGGGATCACCATATCCACCGCCACCAGCGGTTTCCACAATAAGCCGCTCCCCCGCGTGGACGATTGTAAAACGTTTTGAATTGATCACCTCTTCGCTACCGTCTCGGCGAACAATTTTCGAAAACGCCTTAGCACCGTCCCCCCCTCCCTGTGAACCACGGGCTGCATGACGATGACGTTCACCTCGGTGGGTCAAGGCCATATCGTCGGTTAGAAATTCTATTTCTCGGACACACCCTAGTCCACCACGAAATTCACCCACTCCGCCGGAATCCGTCCGTAGACTCATGCGGTGAACACGAGCCGGCGCTTCCAATTCCAGTGCTTCGACTGGCATATTCATGCAGTTGCTGCCGTCCGTCTCGATAACGTCTACTCCATCTTTTCTGGGCCCGCCGCCGCTGCCGCCGGCGTTGAACTCGCCCACCACATAAGGCTTACCATCCGGGCTCTTTCCGCCGAGTGACAATACCAATAACTCACCAGCGCTATCGGCCGGTATATGGTCTGGAAGGGCTTCTTTCAACGCACCAACAATGCTCCCTGCAATGCGCTTCAATGTAGCGGTTCGTGAATTGACTGGGGCGGGCTCGACTGGGTTTACCAAGCTACCTTCCGGCAAATGCAGACTGACTGGCCGAAAACAACCGCCATTTGTCGGAATCGAACTGCCGGTTACAGCACGCACTGCATAATAGGCCGCTGCCTGGGATCCGGACTTAACTGCATTGAATGGTCCACGAGTCTGCGGGTCGGTGCCTTCGAAATCACAATGAAACTCACTCCCGTTGATGGTCACAGCGACCTCAATTCTGACTGACTCCTCAAGTTTGACACCATCATTATCCAGGTAATCGACGTAACTATAGGTACCATCAGGAATCGCTTCCAGCGCTTTGCGAGTCAGCTGTTCTGATCGATCCAATAGTTCGTTGAAGATTTGTAAAGTTTGCCCACGACCGTATCGATTGGCCAACTCAACTACGCGACGCGCTCCGACCGTACAGGCGGATATCTGAGCCCCAATATCGCCCATAAAAACTTTTGGAACGCGAACATTGAGTTTAAGCATCTGAATAAGAGTGTCATTAAACTTTTTCCCCTCTCGGAGTTTTAGCGGCGGTATCCGGATGCCTTCCTGATAGATCTCCGTCGCATTCGGCGGAACCGAACCAGGAGACATCCCGCCAACATCCTGGTGGTGTGTCATCGCAGCACTAACGGCGATGGGCTCACCATCGAAGAATACCGGCATTACAATCGCAATGTCCGGTAGGTGAGTCCCACCCAGATACGGGTCATTCATGATGTAGAGATCATCCGGTTTCATTTCATTCAGCGGAAAGGTCTTGACAATTGTCTCGACGATCGGAATTAAAGTCGCAAGATGTATGGGGATCGCGATGGCCTGGGCGAGCGTTTCTCCGTGGAGCGTGAATAGACTGGCTGACGCGTCTAACCCCTCCTTTACTACGGTAGAGAAAGAACTCCGGAGCAAGGTCGACTGCATTTCGTTAGCAATGCCGTCAACTTTGTTTCTCACCACTTCAAGTGTTATCGGATCTATGGTCGTCGTGTCGATCATTCGATTCATGGTGTTACCCTTTTTTTGAGTACCAGTTCACCGCTCTCGATTACCGTTGCAGTCCAGCCCACATGCAAGACGGTCGTCGTATCCGCCTGCTCAATGATGGCAGGGCCATCAATACTTGATCCAACAGCTAGACATGAACGATCGAGTATATCGATCTCGGCATTTTTTCCCATCTCAAATATCACAGTGCGGCGTTCTTTTAAAGGGTCTTGACCCGCCTGTTCCGCCGCTATCGGAACACTGACCTCAGGCCCCTGAGAGCGATGAATACTACGCAAGTTGACAATACGTGCGGGTGACTCCGTGCTGTAACCAAAAACCTGTTCGTGAGCATGAATGAAGTCACGGTAAATGGATTCACGCGGTTTAGCGTCGCTCAAGTCGACAGTGATATCGAGATAATGCGACTGACCGACATAACAGATGTCGACCGCATGAATGATTTCGACATTCCCGACCTCGTCTGCCTCCGCATTCATCAGGGCTGTGCACTGCGCATCCAGTTCATCAAATCTTGTTTTAAGCTCATTAATACCCACCGAATCTAGGTCATGAGGAAACCCAATCGATACTTCGTGCTCGATTGGTGCAACCAACAGTCCCTCTGCCGACAAAATTCCGGGGTGACGCGGGATAATAATCGTATCGATGCTAAGCTCCTCCGCCAGCGGTATGGCATGTACTGGACCTGCCCCACCCAGAGGCACGAGGGAAAAATCTCTTGGATCATGGCCCTGGCGTATTGACACTTGACGCATACCTTCGGCCATTTGTGCGTTCACTACCTGGTGAATGCCAAGTGCAGCCTGTTCGACCGTCATTGACAAGGGTACGGCAATAGTTTCTCGTATGGCCTGTTCGGCAAGCTCACGATCTAATGGCACTATGCCGCCGGCGAAATAATCCGGATTTAAAAAACCAAGCGTAATCGACGCATCAGTAACCGTAGCGAATTTCCCATCGCGCCCATAACAGGCGGGTCCCGGATCGGCACCAGCCGATTGTGGCCCCACTCGCAATCCACCAGCGGCGTCAAGCCAAGCGATGCTGCCACCGCCAGAACCCATCGCATTGACATCCACCATCGGCACACGTACCGGATAACCATCAACTCGGCCTTCAGGCCTTACTAAAGGCCTCCCTTGTGCAACCAGCGCAATGTCACAACTGGTACCCCCGATGTCTACAGTAATCAGATTATTTTCCCCTGCGGCCTGGCCCACTTTACTTCCACCAATCACCCCTGCAGCGGGACCAGAGAGAAAAAGCCGAACAGGTCGCTTGGTTGCAGTGCTTGCTGCACTGATGCCCCCGCGCGACTGCATAACCTGCAAAGGCGCCACAACACCGTTTTTAGATAATGCTGCATCCAATTCGCCCAGATAATCACGCAGTACGGGTTTCGTATATGCATCGAATGCCGTAACCACGGTTCGCTCATATTCCCTAAAAGCCGGATCAACGTCAGAAGATAGCGACACTGAAATGTCGGGGTATTCGACTTCGATAATGTCACGAACCCGCCGTTCATGGGTTGGATTTAGAAACGAGAACAAGAAACAAACGGCAATAGAGGTCACCCCTTCGGCCCGCAAGGTTGCGATTGCCTTGCCCAACGAATGCTCATCCAGCGACTTGAGAATCTCTCCCTCGCTCGATACCCGCTCAATGACCCCAGCGCGTCTAGCCCCCGGCGCGAGAAACACTGGGGTCTCAGGCTCTAACTCAAGTTCATAGATGTCAGTGCGCATCTGGCGCCCGATTTCGAGCACGTCAGCGAAACCATTTGTTGTAATGAGCCCACTCTTGGCTCCCTTCCTTTCCAGCACAGCATTGGCCGCCACGGTTGTGCCATGCACAAAACGACGAACTGCACTCATCTCACCGCCCGCCGCCTTGAGAATCTGTCGCAGCCCACTCATCACTGCTTTAGATGGCTCACTGGGAGTACTGGGAACCTTGAGCACCATGTCAGGATGACCATCACGCCGACAGATAACATCAGTAAAGGTACCACCGGTATCTACGCCGATATCCATCAGGTTGAATTCCCCATCATCAGTTAGATCAAGGATAGCTGCCTAATCCGCGCATAACAACCAACAAAACATCAGGAAATTAACCAATCATCTCCTCAGCGGCGGGTTAGCCCTGTGTGAGAAAGTCATAACGTCCAAGCGCCGCAGGCGCTACGGTCGTCTCAAGCCCCAGTTCTTTACGCACGAGGTTGACGCCTTTGACCAATGACACCATTTTATAAAACGCATGCAGGCGACTCATACCCTGACGGCCAAATCCACAGTCGCTACTGATCAATAGTCGATCCGGTTCGATAAACTCTAGAGCACGTCGAAGCAAAGAAGCGACCTCATCAGGGCTTTCGACTTGCAGCGTTCGATGCGTCACACCGCCAATACAGATCTTCTTATCCATCCCGATTCCCGATGCGATAACTTCAAGTTCAGCACCTTTGTTATCGGCCGTTTCAAATGTAACAACGTCTACATCTAACTGATCTAGATAGGGCAAAATCGGTTCATAACTGTAGTTGGCCTCTACCTTTTGAGCCAAAGGGTTTCCCCAACAGGTATGACACCACACTTCAAGTCTATTTCGTAAGCCGGCAACCTCTCGATTGAATGCCGCAACGTAATTATCGAGAGATATCTCCCACGCACTCCCAGCGACAAAGTGAAGACAAGGCTCTTCAATCTGAAGAACCTGTGCGCCTGCGTCTGCTACCGAATGATATTCCTCATTTAACGCCTCGGAAAACGCCATAACAGCATCTATTGGTTTTTCGTAATAGTCATTCACCGCGTTCTTATGCACCATTTGACCGCAGCACGAACCAATTTTGACAGGCCTCTGAGTCAGTCTCTGCGCCGCCTTAAAAACTGCATCGTATTGAAGTGAACCCCTACCAATCGGCCCAAGTATCCTAGGGGGAAGCCGTGACTCCATCACCTCATGGAGAATGTCACCGGGCGCATCAACCCGCCTAGTTGACCGGTCATTACCTGTTTTGGCCGTCCATTCGCTCCCTCCATGACGCATCGCGATATCGCCCAAGCCGTCCATTCGCTCAAATAGGTACCCAAACCACGAGCGTCCACCGATATCATTATCGAACCTCAGATCGCCATCCGTGACAATGTCCAGCCCTGCCCTAATTTGATCACTAATGACCGCCATGACCGCATCGAAATACTGTTCGCGAAATTGGTAGTCCGACCCCATCGCCTCGAGAAACGGGCGCCGCCCCAAGTTCTCGGTAAACCACAATGGTTTTGGCAATGAACCCGTAATAGTTGTCGCCAAGGGTTTGTTTTTGCTCACTGTAAACATCAACTTTCTCCAATCTGCCTCTAGCCGATGGTGATCATTAGCGCAATCTGTACGGTGACCGCAACAACCAACTGACCGACTAGTACCGGGGAATCCCGAGAGTCAGTCCGCCGTCAGCCAGCAGAACACTACCGGTACAGTAACTTGCCTGATCGCTCAACAGAAATATGATTAAGGACGTTATTTCAGGCACCCCACCTATCCGACCCATCGGTATCGACGCGAGTTTCGCAGCGTGCTCCACAGCCCCGCGCGCCTTGGCGGAGGTCAATACCTTTTCCGTCCCAATCACTCCTGGCGCAACCGCGTTAACGCGGATACCGAACTCCGCAAGTTCGAGCGCCGTGTCACGGGTCAATTGTGTTAGGCCTGCCTTAGAAGTTCCATAATGTGCCACCCCGGGACGACAGAAAGTTGCTGACGTAGACGTCACGTTGACAATGCTGCCTTGGATTCCATCTGCAACCATGATGCGTCCGACCGCTTGCGACACTATAAAGGCGCCTCGAAGGTTAGTATTTAAAACGTCATCCCATTCTTCTACTGTAATATCTAGAAAAGGGGTAACGGGATAAACACCAGCACAATTAACTAGACCTTTGATCGGGCCGACTTCACCGTGTAGCAAGGGTATCGCTGTCGTAATGTCGTCGGCATTCCGCACATCCACACAACGACACACCACCGAAGTGCCAGCGCCAGCAAAAACCTGGTCAAGCCGTTCGTGGTCGTGATCTAACGCGACCACACTATGCCCTTTATCCAAGAGAGACTGCACCACATCAAATCCAATCCCAGATGCAGCCCCAGTAACAATCACCCAATCATCATCATTTGAATTATTCGCGGTCATATATGAATCCACCCACAGCACCAAGTGTTTTTGATAATTGATCCACCTTAAGTAATCTCATGTAATCCACTGGAATCCGTCTACCGTAATCGCCTGGCCAGTTATGAAATTTGGCTCGACCCTCGCAAGGAAGGCAACGACTTCTCCGATATCTTCAGGTGTACCTAAGCGTCGAAGGCTGATCCCTTCGGCAAATTCAGCCGAACGCCGCTCAAGCATTTCACCAGTCAATTCCGTCTTAATGGCCCCTGGACAAACCGCATTTACTGTAACCGAAGGACCTAGCTCCTTAGCGAGGGAACGAGTCATACCTAGGATACCTGCCTTAGCCGCAGCATACGCAAACTTACTGACTGCACGGGTCACCCCCCCGGAATAAGCGCTTATAGAGGAAATATTGACGATGCGTCCAGTGCCACTCTTCAACATCGATGGTACAACTGCTCGAGACCAGTTAAAGCAGCCTTTGAGGTGCACGTCAATTGTCCGATCCCATTCGCCCTCACTGATATCGAGCAAACCCTTCGGCATCGGCGTTCCTGCATTATTAACGAGTACATCGATCGACTCATAACGTTCTAGAATTCCTTCGACAACGTCCTGTGCTTTCTGAAAATCACTAACGTCTGCCACAAAAGATTCAGCGTGCATCCCAGTAGCACACAGTGCGCTTGTTGCTTGATTCAATTCGTTATCGAGAACATCAACAAGAACAATATTGAAGCCTTTGGAAACGAGTGATTTCGCACAACCAAGACCAATACCCCTCGCACCACCGGTCACGATCGCAACTGAACTGCTGCTTCCTTGTGTCTTCATGGGTTTTAAATAGACATTATGTTGTGTGTGAGTTGTTCATTGTGTATCGTCGAAGTCTAACTAGACATTTGCGCCCTGCCCAGAAAAACTCTATAGCTGCTAGGGTTTTCTAAAACTGGATACACGGAAGAACGTCAACAATCGAAATTAAATATACCGACTAACCGACCTACAACTCATGCCACCAATACCTGACCACGTCCCTACTGATAGTGAAGTACCACACGAAACCGACGTCATCATAATCGGAGGTGGCATCATCGGAGTGTGTGCTGCACTCACGCTCGCTGAACGTGGAATTCCGGTCGCGTTGTTTGAAAAAGGACAAATAGCTGCTGAACAATCCTCGAGGAATTGGGGCTGGTGCCGACAACAAGGACGGGATCCGCGAGAAATGCCGTTGATCATTGAATCCCTGCGCCTGTGGCGGGGCATGAATACACGAATACAGCGCAACGTTGGGTTTAGCGAGTGCGGCGTCCTGACGCTTGCACAAAATGACAGTGAACTTCAAAAACACCATGCCTGGTCAGTCATCGGACAAGAACATGGCGTTAAGAACAAATTATTGAATGGCAAAGATGTAGTTCAGTACATTCCCGGGTGCACCACGAGTTGGAAAGGTGGACTATTCACCCCCTCGGATGGTCGCGCCGAACCAACACTCGCTGCACCTGCTATAGCCCTTGCAGCTAGAGGGCTCGGAGCTCAACTCTTTACCAATACAGCAGTTCGCACTATCGATACACAAGCGGGCCGTGTCAGTGGCGTCGTCACTGAGCGTGGGAGAGTTAAATGCAAAACGGTAATCGTCGCAGCAGGAGCCTGGTCAAGTTTATTCTTACGTAATCTAGGGGTCCGTGTCCCGCAACTTAAAGTACGTTCATCGGCATTTCGGACCCATCCCATGCCAGGGGGCCCGGAAATATCCATTTATGCCTCGGGCTTTGCCGCGTGCAAGCGATCTGATGGCGGCTACACGATAGCGCTTGGCGGAAGGACTCGAATCCCCTACGACTTAACGCCCGATTCATTCCGCTACCTGCGAGAATTTCTTCCGCTGGTCTGGATGAGCCGCAACAGTCTGCGATTACGTCTATCTGAGCGGTTTACAACCGAACAAACCTATTCTTCTCGTTGGGACGGTCAAACACCAACCATCTTCGAGAAGGAACGCATTCTCGACCCAACACCGGTAGTGAAATTGCTTGACCAGGCGCACGCTAATCTCACAGCCTCATTTCCTTTTTTCAAGGGATTATCAGTAGCAGAACAGTGGGCGGGAATGATCGATGTTACACCGGACGCAGTGCCCGTAATCTCTGAGACTCCGCATCTACCTGGGTGCATCATAGCGACTGGATTCTCAGGGCATGGGTTCGGCATCGGCCCCGCTGCAGGAGAGTTCGCGGCCCAACTTGCTGCCGGCCAACAACCCCTTGTCGATCCAACACCTTTCAAAGTGCAAAGATTCTCGGACGGTAGCAAGATCACGCCAATCGCCGGGATATGACGACTGGTCGGTTTTGCGCGCGCATACAAAGCGGATTAGCTCATCATGAATAACGAATCAGAACCATGGACATGGGATGAACCGCACTGGCGGGGTCTTGTCGATCAAGTTCGTGCCGGTAGAAATTTGTTACCTAAGAAATGGCCGAGGGGCGCCTCTGTCGCGGTAGCGCTCTCATTCGACTCGGACCATGAAACCAATGAACTTCGCGACGGCGGGAAATCGGTCGGGCGCCTCTCATGGGGCCAGTACGGCACACGCAAGGGCGTACCGAGAATTCTTGATGTTCTTTCCAAACACGACATTTCAGCAACCTTCTTCGTCCCGGCGGTAGCAGCACTCCTCCATCCAGAAGAGCAACGCCGAATCATTGATCTGGGACACGAAATTGGCATCCACGGATGGATTCACGAATTAAATTCGGTCCTTCCTTACGAGACAGAGAAGGACCTTATGTTTCGCTCAGCCGAAACACTCGAAAAAATTACCGGTGTTCGACCCGTCGGGCTTCGAACACCGTCGTGGGATTTCAGCCCCAACACATTACGCATAGAGCGTGAACTTGAGCTCTTGTATGACTCGTCGTTGTTTGCGGACGATGATCCCTATGAGCTTCTGGAGAATGGCGAAGCTACGGGTATCGTCGAACTACCCGTGGAATGGATCCGCGACGACGCCGTTTATTTCAATATGGCCCGCTTTGGGGGCCTGCGACCCTATACTCCACCGACCGCAGTTTATGACATATTTCGACGGGAATTTGATCGAGCCCGCGAGGAAAATGGTCTCTTTTTGTTAACCATGCACCCTCATGTGATTGGATATCGCTCACGCATATGGATTCTCGAGGATCTCATTCAACACATGAAGAGCACTGGAGATGCCTGGTTTGCGACCCATGCCGACATCGCCCGCTACGTGTCGTCACATTAATCCAATCCGCTTAATCCTATCGAAAGCCACCACGAGTAGAAATATTACTGACTCAATCCTCGTCGCACGTTTAAGACGCTCCCACCAACAATGATCGCCGCCCCAATGAAAACAAAAGGATCTAGAAACTCGT
>Ga0187827_10006256_pt1 | contig 13675 bp, 7 predicted proteins | sample ETNtaG_39_FD_167969 | JGI IMG/M metagenome (GOLD analysis project Ga0187827, IMG submission 167969) | Marine microbial and viral communities from oxygen minimum zone, Eastern Pacific Ocean - ETNP2014_SV_150_PacBio MetaG (Illumina Assembly) | ecosystem: Environmental > Aquatic > Marine > Hypoxic... | reverse complement strand
AGAACGGAGTACGTACAATTCCCGGGGCAATAGCATTTACATTTACATTGTGTTGTCCCATGGCCATTGCAAAACAACGTGTAATGGACATTACAGTCGCTTTACTCGCACTATAGACCGCAGCATATGCATCACCTGTTCTCCCAGCACCTGACGCCATATTAATAATTTTTCCGCTTGATTGCTGGCGCATCGGTACACAGGCAACCTGAGACAGAAAGAATAGACCTTTTGCATTTACGTCAAATATAAAATCCCAATCCTCTGGGGTGACATCTTCTATAGGACTTACTGCTATAACTCCTGCATTATTTACTAAGATATCTAGTTGTCCATATTTGTCCAAGGTAGAATCTACAAGATCACGCGATTGCCGTAGGTCGGTCACATCGTAAGTGATAGCTATCGCATCACCTCCGTTGCTGTTTATAGACGCAGCAACCTCTGCTGCAGCATCACTATCTAAGTCAGCTATTACAACTGAAGCTCCTTCATCCGCATACCCTTTAGCCATAGCTTTACCCATGCCTGAAGCTGCGCCTGTAATGATAGCAACCTTGTTTTCTAATTGCATGTTGAATGATCCTCCTTTCTATTGATACAAACTTGAAACGCAAGAATTCTTGCTGCAAGTATTATATAAACCCACATTTATGACCCCTCTAACCAACAACATCCCCGAAATTGTTATTTCAATGTACTAACGAACCGTAAACATAATAAGCACCAATTTCGTCCTCAGATTCATCAGTAAACCAAGTTTTCAACCTAGTAGAACCTGATTGCAGATTACAATAAAAAACAGCTGAATGAGCATTTGTGTCAACATTAGCATTCTGCTTGTGATCACCAATCTTTATCCGAGCACGCTTGATTGATAATGGTACTCCAGCAGGCACATCATCTACAAAAGGAATCCCAGTAATAGCTGGCACACCTTCACATATAGGAATCTGCAATTCATTTGGCCAGCGCCTCAATTCAAACTTATATAAGCCATCTCTATCTACACGTATTGCCCAATAACCATTATCTTGTATTCCCTGGCGTATCTGTACCTGACTGTACAATCCCTTTATGCCATGCCATGAATGACAGGTGAGTTTCGTGTGCTCTTCAATACCTGAGCCAATTACAACATCGGAATATTCATCAAACCTAACCGAGATGTCATGCCACCACAAATCGTACTCTTTCAGTAGCTTGGTTGTGACCTCAGGATATTGTTCAAATACGTTACAAGATTGCCCTGGATCTATATCAATCTTAAATAACTCCCGCGTGCCCGGCCCCCACTCATCCGTAATAACCAGTCTCCAACGCCCCCTAATGATCTCCAGATCTTTGTCTTTTCTGGGTCTATCGATTTGCTGATTGTGGATAAACAACGTTCTTTCCTCGGAGCCTAAAGTCTCCAACCTAAGGTACGGAGACAAATCAATGCCATCGAACTCAACACCATCTGGCACTGTCAATCCACAAAGACTGATCAGCGTTGGCATCAAATCGAAGTGCGCGGTTACCGAGTTGAGATCGCGGCCTGCGTCCAAACCGCCATCAGGCCAGCGAACAAAACAGGCATTTCGGTGCCCCCCTTCATAAGCCCAGCATTTCTTCCCGCGCATACCAGCGTTGTAGCCTTCCGTGCAAAAACCATCCCGGTTTACGTCGGCTCCAGCGGAGGTTCCGTTGTCGCCAAGGAAGATAATTATCGTATTGTCCTCCAAACCCAGTTCAACCAAACGCCTCTGCATCTGGCCCAATCTTTCATCTAGGTTGGTGATCATTCCGTAAAACCTCGCCCGCTGGTCGGGAACACCTCTCCCTATGTAAGGATCACTGTAATAGGAGTGAACGTTGAAAGGGCCGTGTGGAGCATTTGTAGAGATGTAGCAAAAAAATGGTTGAGGCGCACAATCTTCGATGAATTGAGTTGCTTCGTCAAACCAAAGGTCAGTACAGTAACGATCGAACCGCTCATGGGATCCATTGCGTAAAAGGCTTGCGTGAAAATAATTGTTATTCCAGTAATCTGGAACTTCCCCAATTACTCCAGCCCCGAAAGTAAGCGTAGAATCGAAGCCACGGTCCTGTGGTCTGTAGGGATAATTATCTCCGAGGTGCCATTTGCCAAACATGCCAGTACGGTAACCAGATGATGAAAACACTTCTGCTAAGGTAGTTTCATCTTCCCGCATAATGTAGCGCCCTGTCAATGTGCTCCATACGCCTGTCCTTGCAGAATAGCGACCCGTCATCAGAGCCGCTCGCGACGGGGAGCACATTGGATCGACGTGAAAATCAGTCAAGCGAACGCAATTCCTGTACAAGGTGTCGAAGTTCGGTGTCTCGAGCACCGAGTTACCATGACACGCGATGTCGCCATAGCCCTGGTCATCTGTCAGTATTAGAATAACATTCGGACGTCTTGCCATGAACAACCTCAAATTTCGTAAAAAGGTCCGCTTTTAACCCTTAATTATACGTGGTCGTTACATCGTTGCCATTGGTCTAGTGTTATGGTATGGGACACTAATTAGTGCCGCATTATTGCAACCTTGCTGCAGGTTAGTACTATATACCCAGCCCACGCTCTCCATGAGCAGAGGTCAAACTCAATCAAACCTCCTATTGTATCGTCAGGATTGCCCACCCCATCAATTGCGGAATGGAGACTTCAATGTGATGTTCCGATTCTGTGAAGTCACAGGGTATAGGTTTGTCACTCTCCAGCACGAAAAGGTATATGTTTGAAATACGCCTTCCGAACAAGGATCGTTGAATTTGCAACTTAAGGTGCTTCACTGATTGATGACTATCAGTTTCAGCATCATAGTTTAGGTTTAGGAGATGGACGACAGCTGGAGCCTCACCATCCGTGGAATGCTGACGCGGGAGAACAACTATGTTGGATGCTCCGATTGGCACTATTGGGCAATTGTTGGAGAACAACACGTCCATACCACTATCCCAATCGACGACTCTTGCGTGATGGGGCTCCAATTTGTGCTCCAACTTTTTGTTCACGTCACCTTTGACTAACTTTACGATCCTTTCATATTTTCGCAGATCGTGTTTATCTAACTGATCTTCGAGCCAATCATTCCCAAAAAAGATCAATCGGAAAGGTACGTTTTGCAAGGCTAAGCTGTTACAAATATGCTGGTAAGGAATGCGCCCGGAACCACTATCGATTTTAGGGGTGGCAGCATCTACACTTGATGTACTTGAATTCCATAGCAATCTCATGAATTCACTGTAATCTATTACCAGCGCCACCTTAGCGACGGTTTCATAATCATCAATAAATTTTCTGTTCCTGCTCACAAATTCGTATATAGGCTCATAGTCCCCAGGGTTGCTTTCATACCAATGATCTGGCTGATTGGCAATTCTGCGAGTCCACATTCGCGCTGGCACCATAAAATTATGTCCGCTAGCAAAAGCCTGCGCTATCCACAATCTACAAAACCCGGGGATCTTTTGGTCCCCAATATGCTCGAAATCAGGTGGACAGGCAGTACATGCGACCAGTTTTCCGAAGCTTTCCGCCACCTTAAATTCAAACCACGCTCGACTAGGAAATATTTCACTCTGTGGCGGCGCATACTTTATTTCCCGGGTGAAATAATCCATGTGGGAAACTGAGAAGCTATGAATAGGATGAGCAAATGGTGCATTAGTGCTAAACGCAATCGCTGCGCCATTCAGTTTGTAGGCGCGTGCCTTCAACACCTTGAAGCAGTCTGACGCGCCACAGTACTGAAAATCCAGGAATTGATCAAGTAGCGGTATGTCGCCTCGAGTGTTTCCAGTGGATACTTCAACAAATTTAGCGAGTGATACATTTTGTTCAAGCAAGTATTCCTGATAGTCAAAGGCTTCTATTTCTTTTATCCCATTCTTTGCCATATCATTTACCGACAAGGTTGCTGCCAAATATTTGCGAAATCCATCCTTACATATGGAGCAGAAACACCCCCCCTTGGCCACGGTGGTTATGCTTGGGATGACGCAATCAAGCATGATCATGTCTGCACCGGCACCGATCACTTGCTGGACTTGATGCAACAGATAGTTTAGGTAAAGAGGGGAATTAGTGCAGTAGTTGTAAGGTGGGTGACCACGATAGCGGTGTACCCACCAGGTCACAATTGGTTGCCCTTCCAGGTTCATACACACCGCATCCATAAAATTTGGGTCGTAGTCAATCATGCCCATCCAATCGGCATCAAATTCTACTCTCCCTTGAAATTTCATATTACACAAATGGGCTTCTTCTACACGTCGCATACATTCTTCGATAGGTGGCAGCCCACGACGATCAGGTTCAGGCAACAATCCCCAACCCAACATTGTCGCTGGGAATCTTGTGTATTCCTGCATACTTCCAGGACGGGTCATGACCACATCGGAGCGAGATAACGTTTTCATAGTTTTTCACCCAAAGATTTCATGTATGTCGTCTTCTCATTGACAACGATTGGATTTGAGTATCTGTGTGTTGTGTGAGCAATGTTCCCTCTCATTTACAACTGAGGACCCCATATAATCAACATGGCGCACAGGAAATTCCCTGTGCGCCATGTCATTGTTACCTGTTACAAATTGGAGCTACTGACTTTACATTTTACTATTCGGCTGCAAAGTACCATGTTTCAGGTCCAAACATTTGCCACTGCCGATAACTCCAGCTCCATTTGCCTTCCGTATTATTAGGTGGCGTATTCATGAGATTAGATGCGAACAGAAGCGGTTGCGGAGGCAATTGGATTGTGCCTATCTGGTACAAACCCTTGAAAGACAAATCATATGCTTCCTTGCCATACTTCATATAATCATCAGAACCAAACGCAGATGCTGACCAGTTATCAAATGCTTCACGCATCTGCTGGATTTCTGCCGGAGGCTCTTCACCTTCAGCACCATCTGAGTTAAACCAATTTTGCCACTGAACCGCTCCAGCTCGAGCACCCCAGTTTGGTTGGAGATTAGTTGCATTATTGGAGAACTCTCCAATATCTACAATATCCAGGCCCCAAGACGCGACATCATGTTCGCCCTGATTCCGGAGCTCACTGTATAGACCGATCTCAATCAGTTTGAACTGTACGTTCACATCTACCGCCTGCCAGTAACTGGTGACCAGCTCCGCAATCTTTTGCCAGGCCTCTTCTGGAACTGATGCCTGATAATTAATGAAGAGTGGTTCTCCAGATGCACGCAAGCGATAACCATCGGCATCCCGCTGATCAAGACCAAGCTCATCTAGCAACCTGTTAGCTTCATCTGGATCATAGACTGCATAGTAGTCTGTCATCCAGTCTTCATAAAATGAAGAATCCGGAGTGGGAGCCGCTTGAGAAGCCGTCGCAAGTCCGAAGTAGACCAGCTGATTAATCTCATCCCTGTTAATGGCCAAAGACATTGCCTGACGCCAGCGGATATCATTAAACAACTCTTTTAACTCCGGATCCGGGTGAGTGAGATTGAAGATAAAGCTATATTCGTTGCCGCGGTTGTATGTTGCCAGTGCAGTACGATAGCCTCCAACTTCTTCATTAGCACGGTAAACAGGATAGCTAGTCAGCTTACCCCAACCGAAATGGGTATATTCACCGGCAATAGCTTTTAGATCCTGCACCTCCAAGTCCTCCACCAGAATTCTTCTCAAGCTGTTAGTGTACGGCAACTGATTTCCCATTGTGTCCACTTTGAAGAAGTAAGGGTTGGCCGTGTAAAGCTTGTTGCCAAAGTCGTCTTCGGAGTCGAACACAAAAGTATTTAGCGTGGGTGCACCCGGATCGATTTCTGAACCCAGATTCCAGGTGAAGTTATATGGTGACATATGAGCATTGAACATCTGCACCCAATTGTCATATCCTTCTTCTGCCGCCTTGGCATCAGCATCAGCATTGTAGTCGATATGGAATTGCTCAAAGTAGTGAGCAGGGCGGAACCCACGGTGACCCACCTCAGATGCCAAAGTTAGGAGGAAGGATGGCCTGGGTCCGGCAAACGTGTACTTGACAGTGGTATCGTCTACACACTCAAAGGCAGCCAGCTCTCCGTCGTATGTCCACGGCCCGCCCGGAGAAGCAGTAAGATCCGTATTGGAAAGCACATCGTTGTAGTAGAATTCGAAATCCCTACACGTAAAGGGCTCCCCATCAGAAAACTTGTGGCCTTCACGCAAGTAGAAAGTGAATGTGGTGTTGTCATCAGATACATCCCAGCCCTTAGCTACATTAGGTATAGGAGTGGAAAGATCTGTGTCGATCATCAGAGTTCTTTGAAGACGCATCTCCAACACGTCCCATCCACAGCAACCAGGATTAGTGGATGGACCAGCAAGTTCTCCGCCATATGAACCGATTGAATGAAGCGGCAACACCACTGCCGGCTCACTAGGCAGACGTTCCTCAACAGGTGGGAGATCCGCAAACAATGGGTTTCCACTATAGCTGCTGATTGTTACACCTGCTTCGGCAGCAGTCGGGTATTGAACCGGATAAGCACCCGCATTATCCACAGTCACTAGACTGTCTTGCTTCTCTACCTCTACAATCGTTTCTACTTCTACAATTTTTTCTACTTCAACCTCTACTTCCTTCTCAACAACCGTTTCGACTTCTACAATCTTCTCGACCTCTACTTCGACCTGTTCCTTCACAACCTGCGTCACCACAACTTCCTTCTCTACCTCTATTACCTGTGGCTGACAGGCCGATATTACTAGGCCAAGTACCATCATTACAACCAACATCTGTAACATGCGCGACTTCATCTTCATGAGACCTCCTATTGAGATTATCCTTACAGTCACTAACCACAAAACCTTTGGTGCTACGGTGTGTTACACTTCATAATTATAATATAAGCTGCTCCTTTTTGGTGCTATATTCTTAGAATGCACTCCCCTAAAGAGTGCTGGCCCTCTACATTAGCAAGCTATTCTACCATTAAGAATTAGTAAGCTATTCTACCATTAAGAATTAGTAAGCTATTCTACCATTAGGGATGGAGTAAATCGCGCCCATGATTTTAATGAAATGTTAGGTTAAACAGTTGAAGGAGAACTAGACTGTGAGAAGCCCCTCACTGCCAGGCACTCAGGAAGCAAATAATGTTTCCGAGACAGACCTTGCGCCTAATGTCGTTGTTATAATCACAGACGACCAAGGTTATGGGGACATCGGATGTCATAGCAATCCATATATTCGCACGCCAAATCTGGATGCGTTATATGACGAAAGCATTAGATTTACTGATTTCCATGTTGGCCCCACGTGTGCACCAACTAGAGCCGGTATCATGACGGGCCATTACGCCAACAGCGCGGGAGTTTGGCACACCGTCGGAGGAAGGTCATTGTTGCGCCAAGGTGAACGAACCGTCGCAGACATCTTTGCCAACGCTGGATATTCCACTGGCCTATTTGGAAAGTGGCACCTTGGTGACAACTTTCCGTATCGGCCTCAAGACAGAGGTTTCCAGCACGTTGTGACTCATGGAGGAGGTGGAATAGGCAATACTCCGGACTATTGGGGCAACGACTATTTCGACGATCGGTACTGTGTCGATGGAGAGTGGAAACAATTCGCTGGTTATTGCACTGATGTCTGGTTTCAATTAGGCATGAATTTCATTGATGAGCATCACGACCGCCCATTCATGTGTTTTATTACACCTAATGCACCGCATGCCCCATATATTGCTCCCGAGAAACAGTCATCTTACTACAGAAAGTTGTGTGATTCGGACGAGCAAGCGGCTAAGTTTTTTGGGTATCCTGACAATACGGCGATGTGGCGATTTTACGGAATGATTGAAAGTATCGATGAAAATATTGGGTTGTTACGCAGGCATCTGAAAAACTTACGAATTTCCGACAACACAATCCTGATCTTTATGTCCGACAACGGTACATCTGCGGGTGTTGAGTGCGATAGCGGAGGTTTTGCTGCCTGTGGCTACAATGCGGGAATGCGTGGGAAGAAGGGCTCTGCATACGAGGGAGGGCACAGAGTGCCTGTTTTCCTTCATTGGCCACGTGGCGGACATTGCCAAGGAACCAATGTTGATGCTATGTGTGCAAACATAGATTTATTACCGACCCTAATGGAATTATGCGGACTTGAAGACTCCCACTGCGAGAATGAATTCCATGGAATTAGCCTGGTTCCGCTACTCAACAGAGATTCCGATGTTCCTGATCGGTCGGTGGTAACAGATAGTCAGAGAATACCTTATCCGAAGAAATGGAGGCGGTCGTGCGCAATGTGGCGGGAATGGCGCCTGATCAACGGTGAGGAGCTCTACAATATAAGAGATGACCCGGAGCAGCGGAAAGATTTGGCCGCCGAATATCCAGACACTGTATCCAAACTCCGTGCGGATTACGATAATTGGTGGCAAAAGGTGTCCGTGCAGTTCGACGAGGACGTGCCGATACTTATTGGTGCCCCCGGATTTTCCAAAGTCACTCTGACCTCACATGATTGGCGAAATGAACTTTCCGCTGGAAGTGTCTGGAACCAAGTGCAAGTCCGAGCAGGAATTCTTCTAGAAGGATATTGGGAGATAAATGTCGCGCAAACTGGAAGTTATAGGATTACCCTTCGCAGATGGCCCAAAGAGGAAACTAGAGCTCTGAGAGATGGTATTCCCGGCACGGTGTTTTCGGATTATCGTTCCATGGAAGAGCACGGCTATTGCGGTGGCCGACCGATACCCATCCGCCGAGCGCAAATTATTGTCAATGGCATGGATAGAAATGCGAAAGTGCACAATGATGACAGGCACGCATCCTTTGAAGTAGATTTGAAATCAGGGCTAGCGCATTTAAGTGCAAGATTCATTACAGATGATGAAAATATTGTCGGCGCTTATTACGTGTACATAACTGGACCAATCGAAAAATGAGGTCAACTTCTATGGACAAGAACAAGCTCCGGTTTCGTCAGGTTCACTTGGACTTTCACACGTCTGAGTACTGTCAGAACGTTGGAGCAGACTTTGACGAAGAGCAATTTCTACGGACCCTAAAGATAGGTCGCGTAGATTCGATCACAGTTTTTGCTATGTGCCATCATGGTTGGACATACTACCCAACAGAGACCGATGCGGCACACCCATACTTGAAGACCGACCTACTGGGTAGAATGTTAAAAGTCGGGAAGCAGGCGAACATAAACATGCCGGTCTACATCACGGTACGCTGGAACGACAAGGCATCTCGCGAACACCCAGAATGGGTAATTCGAAATACCGACGGATCAATGATGGGCCCAAAGCACACCCATCCGCACAATCCGAAGACCACCGGCCCGGCCTGGTATATGCTGTGCCTGAACAGTCCCTACCTTGAGGAAGTCATAATCCCTATCACGGAAGAGGTTCTTGGACGCTACAATCCGAGCGGATTCTTTTTCGATATTACAAACGAAATCGAATGCACTTGCAACTGGTGCAAGGAGACAATGATCGAGCACGGGCTAGATCCGTTAAGTAAATCGGATCGCGTATTGTGCTCACAGATGATCTATAAGAACTATCTCCAAAGAGTGACGGACATTATCTGGGCTAAGAACCCGAATGCTACAATTTATCACAATGGTCAAGATAAGATGGGACGCTACGATCTGTATCCGTATTGGTCCCACCACGAAATAGAATCGCTTCCCACCGCACACTGGGACTACAATTATTTTCCAACTTTTGCGCGCTATTTCACGCTTGTGCCTGGACTTGATTTCCTGGGCCAAACAGGCATATTTCATTCCTCCTGGGGGGAGGTAGGTGGCTATAAGAGCGCAACTGCTCTGCGATACGAAGTCGCGCAAATGATTTCGATCGGAAGCAAATGTATGGTGGGCGATCACCTAAACCCGCGTGGCCTAATGGATGAAGAGACCTACAGAATAATCGGTCAAGCATACGAGTATGTCGAGCAACGCGAGGCATGGATTGAGAACACGGAAATGGTTGCTGATGTCGCAATCCTCTCTGCTTCAGCCGTACGTGGCAACAATGAGTTGCGTTTGAGTGACATCGGGGCAAGCAGCATGCTTTTGCAGCAGCAAGTGCCCTTCGTAATAGTTGACCAAAACATGGATTTTACTCCCTACCGCCTACTGATTCTGCCAGACGAGATCCTAATCAACAATGTTCTCCAAGGAAAATTTGAAGACTTTATCGCCCGAGGTGGCGCGGTAATTCTTTCCGGGAACAGCGGCCTCAGCACTGATGGCAACGACTTCGCCATAGACTGCGGCATAGAATACACTGGAAACTCCTCCAACGACGTAGAATACATAGAAGTCCGGGAATCGCTCTCAGAAGGACTAGTCCGTTCCCCTTTCTTGGTTTATGAGCCTGGAATTAGCAGCCGGGTCGTTGATGCGGAAATCTTAGCTGATACATGGCAACCCGAATTTAATCGTACAGTGGGAAAATTCAGTGGTCATCGCAACACACCGCATGATCAGAAAGCCGAACACCCTGCAATTGTGCAGAAGGGCAACGTAATCCACATAGCCCAACCACTCTTTCGGGTTTACGAAAATATGGGTATGCAGCTACACCGTGATCTGTTTCAGAACTGCGTTGAACTTCTTTATACAAACCCCCTGTTGAAAGTAGATTTGAAATCCGCTGGCCGTGCCAGTGTAATGAGACAAACCAAGAAAGCCAGGCTCATCATTCATCTCCTGTATGCAAGCCCTATAATGCGTGGCCAAATTGAGGTCATAGAGGACATCGTTCCCCTTCACAACGTGAAAGTTACGTTACGCATGGAAAACGTGCCAAGAACCGTCACGCACGTGCCAGACGGCGAAAAAATACAATTTTCCTATGAACATGGCCGTCTTCACTTCACCGTTAACTCCATCAATATGCATGCCATGATCGCAGTCACTTATGAAAACCGTAGCATTGCGTAATTCGCCATCGCGAAATACTATTACCCGCTCGCACGGAGGAATGTTTTCGACGTTTGATCATGTAACTGAGCCCGGTTGGCAGCCGGGCGGGTTTATTGCAATCTTATCCTTCCAGCACAATTAACAATGTATAATCGCTGCATCTGCACGAACAAGGGGCAAAACACATGGCAAGTGTGACTTACGACAGCGTTATTAAATGTTTCGGCGACGTGACCGCGGTGGATGACTTCTCCATCCACGTAGAGGACCGCGAGTTCCTGGTGCTGGTTGGTCCATCGGGCTGCGGCAAGACCACGGCACTGCGGCTGCTGGCCGGACTGGAGGAGACCACCGATGGCATCATCACCATCGGCGAAAGGGTGGTCAATGATGTCGCCCCGAAAGACCGTGACATCGCCATGGTGTTCCAATCGTATGCGCTCTACCCGCACATGAGCGTGTTCGACAACATGGCCTTCGGGCTAAAACTGCGCAAGGTGCCGCGCCCCGAAATCGAAACGCGCGTGCGCAGTGCCGCCGAGATTCTGGGCATTGAAACGCTGCTGGAGCGCAAGCCTAAGCAGCTCTCCGGCGGCCAGCGCCAGCGCGTCGCCGTTGGCCGCGCTATTGTGCGCGATCCCGCCGTCTTTCTATTCGACGAGCCGCTCTCCAACCTGGATGCCAAATTGCGCGTGCAGACTCGTGCCGAGATCTCCAAACTGCATCAACGCCTGCAGGCCACCTTCATCTACGTCACCCACGACCAGGTGGAGGCGATGACCATGGCCACGCGCATCGCCGTGATGAACGACGGACTCTTGCAGCAAATTGACACCCCGCAGCAGCTCTACGACCACCCAGCTAACTTGTTCGTGGCCGGCTTCATTGGCTCGCCCAGCATGAATTTTTGCGACGCCAAACTGGCGCAGTCTAACGGCGACCTGATAATGGATACCGGTGCCTTCACCCTTACAGTGCCTGCCGGCCGGCGCTCAGCGTTCGCTAGTTCCATCGGCAAACCCATTGTCTTCGGCATCCGGCCAGAGGATCTGCACGACCCGCATTTCGTACCTCCGGGCGTGAATCAATCCGTCATCGAAGCCAAGGTGGATGTGGTGGAACGGATGGGCAACGAGATATTCGTCTACCTGAAAATTGGCACACAGAATATCATCGCCCGCGTCGACCCACGCACGAATTTCGGCGTCGGCGATTCCGTGCAGGTCGCCGTGAACATGGACAACATGCACCTGTTTGAAAAGGAGAGCGAACAGGCTGTGGTCTGAGGGACGTCCGATTATTTTATTGCGGGAGGGGGGGGGAGAACAGAGCGGGCATGTGCCCGTCTTTTTTTGCGGCAAAAATGGCTGATTTAGAATTGATACGCGCGCTTTCGCACCCGAACGATACCAAACTGGTGCTTCTGGTTTTGGACGGGCTGGGTGGTCTCGCGATGCAGGCCGGCGGCCCCACTGAGTTGGAGGCCGCACTCACCCCGCAGCTCGACCGGTTGGCGGCCGAGGGCGTACTCGGCCAGATCATCCCTATTCGGCGCGGCGTCACTCCCGGTTCCGGCCCGGCGCATCTGGCGCTTTTCGGCTATGATCCGCTCATACAGCAGGTGGGGCGCGGCGTGCTAGAGGCCAACGGAATGGGTCTTTCGATCGGCGCGGCGGACGTGGCCGCGCGCGGCAACTTCTGCACCCTGGACGCCGCCGGGCGCATCAGCGACCGCCGCGCAGGACGCATATCGAGTGAAATCGCCATCCCACTCGTGGAACGGCTGAGCGCGGTCAGCGTGCCAAGTGTGGAGATCGAAATACGCCATGTGAAGGAATATCGCTTCGCCATGGTCATGCGCGGCGCCGACCTGCATGCCGACATCGCCGACACCGACCCGCAACAGACGGGCGTGCCGCCGTTGGCGGCCGTCGGCCACTCCGATGGCGCACAACACACTGCCGCACTTTTCAACCAGTGGATTGAGACAGCCCGACCGGCGCTGTCAGACCAGGCGGCCGCAAATATGTTCACACTGCGCGGGTTCTCAAGTGACCCGCAGTTGCCCACCTTCGAAGAGTTGTACTCACTTAACGCCGCCTGCATCGCGGCGTATCCCATGTATCGCGGCGTGGCGCAGTTGGCGGGAATGCAACCGCTGCTATCAGGTGATGCGCCTGAAGAACAGTTCGCGACGCTGCGCGCCGCCCGCGCTGATTACGATTTCGTCTTTGTGCACATTAAGTCAACCGACAGCCGAGGCGAGGACGGGGATTTCGACGGCAAGGTGGCGGTAATTGAAGCGCTGGACAGGGCGTTGCCGCAGTTATTGGAGTGCCGGCCGGACGTGCTCGTCGTCACCGGCGACCACTCCACCCCGGCGCGCATGCGCGCCCATTCATGGCATCCGGTGCCGCTTCTGCTCTGGGCTCCGGAAACAGTGAGGTCCGATACAGCTGCCGCGTTCGGAGAAAGCACTTGCGCCTCGGGTGGACTGGGCACTTTCGCGGCCACCGATTTGCTTACGCTCATGCTGGCCCACGCCGGCCGTCTGCGCAAATACGGCGCTTAGACGAAACGCGCCGCCGCCCACCACAGCAGCACACCCTCCAAAAGAGAGGCGCCCCCGATCAGCAGCGCCACATCCGACCAGAAACGCAGCGGAAACAACCGAATGAGCGTGTCGGAATAACTAAACATCCAGCTGCCGCTCTCGAAAAACACGCGGTGAAAATTGGTGAAGAAAC
>Ga0187827_10006252_pt1 | contig 13682 bp, 11 predicted proteins | sample ETNtaG_39_FD_167969 | JGI IMG/M metagenome (GOLD analysis project Ga0187827, IMG submission 167969) | Marine microbial and viral communities from oxygen minimum zone, Eastern Pacific Ocean - ETNP2014_SV_150_PacBio MetaG (Illumina Assembly) | ecosystem: Environmental > Aquatic > Marine > Hypoxic... | reverse complement strand
CCCAGAAATGCGCCAGCCTTCAAGGATCCTTCGAAAAGGGCATCCCGTACTTGCTTCACAATCAGGCTGGAGGCGGACTCGGCACGTGCCGGCATCCATTGCATCTTCAATTTTTCAGTAGCGCTTTTTGCGGCCATAATTGTTCCTGATCCTGTCTCTGGAGTTTGTAGTAACGGCTGATGTGCCGCGCTGATCCGAGGGCAATTGTCAAATCCAATAGGCAAACCCCTGCGCGGTGCCGGTACCGGCTTCTGATCGGTAGCAGGGGATGTAGTCCACGAGTTCCATGGTCATACCCGTACCTGCCACAGCACCGGTCATAGCAATCCAGTTCTTTATCTCCGAAGAACCCGACTGCAAGTAGGATTCGGGAATAGCACCCAAAGTGGCTTCGTCAAAGGAATCCATGGCTTTCAGGATCTTGTCATCCATCTCTTCATCAATCACAAAATGTGAGAGGCCGCCTGATCCGATAATGGCAACTCGGGCATCACTCTCCCAGGACTCCACGGCTTTTCGTATGGCCTTCCCCAGCTTGTAGCAGCGTGCAGCCGGGGGCTGATTGGGCGCAAAAAACGTGTTCAACATGATCGGCACATGAGGTATGACGGCCTCTTTCATAATCTGTCCGTAAACAAAACCGAGGGAATGAGGGACGCCTGTGGACCGTCCTCCCTGGGGCAGCGAATCGGACTGTGCGACATCAAACTCGTTCTGAATCAAGTGTTTAATAAGATGCAGACCTAATTCGGGATGGCCGGGGTAGGTGGTATACTCGGAAGGTTTATGTCCTGCGGCTGCTACCGCAATACCCGGCGCCATCTTTGCCTTCTGCTCTTCGGTGGGTGGCATGTCATAGAAAGATTCTCCCCAGAAAACACTGATTGCAGGCATATTATTTTCAGAGTAAATCTCATGTTGATCGTTTCCCATGATGATAACCGCGTCCGGGTTCACCTTCTTCAGCCCCGCTGCCAGGCGATCAATGGCCGTGTGACATCGCTCGTTCTTAGCCGTCCATTGTTCCAATCCAACCTGAGATCCCAGGTTTTCGTCCTTACGCAGTTCTACCAGTTCGTCAAAGACATATTTGCGGCCTCGAAACATGAGGCCTGGATTCTTCATATCCGCTACCACACGCTGCCCCCATAGTTTGGGAGGTGTTGACAACTGTGGTCCATGCGATGTGCCCATTCCAAATACGATCTTTGCCATAGTTATATCTCCTGTTTACGGTCCCTGCATGGGAGGATGTCCTAATCCACCAGAATCATGCCGGTACGGCGGGCCTCCCCCTCTATTAACCGCCATATTTTATCGGTTATCTGTATGAATTCAGGATCCCGTTTCACCTTCAGGGAACGGGGACGATCAAAAGGGATGATGATCTCGGCTTTCAGGCGGCCGGGCTTTGTGCCGAACACGAACACCCGGTCCGCGAGGAAAATGGCTTCGTCGATCTGGTGTGTGATGAACAGCACGGTTTTTCCAGCTCTCTCCCATATTTTCAGGAGTTCTTCCTGCATAAATTCCCGGGTTTGCGCGTCGAGGGAGGCGAAAGGTTCGTCCATCAGTAGAATATCCGCGTCCGTCGCCAACGCTCGCGCGAGGTTGACCCGCTGCTGCATCCCACCGGATAACTCGGAAGGGTATTGATTCTCCGTTCCCTGCAGCCCGACCATCTTGATAAAATGCGCTGCACGATCCTGCATGTCCTGTTTGGAGAATTTTTTGTGCAGTTGCATGCCGAACAGAATATTTTCGAACACGGTCCGCCACGGCAATAAACTGGCGCTCTGAAAAACCATGGCCCGGTCTGTTCCCGGCCCTTCCAGAATCCGGCCGTCTATAGTCAGGGCCCCTTCCTCACAGGGCAGCAGGCCGGCGACCATATTCAAGAAAGTCGTTTTTCCACAGCCACTGGGGCCGACGATACACACGAACTCCTGCTCCCGGACCGAAAGATTGACCCTCTCCAGCGCCAGAAAGTCGCGCTGCTCTCTTTCGATCCAGTAGCGTTTTGTAACGTCATCAGCCACCAGTTTGACTCTGGGAGGTGAATGAAACTCTGTGGTCACGGGTAGGTCCCTGTTCTGGCGAATGGACAAACGATACTCAGTGCATGTTACCGCGCGGCAGCGGCCTGTGTTTCTTCGAGGTCTTTCTTTATGTCGGGGCCATAAATTTCCTCAAAGAAACCCTCCTCTGCCAGTTTATCCAGCACGTTGTTGAACAGCATATCGGAAAAATCCATGTCTTTTAATTCCGGAAGCCGTTCGCTGTTGCGTTCAACAACGGATTCGATCGCGTCCTGACGTATGTAAGGAATCCGCTCGAGTTGTTCGATAGCGAAATAATCATCGTACACCTGGCTTAACGTCACATCATCTTTGACATTGGTATGCTGCCTCATGGCCTCCATGGCGAATGGCTTGTCCGTATAGAACCGATGGGTCGCGTCGATCACGGCCTTCATGAAAATCTCTATCACGTCGGGTTTGTTTTCCAACATATCACGCTGAAACATGTAGGCCTGGGCGACGATGACCTCACTGTAATCCGACATCTTGACCAGCACCGGGTAGCCTTCTTCGATCAGTTTATAATAGGTCGGAGCCGTTAAAAGAGCCGCATCTGCGGCGCCGTTTGTCATGGTCACCATCCGCGTCGCCGCACCCCCAGACGGGATCCACTCTATGTTGTCCGTACGTATGCCGAGGTGTTTAAACAGGGCCAGCGTATAATGATAGGGCGGATCTCCAACGCGACCTATGGCGATCCGCTTGTCGGCAAGTTCTCTGACGTCCTGGGTCTCTTTCGTTCCCATCAAGACGAAAGAGCCTACATTGACCGGACTACCGACCATGACGAGCCGTCCCCCTTTAGAAGCGGCAGCAAGCCCGGTATCGAGCCCGATATTGATCGTGAGGACATCACCGCTGCTCACGCCGGCGATACCGGCTGGATGGCGACCGAAACGCAGGTCGACATCCAGTCCGTATTTGTCAAAATACCCACCCTCTACGCCGATAAACAAAGGCCATGAGGCACCGCTAAGCGCCTGGGTGGTCACGATGTATTTCTCGGGGCCGTTCGATTCACTGCAGGACAGGGCAGATAGGACCATGAGGAGGCAAAAGAGCAGGGGGGAGGCTATCCTTTTGCACTCCACTGACAAAGATTTCTCCTGGCGGAGAGCACGAGCGTCTTTTGAGTGGCAGGTATTTCTCATGATAACGGTTACTATGTTGTGCGTGACACAAGTGTTTTAAAGATTTTTATTGAATAAATATATAATTGTATTACATTTCATGTCAATAGAAAATATTGATGAGAAGAGAAGATGAAATGATCCGAAAACTTGAAAATTCGTCTCAGCCAGCGCCCCCCATTCAACAGGAAATTTCGGAACGAACTAACCGCCGTGGACCAGGTGTATATCATTTTGGGACGGACTCACCCTGAGTGAATTTGCTCTTGACACTCTTTGATAACGAAGTATATTATCTTTAATCCACAGCATAATTTTCTTTCATAACTTTCTGGACATATCTCTTCGTGTCGGAGCAGGATTTTTGCTATCTGTCCACGAAGGGGAAGGAGGGATCAAGATGAAAACTGTTGATATTGATCGGAGAAGTTTCATTGCGAAATTAGGCGGAGCAGCCGCAGTTCTCGCTACGGCTCCGGAACTCCTTGCGGAAAAACTCGAAGATGAAATGATCCGAAAACTTGAAAATTCGTCTCAGCCAGCGCCCCCCATTCAACAGGAAATTTCGGAACGAACTAACCGCCGGGGAACAGGGCGAATTTTCACGGACACGAAAGAATTGGTGCCTTTGCCGGACAAGCCCACATTGGTTGATTTTTACAAGGATCGTTTTAACTCTAGCAGACATGGGTTGCAGAGCGCTAACCATGCTCTGGAAACAGGCCAACCGGAGAGAACAATCTTTGCGTGTCTGGTTCATGACGTGGTACAGGGTTTGGTTCGGAGCGATCATGGTTATTGGGGCGCTGCCCTCTTTGCACCCTACGTAGATGAACGAATTAGTTGGGGTATTCGCTACCACCAGGCGTTGCGTTTCTATCCTGATGATGAGGTCGGTTATGCGTACCCGGAGTTGTATAACCGTATCTTTGGAAAAGACTATGAGGTAGAGGACTACATCAAGAGGGATTATAAAATGGTCCGTAACCATAAGTGGTATATGGAATCTCGTTTGATTACCGTGAACGACCAATATGGATTCGTTGAAGGATACGAGCCTTCGGTTGAGCCGTTTATTGACATCATCGGACGGCAATTTAAACAGCCTAAGGAAGGTCTGGGCTACGACAACAGTCCATCGGCGCATATGTGGCGCACTTTCCAAAATCCAGAACGACCGCTTTAATCGGAAAGCAAATGATCAAGGTCAAAATCCTCGACTCCGGAAATTATGACCTTGCGGGCCGGAGCGGCACTCTCTGCTCCGGCTTTTTTATTTCTCCCTATCTTCTCAAATAAGGACACTGAGTATGAATCGGTTCATGTACGCATTTCTCGCGGCTTTGTTGATCCTAAACCTGCAGCCGGTTGATGCGGGCGCACAGGAAAAGACTGAAAACAGCCTGGCAGACTTTGACACCATTCTGGCAAATAACCTTGATCGCACGTGGACCATCGAGTCCGTCGGTACAACGGATGGAATAACACGCATTGTTACAGGCCTGGACGAACTCCCTGAGGCCCGCTATCGAGTTATGGTGGCGTTGCTCTGTTTTAACCTTTCAAGAAATAAGGATGTCGTTCCCAACCTGAAGGAAATCGTGGTCCTGAATAAACAGGAAAACCAGGGCTATGTCTTTGAAAAACCAGGAACCTACCAGACCATAATGAAAACCCCTCCTCAGAAGCAGAAAGCCGCCATCATGGAAGTGTCACACGTCTATAAGATGAAATAACACGGTTCGGAACCATGGTGTTCTGGTGGTGAAATCAGAATGAAATGAGATCGTATTGAGCAGCAGAATTACGCAGAATATGACGCTCTTCGTGGTCACCGATCTCGGCTTCACCCGGCCGCTGGTGGCCCTCGCCACCAGCGGTTCTTTCCTGCTCGGGTTATTTTCAAAAATGGTCTTCGGCTGGTTGTACGGTTTGGCCTCTCTCAAGGGTATTTCCACTTGGTACCTCATAATCGCTCTGTCCGTCGCTCTCGCGTTGGGGATCCAGGGATTTACCACGCTCATGATATTTCAACTGTCGAGAGGTTTTGGGCACAGCGGTATCCTGATCGAAACCCCTATATTGGCAAAACATATCTTCAGCCCCTTCCATCTCGGTAAAGTGATCGGCACCTTCTCGGCAATCGCCGCTGCCGGCCTGACTTTTCGACCAATCACGGTTGCTAAACTGTGCCGGATGGCGGGGAACTCGCATTATCCGGCATTATGCTCATCTGTGCAGTCGTGATCTATTTCGTTTCGCCGGAGTATCGTTTAAAAAAGCAACGGGAGCGTATGGGGGTGGAACAGTCAGCGGCTTGATGGGGATGGATGAATGGTATTCGAGTGAATTGGTGGGTTAGACCGGTGCTTCAGTCCCGGTTATTGGAAAGGCAGAATGATGCGTAGAGAAGACAATGAGTTATTGACACGTGTTGGACCGGGGACGTTGATGGGGGGACTTATTCGGGAGTACTGGATACCGGCGCTCAGGTCAGATGAGCTGGTAGTTGACGGGGAGCCGATTCGATTGCGGTTGCTCGGAGAAAACCTAGTGGCGTTTCGTTCGACGAACGGGCAGGTGGGGCTTCTGGACCATCGCTGTCCGCACCGGTGTGCCTCTCTTTTCTTTGGACGTAATGAAGAGGGCGGGTTACGGTGTGTTTACCACGGATGGAAATTTGACGCGAATGGACAATGCGTCGATATGCCGGGGGAACCGCCGGAGTCGGATTTTAAGAACAAAGTACGCACCACGTCGTACCCCTGTCTGGAACGTAGCGGTTTGGTGTGGGCATATTTGGGACCGCGCGAGGAACCCCCGCCGTTGCCTGCCCTGGAAGCAAGTATGCTCTCCGAGGAGGAGCGCATGATTCAACCCGCGATGCGGGCATGCAACTGGCTGCAGGCGCTCGAAGGCGATATCGACACCAGCCACTTCGGTTTTCTTCATATGGGTAGCGCAAAACCCGAGGATTTCAACGAGGGGACGACGGCCAAATACTACCTGGCCGACAGGGCGCCAAGGTACGAGGTGGTGGCGAGCGCATCGGGTACTATGTACGGCGCTTTCCGGCCGGCAGAGGAGGATTCCTACTACTGGCGGGTGGCGCAGTTTCTGTTCCCGTTCTGGACGATGCCGCCGGCCGGAAAGATTGAAGACCATGTAATCGTACGCGCCTGGGTTCCGATCGACGATGAAAATACCATGTTCTGGAACCTGTCAAAAAAGCGAAAGTCGGGCAATAGCCCAGTGCCAACAACGGCATCGGGGCGGACTCCTTCAGGACTCAGCCTGGGCTTCGATTATCTGCCGAATACCACGGACTGGCTGGGCCGCTGGCGTCTCGCGGCGAATCAGAACAACGACTACCGGATCGATCGCGGTGTTCAGGATGACGGCAGCTACAGCGGCATTCAGGGGGTCCATCTTCAGGACCAGGCCATCACGGAAAGTATGGGCCCAATCTCCGATCGTACCCATGAACGCCTCGGGTCGAGCGACCAGATGATTATCCAGACCCGCCGTCGGCTTATAGAGGTCGCCCGGGCGTTTCACGACCGGGGCAGTATACCACCCGGGGTTGATAACCCGGAGGTATATGACAAGGTTCGCGGCGGCGAGATGGTTTTGGCCAGGAAAACGGATTGGCGTGCTACCTATGAGGAAAAACGCAAGGACTTCTAGAGGTTTTTATCGTACACGACAAATGGTAAACAGGGGGTCATCCCCGCAAGCTTTAAGCGGGGATCCATAATGACGTACCCTTAAAATGAAATAACTACGCAGAAAACAACTTTTGCCGGGCACCATGAGAGATTTTACAATGGCGCCGATACGATTACGGGATGTTTATCGATGAATGTATCGTCTCACGGCCGTTACGATTATACGTCTTTCAGGGGACGTGCACTGTACGACGGGCCGAATGACACCCGTATATCGTGGGGCAGCCATACCGTTTACGTTATCTTCGCAAGGCCCTGGCCAAGATAGCCAGGCAACGAGAAGAGATCTGGCTTACTCATCCGGGGGCCATCGCCAGTTATATAAAACAACTTGAGCCGGGCGTTGTCTCATATTCTTTATCACGAAAAGAGAACTGATATGTCGATGGATATCCTGGACCAGTATGTGGCACAGTTTAAAAAAGACGGAATCGTGACCATTGAAGGCGTTTTTTCCTCAGATGAAATGGTCACTTTACGGGACCTGCTTGATCAGACGATCGAACAGGCCAAAGCCGATCTGAACTGGCGTGGTCATCCGCCTGAGCAGCAGATACACATCATGGATGGGGAGGTGTATGTCCTCTGGGAGGTGTATGAACGATGTCCGGAAGCCGTGCGTTTTACCCGCCACCCGGACCTGCTGCGCTTCGGCGAAGCGGCCCTCGGCGGTCCTGTAGTCCGAACAAATGTAGGCACCATGTTTGACAAAGTAGCTGGGTGTGGGAACAACATCGACTGGCATCAGGACGATTTTTACCAATTGACGCCACCGCCGGGAGTTACTGTTGATCCGTCCGAATACTGGAAACAGCTTGGTAATTATCATGTTCGGTCCAATCAGATTGAAGCCTGGACCAACGACTTTATTTCTCAGGTCATGTCGGTCCGTATCAACATAGACGAACAGAGAGAGGAAAACGGCGTTCTGAGGGTTCTACCCGGTTCCCATAGGCAGACGCCCTTTCACCGCCAGGAATCCGGCGCCCAGGCCATCTATGTGGCGGAGCATGAGAAGGATGAGTTGATCGGTATCGCCGATGAAGGCAGTGTGACTATCTATTCGCAAAACCTGTTACATTCGTCCCGTCCCAATCAGAACGTCCCCGAAGGGTTGCAACGAAGACGCGTTATTACCCACCGGGTACGCCTCGAAAGCATGCGTATTCCAGGATGGGCCTGGCCCTCGAATTGGCATGGGGTCAATGAACGAATAGTGCCGGCCGAAGGGTTCGCCAACCAACTGTTCTCCTGAGGGGGACGAGCAGGTGGGCAGGTGGGCAGGTGGGCATAAAAGCGAATAAACTCATACTCACCTGCCATCTGCCACTTGCCCATGTCTAAAATGACCTCCTCGACCATCTCCCGTGTGGATTCACTTCAGCAAGAACCGCGAGAATCGGTGGTGACGCTCCGCGCCGTGATGATTGGTCTGACCCTATCCATCCTGATGTGCCTCTGGATAACCTATTCCACGTATATCGGGAGATCATCTACGATGCCGGTAGCGCATTTTCCTGTCGCGGCCCTCTTGCCGTTTGTCTGTGTTGTCCTTGGGTTGAACGTCCTTCTCAAAAAAATCTATCAGTTCCGGCACTTGGTCCGTCCACTGCGTCCTTCAGAACTACTCGTCATCTTTGTCATGGTATTCACCGCCCCCGCTATTCCCGGCTGGGCATTCACTACGTACCTGGTGGTCGTGATAGGTTCGCCGTATTATTTTGCAACCCCGGAGAATCGCTGGGAGGCCGTCTTCTTCGATCATCTCCCCGATTGGCTTGTGGCGAGTAATCAGGGTGGGGCGATGGCATGGTTTTTCGAAAGCCTGCCGTCCGGTGACACGATACCCTGGGGCGCCTGGATCCCGCCCTTTGTGTGGTGGACGTCATTCTTTTTTGCGCTCTTCACCGTGGGGGCCTGCCTGATGATTATGTTACGCAGGCAGTGGAGTGACCATGAGAAACTCTCCTTCCCTCTGGCCAAGGTACCCGTACTCCTTACCCAGGAAGAAGCCCATGGAGGCATCTTACCGCCTGTTGTCCGCAATCGTGTATTTCTGGCAGGATTCGGCATCACCCTGTTTATCATTGTCTGGAATATTGGTAGTTATTTTCACTGGATTTTTCCGATCCCGATCGGAAAACAGTTTACCACGCCGGTGACGATCGCTCACGGCTTTCCTCCCATACTGATTCGCGTAAACTGGCTCGTACTCGGATTCGCCTACTTTGCTAATCTCGATGTGCTGTTCAGCATCTGGCTGTTTCGTCTGATCGCGATTATACAAGAGGGCCTGTTAAGTCAGATCGGCTTCAGCACCAGCAACCCGAAGGCGGGGCTTTCGAGTGTAACCGCCGCACAGAATATCGGCGGATTTTTCTTTTTTGTCCTGTGGGGATTGTGGATGGCTCGTCGGCATCTCCGCTTTGTTGTGCGCAAAGCCTTCGGACGGGCGCCTGAGGTGGAGGACAGGGACGAGTTGCTATCCTACCGCACAGCCCTGATAGGATTTGTTGTCGGCATCGTGTATATTGTCTGCTGGCTCACCAGGGCGGGTATGGGGCTCTGGGTGGCGGTGTTATTGATGGTCTGTGTACTCCTGCTTTATCTGGGCGTTACCAGAATCGTCTCGGAAGCCGGGGTGGTTTTGCTCGACTTTCCACTAATCGCGCATGACTTTACCATATCCGTCGTAGGCTCTTCGAACCTATCGTCATCAAGCCTGACGGTCATGGGTATGACCAACCCGTTCGTGCGGAATTGGCGAACTTTCGGCACGACCACGATGGCACATGTCGCCATAATAGGAGACGACATTCTCGGGGATAAACGCCGCCTCATCGGGGTGGCCCTTATCAGTCTTCTGGCGAGTGTCGTCACCTCGGTCGGGTATACGATATATCTGGAGTATACGACTATTGGCGCCGACCATTTCAGTGGGTGGGGATTTACAGTCGGAAAACGATTTATGTTCGATGAAATCGTGCGGTGGATCTCCGTTCCAACGGCGCTTGGCGTCGCCGATCTGGGGTTCATGGGGTTCGGTGCGGTGGTCATGTGGGGATTAATTCAACTGCGCTATCAATTCCCGGGCTGGCCTCTACATCCTGTTGGCTTTGCCATCGCCTCCTCGTTTGCAACGGATCATGCCGCCTTTTCCATTTTCGTCGCGTGGTTCATTAAATCAATCGTATTGAGGGCGGGCGGGGTTTCGATGTATAAGAAATCACAGTCGTTTTTTCTGGGGATACTGGTGGCCTTCAGCGCGGGCGTCGCCCTTACATTTGCCGTAGACTCTGTCTGATTTCCCGGTCAGGGCCACGAAATTGACAACTGGTAGAAGAAAATAGTGATTCAGTGATTTAGTGATTGAAAAGACAAAAGACAATCTCGCAACCACAAAATACGGGCATCGTATCGACAGGAAATCTGCCATCACCAATCACCAATAGATTCCCAAAAGGAGTAGAACTATGAAGACCACAGAGATGACGATGGTGTTTATTCTAAGCATGATGACGGTAGTCACAGCACGCGCTCAGGAGTCCGGTCTGCCGGCCAGTGATGTGTTGATGCAGTATGATCTGTGGGGTAATCCCACGCCGCGGGGCGGAGTTACCAATAACGGGCCTAACTCGCACAGTGTGTGGTGACCCGGTTCGGTGGCGCTGGACAGCGTCCATAACCGAATGTTTGTACCTGAACCTGGCAATATTCGTGTGCTGGTGTACCAATTGGATGAGAAAGGTTTCCATGTTCGCCATACTGCGGATCATGTGGTGGGGCATCGCAGCCTGCTGGGTCGGCGGCGGCAGTCGGAGGTCAATCGAACAGATGGAGCCGGGGGTGCCGAAACAGGGCTGGCTTTCGATAATGTCCATCAGCGCCTGTTCGTGAGAGACCGAAACCGTATTCTGATTTTCGACGCCCACCCTGATCGTTTACAGGATTACCCGGGTGCGACCCATGTCATCGGGCAGCCGGATTTCGAAACCCTGACACCGGGGACCAGCCGCAATACATTTCGTGGGGCGGAACTTGTCATTGATGACGCCAACCAGCGCCTGTTTCTCGAAGATGGGGAACGCGTTCTGGTCTTTGACATCGATCCGGCGAGGCTGACCAACTTTCCGGATGCGCTTTTCGTTATCGGACAACCGGATTTCGAGTCCCGTCTGCAGGGTCTCGGTCCCAACCAGTTCACACGCGCCCACGGGCTGGCGTTAGACCCCGACGAGCAACGATTATTCGTCTCCGACCAGAGAAATAACCGTATTCTGATCTTTGATGTGCACCCGTCACGCCTGGCCAATAACCCGGATGCGGTCGCCGTCATGGGCCAACCTGATTTTTATACCAATTCATCCCGTTTCGCCGGGGCCAGGGCGTTATCGGAAGACCGTCGAGGAGTGAGACAGATCACCCCGGGTGGTCTCGACTATGATCCGGTACATAAAAGGTTGTTCGTCAGTCAACTGGTCGATAATCGGATTATGGTGTTTGACGCGGCGCCCGGCACCATGAAGAATAATCCGGATGCGATCGCTGTGTTAGGCCAACCCGACTTCGACACCTTTGACCCCCAGATCTCCCAAACGCGCTTCTCATTTCCTAAAGATCCGTCGTTGGATCCCGGCAAGCAAGTGTTGTATGTCTCAGAAGGATTCCCTGGGGGGAATCGGGTCATGGCATTCGATATCAGCCCGGAGAATCTGCGGAATGGGGCGCCGGCCATCGATGTGATCGGCCATGTGAACGATATGGGGAAAGACGATTTTGACCGTCGTATGGCCAATGACCGCCTGGACGCCAGAACCGCCACCATGACCCGGGCTGTGGCGTTAGATCCGGTTAATCATAGATTGTGGTTGGCCGACGAATATAACAACCGGGTTCTTGGCTTTCAACTGGACCGTCAAAATCGATTGCTGGAACGTAAAGCGCGCTGGGTATTGGGACAGGAGGATTTCTATCGGGCAAGGGCCGAGCGTTCGGTGACCGGCATCAAAATCCCCCTGGCCCTGGCTTATGATCCGGTCGATAAACGCCTTTACCTAGGGGACGGATGGAACGACCGTGTGCTCATCTATGATGTACATCCGGATCACCTTTCGGAGGGCGGCAATCAAAAGGCCATCGTGGTGCTGGGGCAGCCTGATTTTGACACCCAGGATCCCCGCCCTCTGCAAAATCGATTTAATTTCGCGGTGGATATAGGGAACGGTATCGCCTCCAACAGGTTGCCTGTAGGTATTGCCATTGATGCGCAGAGACGCCGGGCATTTATCTCGGATGGCGGCAACAACCGGGTGCTTATTTTCGATATCGATAAAGACCGACTCCAAAACGGCGCTGATGCGATCGGGGTACTTGGTCAATCCAATTTCACCTCTACCGGTGCCCGTCTTGCCGCAGATGGTCTGAGTTCACCGTCCCATCTCGATTACGATCCGGATCATGACCGGCTCTTTGTGGTAGACAACCGGAACCAGCGGGTACTCGTGTACAACGCGGCGCCGGACAAGATCAGTAATGGTATGGCGGCGGGTGTGGTTATCGGCCAGCCTGATTTTACGTCTACCGCGCGGTTAAGAACAGCGACCAAGGTCACCGCCTCCTTTACACGAGGGGACAGGGTTACTTCTCCCCACGATATGCGATCGCCAAATGGGATTGCCTATGACCGGGTAAAACAGCGGCTTTATGTTGCTGATCAGGGTAATGACCGTGTGCTTGTTTTTGATGCGGCCCCGAATCGGCTGAAAAATTATCCCGGCGCCCTGGCGGCATTGGGGCAACGGACACTTGAAAGCCATTCGGATCAGGCTACAGCAGATATATCCGCACAGGATCAGCTATACGACCCCCGGGGCATCGCCTTTGACAGCGGAAATCAGCAGCTTTATGTAACCGACTCGCACTGGGCGCGGCTTATGGTTTTCAACTTCCCGGTGGCAAGTCGCAGTTTACAGGTGCCTGCGCAGGGGATCACCATGTTCAGTTCGCTGGACCCCATTTTAGCCCTGAAATCACCCGGTATGAAGTCAGGCTACGGCAAACTGCGCTCCGGCACCAACGCTAACGGCATCTATTTTCTGGCACGCAGCACGCGCGTTATGGACCCATTATTGGAACAGGAGAGTCGCGTCCTGCTCAGCCATACTGGCACGCGGCTTCGCCCTCCCGCGAGCCATGCCCTGGTATTCGTTGACAGGCGAAACGGCGGCCGGACTACCGTATCTATTGTAAACCCGGTAGACCAACCAATTACGGCAAAGCTTACGCTGCGAAGTGATGATGAAACGATGGAGACGTCCTCTCTAACGCTGCGGCCCCGAGAAAGCAGAACGACAGACGTTGCAGAGTTAATAGCAGAGACTTTTGAGGTGGCGGCTCTACAGTTAGAAAGTGATAATCCTGTTTTTGTCACCGCCTGGAGTCGTATAGAAAACAAGGATGGTGAAGAACTGATTACCACGCTGCCCGTGGTATCCGGCCGACAGGGACAGCCGGCGACCGTTCTTCCTAATATTGTGGCAGGCGGTGGGTACCGGACGGAGATCCTGCTTCTGAATCCCAATTCGGAAGGCGCCCGGGGCGTCATCACACTACTTGATGAGCGTGGAAAAGAGATACAGAACCAGGCCTACGCCGTAGCACCGGGGGCGGTTTCTATCTGGCAACCGTCTGATACGGGTCTCATCCCTCGCCTCCGATATGCCGTCTTACACCCTGAATCCGGT
>Ga0187827_10006251_pt1 | contig 13683 bp, 12 predicted proteins | sample ETNtaG_39_FD_167969 | JGI IMG/M metagenome (GOLD analysis project Ga0187827, IMG submission 167969) | Marine microbial and viral communities from oxygen minimum zone, Eastern Pacific Ocean - ETNP2014_SV_150_PacBio MetaG (Illumina Assembly) | ecosystem: Environmental > Aquatic > Marine > Hypoxic... | reverse complement strand
TGATAAGTCAATTAATTTCATTAAAAAAAATAAATGATCCCAGATTATCTGAAGTAATTATTAATGAAGTCAAAGTTAATAAAGATATAAGCACAGCAAGAATTTACTTTGTAGTATTAAATTCTAACTCCAGGAATAACAAAGAGCCTTATGAACTAATTTTAAAAAAGGCTTCTGGTTTTATTAAAAAAGAAATTGGCTTTCAGTTAAGGCTTAAACAGATACCTGATCTTATATTCAGATACGACACAAAAGAACAAGACGCCTTGCATCTTAATGATCTAATAAACAAGGCAATTGAAAATGACCAGAGTGAAAAATAAAGTAGATGGTATTATTCTGCTTGATAAGCCCACAAACATTACATCAAATAAACTTCTCCAAAAAGTTAAATTTATTTATAATGCAAAAAAAGCAGGTCATACAGGAAGCTTAGATCCAATAGCAACAGGCGCTTTACCCATATGTTTTGGTGAAGCTACCAAGGTATCAAAATACTTAATTGAATCTTCCAAAACCTATCATGTGGTTGCCAAGTTAGGAGAGAAAACAAATACTGGCGACATCGATGGAATAATCACTGAAAAAAAAGCATTTACTCAAACTAATACAGAACACTGCGAGTCAATACTAAAATCATTTATTGGAGAGACAGAACAAATACCACCAATGTTTTCTGCTATCAAAGTTGATGGTGTTAGATTGTATAAACAAGCAAGAAAAGGTCTAATAATCCCAAGGAAAAAAAGAATAATAAATATCCATAATATTTATTTAAAAAACCTTTTTTTTGATTCAATGGAACTCATTATCCATTGTGGGAAGGGTACCTATATCCGTTCACTAATTGAAGATATTGCAGCAAAATTAGGAACATTTGCCCATGTGAAAAAATTAAGGAGAACATCAATTGATGTAATCAAAGATCATGAATTAATTACATTAGAATCGCTGGAATCAGAACATAATTACAATCGACTAATTGAGAAATTCCTATTACCGATCGATGTTGCAATAGAATCACTTCCAAAATTGAGTGTTACTTTAATAGAATCAATTAAATTTAGACAAGGGCAAAGAATTAAGTTTGCACTAAATAGTGAATTTAAGTCAGGAAAAGTAAGAGTATATGATTTAGATGATGGTTTAATTGGGCTTGGTTTGATTGAGAGTGATGGAATGAATCAACCAACGAGGGTATTTAACTAAATTAATTAACTATTAACTTGTTGTTGTCATCAATAAACTATGTAGAATAGCGTCTGAAAATAATTAATTAAAAATAAATATGCCCTTAACAGCTGAAAAGAAAAAAATTGTTATTGATGATTACAAACTTACAGATCAAGATACAGGATCAACACAAGTCCAAATAGCTTTACTCTCAGAGAAAATCAACTCATTGATGAATCATTTTGATTTGCATAAAAAAGATCACCATTCGAGACAAGGGTTACTGAAGATGGTAAATAAAAGAAGGAAACTTCTTAATTACTTAAAAGAAAAAAACCAATCACAATATCAATCATTGATTGCAAAGTTAGGGTTAAGGAAATAAGGAAAAATAAATGGAAACAACATCAAAGACAGTCGCATTTGCAGACAAAAATTTAGTTCTAGAGACGGGTAAAATAGCAAGACAAGCGCATGGATCAATCCTAGCGTCATGCGAAGGAACAAGTGTTTTAGTAACAGTGGTTGCTAGAAAGGAAGCTAATCCAGAGCAAAGTTTCTTTCCATTATCGGTCCATTATCAAGAAAAAACTTATGCTGCAGGAAAAATTCCAGGGGGCTTTTTTAAAAGAGAAGGGAGACCCAGTGAAAAAGAAACATTGATATCGAGACTGATAGATAGGCCATTGAGACCTTCTTTCCCTAAGGGCTTCATGAATGAGGTTCAAGTCATTGCAACACTACTCAGTATGAATCCTGAGGTACAAACTGATATAGTTGCAATGATAGGAGCATCAGCTGCACTTTCCATTTCAGGTATTCCATTCAATGGACCAATTGCTGGAGCGAGAGTGGGTTATCTTAATAATCAATACACATTAAATCCTTCATTATCACAAATGCCAGATTCTGATCTAAATTTAGTGGTAGCAGGAACAAGTGATGCCATATTAATGGTAGAGTCTGAAGCCAGTCAATTATCAGAAAAAATAATGCTTGGTGCAGTAATGTATGGTCATGAACAGATGCAACCTGTTATACAAGCAATCAGTGAACTTAAAACTGAAATCGGGAAAGATTCCTGGGAATATGAACTAGAAGAGAACGATGATGATTTATCATCTCGAATTTCACAACTTAGTGAGAAAAAAATAAATGATGCTTATCAAATAACAGACAAGGTTTTAAGACAGGAAACATTAAATGAAATCAGACAGGAATCAGAAAGAACAATCTTAGAAACTGATAAAGATAAAGACTATGAGACTACTCATATTCAAAAAGAGCTAAAATCGTTAGAAAAAAGCATTGTTAGAAAAAGAATTCTAGAAGGAGCTCCTAGAATTGATGGGAGAGACAATAAAACAGTAAGGGATATCAATATTGAAATAGGATTATTGGAACGTACTCATGGTTCCGCTTTATTTACGAGAGGAGAAACCCAAGCAATAGTAGTGGCAACATTGGGAACAGAAAGATCGTCTCAGATCATTGATGCATTGGAAGGCGAATATAAAGATAAATTCATGCTTCACTATAATTTTCCTCCCTTCTCAGTAGGTGAAACTGGATTTATCGGATCACCAAAGAGAAGAGAAATTGGCCATGGAAAATTAGCCAGAAGGTCCTTAGAAGCAGTTTTACCTGATTTGGATACTTTTCCATATACCATAAGATTGGTATCTGAAATTACTGAATCAAATGGATCTAGTTCAATGGCAACAGTTTGTGGATCGAGTCTAGCGCTAATGCATGCAGGAATACCCATTAAGACTCATGTAGCAGGCGTTGCAATGGGTTTGGTCAAAGAAGAAGAACAATACAAGGTCCTAACTGATATCTTAGGAGATGAGGATCATTTAGGCGATATGGACTTCAAAGTGGCAGGAACCAGCAACGGTATCACTGCGTTACAAATGGATATTAAAATTCAAGGCATAACACAGGTCATAATGGAAGATGCTCTGGAACAAGCAAAAATTGCGCGACTTAGTATCTTAGATCGAATGAATAAAACCATTAGTAAGCCCTCGGATAAATATTCAAAATACGCTCCTTCAATAATCACACTTACAGTTGAAAAAGATAAAATAAGAGATGTAATAGGAAAAGGTGGTTCAACCATCAAGTCGATTATCGAACTAACGGGTGCTCAAATTGATATCAATGACAGTGGAGTGGTTACTATTGCATCTGTTGACCGTTCCTCAGGTGAAAAAGCAAAGGAAAAGATATTACTTCTTACTGCAGATGTTGAGGTAGGAAAGATCTATGAAGGAAGAGTCGCAAAAATAATGGATTTTGGGGCTTTTGTAACAGTTTTGCCAGGCAAGGATGGATTGGTTCACATCTCAGAAATCTCTGAGGAAAGAGTATCATCAGTTAATGATGTTCTAACAGAAGGTCAAATAATTAAAGTCAAAGTCATTGAAATAGATAGACAGAAAAGAATTAGGTTAACTATGAAGAAACTTGATCAGACGAACTCATCCTAAATAATCATTAGTATCGCTGTATTGTTTTTCAGTAATTTCTCTTCTTTCTTGAGCCTCTAGACATAACGTTGCAACGGGCCGGGCTTCTAGTCTTTTCAGCCCAATTTCATCTCCTGTTTCTTCACAATATCCATAACTCCCATTTTCTATTCTGAGAAGTGATTGTTGTATTTTTTTCAGAAGCTTTCTTTCTCTATCTCTTGTCCTTAATTCAAGGCCAAAATCGGATTCTTGACTAGCTCTATCATTAGGATCAGCATAATTTATACTTTCTTCTTGCATGTGGTTTACGGTCTTGCCTGCTTCTTGTTCCAATTGGTTTTTCCATATTAAGAGTATATTCTCGAAATGATTTAATTGTTTCTTTGACATGTACTTTTCTTTTATTTTGGATTTGTATTTATCAATCCCAAAGCTTGCAAGTAAGTCATCTGATGCTTTATTGTTGGCTTTTTTCTTTGTCATATTTTATTTTGAAAGGAGTTTGAAAAAGAGATTATACGCAGCAAAAAATATTTGTGAAGTAAAAAAACAATTTAAAAGAAAAAATTCATAAGAGCTTTTTAGAATCTTTCCATTCCTGATTTCTGTATTGAATCTCAACGGAAGTATGAATTCCTCCTCTAACATTGAATTGTGCTCTAAGTGTTAAAAATTGGGGATTTATTGTCTTGGATAAATCATTGCATATTTGGTTAGCCACTGATTCATGAAACGTCCCAAAATTTCTGAAGCTTACAATATATTGTTTGAGTGACTTTAGCTCTAGACAAAAATCCTTAGGTATGTATTTAATGTAAAGAGTTGCAAAATCAGGCTGCCCAGTTTTTGGACATAAACAGGTAAATTCCGGAACAGTAATATTGATAATATAATCTTCCTTTTGCTGAGGATTTACAAATCTTTCTAGTATTTCATTTTTATTTACTTTATTCATTTTTTTAGTAAAAAGCTGGATGAAATTACTTCAGTAATTTAATGTATATAACCATAATTTAATTTAAACTAAACGTCACACTTTTTATAAGATTTTTATGCGATTAAGCAAAATAAAACTCTCTGGTTTTAAAACTTTCGTTGACCCCACAACAATAACTCTCCCTTCAAATTTAGTCGGTATTGTCGGACCAAATGGATGTGGAAAATCTAACGTAATAGATGCTGTTCGATGGGTACTTGGAGAATCATCAGCAAAATACCTAAGAGGGGACTCTATGGCTGACGTGATTTTCAATGGATCATCTTCACGAAAACCTGTTAGCACAGCATCGATTGAGCTATTTTTTGATAACTCTGAAAAAACAATTGGTGGTGAATATGCAACATATAACGAGATTTCGACAAAAAGAATTATTTCAAGAGATGGTCACTCACAATATTTCTTGAATGGTACAAAATGCAGAAGAAAAGATATTACTGGTTTATTTTTAGGGACAGGGTTAGGACCAAGAAGTTATGCAATTGTCCAACAAGATACGATCTCAAGACTTATAGAAGCTAAACCAGAAGATATGCGAATCTTTTTAGAAGAGGCATCAGGTATTTCTAAATACAAACAAAAGAGAAAAGAAACAGAATCTAGAATTAAAAATACCAAAGAGAATTTAAGTCGCTTAAATGATTTAAGAGATGAAATTGTAAAACAAATCAAAAGATTAAAATCCCAGGCAAATGCTGCAAAAAGATATAAAAATTATAAAGCTAGAGAAAAAGATATTCATTCCGAGATATTGTTTACTAAGATCAATAACCTGCTTTCAGAGCTTGTAGATAAAGGAGAAGAAACCAGACAGCATCAAAATCAATACGATCATCAGTTAACAGGATTAAGAAAAATTGAAGCGGACATTGAGGATCAAAAGGTAATTGATTCAGAAGCGAGTCAAAAATACAACGACTTTCAACAAAAACATTTTGAACTGCAATCAAGAATTGCAAGATTGGAACAATCAATTGAATATGAAAAAGAGTTGGAATCACAGAAAAATGTAAATGTTCAGGAAATCAATAAGGAACTAAAAAGAATAGAAAGTGAGTACACAGAAGATTCTCAGAAAATCAAACAAATTTCATCTGAACTTATAAAGCTGGATGAGGCGATTACAACAAAAACTCAAAATATAAATATTCTTAAAGAGACGCTCAATCAATCAGAATCAAATATTCAAGATGTGGATGTACAAAATGAGTCCGTGAAAGAACAAATAGGGGAGCTTAAAACCATTGTTGAAACCGAAGCAGTTAAAATTAAAATACTATCGGAACAAATGAAACAAAGAGAAGATCAGAAAAGAGTTATCAAAAATCTACACGAAATTGAAACTAACTTTAATACATTGGTAAAAGAAATAGAAGAATTGGAAGAGATTCTTAACAAGACATATATTGTTAATAAAGATGAAATTTTTCAAACACTGACTAATAGACTACAAAGACTCGGTGGGAGAATCGAGTTTCTAAGTGCTAACTTCAAGACAATCGAGGATGAAATCATACAAAATGAAGAACAAATTCAATCCTCTTCTCAGAATTTAAAGATTGCTCAAGAAAAATTAGATTATTTCATCCAACAAAAGAAGCAATTGGATAAGCAAAAAACAGACTTATCTAACCAAGCAAACAAACAAAAACAAAAACTCAATAGCATGATACCCCTATTGCAACAAGAAGAACTAAATGCTGAATCAAATCGATCTACTGTTTCGGCACTAAGTAATGCGATGAATAGGTTGGAATCTCAAAGAATTCAGTTCAAAACAAAATCACTTGAAATAACTAAACCCACAACAAAAAAAATAGACTCAAAGAAAGAAGGAAGAACTGAATTAAAAAACTTGCTTAATGAAAGTCTAGAATCAGAACAAACATTAAATACATTCAGAGAAGAACTGGAAAAAAGTCAATCAGTTCTTAGAGATTATGAAATCGACCGCACCAATAGAAATTCAGAAGTAAATCTATCCAGGGAATCTCTTGAAAAATACAAACTATCAATTAGGGAACTTGAAGTTAGGAAAGAAGGATTTGATGAGCAACTAAATCAAAGTGGCTATGATTTCCAAGTTATGAAAGAGAAGTTTAAGAAATCAATTGATGAAGCAGAACTAACTGAAGAGCTGGAAAAGATTTTACGCTCTATTGAAAAGTTAGGACCAATTAACTTAGCAGCATCGGATGAACATGAGGAAGAAAATAAAAGAAAAGAGAATTTGGATTCACAATTTGATGATCTTAATAGAGCATTAGAGACTTTAAATGGTGCCATCAATAAAATTGACAATGAATCAATGAAAAGATTTAGCGATACCTTTAAAAAAATTAACACAAGTTTAGAAAGTTATTTCCCAAAGTTGTTTGACGGTGGTAAAGCATACCTTGAATTAGAAAATAACGATTCATTAAACGGTGGTATTTTTGTAATGGCTCGCCCACCTGGAAAAAGAAACAGCAACATCCATCTACTTTCTGGAGGAGAAAAAGCACTCACTGCAGTTGCATTATTGTTCTCTATTTTTGAGCTTAATCCTGCGCCTTTTTGTTTGTTAGATGAAGTTGATGCACCACTTGATGACACAAATGTAGGCCGTTTCTGTGAAATTGTTAGAGAGATGAGTAGCAATGTCCAGTTTGTAGTAGTCACACATAACAAATCAACAATGGAGTTAACCAAACAACTCATTGGTGTTTCAATGAGTGAGCCAGGGGTTTCGAGACTGGTTTCGGTAGATTTAGATGAAGCAGTTGCTCTAACGGATGAAGCTTAAATAAAATGATGGATCTTAGCTGGATTCTACTTTCTATTGGGTTCTTTATTATCCTCTTAATATTGGTTAATAGCTCCATGAGATATCGAAAATATACTACTAAATTAACAATCAAAAATGATTTTATTGTCAACAACAATGATGATCCAGATCAAGACCCCAATCAAGTTGTTGCATTAAGGTTTTCACCTGTCTTTGCAAGAAAGATTAATTTTGATGAAACACTTGAACTCTTTAATAAACATAATTTGCACTTCACAGATAGTAATATTTTTGAAAGGAAAAATGGAGCTGAGAATGTTTTTTATGTTGCCAACCTAATTGAGCCTGGAACCTTTCAATTAAATGAAAATATAAAGGGGTTCACGTTTTTTTTTAAAAAAAAAGGAACCTCTGATGACTTTAGAAAACTTAGAGAAATGTTTACAACAATGAAAGATATTGATAAATATTTCAATGCAAAAATTATTGACGATAATGGACGGGTTGTCGACCATTCAAATCTAGATCAATTATTAACTATCAAGAGCAAACACAGTCATTCATAAAGATGCTCTGAAAATAATGTAACGATGGATACAACAAATTTAAAATCAGTAAATCAACCAGAACAAGCAGAAATGCCATTTGCAATTATTGATGGCGAATCTATTACTGAATTACCCCATGATTTATACATCCCGCCCGTAGCGCTTAAGGTTTTTTTAGACACATTTGAAGGTCCATTGGATCTTTTGTTGTATTTGATTAGAAGGCAAAACCTCAATGTTCTTGATATTCCTATAGCAGAGATAACTGATCAATATGTTAATTATATAGATCTAATGAAAGAACTAGAGCTTGAGTTGGCAGGCGAATATCTTCTGATGGCAGCAATGTTGGCTGAAATAAAGTCAAAAATGCTGCTACCCATATTTGAAGAAATTGAAGATGAAGAAGATCCAAGAGCGGAATTGGTTAGGAGACTCCTTGAATATGAAAGATATCGAGTTGTATCTGAAGAAATAGACAATCTAAGCAGAGTCGATAGAGATATATTTATTAACGGTGTTGAAACTGAACATTTAGAAGAACCGATTGTGCTTCCTGATATTACTTTAAAAGAACTGCTAATTTCATTTCAGGAAGTGCTTCAAAGAGCTGAGATGTTTTCGGGTCTTCACTTTTTGAAAGAACCCCTTTCTGTCAGAGAACGAATGGCAACAATTTTAGAAAACCTTCGTGATAATGATTTCATAAAATTTACAGCACTTTTTGATCTCAAGGAAAGAAGAGCAGGTTTGGTTGTCACCTTTCTAGCAATACTAGAGCTAATGAAGGAATCACTAATAGAAATTGTACAGACTAATGCATTTGGAATAATTCATGTTAAAGCACTTTTAAGTGATAATGAGACAAACAAAGATTGATATGGAAAGTGATAAATTAAAAAATTTAATTGAAGCGGTTTTATTAGCTTCAGATGAACCTCTGTCTATAAATAAAATCCATAAATTACTAAACAGTAAAACAAAGGTTAGTAAATCAGACATTTTGTCGTCAATAGATGATCTCAAACAAGACTATGAAAATAAGAATATTGAAATTATTCAGGTTGCGAGCGGGTTGAGAGTGCAGGCAAAAGATGAAATCAGAGACTATTTAAAATTAATGTTCTCAGAGAGAACACCACGATATTCAAGAGCACTTATGGAAACATTGTCCATCATTGCTTACAGGCAGCCAGTTACAAGGGGGGACATTGAGGCAATAAGGGGAGTTTCTGTCAGTTCGAGTATTATGAGAACTTTAAATGATAGAAACTGGGTTAGAATAATTGGTTATAGAGATGTTCCAGGGAAACCGGCAATGTTTTCAACTACACCAGAGTTCTTAGACTACTTTGGACTAAAGAAATTAGAAGAACTACCTGAGTTACCAGCAACTAAAGAACCTATAAACTATAACTTAAATCTTGAAAGCAACAGTCTGGAAAAAAGTGAAAAATCTGAGGATTATGGAGAAATTGATAATGACTCAGAGAACTTGATAACTGATAAAAAAACAACGCCTAGAATAAATTGAAAATTATTATTGGCAATTTATGCTTTGACTATCGATATCTTTACTTTCATCAGACATCAACCACACATACTTATCCATTATTTCATCAGGATGCAACAAATCATTTAGGCTTTCTAAAGGGTAGGCTTCTTTCCTCATATTTGTTTGAACTGCACCTGGATTGATACAATTAAACCTAATTGATTTATCGTTACTGTGCTCATCTGATAATACCTGACAAAGACCCTCTACTCCAAATTTGGACACTGCATAGGCTCCCCAAAATGCTTTGCCTACTCTGCCAACACCGCTAGAAGTGAAAAGAACAGATGCATTATTAGAGTTCCTTAATGCAGGCAGTAACGTCTTAATCAAAATAAATTGTGAGGTAAGATTAATGTGAATTGTTTCAACCCATTTTGCTACATCATATTGCTCAATTGGGCTCCTGTCTCCTAGTATTGCTGCATTGAGTAATAACCCGTCAAGTTGTTTATAATCTTTAATTAAATTATCAACCAATTCTTGATAATCGTTGCCGTCTGCTTTAGCAAAATCCATTAATGAAATTAATGGAGTGGGGTAGTTAGATTCTTCTATTTCGTCATAAACTTTTTCAAGTTTGGCTTTGGTTTTACCCAAAAGTATTACAGTAGCACCCCGTGACGCATAACTAACAGCAGCAGACTTGCCAATTCCGTCACCAGCACCCGTTACAAGAATTATTTTTTCTTCAAGCAAAAATCTTAAAAATTTTATTATTTCTTTATCTATTAACTATTATCCATTTTCAGGCTGTTAAATTAGATTATTAAGTATTTCCAGCATTTCTGACGGTTGATCAATAAGATAATCAGCATACCATTCTTTAGGATCATCATCTTCTTTAATATAGCCAAAAGTGCATGCAACCGAACTAATGCCTGCTGATTTAGCTGCATCTATATCTTTTTTTGAATCTCCTAAGTAAAACGACCTCCTTGTGTTTTGAATATTTAATAGGGATAAGGCATGATTTATGGGTTCCGGATGGGGTTTCTTTTCAGTTGTAGTATCACCACAAACAATACACGAGGCACGATCAAAGAACTTTAACTTTTTAAGCAACGGCATAGTGAACCGTTTTGATTTATTTGTCACAATACCCCAAGGAATACTCTTGTATTCAATTAAGTTGATCACTTCATTCATTCCTGGAAAGATCTGAGCATTAACTCCTAAATGTTCTTCATAAATATCCAGATACCTATTGAACCTCCTTCCATTGGCTTTTGGACTGTCTTTAAAAACAGTTTTAAAAATACCCATTACGCCATTTGAAACATGGGGGCGGACCGCTTCATAGGGCTGCAGTTCCATTACTTCTTCATTTAACAAAACATTCAATGCTAAATGCATCTCTGAAGCGGTATCAACCAGAGTGCCATCTAGGTCAAGTAGGATTGAATCGATATTGTTTTCTTGCATGAACTAGTTTTTAATAAAATGCATCATATAATTAACAGAGACATCCTTCGATAAGCTAAAAGTCTCATTAAAAGGATTATAGGTTACCCCAATTAACTTCTTTAAAGTCAAGTTTGCCTTTCTGCCCCATTGATCCAATTCTGATGGTTTAATGAACTGATCATATTCATGGGTTCCTTTGGGGATAATTTTCAAGATATGTTCTGCCCCCAGAATTGCCATCAAGAAAGATTTAGGATTTCTGTTAATAGTACTGAAAAAAAGATGACCTCCTGATATTACAGATTCCGAACATGCCATTACAATTTGTTCAGGGAAAGGAACATGTTCCAACATTTCCATACAGGTTAAGACGTCCGCTTTATTGATACCTTTACTGTATTCTTCAATGGATATTTTTATGTAATTGACATTATCCAGCTTAGATAGCTTAGAATGATTTTCTGCAACTTTTAAAAGCTTTTCAGCCATATCAATACCAACCACAGAATCTGCTTTTGATGCCAAGGATTCTGTTAGGATGCCTCCACCGCAACCCACATCAAGACACTCTTTAGCTTTGAGGTTGGAGTTATCGCTAATGTACTTGAATCTCAGTGGATTTAACTTAAGTAATGAAGCATGGTCACCATTTGGATCCCACCATTGTTCTGCAAACTGATTGAATTTATCAATTTCATCCTGGTTTATATTTTCATTAAGTGCATGCATTTTTTACCTATTATTACGGACTTTATTGGTTCTTCATTTACAGCCAATATGTTAAAATTATTAATTATCTTGAATCATTATAACGGCTATTATTGATAACAATATAGTGGTCTCTAAAATTATAGATTCTAACACTCAGAACAAGGACAAATGACAGAAAAAATTATCCAAATCAATTTAGAAGATGAGATGCGTAAATCTTACCTTGATTACGCAATGAGTGTAATTGTAGGCAGAGCGTTACCAGATATCAGGGATGGCTTAAAACCGGTTCATAGGAGAGTCTTGTATGCTATGAAAGTGTTGGGTAATGACCATACAAAACCATATAAGAAATCAGCACGTGTGGTCGGTGATGTCATTGGTAAATACCATCCTCATGGGGACAGTGCGGCTTATGAAACAATAGTTAGAATGGCACAGGATTTCTCCCTTAGATATACATTGATAGAAGGCCAGGGTAATTTCGGTTCAGTGGACGGTGATTCTGCTGCAGCGATGAGATATACAGAAGTGAGAATGGAGAAGATTACCCAAGAACTCCTTTCTGATTTAGACAAAGACACAGTTGACTTTACTCCAAATTATGATGAATCAGAATCAGAACCTTCTGTTTTACCAACGAGAATTCCTAATCTACTCATTAATGGATCATCTGGAATTGCGGTTGGCATGGCAACTAATATCCCACCCCATAATCTTAATGAAGTGATAGATGGGTTATTATTATTAATTGACAAGCCTGATTTAGAAATAACAGAACTGATTTCAGTCATACCTGCTCCAGACTTTCCAACAGCAGCAACGATACATGGTATAGATGGTATAAAAAGCGCTTATGAAACCGGTAGGGGAAGGGTTCACATACGTGCAAAAACCCAGATCGAACAATTAAGCGATTCTGAACGGGAAGCTATTGTTATCACCGAGCTTCCATATCAAGTAAATAAAGCAAGATTAATTGAAAAAATTGCGGAGTTAGTCCGAGATAAAAAAATCGAAGGAATTTCTGAATTAAGAGATGAATCAGATAAAGATGGTATGAGGGTTGTCATTGAGCTAAAACGAGGCCAGCTTACAGACGTCCTATTAAACAATCTTTATAAACAGACCGTACTTGAGAGCTCCTTTGGAATCAATATGGTTGCTTTAATCAAAGGCCAACCAAAATTGGTAAACCTAAAAGAAATTTTAGAATCATTTTTATCACATAGAAGAGAAGTTGTAACAAGAAGAACTTTATTTGAGTTAAAAAAATCAATTAATAGAGCCCACATCCTAGAAGGACAGACTATCGCATTAACAAATATCGATGAAATGATTGCATTAATTAAGTCCTCTAAAACGCCAGCTGAGGCTCAAAAAACAATTACTTCAAAATTATGGAAGCCAGGTAAAGTTCAGATCATGCTTAAAAAAGCAAACAACATCTCAACAAGACCAGAAAATATTGATCATAGTATTAAGTTTGGTATAGAAAAGAAGGGCTACCGTCTATCAAACGAACAAGCAAAGGCAATTTTAGAATTGAAATTAAATCGCTTAACAGGTTTAGAGCAGGAAAATATTTTTAATGAATATTCTACTTTACTAGATGATATCAAAGGTTTTACAAAAATTCTTAAAGATCCAAATACTTTAAAAAAAGTCATCATTGATGAATTAATTGAAGTAAAAGAAAAATATGGTGATGAACGAAAGACAGAAATTGTCAAATTCTACTCTGATTTAACTGATGAAGATTTGATCCCTGAGGAAGATTTAATTGTTACGTTATCTCGTGAAGGTTACGCGAAAATCCAGCCACTAGGTGATTATCGATCACAACGTAGAGGTGGGACGGGTAAAAGAGCAACATTATTTAAAGAAGAAGACTTCATATCAAAATTATTTATTGCAAATACTCACGATACGTTATTGTGTTTTTCAAGTTATGGAAAAGTTTATTGGATTAAAGTTTATCGTTTACCAAGAGCAGGAAGAAATGCTAAAGGAAGGCCAATAGTTAATTTATTACCATTAGAAAATGA
>Ga0187827_10006250_pt1 | contig 13683 bp, 10 predicted proteins | sample ETNtaG_39_FD_167969 | JGI IMG/M metagenome (GOLD analysis project Ga0187827, IMG submission 167969) | Marine microbial and viral communities from oxygen minimum zone, Eastern Pacific Ocean - ETNP2014_SV_150_PacBio MetaG (Illumina Assembly) | ecosystem: Environmental > Aquatic > Marine > Hypoxic... | reverse complement strand
GTTATAGATATCGTCTTTCTGATTGAACCGTTGAAACTGATCAGTGATTTTGAAACCAGCATCACTATCATTTGCGCATCCACCTGAACAGGTGGTACAGCCGCTCACATTTGAATTCATTATAATAAATTATCTTTGGTTTTATTCATTTTATAGGGTACGGCTAAATCCATTTGGCGAACGATTCCACCTTTGCCATCGGGAAAAAGTGTCAGAGAGTTAACCAAAGGATCGAACCCGAAAATGAAACTGGTCGGAAAACCACTTCACCTTCTGAAAGTTAACTATTAATATCTGCCGTATTTAAGCAATTTATTCTCTTACGCTGACGATGAAAAATAATTTTGGTCCTATTGTATCACTGTTCATCTTAGTCCTACCCATCTTGATAAACCTATCTCTTCCCGTGCTTGAACAACCGTTATCCGGAAGTCTTGATTTTACTGTGGAAGAGACATCGAAAATAGGTTTGTTCACCATAGTTCAGGGAAGCCGCAACCTGGATTGGCCGGGCATTGCCAGCTGGCTAGCCGGCGACTATGAAAAGTCCTCTCTTTTCTTTAGAAAACAGTTATTCTCAATAACTGATGCCTGACCGGATTAACATGATTGGTGTTTCCTTTGACGCCAAATCTTCTTTTTTGAACGGCCCGGCAAAGGGTCCTTCCGCCATTCGAGAAGTATTGTTTTCAGGTGCTTCTAACCTTTTCAGTGAAACTGGGGTTGATCTGGACAGTGTGAATGGATTCAAAAAAGTGATCGACTTGAAAATAGAAAATAGCGACGCCGGCTATCTTCAGATTGAAGGAGAAGCTGAAAAGCAATTGTCTGATGGTGCTATCCCTATCTTTCTCGGAGGTGATCATTCCATTACTTATCCATTAGTGAAAGCTGTTGCTAAATCAATGAAGCCCACTACAATCGTTCATTTCGATGCTCACCCAGATCTTTACCATAAGTTTGAGGATGACCGTTTTTCTCACGCCTGTCCATTTGCAAGAATTATGGAAGATAGTCTGACAGATCGGTTGATTCAAATCGGCATACGTACAACAAACGATCACCAGCGTCAGCAGGCGAAAAAGTTTGGTATAGAGTTGTATGAATTACCTGAGATGCCTACGGATCTTGACCTGAGCAATAATGATAAAGTTTATATCTCTCTGGACCTAGATGTTTTTGATCCGGCTTTTGTTCCGGGTATTTCCCACCATGAACCGGGCGGCCTGTCAGTTAGAGATGTAATCGGCATCATTCACAGCATCAATGCATCCATTGTCGGGGCCGATGTGGTTGAATTGAATCCACAACGCGACCTTAACGGGATGACCGCGGCGGTGGCGGCAAAAATGGTGAAAGAAATAGCCGGTAAAATGGTGATAACCTAGATTCGGCTCACTACTTCCCAGATAATCGAACTAATAGCAAAACCAACATAGACCAGAGAGGCAATGATCATCATGGTAGTTGCGGAAATTCCCGGCCTCACTGACTTAGGAAGGTATCGCTTATTCAGATAGAGAAGTAATGGGACATAGATTGCCATAGCAAAACCCCCGAGGTAAGCGGCGTTGAAAATAAAACCTAGCTCAGAGACACCGATACGTTCCATAATATAAGTGAGTAGACAACCAAGGATCATCCAACCTCCGCAGAAGATCATGTACCACCATCCCACCGGTCGGGAGCGAGCCTTTGCCACATTGGTATAAATAATATCAGCGAAGGTGCGACTGACCCCGTCAAGTATCACAAGTTGAGTTCCAAACAGAGTCGCAAATCCGACAATGAGGAAAATTACTTGGCCGGCATTTCCCCACACTTCACCCAAGACCACAGCTTCATCCCAAATGAGGGTGCCGGGTGCAGGGACAATTCCCTGTGGATGTAACACTGCCAGGGCGCCGAACATGAAGAGAATTAATGTAAAAGTATTAAGCGCCCAAAAGAACAGTGTCTGATCTTTCTTGACATAATCCCACCAGTCGAAAAATCTTTGCCTATTTTCAGGCGTATCTTCAAAACGAAATCCAACGGAGGGAATTGCTTCAGCCTTGCCTCTTATAGGATTAGTCATCTTAGATATCCTGGCTCCCATCCCGATATTTTTATCCCTTAAATAGAACCCATAGAAGAGATTGTAGATTCCGCCGGCGCCAGCAAAAACCATGGCACTGAAAAGAACTTTTATCGAAATATTTGGATTGCGGTAGCCGATGTTGAGCATTCCTTTACCCAGTTCTTTCCAGATATCAGCTGACCCAATTGCGATAACGACAGCAATAAGTCCGAGAGTCACAATAACGATCAAAGCCTCAACACTTCGCTCTACCGATTGATAAATGATATTGGGACCAAACAGAATAATTGCAATAAGTCCAAATGTGATAACTGTCCATAAAGTGTCTGAGCCGAAGCCGGCGGGACCGACAATCAGTGCTTTCAGTGCAAGACCTGAGGCCCGTGCCCAGCCTGGGGCAATGCTTCCAAGAGCTGTAAGAAGTATGAAAAGTGGGCCAAACCCAATCCAGATTCGGGAGAATCCCATAAACGCAGTCTCACCCGTAGCGATTGTCCACCGACCAATTTCCATATTCACCCATAATTGAAGGAAGACACCTAGCACTGCTGCCCAAACCATACTGGCTCCAAATTCCGCCACAATCCTTGGCCAGATAATAATTTCTCCGGCGCCTATGGAAAGCCCCACTAGGACGGCGCCGGGGCCGGCAAGTTTCCAGAACGGCTGCGTCCGTTTCGGGATGTCTGCTTTTTGTTGTTCAGCGATCATTTGTTTTTAGGACTAAATAGACTGAAAGAAAGAAAAGGAGGGATCTGTTTAAGAATAATAGAATAAGAGATCGAAAAGTAGTTTTCCCCAGGCAATAAGCAGAACGAACCAGCCTACAATGAAAACTGAAGATCTGCGCAAGAGTTTTGTATGGTCGATAATCCGGATACCGCTATGTAGATACCTTGAAGCTACAAATAGCCAAGCGAGGGACAGGTCTAACGTGTCAACATTTCCCATCATGAAAATAATACCGGCCCAGGAATAGAATAGAATGGGCAACTGGAACATGTTTTTATAGTGATCTCGTGCTGCTTGTAGATAGTCTGGCCTGTCGCCCTCATAGATTTTGAAGAAACCATACTTGACATCCCATTTTTTTATAGCTCTTTTCTGTACAAAATAGAGGTGGGCGGTGACGAGAAATGTGAGAGCCACCATGGCTATAACTGGGTAGAGGACTAGGTTTGGTTTCACTCCTCAGATATCAGGTAGTAGAGATCAATCCTTGTTTTTCAGCTTCTTTTCTAACAGGACCCCAAAAACCAATAGGTCGGGACATTACGTAGTAGGCCACGAGATGGTCCATATCCTCGGGTTTACTCATGAAAGTAACAGGCAGATATATCATTGCATTTAGCACAATTAATATCCAGAACTGTAGATAATCGGGCAAGGTTGGGATTACACCGAACCGGGGTAGGATCCAGACGATGAGCCAACTGAGGCCAAGATTGGCTATCCATGCTGAAAGGTAACCCCAAGAATTGAAACGCCACCATATTACCTGTAATATATTCGGAAGCCAGACACCTGCTGCCATGATCCATAGGGCAAAAATGAGCCAGGCGGTAATCTCTTCGCCTATAATGACACCAAAAACGAAAGAACCAAGAAGAATTACAAAGGTGGCAATTCTGCCTACTTTTACCAGCATTGCCTCGCTGGCTTTTGGATTTACATAATGGTGATAAAAATCCCGGGTGGCATACAGAGCACCTAGATTAAGGTGTGTCGAAACAGTGGAAAGGTGAATGGCAAGAATACCTGCAAAAAGAAAACCGACGAGTCCAACAGGCAAAAATTCAAATCCAATTCTGTACCATGCCATCTCATATTCACCGCTCTTTGCGATACCAGGATATAAGACAAAGAATCCAATAATAGCTGCTGCCCAGATGGAATTTCGGATCAATACAAGGGCAGAACCTGCCCAAATGCTGTAGGAAGCATCCCTTACTGTTTTTGCTGATTGTATACGTTGTGCTTCAGGGTACCAATCGATAGAGGTCCCCATTCCAAAACCGCCGATAAGGGCAATGATCATCATGGTGACAAACCAAGCTACTGGGAATTGTCCTTCGAACATGCCTGTGAAGCTGAAAAAGTTCAACCTCCAAGACTGGCCATTAAAATGATGAGAGGCTACCCGAGACCAAGATTTTCCGCTATCTACACTGGCATCTATGTTCACACGGTTGTAAGAATCGTCTGAAGCCCAAACAATGGTATATTTTTCTCCTGCTTGCAGTTTATTAACATTCGTTGGGAAGAGGATCTCACCGGCGTGTGTTTCTTTGGATTTGATTAGAGTTGTGGCTCGTGATTCCAACCTAGACTGTGCGTCTTTTGAAATGCCACTTGCGATGGCAAAGGATTCACTGTTTACAGCAATAGATTTTCCGGTCTCAACATCGGAAACACGGATCATTGCCTGCTGATCTTTCCAGTCATTTGGGACTTCCCATTCAACGCTACTATTGTAGGATCCAAGTTTTGCAATAATTTCATCGGGGCCACCAGCAGCTATCACTCCCCAAATCGATACGATCACAATAATTAAAAGAGCAATAACACCCTGCTGAAAATCGGCCATGACCACACCCCAATATCCCGATGATAAAACATATATTGCCCCAAGCGTGGTAAAAATGAAGAGGCCCATCCAAAGTTCCCAACCAAAAATCATTTGACAGAGTTTTCCCATGGCAATGCCCACCCATCCAAGGATGAACATATTCATGAACACCTGCCATCCTGCAAGCCATCCGCGTAGTAACTCAGCACCAAGTCCACCAAATCGGAGACCTTGCCACTCAGCCTGGCTATAAGCAAGAGATCGTCTGAATATTCTGGTTGAAACAAAAGCACTAATGGCACACCATGCAGAGAAAAAAGCGTACCAGAGCCCTGCAAAACCGTATTTGTAAACAACACCTGCCACCCAAATTGGGGTATCAGTAGCTGTATGAGTTGCATATACGGAAGAGGCAGGTAGCCACCACGGCAATCCCCTACCCGCCAGAAAAAAATCAGACTGTGATCGTTTTCCCATCCGATAAAAATAAATACCAAAGAAGATCATCAACGCCACAAAGAGCACGATCCAAAGCCAATCAAGGAACTGGAAAGTGATCATTCTTCTGAATCTTCCTGCTGGTTTCTGGAAAAGTATTTTATAAGTAGATATGTAAGGAAAAAAGAGAGGGACAGTATAATTGCTGGAATAATAACACCCAGAATAGGTGCTCCGATTGTGAGAACTGTCACCGCCATGTAATTAGGTGTCATCGCGCTTATTCTTTTTGTAATGCAGGTAGGCGAAAATCATTCCTATGAATGAGGCTAGATAAGCGATGGACATACCTAATACCACAGCCAATCCCTGGCTCATTTTTCAACCTCCCATCTCTGGATATCTTCCAGCTGTCGCAGATAGTCCTTCTGTTTCTTTTCGTATTCATTGGAAATCTTTTTCAATTTTGGATCAATGATCCACATCATTATTCCTGCTGAAACAATACCGAGAGCCAGGACAACGAAACCTACTGTAATAGTAAGAAAGGATAGTGCGGTTCCTATCACAAGGGCAATGTAGGATATTGTAGAGAATATTATGGCCAGCCAGTCTTCTTTGTGCCAATCGTCGGCGTCGGCAGATGTCCATTCTCGTCTGATAAAACTCATTTTATGACTGGGGAAGTAGCAAGAAGTTTAATCACAACTTTATTCAATGACAACTTCATCAATGAATATCCAAGCTTTTCCACCGGCACCAGGATGCCAGTCAGGGCATGTTTTGATATTTTCAGCATAGATTTTGATATAGCGGATATTATTGTGCTCTATTGATTGTATAAAATCTTTTGTGAACGAGTCATCTCTTTCTAGTGGTACATTATGTGTTTGGCGTCCCAGAGAAGTGAAGTTCGAACCATCAGTTGACACAGAGAAGACGACCGATTTGGGGAGCCAAATCCATGATTTATTACTCTGAAGGAATGTGGTTTTTATTTTAGTTATATCCCTCAATTCCCCTAGATCAATCACAACATCGAAGTCAACTTCATGAAATCCCTGCCATGAGCCCCAAGCATTAAGTGCACCGCGAACACCATCAAACAGACCATTATTCCCACCTGCTGTATAAAGAGGGCTGTATTGTTGTTTGTAGGCAACGGAGACTTTGTAAGGTATCTGTGTATAAGTGACGTTTTCAATATAGCTTGGCAAATATTCAGGTTTAACAGCAAAGGCCTGGACTTGTGTCGTTTTTTTGAGAAGAATAGGAGTTTTGTAAATAGGCGATGCTTCAGAGGGCTTTGAACCATCTATGGTATAATGGATGATGGCTCCAGGGGTAGGTGTTGAAATGGAGACTGTCATTGTATCAAGAAATCCCTGCTCCTCATAATCAAAAACAGGATTCACAACAATATCCAGATTCATTGCTGATATGGGTCGCTGAGAATGATCAGTGGCCCAACTTTGATTAGGCTTATTACCCATTTTCAGGTCCAGGTTACCTCCGGCTGTAATTGTACTGTGTGACAGGTATGATTGATGCAAGGCAGTGCTGCCCAGGGAAGCTTCTTGAATATATCGGTTCTCTAGTGAAACTCCCTGTGCTCGAATTGTGAACGAATTGCCATTTTGCATATGGATGGTTGCTTCATCGAAAATGGGGGTGCCTAAAACATACATATCTTCGCCCGGGGTGACAGGATAGAATCCAAGGGCACTGAAAACATACCACGCCGACATTTGGCCACAATCTTCGTTTCCCGGAAGCCCATCTCTTCCAGTGTGGTAAAGGTTATCCATAATCTGACGGGTTATGTTTTGAGTCTTCCAAGGTTTGCCGGCATAGTTGTAAAGATAAGCAAAATTGTGGCTCGGCTCGTTTCCATGAGCGTATTGGCCTATGAGTCCGGTAATATCCGGTTGGTGTCTTCCTGAGAGATCTGTTGAAGCAGAGAACAAGTCATCCAGTCGATCAACGAATTCTTTTTCGCCACCCATCATTTCTATCATTCCAGAAACATCATGTGGAACAAAGTAGGTATACTGCCACGCATTGGCTTCAGTATATGAAGATGTTACAGCGAAAGGATCGAAGGACGATTCCCACTTACCCCCCTTTTTTCCACGCATGAACTTTGTTTTGCTATCAAAAACTTGACGATAACTCATTGCTCTTCGCATATAATTTTCACGGTCACGTTGTTTGTCAAGATTGTCCGCCATTTTGGCAATACACCAGTCGTCATAGGCATATTCTAATGTTTTTGACACACCTTCATTTTCACGATCAATGGGTATATACCCTTTCTTCCTATAGGATTCAAGCCCCAAGTGATTAGCCTCAGCACTTGCTTTCATTGCGTCAAAGGCACCTTCCACATCAAAATTAGTCAAACCTTTAGCGTACGCATCGGCGATGACTGGAATTGAATGATAACCGATCATGGTTCCTGTTTCGTTGCCGGCCAGTTCCCAGACAGGAAGGAGGTTACCTTCTTTATACTTAACAAGGAGCGTTTTTACCAGTTCAGTAGCAATATCCGGATATAAAAGAACAAACAGGGGATGAGCAGCGCGAAACGTATCCCAGAGCGAAAACACGGTATACATTGATCTGTTGGGAGGGAGTTGATGAATGTCCAAATCTGCACCGCGGTATCTTCCATCTACATCATTGAATACGTTTGGAGCAATGAGGCTGTGGTAGAGGGCGGTATAGAAATTAGTCTTTTCAATATCGGTACCACCTTTAAGGGAAATAACAGATAACATTTCTTCCCACCGCGTGTTGGCTGATCGTCTTGCTTTGTCAAAATCCCAACCCGGCAGTTCTTTTTCAAGATTTTTTCTTGCACCTTCAACGTCAACGGCTGAAATGGCCACTTTCACCAGTAATTGTGACCTTGGTGAAAATTTAAAAGAAGCGAAAGTTTTTAGATCAGTGCCTTGACTTTTTTGGCTATCTTGAAGTAGGATGCCATTTTCCAAGATTCCAGCTGATTCAAAGGATTCCGAGAATTGTGCTACAAAGTAAATAACCTGATCCTTGGCCCAGCCTGTGGATCTGCGCATGCCTACAATTTCACGTTTACCATTGATTTCCACCCACGATTCGGTAGTACGATCACCAAGTCCATGTTTAAGATCTATAAGGATGTGAGAAAGACCTTCTTTTGTAAATGTGTACCTATGAAAACCGGCCCGCTCTGTCACCGTCATTTCAGCTTCGATCATATCGTCTTCAAGAGTGACACGGTAATAGCCGGGTTTTGCTTCCTCGCTGGAATGTGAAAAGCGTGACCTGTAGCCGGTTTCAGGGTTTGTTTCTTTTCCCGGTTCGGTAAGCAATGTTCCTGACATGGGAGTCACCAAAATATCACCGTAATCGATTGCCCCTGTCCCTGAGAGATGGGTATGACTAAAGCCAAGAATCGTAGGATTCAAACTGTGGTAGCCGGAACAGTTGTCCCAGCCATTCTGGCGGGTGTCAGGGCTGAGTTGAACCATACCGAAAGGTATAGTTGCTCCAGGGAAAGTGTGACCTGTGCCCCCCGTTCCGATGAAAGGATCAACAAAGTCTGTTAGATTAAGTTGATTTTTCTGGGAGCAACCAAATAAAAGAAGAAGACTGACCATCAATGAGAACATTTTTGATCTATTTATCAAGGACGTCATATAAGCTCCGAATTTGAAAATAAGGAAGTTTATTCTCCACAGAATTTTTGGGTAAAAACTGGACTTGGACTGGTTCATCAGGGAAAAGATTGAAAAAGTTGTCTGAGAAAGTGCCCTCTAAATCTAGAGTGGACAATTCCACACTTTTGGCAAAGGCATCTGACTTAAGATGGACCTGGATCAAGGTATCTTGAATAGTAGTTTCAATTTGAATATTTGGCTCAATCAGTTTTAAAGATTTGGCTTTAACAAATAAATGACTGTTCTGATGAATGACTACCCCCTTTTCTAATAGGGTCATTTTCAGTATGGCTTCTTCAGCCGCTATATCAGGGATGAGATCCATTTTGTCATACGTGGCAATTATCTCCGGGTGGTCATAATCAATAGCTAATTGTAGAGAATCAGAAAAATATATTCCTTTCTCGGTATCTCGCACTTGAATGATTGCTTTGCCATGAAAATCGTCAAGTCTGTCCGAGACAACAGAAACAATAATTGAATCACCATGAACGGAAGCAGACAAAATGACTTCTCGATAAGCTTTTTCAACAGCGTAGTATCCAGCTTTACGCCTGCCGAAAAAATCGATGGTAGACCAAGAAACAGTTGGCCAACAATCGGCCAGTTGCCAATAAAGAGAACCCATGGTGGTAGGTTTGTTTCGTCGATGGCTCTCTCCAGCACGTTTTAGTGCATCGGCCTGAGCAAGCTGACTAAGATAGATGAGGGATTCAAAATCTTTTGCGGGTTTATATTCGAGGGAAATGTAGTGATCGATCATATTATAGCCGTCAAAGTACGGTTCGATCCAAGGCATCTTTGAACGCTGCCGTGCGGTGACAACTGGAGAAGAGAGCCCTTCAGTCCAGTGTTTTGGATCGAACTGCTTTATAGTTTCGAGTGAGGGGAGGGCTTGCAGACCGTATTCGCTGATGAAACGACCCGCGTTTGTTTCGTACTGTGACAAAGGCAGTTGGCCAAACCAGACTCCCCATTCGTGTTGATCACCTGAAAACCGGTTTTGGATTTCATTTTTTTCAGCAGATGGGGAGGAAGGCCAGTATGGTTTACTAGGATCAAAAGTTTCAACAGCAGTTGGGAGAATATTGTAAAATAGCTCTTTATAGGTTTCCCAAATAGTAACTGAATCATTATCGGAATGATTATACAGTTTTTTCCAATCCCATTCTCTCCAGCCCGTAAGATTTTCATTATTTCCACACCATAAAGCCACTGATGGGTGATTTCGCAATCGTTTTACATTTTGTTCTGCCTCGAGGCGAATATTTTCAAGATGATCTTTTTTCCCCGGGACCATACAACAGGCAAACATAAAATCTTGCCAGATCAGAAGTCCATTCTCATCGCATAGCCGATAAAATTCATCATTTTCATATACACCCCCACCCCAGACTCTAAGCATGTTCATGTGCGCATTTTTTGCCGCTTTTATTATATCCTCATAACTGTTAGCGGCCCTTGGGTTGAAAAAGTCTGGCGGAATGTAATTGGCTCCCTTCATGAAAACCGGGACACCATTGACGCGGAAAAAGAAGCTGGTTCCTACATCATCCTGTTCTCTTACAAGTTCTATTACGCGAATACCGATTCTTTCATTTTTTGAATCAAGGATTTTCCCTTTTGACGATATTTTGGCTTTGATTTGATAAAGGTTCTGATCACCGAAACCGTTCGGCCACCAAAGTTCAGGATTATCTATAATGAAGTCTAATGATAGAAAATTCGTTCCTTTTTCTACTTTAGTTTGCTGAGATACCTCTCGCACAGATTTCGAGTTGGCGGCGATATTTATATCAATCAGCATTTCCTTCACAGTTTCAATTTCTAGATGAACTGAATAGTGAGCTGATGTTTCCGTCAATTTTTTCAGTTGATAGAATACATTCCTGATCTTTGCACCGCTCCACCCCTTTAAATGAATTGGTCGCCAAATACCCGATGTTACCAACCGGGGGCCCCAGTCCCAACCGTAGTGATATTGAGCCTTTCGTGTGTGGACACTGGTTTGATATCCCACAGGTTTAGGTTCATTTGAAGTTGGTATGAAATGTGGGGAAGCATTCAGCTTTTCTTGACCTTCTGTGACGGGTGAATGAAAGTGAATGCGCAATTCATTTTCTCCTTCTCGCAATAATTTCTTACAAGCAACTTGCCATGCTCGGAACATGTTATCTGCTTTCAGAATGGGTTGTTCATTGAGATAAACATCGGAATAAGTGTCAAGACCATCAAATTCAAGCTCTATGACATCATTTCCCATAAGCTCCTGGTCAACGATAAAAGTTGTCTTATACTCCCAATCTTTATCCTCAATCCATTGTAAATCAGTCTCGTTGTTGCCGAGGAATGGATCATTGATAAGGTTGTTATCAAAAAGATCAGTATGAACAGTCCCAGGTACTGATGCCGGAAACCAATCTGAAGAATTAGACTCTCTGAATAACCAGCCTTCCGAAAGGATGATTCCCGTTGGAAAGCTCTCAGTCTTATTGCATCCTAGTTGGAGAAATGATGCGGCAAATAAGAAAAATAGAGGAAGGTGTTTCATTAAACTGGTGAGTCTAACATCAATAGTAGCTTTCCTCAAAGCGGAGTCCCTTCATATGTAAGTGCTGATTCCAAATGTGTTGTATACTGTCCGACTGAATGGTTAGCTTACATTTTCCCTTTAACAATAGAGATAAAATTTATGTTATTGAGAGGAGTAATAATGAAAAATTGGGCTCTTTCCCTGATCTTATTTTATTTCTTTTTCTTTGAAAGCTGTGCCCCACCATCCTCTGCCAAAGAGGACCCCTCTCTGGCAACACCACAGAAAGTTGTCAGATCCAGAAATGGTGTTGTTACTACGGCTCATCCTCTGGCAACTGAGGCGGGCGTAGCCATGTTGGAGCAGGGAGGCAATGCCGCAGACGCAGCGGTAGCGGCCGCCTATGCTCTGGCTGTGGTGGAGCCGAGCATGAGCGGTATTGGTGGAAGGGCACAAATTCTCATCCATACTGCTGATGGAGAGATTCAAGGAATTGATGCTACGACACAGGCTCCCTCATCCTACGATCACATTACTGCACCCAAGGCAAAATACGGTTATCCCACGGTTGGTATTCCTGGGGTGGTAGCTGGTTTGGATAAAGCACTTAAATCCTACGGCTCGTTGCCTAGGGCAACAGTAATGGGACCAGCGATAAAATATGCTAAAAAAGGAACACCTATTCTTCCGGGGGAGGTTTTTCGACGGAAGTGGGTAGTTAATCAATTGAATGAATTTGAGGGGACCAGACGCCATTTTCTTAAGAAGGATGGAACCGTCCATGATCCCTGGGAGATCACGAAGCAAGAAGATTTGGCAAAGGTTCTGCAGGCCATTTCCGATGAAGGCGCTACTCTGTTTTACAAGGGGTGGATCGCTGAAAGAATGGTCGAGGATATCCAGCGAAACGGTGGTGTCCTTACCATGGAATCTCTCGCCGAATACAAGGCAGAGGATTCTTACATTGTTAAGGGTAGCTACCGAGGATATGATCTGGCTGCTCTTTGGTTGCCTTCCTATGGTGCTATAACCATAGAAGCACTTCATATCATGGAAGCATTCCCCGACTCACTTTTTGATGGTGCTGACTGGGCACGGGTAATCTATCATGCCATTTCAGCAGCGTACTTGGATCGTGCCGGGGATCTGCCCATGGAGGATGCGGATCGTCTTACATCCAAGGCGTGGGCACAAAAGCGAGCTCTTGAGACTGGATTACTTTCATCAAAGGCGTTTCCATCTGAGTCTTCAGCCGCTGAACTTCCTCCGGCATGGACAGAGCCAGTAGGTCATACCACCCATTTAACCGTAGTTGACCGTAACGGAATGGTAGTGGCTTTGACTCAAACAGTAGGCCCCCTTATGGGCTCAAAGGTTGCAACTCCTGGACTTGGCTTTATATATGCCGCAACCCTAGGCGGTTATCTAGGAGAAATGAAGGCTGGTCAGCGAGCGGCATCACACATTTCACCTCTTATTGTTATGAAAGATAGTAGACCAATTCTGGCCCTGGGCGCTGCGGGTGGTTCCAGAATACCCTCTGCTGTGGTAGCCATCACAAGCCGTGTTATAGATCAAGGCTATTCTTTGGATAAAGCTTTGGCTCTTCCTAGGGTCTATCCTCTTGAAGAAGGAATTGACCTAGAATGGACAGGTGACAGTGGTTGGTCAGTTCAAGATAGTAGCTATCTTGCTGGATTGAACTATAAAGTATTTATGAAACGGCGTCCCGGTATGTTTGGGAGGTCAAATGCTGTTATGTTGGATACGTTGAAAGGAGAGTGGGTAGGAGCCTCGGATCCTGATTGGGAAGGATCCGCAGCTTCACCAAAAAATTAGTTTACTCTGCGAAAATTCTGGCTACGTCTACACCATGACAGGAATTACAACCTCCCATCGAAATGCTGAACGCAACGGGCATACTATATTCGCCATGATCAGTAACTACCGATGGATAAAGTAAGCCAATTTCCCCATCACCCTTACCGCCCGGCATCATTTCTTTAGTTGTATAAAAGTTTCCATTGCCATCAACTTCCAATACAGCAACAGGGTTTTCAAGTCGATTTTTTCCGGGATAAAAATTTACTTTGATGTTTGGGTATGGAGTTTCCCCATCAGGTTTGTATACACTCCCAGCAACTGTATAAATACCTCTGCCGGCTCCTTCTATTGAGTGACATGTAAGGCAATCCTTTCCAACATTGTGGCTTCGAAGTTCTCCGATTTTACTTTCTCTTACGTCAAGTGCGTGGCACTTATTGCATTTTGCTTCATTCATATGAAGCGGGAAAGTAAACGACTTGTTTGTCGATTCTTCTTCAGTAAGAAAAATGGCACTAGGTTCACCACAACCGTT
>Ga0187827_10006247_pt1 | contig 13690 bp, 9 predicted proteins | sample ETNtaG_39_FD_167969 | JGI IMG/M metagenome (GOLD analysis project Ga0187827, IMG submission 167969) | Marine microbial and viral communities from oxygen minimum zone, Eastern Pacific Ocean - ETNP2014_SV_150_PacBio MetaG (Illumina Assembly) | ecosystem: Environmental > Aquatic > Marine > Hypoxic... | reverse complement strand
CCAGACTTATTTAATGAGACCACATGTATCCATGGCATACTCTTAATTTCTTCTATTAATGCACCTTCGTTATAGAAGAGCCCTACAGTTATGTCAAAATGATTACTATCAAGACCTTTGACCAATTCTATTAATTGGCGCTCGGTGCCGCCTATATTTAAGGAGCGAATTAGAACAAACAAGCGAATCATTTTTGAAATTTATATAGCTTGGTTGGATACCAATATTATCAGCAAAGACACTAGTATATTAGTTCTTTGTCAGAATATTTCTTAATTTTAACGCTAAAAACAATCCTTTTCTCATGACCTCATTATTTATTGAATTAAGAACGAACCTCATCTTCATCAGCTTCATTATAAATACTATTTTCTCTCCAGAAGAACCGCCCTCACATAACCGATATCACAAATAAAAGCAATCGCATCTTTATTCGTCACCCCGTAATAAATGCCTCTCCGGTAACCATCTGTATGAATAAGCGTTTCAGGCATATATCCCTTTTCTAGGAACTCACCCTTTGGATGATCGTTCGATACAATAATCTTGGGATAATATCCATATTCAAACATCTTTATTAATGTTTTTCGCATACTGTGATGGATATCATCATATTTCGGCCTGTGAGTCTCAAACAGGATTTTAGGTGAAAAGTTATTATTTTTGAGCAAGGGCATCATTCCTTCAAAAACCTCTATTTCATATCCCTCAATGTCCATACGTATAAAATCTATGGGTTTTTTATCAACAATAAAGTCCGGTATGGTTGTCGTTTTGATGTAAATTGAGGAAGAGCTTTTTGTCACGCTGCTTTTCCCGTAATATTTTGTAGGGAAAAATGTCCCCAAATTGGACATTTCAGAAGTATAAAATTTCTCTTTACCTGTTTTGTTTGATCCTCCCATTTGATAAACTTCAACTATACCATTATAATTGTTAAGAGAAATATTCTTTCTAAGCATGTCAACATTTGATGGGGAGGGTTCTAACGCATAAACATAGCCATCATTTCCAACAATATTGGCTTCCATTAGAGCGTAATATCCGATATTAGCTCCCAAATCAATAATTACGCTACCAGATGATAATTCCTTATTTAATATGTAAATATGGTCCTTTTCTCTTGTGCCAAAGTGGATTAACGTCCTCGATATTCCAGGGTCATTCAGATCAACAATCATCCTGTAATTATGAACATCAATTTCAACAAAACGCTGTTTCAATAGCTTCTTGCGAAATTCATAAGACACCCTCTTTAACAAATATTTTAGCATGGTGCTTGTTCCACGATTACAGAGATCCTGAATTCTATCTTTAAATGATAATTTCACCATATTAGTTCCTGTCTTTCATTAAAGTTGAAAGGATCAATGCCATTGGAAACGTTACTTATAAAGAACAAGGATATTAGCCGTTATCCATGAATAGCGTTCTAAATCTCAAGTAATACTCTTTTTGCCAATGGCCTGACAATACAACCATTACCGCAGAGCATATCTCTTTGCAACATCAGGACTTTCAACCAAATCTTAAATATTTTTGCCAAAAACAATTTGCCAAATCAAGAAAACATATTTCACCATAACCAAAAAGGCTACAGATATCATTGTGTTTTTCAATTCATCTAAATATATTTTATAACAAATCAGTTCAATTTTAACACTTATGGACTTCCGTTTCTATATAGTCTTAATTCATTTAAGGCTACTTCATCTTTCATATTACACTAATAAATAATGTCTTTAAACAATTGTAATCAGTTGCCTCTTTGGCGTATTACAACTCCATAACCAACATGTAAGAACGGTAAAAGGCGATCAAGCTGTATTGAGCAGTAAAGTATTTTATTATATAGGCACGGGATACTTTTCCTAATATCCTTTTTTAACACCATAACAGGAAAAGTCACAAGAAAGAGATGTAAAAAGTAAGAAAATGCTCCACCCAAAGCATGGATCTTAATCTCCTTACTTCTATCGCTAAACATATTATTTAATTCTAAAGGTAAAAAACGGCGATACCCATGTGGCCCATAAAGAAAATATGAAAAAGGAGCAGGCATAGTATGCGCCTGTATACCTTCTTGCTCAATAACGCTATCTAATTCTTTGATAGCTAATCCAGGATTATCAACATGCTCCAGAACGGAACATGAAAGAATGCAATTGAATTTTCTACCTAAATCTGTAATATTAAAAAGAGAATGTACAAGATATTCACACTGTAAACTTCCACCTTTTGCCTGACCAATAATGCGTTCCCATTCATCAGTCACATTGTCATTTAACGCTCCTTTTTCAGACATTCCTAAATCAACTCCCAGGAATGCCCCTTTAATCTTAAGTTCGTGAAATATTTTATAATTTTGTCCTCTTCCACATCCAACATCTAATATTCTAGCTGGAGTAGGGACGTAAGGGATTAATATTTCACGAAAAAAAGCTTCCTGTAACATACGGAATGGAGAAACGGGCTCATCTATTAAAGGTACATCAATTAACTTTGGTTGGAAAAAATGAATTTTCTTTTGATCTATCAAACATCTAATAATTTCACCTATAGCCAAAAGAAAATAACGGAAGTGATTATTTAAGCTTAAATGCGTGTCTCCAGACAACTTTAAACTCATAAAAGTCGCCCTCTTTTCAAAAGAACAGCCTTAACACAAATAAATTCCATCGAACCTTCATTACATATAACATAACGCAGCATAGCCGCAAACAAATTGAAGGCAATTGAGGGATTCACGATTTCATCAATACCTAAATTGCTCAATTACTAAAACTCATGATGATTTAAACCTTGTGGTTGTATAATAACTTTCCAAGAAAAGAAGACTTTACAGTGTAATAGTACAAAAGGGTATAAATATCTCTAGGAAAAACACCGTGAGTATAGTATTTTAATCTTGAGCTTTAACTTTCTCTTTAATTTTTCTAAAGTTAGACTCTTTACTCTATAGCAAAACTTCTTAATGGTAACTGTGTTACTTATACTACTCGTAAGATTAAGAATTTCATCAAGTATTTCTTTATAGTCATCTCTGGAGACATTCTCTAAAAAATAATTGTATGTACTATGATGGCCAACACATTTAAACATTTCATAATTGTCATCATGATGAATTAATTTTCTATTAACGCAATAATCATAAAGTTCTGTTCCAGGATAGGGTGTAAATGTGCATAGATTTATCGAGTCAGGTTTAATTTTTTTCATAAATTTTATGGTGGACCTCATATCTTCTAATGTCTCATAAGGTAGTCCTATCATGAAAAAAGTATGGACCCAGAAGTTGTATTCTTTTGAGAGCTGTACCGCATTTTCCACCTGCCTGAGTGTTATTCCTTTATGCATCCGCTTTAATATTTTGTCACTACCAGATTCTACACCTAAATGGATTTCATTACATCCAGCCCTTCTTAACCATGAAAGAACATCTTCATCAATAGCACTTACTTTGCTTAGGCACGACCATGAAAAGAATTTTTCTCCATACACATCAATCAATGCCTTGCATAAATTGATAACATTCGATTTCCTTGCAGTAAATGTATCATCAAAAAATCTAAAAGTCCTAGTTTTATACTTAATATGTAATGATTTAATTTCTTCAACAATATGTTCAGGAGATCTGAAAGCTACGTTCTGTTTCCATATTGGAACAGACGCGCAAAATGAACATTTAAAAGGACATCCCCTGCTGGCCATTATTGTAGATAATCCTATAACCTGATATCTTTCCTTATATACCAACAAATCCCTATCAGGATGTGGTAATTCATCCAGGTTCTTTATTCTATCAGAGAATCCATTATAGTATGTATTAAGGCCATTTTTAAAGCCAAGACCTTTTAAGTCTCTTAATTTGTTATTATCAGGATAGCTATTCAAGAACTCTGTGACACTATACTCAGCTTCTCCAAAAAAAGCGAAATCAACACAGTCTATTTCCAATGCTTTTTCATTTATAATGTTTATGTGAGGACCGCCGACAAGAACAATCTTTTTAAGTTTTTTGGCTATCCGGGCAATCATCAACCCTGAGTGCAAAGTAGGTGTCATTAGTGTAATGCCAACAAAATGTGGGTCTAATCGTTCTATTGTTTCTTTAATTTCTGCCCAAACCGGATGATTTTCATCGTCTAAGTTTTTTGCATATTCTTTCTGTGATTCTGCTCTATTCTTATTATTATATGCGAGAAGACCTTCATCCGCATTGGTATCAGCATCATATACTAATGAATTAAGTCCTTTTTTATTGATAAAAGTTGCTAAGCCGAGAATACCACTGGGATGGCTGCCAAGGGTAAAACCCTTTAACCTTTCGTAAGGAGGATTAATAAAAAGAATATCCAAACTTCTTGTCATTTACTCTAGACCCCTATTAAACTTATTATGCCAGCTTAGTAATTCTACAAGACGCTTACAAATATTTCCTACATTTTTGAAAACAATGAAACATATCTATCTTGCGCCTCTAAACTCATTTGTTAACGAGTTCAGCATCCTGCAATAATATATTAATCTTTTCATCAAAGTCGCTTAGGTTCCGTTTTGTCGATATATAAGTTTCACCTTCTAACATAACCAATTCTTCTCTTAGTATATACCATCATCGCAAAACGGACCAACAGTTACCTCATAAGTGTTTTTATCAAGACCTTTGACCAATTCTATTGATTGGCGCTCGGTGTCGCCTATATTTTGAGAACGTATAAGAAGGAAAGTTTTGTTTAATTTAAAGACACACTATTACAATATATCTCCCTCAAAAGCAATCATTTTAGGCCTAACAAATAAATGGTGTTTATCTTCATAAATTATTGTTTTAACATCAAAATGCAGATATAAAGGATTAGAATAATTAGGTTGATAATCGTAATTCCATATCAATTTCATATTTTCCCGATCAAAATTTATGCTGTTTTTCCAGAGACCCCAAACTGTTCTATCATGATTTATGCTTTCAACTTTATTTCTTAATGACATTTTCAATTTAATTTTATCATACTCAAAGGCAGGAGGAGAACAAACGATGAATATATTATTAATGCCTGAATTACCACTATATTTTGCTTCCAAATAATCATAAAAAACCGGTACTTGCCTTGATTTAGAAATAAACAATGTATCTTCCGGGCTTAAGCTGCTAGTAACCGCTTTATAAACTGCTGGGGCTTGGTAATATTTATCTGAGGAAAAAAGGTACTTTACCGAATGAACAGAAGTATGCATAAAAACCATTAAGATTAAACACAACAGGATAACAGCAGATAATACTCCTCTGTTGCTATCATACAGCATGCAAGATTGCTTTTCGAATTTCACAACAAAAACAAATACTAACGTTATAAAGAACGAATATATTACAAAATACGAATCATCTCCTCGATTCATAATCATCAATATAATAATAGATATAACAATTGGCAACAACAACATATTAATAGTATTACGAATAAATAGACTTTTCATATTTACTATAATTAATGCAAATGTCATAACTATAATGGATAAAAAAGGGAACCAGAAAATAAAGTAAAACAGTTTAACGAAGCTCGATTGCCAACCACCAAGCATTAAGGCTTCTGCAACCAGTCTTTTTATCCCCCCAGCAACGCCTGTATGACCCATGATCTGTAATCTAAACTCTTGAACTGATTCTGGATAGTATACTAAGAACCATACACCTATTAGTAAAACTGGTATAGACGCTACAAATCCAAACAAAACTGATTGTAAATGGTTGCCCCTAACATAATTTGCACCAACAATCACTATAGTCAGTATTCCCGCCACAACCATAAAATTTGGGTGAACCGCCGCGCTTATCCCCAGGAATAATGCGCTAAAATAATAAAATATTTGTTTATAAAATATTCTCCAATAACAAAAAAGAACAAGACTAATTACTATTAGCACATCCCCAAAAACTTCAGGACGTATCTGCCAACATTGTTGTGCGAAAGGAGTAATGCTTAGTAAAATTATAAAAAGGTTGCTCTTTACTATATAATCAGAATTGTTTAGCCTGTATAAATAAAGATATAAAAGATGAACAGTCAAGATAATAAGGGAGAAAATCAAGATCATATGGAACATTTTATAAGTATATAGGTTTATTGGTACCTTGACCAGTGATGTAATGAACAGGAATACGGATTGGGCAATTGAAAACGTTGGAAAACCAATAAAGTAAGGATTAAAATCATCTCCCAGAAAGGTTCCCCATTGGGCTTTATTATGCAAAAATGCCAAGGCCGGTTCAAAGTAATAGTTTCCATCATCAGATGGTGGTAACATAAAGTTAGAGAAGACAAGCACACCTATCCATGACAGCACAAGAATGTAAAGAGTTGATTTAGACGCTAATACTCCAATTATGATATCTTTGATAGTCATAATATTGACTTTTTTCTAAATATTTCTAATAAGTTGTTGGCAAGCAGTACGCCGTTATTTATATTCTTATCATCAGGAGCTATACGTAAAGTATTTATCATATAAAGCTTTTCAGTTAATATATCAAAGGAATGTTCAAAGGTTGATTATTTACTTTAAGAAATGGTGTCGTTCTTAATATTTTGCGATAGGGTAAAGTCTTATTTATTGCATCGGTAATTTCTGCTATTTCATTTAGATGGCTTACAGGATTCCTCAACATTTCTCAAAAGACTATATAAGTTATTCTGCCATCCCTGTGTCCGTTTATAGATTATCCAATATAGCATCCGGGATGCCACTATTACACTATGCCACTTCGAAATGGAGATTTTAGATTCTCCAACTATCCTATTCTGATAGCTTACTGGTATTTCAACCATACGCAAAAATGAATTCAATATTTCCACCATCATTTCAGGAGAAAATTCAGGACCGTTTGACAACAGGGAACCTTTAATCCCTTCATAACTTTCTCTCCACAGTGCGCGATAAGTACAACCCACGTCAGATAATCTACATCTACGGTTCCACCATAATATACTGATAAGCTTCCCAAATAAAACATTTCCGAGGCGAAGCAAGAAACCCATATTCGCATCATTGTGTATAAAGTCCCTGCTTGTCCTAGTTCCTATAACGGCATCTGCATCTTTTAAATATTCAATAATCTTAGGTAGATCATCAGCTCGAAATGTTAGGTCAGCCTCAGTAATAATTAAAATATCCCCTTTTGCTTCTTCCAATCCCTGGCGAATAGCGTCTCCATATCCTTTAAGTTTTCTTGAAAACACCCTTGCCCCGGCTTTTCTGGCTATTTCAGCAGTCCCGTCCGTCGACATATTTTCCATAACGATAATATCATCAACATACCTTTTGAAATCTTTAACAACATAGCCTATCGTGCCTGCTTCATTGAATGCTGGTATTATCAGCGATTTTTTATAACAGTCAATATTTTTAGATCGGTGATAATACCGAGACTGAAACAGGTCTTCTTTGGTGTTGATATTGTAATATTCACACTGAGTCACATAATAATAGGCCCTTAAATCTTGTTTTATCCCACAGTCCAATATATCTATAAAATGACATGGATTTGGTTTATTATATTCTTTTTCCATTAAATCAAAAATATTCTCAGAACAGGCAATAGTCCCCAGCCCAGCATAGCTGTTGATTAACTTTGTCGGTTTCTCTTTTATGGCAATTATTTTACCATTATTTACTCCAACCGAATAATTCTTCAATATTTCAACAGGCGAGTTGGCATTTTTGATCATACAGTAGATATCAAAATCATCATTTACCCTCATTTCATCCAACATTTTTTCATGATCGGAAGAAAAATAGACTTCGTCTCCCAATAAAATCATAAAATGACTTGTAATAATAGGACGCAGTTTCCGTAATGCATAGAGCATACCCTTGTCAATATTCTCTTTTGAAATATGATGGTAATTTATTTGAATATCAAGGTTATTTCTGTCCTCTAAATATTTTATTATTTCTTTGGAGTTTTCACTAAGGACAATGTGAACTTCATTTTTTTTCAGTTTAGTTTTTACAATTTCAAGGTTTCTTTCCAGTAAGGTTTTGCTACCTATCTTAACTAATACTTTTGGGGTTTTTTTTGAATAAGGATACAGCCTGGTTCCTTTACCAGCAGCCATGATTATTATTGTAAGATCATCAATATCCATCAATATATCAAAAAAGTTTCTCTATCTATTCACTATCAAATAATTAAAAAGAACCACCGTTTTTTTTCTTATATTCCAAAGACAAAGTTTATTACTTTTCTTAATATTAACTTAAAGTGTTTAAAAGAATGTATTCCTTTAATATTATGAAATATTATGTGTGGCCTAGAATAAAATGTAATAAAAAATTTAAAAAACAGCCACCTTAATTTCATTTTTGTTAAATCTTCCGGCACATAAGACCACGACATATAACTTAGCTTGGAATAATCCATACTTTCTTTGCTAATTTTCCCTTTCCTAATTAATTCTTCCGTAATAGGTATTCCCGGGAAAGGAGAGAACCTGGTAAGACTCACCCTCTTGAGTGGTAGTTCTAAAGCTAATTTCCTGGAATCCTCAATAGTATCTGTCGTTTCCAGAGGGTATCCCACCATAATAAAACCAACTATATCAATGTTATGCTTATTTATTAAATCAGTTTTCTCACGTATTGTTTGAAGAGTCAGGCCCTTTTTCATTGAGTCAAGTATTTTCTGGTTTCCTGATTCAATACCCACCGAGATTTCGTAACAACCGGATTCTTTCATTATTTTCAGCATTTCATCAGTTAAGGTATCTAAGCGTGTTCCATTTGGACAGTTCCACGGCATATCAATTTTTTCATCAATTAAAGCCTTACAGAAATGGATAACATTTTCTCTGTTTGCCGTAAAATTATCATCCACAATTTGAAATTCCTGTATGCCGTAATGGACTTTCAGGTATTTAATTTCTTTTATGACCTTATCTGGATCTCTACTTCTTACTTTGTATCCTGTTATTTCCCTGCTACCACAAAATGTACATTTATACGGACAGCCCCTTGTAACGATTATTGGACAGGTAGGTAATTTCTGAGAAAAAAAACCGTGAACAGCAGCCCCATAACTAGAAGGGTTGATTTCATCCCAATCAGGAGCTCCAATTTCATCCAGATCAGGTTCAAACTTCGTTGGTGTTAGTAGGTATTCACCGTTGCTCTTCCATACAAGATTTGGGATATTCATTATTATCTTCGGTTTGCCTAATTCCCCGTTTCTGAGAGCGTTTAAGAACTCCACCATGCAGCTTTCCCCTTCTCCGTAAACACCATAATCAGCATTCTGAAGGTATTTTAATGTATCAATTGGATCCGACCCCACCTGAGGGCCTCCTACTACTGTAATAATTTCGTTTCTACTCTTTTTGATTAAGTCCAGGTACTTTTTTGTTCTGTCCATATCAGAAGTAAACAATCGAAAACCTATTACCCTGTATTGGTCGAGATCAACAAACCGCAAGAACTGCTGCGGAGAAATGTTTTTGACGTCACAGTCCAATATTTCTACGGAACATCCCTTCTTTTTCAGGTATGCCGAAAGAAACCCCAAGCCAATAGGCGGATACATCTGAGTTGCAGTATTCAATCTCAGGGGTTTAACTAAAAGAAGATCTTTCATTTCACTAGTGAACAAAACAATCCGGTTCTTTTACTACCACCCGAAGATGGACAATTAAATGCAAAAGATAATTTTCCATAATACTCTTAATCATTTTGAAAACATCAATACCCCCTTACACTAGACCTATTTTCAGTTGAGATGACAACGAATTGTTTTTCAAACACAAGATATTAAAGAAATGTTATGCTAGTCGTATTCCACCCTGTTTTTATTGTTGTCAATCATAAGTCCATCATCATAATTTGTATCTGCATCATAAATCAGGGTGTTATATCCTTAGCTATTTAAGTGCGTAGCCAACCCCAGTATGCCATTTGGTATACTGCCTAGAGAGAACCCTTTTAACCTTTCATAGGGCGGGTTAATAAAAAGAATATCCATGTTTCCTGTCATTTACTCTAATCTCCTGTTAGACCAACAAGACTAGCTTGTCTTAATACACAAAGCGATTGCAAGATTATTCCTGCACTTTCTTCCGTCTGGTTAAGCATGGATACTAAAGCATTTTCACACAAGATAATATTCCCTTGAAGCCAGGTCATCCTTGACAGAAGCACCGTCAATATCGTAAATCTCATAACCAAGATCGGAGATTGTCTTTCTCAAATGATCTAAAGAATAACCAAGATCCTTGATATGTTTGGGATGCACGGAAATAATTATTTCTGGATGATATTTTTTTAAAACCTCTTCCCCACCAGAGAGTACTCTTATTTCAGCCCCTTCCACATCTATCTTAATAAGATCTGGAACAAAACCTTTTTCTTTGACAAAACCATCAATAGTAATTTGTTTCTTGAAAGTCATCTTATACTCTTTCACTCCTTTTTTTACTCTGCTGATTGTATTCATACCGGAGTCTCCATTCATTTCATAAAACCCAACTCTCTCTAACCGTTCACCCCCCACAAGGCTTTCAATCACATGAACATTATTTATATTGTTCATCTTTAGATGTTGTTTGAGAAGCTTAACATTTGCCTTTGCGGGTTCGAAAGCATAGCATCTGCCACCCTCGTTCAACACCCTACTAATAGGCATAGTGCAAAGTCCGATATGTGCCCCTATGTCATAAACAACTTTCTTACCTTTAGCGAGATCTATCAATTTATTAAAACCATTATTCTTCCCCGTCCCCCATGAGCCTAAATTATAAAATGTGAATTCATGAGAGAATCGGTATTTACCAAAATTGCCAAGAGTTTTTTTGATTCCCTTTGGAAATATTCTCTTTGACAATATTATCCCTGATGCCCTCATAAATTTATAAATTAATGAGTTTCTTTTTAAAAAATTAACTTTTCTAACTATATTAACAGTTTCATTAATTAGCCGAATCATGCACCACCTATTTCGGTCAATTCTCAGAAAATTGTAAATTATATTATGGACCACATAGAACAGGCACCCTGCCCCAATCAATTTACACCATCATGTTTCATTCAATATAATCGTTAATCTACCTGCGCCATTTAGATACAGCATATTTATTATTTTGATATTTTATCATATTTAGACTTACCACATCCTTTTAGTATTTTATTAGTTCATTAAACCTACTACAGAATTCCTCCTGTCCCTGCGGGGTAAAATAATATCTATACTTTTCTTGGGCATTCAACGTTATTTCCCTTATTATTCTCTGGTTTCTCATAAAATAATCAATTCTCTCATTGAAATCACTCAGGTCCCATTTCATAGCCGCATACGTCTCTCCTTCAACGTAGATATCAGGCCATGTTACAAGGTGGTCCATCGAAGGCTTTAACAGAAGAGTCCCTAAAATAATAATTTCATAATCTCTGAAACAGATTTCTCCGGCACCAAAAGGGCTTATGGCGATTTGTGAGTTATTCAGTTCCTTCGCATACTTACGGTATCCAACTGGTTCCGTATCTATTCCACGATCCTTCAACATTTCAATCATTTTGATACGCTGAAAAGAGAGGGCCGTGTTAGTATAACTGCTGCTGCCTCGAAAACAGACAAGGTTCTTACGACTGCCTGTCAAACTTTTCATTTTAATCCTATTTCTAAACCCAAACTTTTCCTTTACAGTCCATGGAAGCAGTCTCATGAAATTCGAAAACCTTCTATTCGCCGAATAGGGGCCAAGACCAAGGTTCCATGAAACGGATAACTTTCCGGCATACTCACTCTTGATTGGCTCCACTCTTGCCACTTCTTCCTCATCCAGATTAAAACAGTTTTTATAGAAATCCGTATATATTCTTGCCCCATAATAATTATTTTCATACAATTTCAGGTCTTTCAACAGCTGTTTTTTCCAGTATTTGTCAACATAAGGAAGCACCTGAAAATGAGTTGTTCCTGTGCTTGCAGTTGAATCCAGCCATATAACTTTTTCACATTCTCTCCTAATTCTTTCCAGTATAGATAATACATGCCCCCTATCTTGCCAAAGAGACATGAAATATTTGCTGTCAAGAAGAATTACATCACAATCATAAATATTCTCCTTTAATCTGTCATAATATTTAATATCAATGCTTAAGTCTCTTAACCTCCTTTTATTAACAAGCAGCGGATAAAAGAAATAATAAGATATAAAGTTATTGGTTGTAAGGATATTTACTTTCAAAATATCACTCCCTGGGCAGTTACCACAGTCTATCTTTTATTGCAATATAGCAGCCTTTCCCATTGTTTCATAATTTTAGTAGTAGCATACCTTTCGCATATTTTTTGCGCTTCATTCCCCAACCTATCTCTTAATTCTTTATTCTCTATCAGTTCATATAGGGCCCTTTCCAGAGCAACAGTGTCTTCCGCTGGGACCAGTATACCATTAACTCCATTCTGAATAATCTCACCAGGGCCTGAAGGACACTCAAAACTAATAACAGGCAACCCACTAGCCATAGCTTCTAAAAGAACGTTAGGAAACCCCTCATATCGTGACGACAAGACAAAAAGGTCACACTTCTTTAACACAGAAAATGGATTTGCTACCATTCCAGGAAGATGAATAAATCTTTCTATTCCCAGTTGACCCGCTTGTGAAATCAAATCCTCTCTAAGTGGACCGGTCCCAAGAATAATTAAATTCCATTCCTGATATGTTCGATGAATATTTGCAAATATATCGAGTAGAAGATCAAATCCTTTTTGTGATGACAATTGTCCCATTGCTATAATACGTTTACCAGGCGGCAATGATATCTCTGGGCCGGATTCAGTACTCTCCTGAATAACTTTTGCCGGGTTTGCAATGATGTGAATTGAATTATTATAAAGACGAAACCATTCTTTAATTTCTCTGGTTTGAACAACAAGATGATCAGCCAAAGGGTATAAAATCCTCCTTAACCAGTACCATATCAATCTTGTCTTCCTGCCGTAGTCTGGATGATTCCGTTCAGATATTATCAAAGGACAGTTTAAAAAACGCGTAGCTAGCAGGATAAGTATATTCGTTGTAAAAACAAAACTGATAATATAATCCGGCTTGACTGTCAAAACAGCTTTACGTATTCGGAAAATACGTATCATATTTTCTAATAATCCCCTTATCCACGAAGAAGATTGGCTTTTTATATCTATGGCATGCCATTTTACAGAATTCGAAAGAGGATAAAAGGGAGTGTTGCTACTTTCAAAAGTTAATATTGAAACATGATGGCATTCTCCAGACCAGTAGTTAGCCATTTGAGTCATTACACGTCCACTCCCTCCACCTGGAAGAGAGTTCAATATAAGAAGAATCCTCACGTATGCATTACCTTAACCGTTCCTTATAAACTTTAATCAATGCGGATTTAATATTGTTATACAAAGTCTTTTCGTTCATTATGAATATTCTGAAATATTGAACCCTCAATTGTCTTACCTTTTGCAATTCTTTCCAGTAATTCCATTTCGTAATTTATTCTCTCATCCCATGACCACAAAAAATCTCTTGCAAACATTTCCATACGTTTAGAATATATATTAATTTTCTCAGGATTATCTATTAAATCAATAAGCTTACTAGTTAAATCATTTACAATATTATTTCTGTCTATTCTAATAACATAGTATTCTGATATTAGTTTTTCG
>Ga0187827_10006245_pt1 | contig 13694 bp, 19 predicted proteins | sample ETNtaG_39_FD_167969 | JGI IMG/M metagenome (GOLD analysis project Ga0187827, IMG submission 167969) | Marine microbial and viral communities from oxygen minimum zone, Eastern Pacific Ocean - ETNP2014_SV_150_PacBio MetaG (Illumina Assembly) | ecosystem: Environmental > Aquatic > Marine > Hypoxic... | reverse complement strand
ATTAAACAAATGTGATATCAATAAAATCAAAAATACTCTTGAACTAACAAAATAAATATCCACATAAATCTATGACTATGAGTGAAATTCAAAATTGGCATGGAACTACTATTATTCTTATAAGAAAAGATAATGATGTTGTTGTTGCAGGAGACGGACAGATAAGCTTGGGCAATACCGTAATTAAAAGAACAGCAAAAAAAGTAAGGAAAATAGAAAAACGAAATGTCATAGCTGGTTTTGCGGGATCAACTGCTGATGCACTAACTTTATTTGAAAGATTAGAAGCAAAATTAGAAAAACACGCTGGAAATTTAACTAGAGCGGCTGTTGAATTAGCCAAGGATTGGAGAACCGATAAATACCTTAGAAGGCTTGAGGCCTTAATGGCAATAGCAGATAAGGAAAAAAGTTTTATTATTTCTGGTACCGGAGATGTTTTGGAACCCGAAGATGGAATTATTGGAATAGGATCTGGTGGTAATTTTGCCCTTGCTGCTGCAAAAGTTTTAATGGAATCCAAGCTCACAGCGGAAGAAATAGCAAAAAAAGCAATATCCGTAGCTGCAGAAATTTGTGTGTATACAAATAATAATATTACAGTTGAAAAAATTTAATGGAAAAATCCAATATTACAAATTTCAAGCCTAAAGAAATTAAAGAGAACGTAGATCAAAGCTCTAATGTAACTTCTTTATCTCCACGAGAAATTGTATCTGAATTAGATAGATATGTAATTGGACAAAGCCAAGCAAAGAGAGCTGTTGCAATTGCTTTAAGAAACAGATGGAGACGTCAAGCATTAACAAATGAAATGAAGGATGAAGTTTTACCAAAAAATATTTTAATGATTGGTCCAACGGGGGTTGGCAAAACTGAAATTTCCAGAAGACTATCAAAACTAGCTGAGGCTCCTTTCATTAAAGTAGAGGCTACAAGATTTACCGAAGTTGGATATGTAGGAAGAGACGTAGAACAAATCATAAGAGATCTTCTTGAAATCGCAATAGCAATGGAAAAAGTAAAGAAAAGAAAAGAAGTTTTTGCAAAAGCTCAGCAAGCCGCGGAGGAAAGAGTTCTGGAAGCAATGGTTGGAAATAAAGCCAGTATTGCAACTCGGGAAAGTTTTAGAAAAAGATTGAGAAATGGAGATTTGGATAAAAATGAAATAGAAATTGATATACAAGAGGGTCCTTCGATGCCGAGTTTTGAAATACCAGGAATGCCAGGAGCAAATGTCGGTATGGTAAATATTGGAGAAATGCTTGGAAAAACAATAGGAAAAAAACCTAAAAAGAAAAAAATGACCGTAAAAGAATCACATGAAATTTTAATTGCGGAAGAATCTGATAAATTAATTGAACAGGATAAAATTGTTAAATCAGCAAAAGTTTCTACCGAAAACAATGGGATAGTTTTTTTAGATGAAATTGATAAAGTGTCTGCTCGAAGTGATAGAATTGGAGGAGATGTATCAAGAGAAGGTGTCCAAAGAGATTTATTACCTTTGATCGAGGGAACAACTGTCAGTACAAAATATGGAACAATTAAAACTGATCATATTTTATTTATAGCTTCAGGAGCATTCCAGTTAGCAAAACCCTCGGATCTTTTGCCTGAACTTCAGGGCAGACTTCCCATAAGGGTAGAGTTAAATGCTTTAACAAGTGAGGATTTTAAAAAAATTTTAAGAGAGCCCGATAATAGCTTAATTAAGCAATATAAAGCTTTGTTAAAAACTGAAAAAATTAATCTTGAATTTACTGATGATGGAATTGAGACTATTGCAGAATTGGCTACCGAAGTTAATTCCAGTGTAGAAAATATAGGGGCAAGAAGACTGCACACTATTATAGAAAAAGTCCTAGATGAAATAAGTTTTACTGCCACAGACAGAAGTGGTGAAAAAATTATTATCGATAAAAAATATGTTCAGAAAAACCTGAGTGAATTAGTTAAAGATACCGACTTGTCAAAATTTATTCTATAGCTTCTTTAGAAATATATAAAGCGCACCTTCGCCGCCATCTTTTATTTCTGCTTTTGATATACTCTTAATTTTACTTTTAATTTTTATGTTAGCATTTATATAATCGGGTACCGAATTTTTTAATATACTTAAATTTTTGGAAACATATGGATTATTAGTGGTTTTAGACCTTAAACCTTTACCTGTTATAACTATAATCTTCTCAACACCTTCCATAAAGTATTTATCAATAAGTGTTTCGATTTTTTTATTTGCCTCATCTAAGGATAGGCCATGTAAATCAACTTTTCTGATTTTTTGTGTAAATACTTTTTTTTGATCTAAATAATAATCTTTATTCTCAATCGTTTCTTTACTTGAAATAAATTTTCTCCATACTTTAAGGTCTTCTGGTGCAATTTTTTTATTCAAATTAAATTTGGGTTTCTACTAAATACCAGTTTGGATTACTGCTCCACATGTTCTTTGAAAATTTCCAAACATCTTTAACCGTTTTAATTATTTCTGGGTTACCCTCTATAATATTATTATTTTTATCTTTTTTACAAGTTATGATCTCGCTGACAAAATTCACCGTAAATGTATAATTGTTATCTTTTTTTTCAAAATTCTCAATTTCAGCAGATTTGACACCAACGAATGTTAGTTCTGATTTTAAATTTTCTTTTCTTCTATAATCAATTTCATCAGAAAAATTCTGGAATATTTTTTTATCTAGAAGAAGTTTTAATGCTTTTTTATCTCCTTGGGCAAAGGAAGTAATAATCATTTCATAAGCTTTTTTTGCACCCTTAATAAACTTTTCTTTCGCTGCATTATCAAGTTTATCCGAGTCTAAGTTAAAAACTTTTTTTTCGCTATCGTTTTGTGTTACTTTTTTGCCGAAAAGATTTCCAAAATCTTTTTTTTCATAGCCGGTTCTTCGACCAAGTATTCCTCTTAACCTTAAGATAATAAATCCTGCTATTATCGCCAATAAAATAATATCAAGGTATTCGAAGCTACTATTCATGTGTTTTTTGTAACATTTTATTTTATTTAGTATAATGGTTTATATCAGTCTACAAAATATATATTCTAATAAAATGAGCACACTCCTGATACTTATTATAGGCATTCCATTAATTGAAATATATTTATTTATTAAAATTGGATCGGCGATTGGCACTTTAAATACCATTGTATTTACAATAATTACCGCGCTAACAGGAATTATATACGCAAGACATGAGGGGTTTAATACCCTAAAATCAGCCTTTCCTCAGTTGGCAAGAAAAGAGATTCCAATCTATGAAATTATTACAGGAGCAACAATAGCTTTTGCCGCATTACTTTTAATTCTTCCAGGATTTGCAACGGATTTTTTAGGTTTTTTATTAATATTTCCTTTTACTAGAAAATTAATTATAGAAAGATTTGCAAAAAAATCTAAAACATACAAAAAAACAAAAAAAGATATTATAGAGGGTCAATATGAAGATTTGGACAAAGATTTGAAATGAAAAAAAAATATAAAATATTGGCCGAATTTGCAAAAGATGTTTCTCATGAGACACCCGATATTGAAACATACCTCCAAACTAAAGACAATATTTTAAAATATAATTTAACCCTGGATATTAATAGTAAATTTTTAAAAAATAAAATGATAGAAGTAAATATTATTTCAAAATTTCAAGAGACTAATTTGGAGAAAAAAAAGTCTAATTTTGAAATTACCTATACAGCAATAGTTAGAATTGATGAAAATATCAAAAATGAAAAAGAAATGGAACAAATTGTTTTAAGCGAAGTGCCAAATGAAATTTATCCAAGGCTAGAGGATTTATTTATTTCATTGGTAAATAAATCTGGTTTTCCAGAGATCAAGATTGAAAGAAAAGTTGATTTTGAAAAGCTATATAAGGAAAGATTAAATTAATTAAAAAAAGTTTTTCTTTAATTCATTTTTCAAAAATTTATCATGTAATTGCATTTCTTCAGATGTTGGTTGGATAATTTTTTTTGAATATTTTGTAAATTTAGCATCCTTTTTTTTTAAGGAATTAACATCATTTTGTGTTGAAAAATCTAGAGTAGGTTCTTTTTGATCAATCAGATTAATATAAACCTTGGACAATAATTCGCAGTCTATTAATGCGTTATGTTTTTGTCTTTTTGAATAGTCAATTCTAAATTTTTTGCATAAAGAATTCAAATTAATAGCAGATCCTGGGAATTTTTTCCGAGCCAGTTCCAAGGTATCAATAACTCTGTTTTTTTTTATTGTTCCTTTGCCAATTATTGTTAATTCATTGTTTAGATGCGAAAGGTCAAAATCTGCATTATGAATAATTAATTTTTTTTCATTTATAAATTCTAAAAAATCTTTAGCAATTTCTGAAAATTTTTTTTTCTTTAATAAGAACTCATCTGAATAACCATGAATTTTAAATGCATCCTCGGAGACTTTTCTTTCCGGATTCAACAAGCAATGAAAAAATCTTTTGGTTGGGATTTGATCCTCAAGCTCTATACAGCCTATTTCAACTATTCTGTGACCATCTTTTACCGAAAGGCCAGTAGTTTCAGTATCTAATACAATTTCAAGCATTTTATAAAATTTTTTCTAAAACTTGTTTAACATTTTTTTTAATGGGATTATTCCTAAAATTGTTTTTTATCACAAAATTTGATTGTCGTTTTTTAAATTCTATGGGAAGTTGAAGTTTTTTAAATTTTTTTATTATTTTTAAATTAAAATTTAATTTTTTTTTTAATCTTTTATCAATTTCTTTTTTTTTAGCATCTATAAAAATTAAAATATCATTTTTTTTATTAATTTTATTTTCCATTAATAATGGAATATCCAAAACAATAATTTTTTTATTTTTATTTTTTCTAATAAAATTATTCATTCTAGATTGAACCTCTGGATGAACAATATTAATAATTTTTTTTAGATTATATTTGCCCCCCATAATAGCCTGGGAAAGTTCACTTTTTTTAACAGGAAAAGAAGTTATATAATTAGGAAGTGCTTTTTTAAGTTTGCTGTAACATTTTCTGTTTTTTCTATATAATTTGGCAACCTCTGCATCGGCATTAAAAACTGGATAACCAAATTGTTTTGCTACGTAACTTTTACCAGAGCCAATATCTCCAACAACTGCAAGTCTAATCATCAAACTAATAATCTATTATCAACTTTTGGCAGAATATTGTGCCAAATTCTAAATGCTAATTGAGCTTGGTAAACGAACATCATTTTGCCGTTTTCAATTTGATTACCAAACTTCTCCGCCTTCGAGAGAAATTTTGTTTTACTTGGATTATAAATAATATCATAAAACAATTTGTTTGTTCCAATATCAGCATAGTTCAATATTATTTGATCTTCGCCTTTCAAACCTAAGCTTGTAGCATTAATTATCATATTAAAATCAGGAGTTTCTCCCCAATTTATAATCTCTAAATCTGTATATTTTTTTTTCAAATCATCAGCTTTTTCTTTGGTCCTGTTGCTTAAAATGATTTTAGCTGCTCCTAACCTTTTTAAAGCTAGAATAATCGAAGAAGCCACTCCTCCGGCTCCCAAAATGAACACACTTTTATTCTTTAAATCATAATTAATATATTTTAAACCTTTCTCAAATCCACCAACATCAGTATTGTCCCCAACAACTTTATTATCTTTTTTAAAAATCGTATTCACTGATTGAACTTCTTTCGCGAGTGGCGTTAGTTGATCAAGAAAAGGTATGACGGACTTCTTAAAGGGTACGGTTACATTCATTCCATGAATTTTATCATTTTTAATTTTAGAAATTACCCCCTCTATATCGCTTTCATTAAGTTGTTTTTTATCATAAACAGCATCAATATTATTTTTTTTAATCCAATAATTATGCAATTTAGGTGATAATGAGTGCTCGATTGGGTTTCCTATTACAAAATATTTTTTCATTCTAAGGTGTTTAAATATTTCTTTATATGTTTAATTGGTAAACCCATTATAGTATTTTCATCCCCTTCTATTTTAGAAAATAATGATCTGCCCTCACCTTCTATTTGGTAGACATTATAAGCATATAATGCTTCGTCTTTTATTTTTGATAAGTAAGATTTTAATTCTTTGTTTGTCATTTGTTTCATAGTTAAATAAGCTTTATCAGCATGATTCCAAATCATTGAACCATTTTTAGATATACAAACTGAACTTATTAGATGATGAGTTTTTCCGTTAAGTTTTTTTAATATTTTTAGTGCTTCTCCTCGATCCTTTGGTTTTGAAATCAGTTCTCCATTAAAATCTATTACGCTGTCAGCCCCAAGCACAATCTTATTCTTATTATTAGATTTTAAACTAGTTTTTTCAGCTTTTAAGTGTGCTAAATACATTGAAATCAGTTCTGGGGACGTGCCCTCTACACATCTTTGGTCCCTCTTTGAATCTTTTAAGAGACTCTCCTTTGCTGACTCTTCATCAACGTTGGATGGCTGAACCGAACATTTAATTCCATTTTCTTTCAGTATTTTTTTTCTTACTTTGCTTTTCGATGCCAAAATTATATTTTTTATCATCGGGAATGAATAATATCATAAATTTTTATTATTGAAGCCGCGCTTTCCTCCACAGATTTTCTTGTAACGTCTATAATTGGCCAGTTGTTTTTTTTAAAAATTTTTTTTGATATTTCAACCTCTAGCCTGATTTTTTCTATATCTGTGTACGAGCCTGATTTTTTTTTATTCAAAAAGTTCATTCTATTTTTTCTTACATCTAATAGTCTTGATGGTTCTGCTATTAATCCTACCACACATGAGGTTTTAAAATTTTTTGTTAGTTTGGCGGGAACAGAGTTTTCGTTTATTATTGGTATGTTGCAAGTTTTATATCCTCTGTTCGCCAAATAAATTGATATTGGCGTCTTGCTTGTTCTACTTATGCCTAGAAGCACAACATCTGATTTTTCTATATCTTTTGTTATCTTTCCATCATCGTGGCCCATCGTAAACTGGATTGCTTCGATCCTTTTGTAATAATTCTCATCGAGCACATGTTGCCCGCTGGGTATATGCGAAGCTTCCTGATGTAGTAGTTTCGAAAACCTTAATATTAAATCGCCCAATACTCCAAAACAAGGTATGTTTTCTTCTTTGCTTTTTGCTACCAAAAATTTAGCTAGTTGAGTATCAACGATAGTATATAAAATAATACAATCTTTTTTTTTCTTACAAATGTCCAATATTTTGGTTATTTGGTTTTCTGTTCTTGTAAATGCATATTGATGAAATGTGTGTTTAAAGTTTGTAAATTGAGCTCGTAGAGCTAAAAAAATTCTATCTAATGTCTCTCCAGTTGAATCCGAGATAAGATAAACTTCGTATACTTTTTTCATTTATAAACTGTTAATAAATTTATCAATTGTTAACTTTATTTAATATTTTTTTTTATTATTAATTTTATTAAAATTTATTAATAATGATTAACATATAGTTATAAGTGTAAAACTAAATATAAATAATGTTAATTCTGAGAATATTTAAATATTTTGTCAAAATCAAAGGCAGTTTTAAATTTTATTTTGTTAATAAATATTGAAAAAATTGTGTAAAATAATTAATTAAGGTTGTTAACATACTATAATACTAATTATATCTTTATTTATATTTTATTTATTTATGAGAAGACTAAATAATTGTTTAGAAAATAAAAAATATACAAATATTCCTATTTGGTTTATGAGACAGGCAGGAAGATATCTAAAAGAGTTTAGAGAAATTAGAAAAAAAAATCCTGATTTTATTAATCTTTGTTTAAACAAAAAACTTGTAAACAAAATAAGTCTACAACCAATTAAAAAATTTGATTTGGATGCGGTTATATTGTTTTCTGATATTTTAATTATTCCTTACGGGCTAGGTCAAAAAGTTATATTTAAAAAAAATATAGGACCGATTCTTGGAGATCTTAATTTGGATTTAATTTTTAATATTAAAGAAAATGACTTTGTAAACCGTATTAACCCAATTTACAAAAGTTTAAATCTTTTAAAAAACAGTATGGATTATAAAAATAAAAGTCTAATAGGTTTTGCTGGCGCTCCTTGGACACTACTTCTTTACATGATTCATAAACGGTCTCCAAAAAAAGATTTTAATAAAAATAAAATTTTAAATGATAATAACTTATTAAATGATTTAATTTTAAAAATAGAAAACATTATATGTTTACATGTTGATAAACAAATAGAGGCAGGTGCAAATGTTATACAACTTTTTGATTCCTGGGCTGGCTTATTATCAAAAGACGATCTATACAAATATTGTTATTCTCCAACTTTAAAAATCGTTAATCATATTAAAAAAAAAGGTATACCAATTATTTGTTTTCCCAAGGGTATAAAAAAAGAAGATTATATGGAATTTTGCTCAATTGTTAGACCGAATGCAATTAGCATTGATTATGAAATTGATCCCGAATGGATAAAAAATAAAGTTAATAACTTGCCCATCCAAGGAGGGCTGAATCCTAAAATTTTATTAACCAGCAAAAAAAATATAAAAAAAAAAGTTGATCATTACCTAAATGTTTTTTCAGGATACCCTTATATATTTAATTTGGGTCACGGCGTTTTACCAGAAACCGATCCTAACGTGGTAAAGTATATAATTGACATTGTCAGAGAAAAAAAAACCTAATGAAAAAAGCTGTAATATTATTTAATTTAGGAGGCCCCGATAAACCAGAAAGCGTAGAACCATTTCTTTTTAATTTATTTAATGATCCTGCAATAATTAATATTCCTTCTATTTTTAGGTACCCATTAGCAAAATTTATTTCTAAAAAAAGAGCTCCGGTTGCAAAAAATATATACAAAGAAATTGGAAATAAATCTCCAATTCTTGAGCTAACACAAAATCAGGCAAAGAGTTTAGAAAACAATTTGTCAAAAAAAGGCAATTATAAATGTTTTGTGGCAATGAGATATTGGCATCCACGAGTCTCGGATGTAATTAAAAAAGTAAGAGAATATAATCCAGAAGAGATAATACTTTTACCTCTTTATCCTCAATATTCAGCCTCGACTTCGGGGTCCTCTATTAACGAATGGGGCGACCTATGCAAAAAAGAAAATTATCATGTTAAAACAAAATCTATTTGTTGTTATCCCACAGAAAATAATTTTATAGCTTCACACGTTTCGCTTATTAAAAAAACTCTAAAAGTAATAGAAAATAATAATTTTAAGTTAATTTTTTCTGCACATGGTCTGCCTAAGAGCAAAATAAAAAAAGGAGATCCTTACCAGTGGCAGGTTGAGGAAACTGTTAAAAAAATAATGTCTAATTTAGAAAATGAAAATTTAAATTATGTAATAAGTTATCAAAGTCGTGTGGGTCCCTTAAAATGGATTGGCCCATCCACAGATGAAGTAATTATTAAGTATTCCAAAGAAAAAAAAGGCATTGTTATAGTGCCCATAGCCTTTGTGTCAGAACACTCGGAAACATTAGTAGAATTGGATATAGAATATAAAAAATTAGCTAAAAAAAATGGTTGTGGTTTTTATAAAAGAGTATTAGCGCTAGGAATAGAGGAAAATTTTATTAAAGGACTTACAGAACTAGTTTTAAAACAAGAAATAAGGGGTAATTTTGTTTCATCATTAATGTGTCCTAATAAATATGTAAAATGCCCCCGTTTAGAATTATGAAAAATTTTTTTTAGAAAAATGAACACCTATTTATTGTTTAAATCAATTCATCTAATAGCCGTTATTTCTTGGATGGCAGGACTTTTGTATTTACCAAGAGTATTTGTTTATCATAGCGAAGCTATTGCTAATAATAAATCAGAAGATGTGAAGTCTACTTTCAAGATTATGGAAAAGAGGCTTTTTATTTATATTATGAATCCTGCAATGATTGTATCTTGGATTTTGGGTGGCTTACTGATTTATACTATTGGGATAGATAATTTGAGTTCTCTTTGGTTGCAACTAAAGTTACTTTTTGTGGTCGTTCTAACTATTTATCATTTCTTTTTATTTAATTGTTTAAGAAAATTTGCTGAAAACAACAACGCTTATTCGGCTAAATTTTATAGAACAATCAATGAAATACCTACTGTTTTGTTGATTCTGGTTATTTTTATAATAATTTATAAACCATTGTAGACTTGAAATATTATCAAATAGTAACTATATTCGTCCCATCAAACCTCCAAGACAATCAATAAAATTATGAATATTCAAGAACTTAAAAACACTAGCTCCGAAGATCTTATTGCCAAAGCCGAAAAACTAGAAATAGAAAATCCCAGCACATTAAGAAAACAGGAAATTTTATTTGCGATATTAAAAAAACTTGCAGACAATAAAGAAGAAATTACCGCAGGTGGAGTTTTAGAAGTTTTACAAGATGGTTTCGGTTTTTTGCGAGCAATCGAGTCAAACTATTTGCCTGGCCCAGATGATATTTATGTCAGTCCAAGTCAAATAAGAAAATTTGGTCTAAGAACCGGCGATTCACTAGAAGGGCAGGTAAGATCTCCTAAAAATGGAGAAAGATACTTCGCAATGCTAAAGGTTGAACAAATAAATTTTGAAAGTCCCGAAAAAGGAAGAAATAAAATTGCATTTGATAATTTAACGCCCCTTTATCCAAATAAACAATTAAAAATGGAAATTGAAAAAACAAAAACTGAAAAAAATCCAGATTTAACCCAAAGAATTATTGACTTAATTGCCCCCATCGGCAAAGGACAGAGATCCTTAATAATTTCTCCACCAAAAGCGGGAAAAACAATAATGCTTCAAAATATTGCTCATTCAATATCTGCCAATTACCCAGAATGTTATCTTATGGTTTTGCTAATCGATGAACGTCCTGAAGAAGTTACAGATATGCAAAGAACTGTAAAAGGAGAAGTGGTCAGTTCTACATTTGATGAGCCAGCATCTAGACATGTTGCTGTTGCCGAAATGGTCATTGAAAAGGCCAAGAGATTAGTGGAACATAAAAAAGATGTAATAATTCTTTTGGACTCTATCACAAGGCTTGGCAGAGCATATAACGCCGTTGTTCCTAGCTCTGGTAAAGTTTTGACGGGAGGCGTAGATGCAAATGCACTTCAAAGACCAAAAAGATTTTTTGGCGCCGCAAGAAATGTAGAAGAAGGAGGGTCGCTTACTATAATCTCTACAGCCTTAATAGATACTGGCAGCAGAATGGATGAGGTAATTTTTGAAGAATTTAAGGGAACAGGCAACAGCGAAGTAATTATGGACAGAAAAGTTCATGATAAAAGAATTTATCCGGCAGTCGATATCACAAAATCTGGCACAAGAAGAGAAGAGCTTATTTTTGCAAAAGATGATCTTCAAAAGATGAATGTTTTAAGAAGAATAATTAGCTCAATGGGAACAATGGATGCTATAGAGTTTTTAATTTCTAAATTAAAAAATACAAAAAATAATGCCGAGTTTTTTAACTCGATGAACAAACCTGCTTAAAAAACAAAAGCAAGATATAGACAAATAAATATATAATAAGCTTTGTTAAGATATTATAATTTTTATAATTAATGAAAAAACTTATTTGGAATACACAAGAAAATTCCAAGTCATTTTGGGGTGAATATCACTATAATGCTTCTAGTAATTGGGTATTTTATTTGCTTAATAAAATAAAATATGAAATTTTGGAAGATTTAAATCAAATAAAAAAATCTGATGAAATAATCATTATTGATTCTGAATTAAATAGCAAAGCTAGTTTTTATTATGATTTATCAAACAAATGTTCAAAAATTTTTTTGATTCATTTGGGCGACGAAGGAGGAAAGGAAAAAACAGACCTTATATACGAATGTTGTTCCCATGTATGGAGAACTTTTTGTTTGGGTTATTTTTTCAATAACAATAAAGTAACTTGTATACCAATTGGTTATAAAGGTGGACTTACTACTAATAAGAAAAAAGTTTTAGAAAAAAAATATTTATGGTCTTTTATTGGCACTCCTCATGCATCAAGTCGTTATGATTTGATTCTTCAAAATAATAAAATTGAACCAAATTATATAAAATTTACCTCTAAATTTAATTCTAAAGATTCATTAAAAATCAACGAATATTCAGATGTAATAAACGATTCTAAATTTTTACTGTGTCCTAACGGATATTTTCATCCCGAAACCTATAGGTTATACGAAGCTCTAGAGTGCGGAAGTATCCCAATTGTAGAAAATCTTTATGATTATTATGATAGGTTTTTTCCCAATAATCCATTATTAAAAATAAAATTTTGGAAGGAAGCAAAAGAAATAATTCTTTCCATGAATGATAATAAAAAAAAATTAATTGAACAATCAAATATTTGCAATAATTGGTGGCTTGATATCAAAAAAAAATATCAAGAAAATTTCAAATTAGTAATTGATGATGGATAAAAAAAAATTTGAAGAAATCAATAATTATTTAAATGCTGCTGATAAAAATTTAGCAAGAAAAGAATTAATAGCTATTTCCCAAACATATCAACATGATCCAGATTATCTTTATCTAAGAGCCAAATTATTGAAATTTGATCAAAATATATATATGGCAATCGATGCATTAATAATATCTTTGCAAATTCATCAGACTGAAAAATCATTTAATCTTCTAAGCGAACTTTTTTCAATTATTGGAAATCAAGAATTTTCGGATAAATTAAAAAACAAAGATTTGCAGTCAGACTTTTTGAAAAAATTAGTTGAATTAATGCCAGGAATAATTTGGAAAAAAAAAGAAAATAGTTTTTAATAGTCTGCTATTAAACTAATATCCTAAAATTCCACTTTTAAATTTAGAATATAAAATAGTCGAAAAATTGTTCATTTGCTTCATGTTTGTTTTGGCTTCTTGGTCAAATTTTTCTAAAGCTCCGCCACCAAACTGAGCCTCCAAAGCTGATTTATATTCAGGTACACATCCCCAATCTGTAACTGTATTGTTTTTAACTTCGATATGAAATTGAATTCCATAAGCATGATTTTGGTATTTAAAAATTTGACATGTAGTTGTCGGAGACGATGCTAGCAAGGTAATATCTTTGTTATTTTCAAGATTTTTTACTTCATATGAATGCCATTGTAGGGCTTTAATTTTATCAGGAAATGTAGAAAAAAGAGCATCTTTATTTTTATCTTTTAAAAAATCAACATTCATAATGCCAATTTCGGAAGGATTTGATTTTACTACTTTGCCTCCAACCACCTCACCTAAAAGCTGGCATCCTAAACAAAAACCAAGAAAAGGTTTTTTATTATCAATAACGAATTCTTTTATTCTTTTTTTTTCCTCGATGAGCCAAGGATATTTTGCTTCCATCCAGGTGTCCATAGGACCACCCATACAAAACATAGCGTCAAAATTATTTAAATTATTTGGAATTTTATCATCCTCGTCTAATTCTATAGTTGTTAATTTCCAACCGTCGGCAAGCATTAAGTCCTTAATGTATCCAGGATCTTCAACTTTTATGTGTTGTAAAACTATTATTTCCATGAGTTTTAAATTTTTTTAAATTTTTAGTAATAGATTTATTTTTTTGCTTTCCAAATTTAACCTTGAATATTTTATCTTTTATTTCAAAAGCACTAATCCAACTAAATTTAGTTTTAAATGGCAAACAATTCATCAAAATTAATTAATTCCAATATAAATGATTCAAGCTA
>Ga0187827_10006242_pt1 | contig 13697 bp, 14 predicted proteins | sample ETNtaG_39_FD_167969 | JGI IMG/M metagenome (GOLD analysis project Ga0187827, IMG submission 167969) | Marine microbial and viral communities from oxygen minimum zone, Eastern Pacific Ocean - ETNP2014_SV_150_PacBio MetaG (Illumina Assembly) | ecosystem: Environmental > Aquatic > Marine > Hypoxic... | reverse complement strand
GCTATCCTATTTGGTATCAATCCTTGGTTTATGTCTCCTTTCCTATCTTTGCCAGCTCTGCCTCTAATTTCTCTGGTTGCTGCCATATCCACGGCGGTATCGAGTGAGCAGGCCACCACGTCTTTAAATCAGCTAGCTTCGTCTCAAGCTCTTTTTTCGTGCAACATCCGTTGGCGGACGATCCTGTCATCCCCGGGAAACGAAGCTTTTCACCCGGCGCTCGAAGACACCCCTTTCCAAAAGGACACGGTGCTGGCATTTGAGGCATTTAATCCCGATGTCTAGCCCTAGTCTCACTACCTGCCATTCGTTGCTGCCGCATGGGTGTTGTTTCTTGAGACGGACGATATCACCTAGGTTTATTTTCATAACCATACTGATGGCTCCGACAGAAGCAAGAGTTTAAGAGAGGTAGCGCCTCTCCTTTGGTATTGTTTTTATTCCGAGCGGCGTGTTGCCAGATGGTAGTTGATCTGGTCCCGTAACTCGGCGGCGGCGCGGCCGGCCGCTTGGGCAAAGTCCTTGCCCTGCGAGGCATAGATAATCTGTCTTGAGGAGTTGATGATTGCTTTTTCACCATGGGCGTCGACTCCGTAACACACGGTTGACGCTAATGCCCCACCTTGGGTACCGATGCCAGGTATCAGGAGGAGTATGTCCGGGTGGTTAGCCCGGATAAGTTTCAATTCTTTGGGGTAGGTAGCGCCGACCACCAGCCCGATATTGCCGAGAGTGTTCCACTGGCTAGCTTTAATGGCGACGATTTCAAATAAAGGGTGGGAGCTGCCCTCTAGTTCGGTACGGAGGGACTGGAAATCGACCGCGCCGGCGTTTGAAGTCCGGCACAGGATAAATACCCCTCGGTCCCGGTATTGGATAAAAGGCTCAACGGAATCAAACCCAAGGTAAGGATTCACTGTCGCTGCATCGAAGTTAAAACTGGTGAAGATTGACCGGGCATAAGCCTTGGCCGTATTGCCGATGTCACCCCGCTTGGCATCGCCGATTACCGGTATATCATTCGGAATATGCTCTACCGTGCGCCTCAGGATATTAAATCCCTCGTCTCCCAAGGCTTCGTAGAAGGCAAAGTTGAGCTTGTAGGCGCAAACGAGGTCGGCGGTAGCCTCAATGATTACCCGGTTGAATTCGAAAACGCTTACCTGGTGCGGCATCATCTCCGGGTCGGGGTCAAGCCCAACGCAGAGTAAGCTCTTGTTTTTTTGAGCAGCTTTCGTCAGCTTGGCGGTGAAGTCCGTCTCGTTCTCCTCAAGGCTGAACTGAGGCCGGCGGATGGAATATATCGGGGACGGTTAGAGGTGTTCAGCGGGCAGTCTCGTAATGTGTGGTTAGTGCCTCCGAGGGAAGCATATTCTCCAGGATTTTTTGTAGCGCCATGGTATGGCTACACAGACTCCAGCTGGCGAAGAAATGGCAGGAGCAGTACCATTTGCTGTCTTTGTAGCCGGTATTATAGTTGTCATTCTCACCACGGAATTTTACTTCCAGTTCGGAAAAGGTGATACGGTCTCTCTCCTGGGCGTAGCGGTTGGCTTTTTCGATTTTGCTAATCAGGCTGGATTGCATAATCATTCCCTCCTTAAACCTAAGAGGCACTGGCTTTACGAAGCACAGCGCTTCTTTCCCGTGAGAACTAAATTTGCGAGAGACATAAGCATCTACTTTAGAGTTACTCAGTCTATTTTAAATCTTTTTGGCTAATAAGTCTAGAGGGAAAGGAGCCAAGGTGCTAAAAATCGGTAAATATTTTTCTCGGTTATCTTTATGACTTGCCGTAATCGGACGATTAAGTTAAAATAGCTAGAAAATATGATATGAGGTGAAATGTCGTGCCCGTTTATGAGTACGAGTGTGGTCACTGCCAGACTCACTTTGATTGCAAACAGAGTTTTGATGAAGAGCCGGTGACTATGTGCCCGGAATGTCGGGGTAAAGCTCGCCGGGTCATTAGCTCTATTCCGGTTATTTTTAAAGGCAGCGGTTTTTATATTACCGATAGTCGTAAGAAGGTAAAACCGGAGAAGAGCGAAAGTAAGGAGAAACCCGTCGGTGAGAAAAAGGACAAGGAAGTGAAGTAGTGTCATGAAAGCGCTGCTGCAGCGGGTTACCCGGGCCTCGGTTCGTGTTGGCGGCGAGGTAGTGGGAGAGATAGCGCGAGGGCTGGTGGTTTTAGTCGGCATTGCGGTTAAGGATACGGAAGAAGACGTACGGTATCTGGCTCAGAAAGTAGTCACTCTGCGTATTTTTGCTGATGGAGGGGGTAAATTTAACCTTTCGGCGATGGATGTCGCTGGCGAGTTACTGCTGATAAGCCAATTCACCCTGATGGCTGATACCCGGAAAGGGCGGCGCCCCAGTTTTATTGAGGCGGCGCCGCCGGCTCAGGCTGCGGAATTATTTCAGTATTTTGTAGAACAGATGCGCGCTACGGGCCTAAAGATAGCTACCGGGCGTTTTCAGGAGTATATGCAGGTAGAAATCCATAACGACGGTCCGGTAACCGTACTTCTGGATAGGCAGGAAGAAAAACCGGAAAACTGGCCTTTCAGGTTACCGCCACTCCCGCCGATGGTAAGGAATTGGAAGAACCCGACCCCGGAGGACTTGAAAGCGCAGGTAGATTGGGACAGGGAATGGGGTTCAGACCAGATGAAGATGCTGGCATGGCTGTGGGAACAACGGTGCAAGTCGGGCTCGCCGGATTAGGGAAAGAGTCGGCACAGGTGAAGATGCTTGAGGATTTTGGCGGAGCGTTGGGTGCTGGCGGTGGAACTGATCTCGTATCTTGGCGGATACACCGTTGTGCGAGGCTCATGGGCTTATCTCGGAAGATGGTTAAACCGGCTTGATGCTCTGTGGCTCAAGTTCCAGGCTGATGTTTAGGGTCCTGAGGGAATGGGTGAGGGCGCCGATAGAAATCAGGTTAACTCCGGCTCTAGCCGCAGCACGGACATTTTCCAGTGTAATCCCTCCCGAGGCTTCGGTGGTGACCTGGCCCGATAGGGAACTCACGATACGGCGCATTTCCCCGGCGTCTATGTTATCTAGCATAATGATGTCCGCCCCGGCCCCGGCGGCCTCCGTGGCTTCTTGAGCCGTCGTTACCTCTACTTCAACTTTCATGCCGACAGGTGCGCCTTGTTTAGCTTTGGTAACGATGTCCTTCAGATCTATACCCAAGGCGCGTAGCGCGACGATATGATTGTCCTTAATCAGGATACCGTCACCCAGATGAAGGCGGTGGTTTTTACCGCCACCAGCAAATACGGCCTGCTTTTCCAGTACCCTGAGGCCGGGAGTGGTTTTGCGTGTGTCCGTAATGACGGCTGCTTGGTCACTGGTTTCGGCGACGTATTCGGCGGTTTGCGTGGCGATGCCGCTGAGCCTCTGTAAAAAATTGAGAGCTATTCGTTCGGTCTTGAGGATGCTGGCGACCGTACCGGAGACGGTGGCCGCGATGTCTCCCGGTTTAACGGCCGCACCGTCTTTCAGAAGTACCTCCGTTTTGAGAGAAGGGTCAACGCGATGGAACACTTTTCGAACTATTTCGATGCCGGCCAGTATGCCTTTTTCTTGAATCAGGATGGAGGCTTTACCCTTTAAGTCCGGCGGTATCAATATCTCGGTAGTGACATCGCCGTGGCCCAAGTCTTCCGCCAACGCTAGGTCACTAAGGCTATTAATCTGCTCTTGAGGTGATAGTGATTTGTTCATTTATCTCACCACCTTTGAGTTAGTTTGCGGCGAATACGATATGGCGTTGCCATCGAGGTAAGCTCCGAGGGTGATCGGTGCGAAAGTGAGCACCGCGGCTCTCTTTACGGAGGAGGGCCGCCTCAGTTACCAGCCGGCCGGCTAGCACTAGATTGTTTCGCTCATAGGAAACACGGTTGGTGGGTGAGGACAGGGACTTTTGCCAGGCAGCCAGAATAGCGACGGCCTCGGTTAGACCTTCTCGGTGGCGGATGACACCCACTTTTTCCCAGAGGAGTCCTTGTAAGGTGGAGAAGTCAGGTGCGGTTACCGATTTTGAAATCCCCCCGTGGTTCGGTAGGTGATGGGTGTTGCTTGCCCAGGTATGTGGCGCTGCTTTTTGTTCCGTCTGCTTCCCGGTTTTGGCTATAATTCTCTTGCTGAAGACGACTACCTCCAGCATCGAGTTTGACGCCAGCCGATTGGCCCCGTGTACGCCGGTGCAGGCTGTTTCGCCGGCGGCGAATAACCCGGTAATGTTGGTCTCACCCCAGATATTGGTCTTGATGCCGCCCATCATATAGTGGGCCGCCGGCGCCACCGGCACCGGTTCCCGGGTAATATCCAGACCGTGGTCTAGGCAGAACTGGAAGATGTGAGGAAAACGGGTGGTGGTAAAGTGAGGTGGTAAATGGGTAATGTCAACAAAGACTCTATCCGAGCCGGTCTTCTGTATCTCGTACAGTATACTGCGGGCGACTACGTCTCTCGGTGCCAGGTCGCCCTGCGGGGAATAATCAGGCATGAAAGGGTAACCATTGGTGTTGCGCAGTATGCCGCCCTCACCCCGGACGGCTTCCGAGATAAGGAAAGGCGTTACCCCGGGTAGGCGTAGGGCAGTGGGGTGGAACTGGAAGAATTCCATGTCCATAATCTCCGCCCCGGCCTGAAAAGCTAGGGCGATACCGTCGCCGGTGGCGATATCCGAGTTGGTGTTGAATTTGAAGAGTTGGCCGGCGCCGCCGGTAGCTAGAATCAGGGAACGGCAGTTAAATTCGGTAGTGGAGCCGGTACGGCAGTCAAGAGCTTTTATTCCCTGGGCGGTGCCATTTTCCACTAGGATTTTCGTGGCCAGGCAATCCTCAATCAATTTGATTTCGGAAGCGCGTACCAGTCGGCTTAGCGTTACCTCAATATGTTCACCGGTGGCATCACCTCCGGCATGTAGGATACGGGGTATGCTATGGGCGGCTTCTAGAGTGAGGGTAATCTTACCGTCAAGTGTGTCAAAAGGCACCCCAAAGTTTACCAGTTCCGCGATGCGCGCTGGGGCTTCGTTGGCTAGGATACGCACCGTTTTTTCGTCACACAGGCCATCACCGGCGGTTATGGTATCCCGGAAATGAAGATGAGGGGAATCGCCTTTACCGATGGCGGCAGCAATGCCTCCCTGGGCATACCGGGTATTGCAGTCGTTAATGCTGCCTTTGGTGATTACCAGCACACTACCCTGCTCTTTGGCCAGTAGGGCGGTATAAAGTCCGGCAATACCGCTGCCCACTATGATGTAGTCATGGTAACTCATATGTCCACATCTTCTGCGGCTCTTTTGCCTTATAATATTTTACCTATGATGAGGTTATATCACGGTTAGTTTGAAAGGGGGAAACCCTTTCAAAAACATTGTCTTCCCCCTCTCTTTTTGGAGAGAGGGGGATAAAGGGGGTGAGTTTAATAAATGACCTTTATTTCTCTCGCCGGCCGATGACACTGCTTCGGGCTATTCGGATGGTCACCCCTGATTCTATTTTGAGGACGACACTCTCATCGCTCAGGCTTTCCACGGTGCCGTAAATACCACCGGCAGTGATTACTTTGTCGCCCCTCTGCAGTTCTATCATCAGTTCCTCGTGCTCTTTCTGCCGCTTGCGCTGTGGCCGAATCATGAGGAAATAGAACACGCCGATAATCAGGCCGATAAAGATGAGTATTGTCCAGTCAAATCCTCCTTCACCGCCGCCCTCCGGTGGAACGCAACCGCCGAGAAAAGCCAGCAGCGCGATAAGTAGTACCACCGTTAGCCCGAGTTTCAGTTTTCCAGTCCTTAACATTTTTCCTCCTTATCCCGGTTTAATCGCTTTACCCTGTAACGACCAGGGGCTTGTTTTTTCAATCCGGACGTTCACCAGTCGCCCCAAGCAGTCGTGGTTATCATTGTAGAATACTAGTTTACCAGAACGGGTGCGGCCCTGCCATTTATCTTTCACCTTGCTTTCTACCAGGATTTCTACCTTTTTGCCCTGTAGTCGAGCATTAATTTCGGCGGCAATCTTCTCTTGGAGTTGCTCGATGGTATTCAGGCGTTCTTTTTTTTCGGTGGGCGGGATGTTGTCTTCCAGTTCTCGGGCGGCGGCCGTTCCCGGCCTCGGCGAGTAGGCGGCAACGTGGACGGTGTCGAATTTAATCTCGGAGAGTAAATCGACTGTTTGTCGGAACTGCGGTCTGCTTTCGGAGGGGAAACCGACAATGACATCGGTGCTCAGGGCGATACCGGGTATCTGGTTTCGTATCCGGGCGACGAGTCGGCGGTATTGCGCTGCCGTGTAACCCCGCCCCATTGATTTTAGAATCACGTTGCTGCCAGACTGAACCGGCAGGATGAGTTGTTCGCAGACTTTATCCAAACAGGCGATGGTGGCAATCAACTTCTCACTCATATCCTTGGGGTGGTTGGTTAGGAATCGTATTCGCGCCAGTCCGTCTATGGTGTTCAGCTCACCTAGTAAATCGGCCAGGTTCGGCTTATCCGGCAGGTCATGTCCGTAAGAGTCCACGTTTTGCCCCAGTAAAGTGACCTCTTTTACTCCGTGCTCCACTAGTGTCCTGATTTCACCGACTATCTCGGTTACGCCCCGGCTTCTTTCCCGGCCGCGGCGGTAAGGGACAATGCAGTAGGTGCAGAAGTTGTCGCACCCCTGCATAATGGGTACAAAAGTGCTGGGGGAGGGATAGTGGGGTAATACCACTTCCGACTCTGGTTGGGCCAGCCAAGGTGGATAGTCTCCGGGTTTGAAAAAGTGGTCAATGTGGAGGAAGTTCTGGGCCAGCTGGTCTACCTGGGAGTCTACTAGGCAGCCAGTGACCGCCAAGACGGTATCCGGGCGGGTTTTTTTTAGGGTACGAAGTGATTTGACCTGATTAACCACCCGATTTTCCGCCCTCTGGCGTACCACGCAGCTGTTAAGCACGATGAGGTCGGCTTCCCCGGCGATAGCCGTGGCCTGGTAGCCTTTTTGCTCCAGGTAACTGCCCAGGCGCTCCGATTCCGCCTTGTTCATCTGGCAGCCGATGGTCCAGATATAGTATTGCGACATATTTTCTATTGCTCCGTATTAATAATATACCCCTTAACAAGGGGTGTGCTACTTCGTCTGGCGGAGGGAGTGGGATTCGAACCCACGACCCCGATTACTCAGGGTAAGCACTTAGCAGGCGCCCGCACTAGACCACTATGCGATCCCTCCCGATCCGGCGAAGTTAGTAGATCTGTTTTGCCCCATTTACTATAGCATAACGGCCTGTTTTGCTCAAACGTATCTGGAGGATTTTTGAGTAAGGGATAGGATTAAGTTAAGTACTTCATTAACTTGAATTCAACTTTGGCTGGTGGATAACCAGACGCCAAACGACTGGTTGATACGTATACCTATCGTAATTCTTGCGCCTCTCGCCACGGCGTAATTTGAGAGGTACGTTCTCGATAGTGATGGTAGATATCGAGTTGGAGATGCCGTAAAAAGCGACTACCTAGAGTACAGGTACTTTCAAGGGTACTGGTAAGGAATACTGTGAGACGCTTGTGCGTTTCTATTAGCTTATTCCTGGTCTGATTGAGTGATAAGTTCCGTTTTCGTTTCTACTCTTGGACGTTAAAGGCGTCAATGCCACCACAACGTATATATTTAGGTAACGGCTTTCCGACTAGAATTGACCGTATAGCCATCAAAGCCTCTTCTTTTCAGGTAGTTATACGGGTTAATAAATCTCGCATAGACTAGTGCCCGATGACTCCAGATTTGATAAGTAGGCTATCGTCCAGATCTTTGAAAGACTTGAGGAACATATTCTGTTCTTGTTCTAGACGACTCAACCGTCGCTCCTTTTTCACCGTGAATCTCCTGATTAGAGAGAAGTGCTACCGACTTGCTAATACTGATATGCTAAATCTTTGTTAATCGGACGCTAAGATGTGTTTCTGTGGTTACGGTGAGTAATGAACCCGGGCTCGTGTGGTGGCTGTGATAACCTTTTGAGCTAATAAGGGGTAAAGATGGTGGTTTCTAAATAACGGGGTAAAAAGGGATTTCCTTTCTTTGGTTTGAGAGGATGTGCCGGATATGATATGATGGTGGTCACTGATCGGAGATGGAGATTAACGTTTTAATTGACGGAGATTTTACAGAGTGCCCTGAGGAAAGCTGGCTGAAGAACGCCATCGAGCAAGTCCTTCAGACCCAGGATATTGACTCTAATGTTGAGCTTGGTCTGGTTATTACCAGTCAGGAAAAGGTATGGGAGTTAAACCGGAGCTATCGTAGGGAAAATAAGCCCACCGATGTCCTGGCTTTTTATATGACACCGGACGCTGAAGGGATAGGGCTTTCTGACTTCGTGATACCTCCGGACGATGTGCGTCATCTCGGTGAAGTGATTATCTCCTATCCCCAGGCGGTAATACAGGCGCAGGCGCATCGATATTCCGTAAAAAAAGAGATAACCCTTCTTATTATTCACGGTGTGCTGCACCTGTTGGGCTACAACCACGAAGCGTCTGGGCCGGAACGTCAGATGAGAGCGAGGGAGAAGGAGATTCTAGGTCAGGTGGTGGCTCCTGATGGTGGTCTGGCATCCTGAAATCTGGAGGGTGAAAATGAGAGCGGCAATAGCCCTATCCACAGGAGGAAAACAGAAGGTAAATCTTAAGTATTATCCACGATGAAGATCTGGAAGGGTTCGTTAATCGGGAGGTCTGGGACAGGCCAGAGTTCCAAGCCACGCTGAAAAGATTTCAGGCGGTCATTGGTTGAATTCACGTGGTTTGCCGGTTATAAAACCACCTGAAGACATAATACTGCCGGTCTTTTACGGTTCGGTAATAACGGATACCCCTCTATCCCGTAGGGTGTTAATGTTGGCCGTATCTTCCGAGTCGGCACTCATTTCCAGATTGTTACCTTCAAGTCTGACGAAGTCTCCCGGTCCAAGTCCATTGTTCTCCACCAGCGGTGAAATATCGCTTATCTTGTTGGCATAAAGGTCGAGTGCGGTGAAGTTGGTTAAGGAGGCGAGAGGGGAGATATCATTTATCTGGTTTCCCCCGAGGTCGAGTCGGGTGAGGCTGGTCAGGGAAGCGAGAGAGGATAGGTCACTTATCCGGTTATCCGGGAGGTAGAGCTCCGCTAGGCTGGTGCAGAGCTCTAGGCCGGAGAGGTCGGTAATATTATGTGACTCCTGGCTTCTATCTTGGTGATTTTAGCTAGTTCCGCGGCGGTCAGTGCCTCCTCCTGTGGTTTGTGGGTGAGCGCTGCCTTTTTTCTTCTGATACCTTCCTGGAAAAGGGCGGTCCTCAGAGTGGTCTCTAGGCCGGCGTCTGGGACGGTGATAATTTCTGGCCCGGTGGGTACCGGCGCTGGTGATGGAGCTGGTGGAGGTGTCTGGCAGCCGGAAACAAATGACAGTAGGAAAAGGATAAAGGCGATGCATTCTAGTCTCAATCTCAGCCGTCTCTTATTTCTGCCCGGCCTATCTTTTCATTAGCTTGGCTTCGCGCTGCTCCGATAAGCTCGGTGATGTCTTCTATTGCCTCTGTCTTCATGAACTGTTCTATTCCTTCCAGAATATCGAGTGGGGCGTGGGGATTGTTGAAAGTGGCCGTACCTACCTGGATAGCGCTGGCTCCGGCCATGATAAACTCCAAGGCATCGTTGGCGGTGGTGATGCCACCGCACCCGATGATCGGTATTGTCACGGCGCCGGCTACTTCGTAGACCATAGACAGCGCTATCGGTTTTATCGCCGGTCCGGAAAGGCCTCCGGTTCGGTTGCCCAGTAAAGGCTGACGTGTGGTGATATCAAGATACATGCCCTTGACGGTGTTAATTAAGGAAAGAGCATCGGCTCCGGCTTCCGCTACGGCGGCCGCGATTTGAGCGATTTCATTAGTGTTCGGGGTGAGTTTGACTATCACTGGCAGGGACGTAGACGTTTTGACTGCTGTGGTTACCTTGGTAGCCGTTCCGGGGTTGGTCCCGAATTCGGCGCCACCGGCCTTAACGTTGGGGCAGCTGATGTTTATCTCGAGGCCGCTGATGCCGGTTACGCCCTCCAGCTCGCTGGCTAGTCGGGCATAATCGTCAACCGTTTCCCCGGCAATATTGACGATAACCGGTACGCGCCAGCTGGCCCAAGCCGGCGCCTTTTCACGAATTAAAGCCTTCACCCCGATGTTTTGCAGGCCGATAGAGTTAAGTAGTCCACCGGCGGTCTCGGCCAGCCGTGGCTGCAGGTTTCCCTCTCTGGGAGTTAGGGTAGTTCCTTTGCACACGATAGCCCCCAGCTTTTGAATATCAAAGATAGAGTTGAATTCGGTGCCGTAGCCAAAAGTGCCGGCGGCGGTCATTACCGGGTTAGCCAGTAATAATCCCTTCTGGTGTTCAGGGGCTATTTGTACGGAAAGATTCGTGGCTACTCCTTTAATGGGTCAACGATGGTGTCGGTGTTATTGAATAAAAGCTGGAGGCTTGTGTAGTGGGATGGATCTAGTCTCTGTACGTCTAGCCCTTTCAGCGCCGCGATGGTTAACTGGACTCGTTCCCGGGAAGCGCTGATTAAGTGGGCGCTGCCGAGGATGGCGTGTATTCGTTTTACTCCGGTAAGCTGCTGGGTGTGGTACAGGGTATTAATTATGCCGTGGTGTGCATAGATTAGCATGACCAGTAAGCCTAGCTCGGTAGTGATAATGAGCGACAGGTTATCCAGAAGCTTGTCCAGCTGCCAACCGGAGTCCTCTTTGGCAAACAGCATTGAAGCTGTCTCTTCGTAGTCGGTTACCACAGGTATCTCGCCGGTAGTTATGATATTGTCCGCTATGTTTAGCGGTTTGGGGGTCAGGCTGAAGCGAGCGCTAAGGTTTTCTAACTCCTTGCGCTGGAAAGGTATGCCGACGTATTTATCTTTTTCCTTTTTGCGGCGGTGGTACTTGGCGGTCCAGATATCGGGGTGGGCGATTACCTTCACCTCTTTTTTTATGCGGCACAATATTTGGCGTAGACCGTTGGTATGGTCGTAGTGACCGTGGCTCAGGACGATTTTGTCGACTTGTTTCAGGTCAGCGGATAAGTTATTAGTATTGTGGCTGGCGGTGAGGCTGTATCTGGTATCGAACAAGATGACTTTCTCTTCTGTTTCCACTAGAAAACTCAGTCCCCACTCGGACAGCAGGCCAGGTACACCGGCCGTGTTTTCCATCGAGGTGGTGATGCGGAGCTTCATTTTCACCTCCAATTATAGATTATCTGCCTTGGAAGGGCAACCTTTATCTTGATAAGGATGTCTGGTGATCTGTTTCCCACACTCTTTTCATGTTGGAATATATGTGCTGACACCTCTCTTATACGCTCCATATTATTAAATATGAGGTAAGGAGAGTCAGAGAAAGGTGGGGTCTCTAAATGTATTCATAGAGAGCTTTAGAAGGACGAAGGTCAAAGAGAAAGAATCGAGAGAGAGTTAGGGAGAGGCGAAGCCTCTCTTATATAATCCCTTCCTCTTTCCCTTATCAAAGGGAAGAGAGGTAAAGGGGGATGGGGTTGCAAATATATAGACCCGAAGGAGGTAAAGCCCATAAACAATCTCCTGTCTTAGGCTGTGTCAGGCGGTTGATGGTTTAAATCTCTGGTCTTGCTCCGTAGCCTGGAAATGCCGAAGGAAATGAACAGCGCTGTACCGCTGACCAGGATAATCGTTGCCCCGGAGGCTAAATCAAGTACATAGGAAAGCCACAGTCCGCTGAAGGTAAATACGGCCCCGGCTAGGATGGCCAGCAGCATCATCTTTTTGAGGCTGTGGGTGAACTGCCGGGCCAGTGCCGCTGGTATGGTGAGCAGAGCAAGAACTAGGATTATGCCGACCACTCTGATGAGCACGACTACCGTTAAGGCAATCAGGCACAGCAGTAGGAGATATAGGCGTTCGGTGAGGACTCCGCTGACGGCACTGAATTCCTCGTCGAAGGAAAGGACCAGAAATTCCTTGTAGAGTAGGCTTACTAGGAAAATTATGATAACGTCCAGAATTAGCATCAGTAGTAAATCGGAGGTGGGTACGGTCAGGATATTGCCGAAGAGATAGCTGAAGAGGTCTGGGGCATAGCCTGGGGTCAGGCCGATAAAGATTATGCCCAGTGCCATCCCCATGGCCCACAGTATACCGATAGCCGTATCCTCAGGGAGCCTTGTCCGTCGGGTCGCTAGGCCGATACCTATGGCGGAGGCGGTGGTGAAAAATATGGCACCTAGGACTGGGTTTATACCGAGGAGATAGCCTAGACCGATGCCACCGAAGGAGGCATGGGCAATTCCGCCGCTGATAAAGACGATTTTCTTTATCACTACGTAGACGCCGACAATACCGCAGGCGACCGCCGCCAGCATGCCAGCCAGTAGTGCATGCTGCATAAATTCATGCTGGAGTATTTCCGGCACGGCTAATGCTCCTTCAATACCCGGTGAGGGATGAAGCCATGGGCGATGAGCTGTACCGGGCACTGATATGTCTTGGCCAAGTCTTCGGCGGATACTTCTTTTGAGCCGTGGTAGAACAACTGGTGGTTCAGGCAGGCGATTTCATCCACATATATGGAAACCGCGCAAATATCATGGGAAACCATGATTATGGCCATACCATGTTTTAATTTATCCAGGAGTTCGTAAAATCCGACTTGCATCGCCGGGTCAATACTGGTAGTAGGCTCATCGAGCAGGAGTAATTTCGGGCTGGTCGCTAGTGCTCGGGCAATGAATATCCGCTGTTGTTCCCCACTGGAGAGTCGGCCTATTTGCCGGTCCTTATAGTCTAGCATATCCACCGTTTTCAAGGCGGTCATTGCTGCCTTTTTATCCTCTTCACGATAGTGGCGGAACAGCCCGGTTCTGCCGTAACGTCCCATGAGCACTACCTCGAAAACGCTTATCGGGAATTCCGGGTCAAAAAGATTGTACTGGGGAATATAGCCGATGAATTTGCGGCCGTGTTCGGGATTTCCCCCCATTACCGAGACTCTGCCGTGGGTCGGCTTTACCAGTCCCAGAATAACCTTGAGTAAGGTAGTCTTGCCACCACCGTTGGGCCCGATAATACCAAGGAAACCGCTGGATTTGACAGAGAGGTTTATGCCCTCTAGCGTCGGCGCATCATCGTAGTGCACCCAGATATCATCCAGTTTGACTAGTTCTTGGTTCGCCATTACTTCTACCTCTGGTATGCTCGTAGTTCAACACTATAATAGCATATTCCGCATAAATAAAAGGAGGCTGTTTCCAAACAGCCTCTCGGTTATTCCTGTCCGCATCACTAATCTAGCGGGGTCAAGGTTAGCAGCTTTTTTGCGACTTTGGGGTACTTGGCGATAAAGAGTAGTTCATCCTCGACCAGTGGTCTTTGCGACTCTACGTTGGCGTAGCGGACCAGCTCCAGAATCTCGTTGGTCTCTTCCCGTCTGGAAAAGGATACCTCCATTTTGCCCATGACATGGCCGAATCCGGATATCCCGCTGTACTGTCCGGTGATAATTTCCCGGCCTGTTTCTACGAACTTTGGTTCACCTCGGCCCAGTTCTTTGTAGCCGTACAATTCGTAGTTTTCCGGGTCCTTTAAGACGCCGTCGGCATGTATCCCGGAGGAGTGGGCAAAGGCATTGGCGCCGA
>Ga0187827_10006241_pt1 | contig 13700 bp, 13 predicted proteins | sample ETNtaG_39_FD_167969 | JGI IMG/M metagenome (GOLD analysis project Ga0187827, IMG submission 167969) | Marine microbial and viral communities from oxygen minimum zone, Eastern Pacific Ocean - ETNP2014_SV_150_PacBio MetaG (Illumina Assembly) | ecosystem: Environmental > Aquatic > Marine > Hypoxic... | reverse complement strand
GGAGCAGGGGCCTCGTTACCGCCTCCAGCGGAAACCACGCCCTGGCAATAGCCTACGCCGCGAATCTATTTAGCATCCGCCCCACCAGGATATACGTCCCCGAAAATGCTGATCCCGCTAAGGTGAGAAGGGCCCTCTTTTGGGGCCCCGACCTCGTATACCATGGCCAAGGATTTCAGGAGGCCTATGAGGAGTCCATGCAATACACCAGAGAAAACAACATGACATTCATCCACAGCCACGCCGATCCCAAGGTCATTGCAGGACAGGGTACCATAGGCCTCGAGATCATTGAAGACCTCCCCGAGGCGGACGCCGTAATCGTCCCTGTGGGTGGGGGAGGGCTCATCTCAGGCATCTCAACCGCCGTAAAGACCCTCTCAGACGAAACTAAGATATATGGTGTCGAGCCGACCGCGGCCCCGGGAGCCTACAAGTCTCTCAGAGAGGACAAGTGCTATGAGACCCTGGACATCGACGTGAGCATCGCGAGTGGCCTCCTCGGGGGCTTCGGACGACTTCCCTTCGAGATCTGCAAGCGCACCTTGGACAACACATTCCTTGTAGACGATCGGGAGATCATTGAGGCCATGGTTGCCATCCAGCAGGATGAGCAGGTGATGGCCGAACCCGCATCCTCTGTGGGACTTGCCGCTTTGCTGGCGGGGAAGATCGAACTGAAGAATAAGAAAGTGGTGCTAGTCATCACGAGTAGGAACATTAACACAACAACTTTCAACCGGCTAATCCAAAAAGTTCCGGATAACGTATTAGCCTGAATTCTAGCAGGAAATACAGGGGAAAAGTCCCTCCCAACGTGCGAACATATCGATTGGTGGATCTGAACCCCAAAAGGATCTCCAGTTGTTACAATGCATCAAGGAGTCCTTCCCGCGCGCGATGTGTCCCACGGCAGCCCAGTCTCTAGACACAAACCTAGCCCCATTATCCTGCCGCGCTTCCTTTGGGTGAGTCAATAAATGCCTTGTCTGTGAACTAGGGACTCAACCACATTGGGTCGCGGTTGAAGGTGTGCTTGTCGAAAGTGTAGAAGGTGAGGTTGTCAACCGGCCTTTTTCTATGTACCTCGTTATCCAGACACCCGTGACAATGAACCAGCCCCCACTTGAGGCCGCGGAGAACGCTTCCGGGATCGCGATACCGTCCCAACTCAGGGTCTAGACTGTGAGGGCAAGCGAACTCGCAACGATCCCCGGGGCTCCCAGCTCCCTGTAACCTCTCCTGATGAATATGATGGTGATGTTCATCACCGATACCAGAAGGGTCACAAAGAATGCGATGTGAACCTCCCGGTAGATCATTCCCCCGGTGTCTCGGGAAACCAGCCGTATAACCTGAGAAGCTGGACGTTCAACGTGGACACCGGTTAAATGAAAGAGTCTCTCTTTTCAAGGATTTTAGGTTCAGGTCTTGTATTCCGTGGGATCTTGGATCCCAGCCTCCCTGAAGGCCTTCCTTCTATTGTTGCACGACTCGCAGGTCCCGCAGTGGATGGGTCCGTTCCTGTAGCAAGACCAGGTGAGATGGAGAGGGACCCCTAGCCCTAATCCCCGCTTGAGCATTTCCGCCTTGGTTATGTTGCTGAAGGGGGCATCAATTGTGATTTGCGTCTCGGTGCCCAGTCTCGCAGTAGCCTCAAAGGCCTTGTAAAACTCTCTCCGGCAGTCCGGGTAGTTTTCCTCATCGGAACCATGAGCCCCGTACAGGATCGTGTCCACCCCGACGGAAGCCGCGTACGCAACGGTCACGGCGAGAAACACGCCATTCCTGAATGGGACGATTATGGGAGCGCTGAACTCCTGGGTCATCTGGATGCCAGTGTCCACCAGAGATGTAATGCCTAAGTAAACCCTTTCGAGGGCGGAGAGGTCTACCACCTTATGGGTCACGCCCATTTCCTGGGCTATCCTCCTCGCGTGTTCGATCTCGATCTTAGCGATCTGACCGTAGTCGAAAGTGATAAGGTGAACATCAAATCCCTTATCCTTCGCCCAGTATGCCGCGCTAGCCGAGTCGGGGCCTCCGCTGAAGACTACGACGCACTTTATCCTTCGTACCACCTGTATCTAGAAGCTACTGCCATGAAGAGGATTGACCCGAGGCCGTTCACTATCTGCTCGCTCACAATGAGCCCTGGCAGCGTTGCAACAATCGGGAGCTCGAAGAGCTGGTTTAGCATCCAGCTAACGCTGATAGGTATGATAACTGCGATGACGGCCCCAGCAACCATGTAGCTCTTTCCGAAAAATTTAGCAGCATAGTATCCTGCGAGCCCAGCCACGAGGCTCATCAACGGCATGAAGACAAGTTCGAGGAAGCCCGTGAAAGGGCTGAAAAGATTCGTGATGAACACCCCGATAGTGTAACCAACGATGAGGATAGGCTTCTTAGCTACGGCCGGCCTGATAATCCCCGCGATCCTGAACTGTAGTGCTAGGAAACCGATAGGTGCGAAGACCACTCCTAGCACGGCATAAAGAGCCGCGAAGATGGCCACCAGAGTTACGTCCTTCGTGTTTATCTCCATTTTTGCCTCCCTTCTCCGGGATTTATATGGCGGAACGGGTGGGAGGCCCCACTCACCCGCCACCTGCGATAGAATCCCAGCACATTTATATGAATATCTATCCAACCTGAAGGCTATTGGAGAAAAAATAGACTATTTCAGGGTTCCCTGAGCATGAATAAAAACGCTTCCTTGTCATCGACGAGGCTCGCTTTGAAAACCATCCACGCAGATGGTCAGTCCTCGTAGCCGACACCCACGCGAGTGTGGATAACTCTATCCAGGTCACTCTTGTTCTGTTTAGTGACATTAATGCATTCCCTATCGAAGACATCGCATGTGGTATGTCTCAGTGAAACTAGAAATATCATGTGCACAGTTTTAATTAGTAAAATTCAAGAGATTAGACTATGGAAAAGCTCGACCTCAAGAAAAAGTTGAGGCCGTTCTACTCAGCGAAAAAGAAACCCGAGCTCGTCGAGATCCCACATGGGAATTTTCTCACTATCATCGGCAAGGGGGAACCTGGGGCGAGGTCTACGTTCATGTTTTTAACTCATTATCAAATCTCTGATAGTCTCGTTCGCGAGATATTTGGCTTAGAATTGAACAGTCCAATAGGTCATAAGGTTCAACAGATTGAACAAAAATAGGGGGAAGAGTTACTCCTCAACCACCTAGTCCAGACCGTTTGTTAAATCCTGTTTATTATTCATAATGTCACCGATAATTGTTGATATTGTAAGGTATATTGTAGCACTAAGCCTTGATAGAGCTACCACGGACATTTCCCTTCTTTTAATAATTTCATGGACAAAGGGTCTCTAATCTGAAAAGTCAGGGTTCTTTGTCAACTCTGATCAACTATTCATGCGACTCATTATAGTCAATGAGGGGCATACGGACAGTCTTGTCCACGTTTTAATCTCATTTAACGATCTTGACATGAGTGCCTAAGGCTTGCCCAGGAAGACCTTTCTTGAATTTGACCCTCAAAACTCCTTTCTTACCGTGGGTGCCAACGATCTTTCCATATATCTTTGGTTCACTAAGAGGCCATCCTACCCTCAGTCCAACCATCCGATTCGCATCTGACTGCCCTGAATCTATGACTCTCATCAGGCATTGATTGGTATACTGGGCATGCTCTCCTCTTCGGTAACTCAGAATCAAACCTTTTCTATCATTCATTATTGAAGCCTCGCACGGTGTTCAGCGCAGGGTGCCAAGATGCTTTCGTTCATTCCCGCATGCCCCGCTCTTGTACGTGCTGGAGACTTGCGCCTTATTTATCAGTAACGTTTCTAGGATACAGTCGCGATAAAGAGTCTGAATTCTGAATAAGGGAAGAACAGTACCACCGATATTGTCATCAAACGATCCAAGGATCTGTATGGCTATACTCCTAAGGAAAAATCAGACGAGAACATGGAATGGATGCTCCATAACGGATACATCAAGGAGAAGAGTCGGAAGCCTGGCAGACAGAAACCCTGAGCTAGCCAAGGAATGGCATCCAATCAAGAATGGGGATTTGACGCCAGCTCAGGTTACTCCAGGAAGTGGTAAGAAGGTCTGGTGGAGATGCAGCCGAGGGCATGAATGGGAAGCAATGGTAAAAAGCAGGACACGTGGTACTGGTTGTCCTTATTGCTACAGGGAACGTAGGCAACGTAGAAACTAAGAAAAACCTTGCGCGCGCTTAAATGATTGGGCACTTCCCTTTCTATTTAGTCCTAGATGCAATTACACCAAAGAGGTACAATATTACAGTTTATTTCGTGGTACTGGAAGTCCATGATCAGGCAGCCCGACTTTGTAAATATGGGGATGTTAAAGGAGATCCGGTCTGAGGTCAGGGAGAAGAGGGGGTCAACCATTGACCTTGCCGTCTTGGAGATTTTCCATGAGGGGCTTTGCGCCCAAATCATGCACAGGAGCCCTTACAATGAAGAAAACCCCACCATTATGAGACTCCAAGAGTTCATCATGAATGAGGGATACAGGATGAGGGGATACCATCATGAGATCTATCTTAGCGACCCCCGTAGGTCTAATCCAGAAAACATTAAGACTATTATCAGCTAACCCGTGGAAGGTAAAGATATCATGCTCAACACCCGAGACATCCGAAACTAATGCAATTAGTATAGTGTCAATGAATGGCAGCGATTCTAGCAGAGCCTCCATGGTCTCGTGGGGTCGGAGGTAATTATTCATTGTAAAGAAGACAATGGTCCCTTTGAAGCGTTTTTCCTAAACGCAGGGTGAAGGGATTTTCTCGCGCGCGATTTTTGATTTAGAGTGATTGTAGTTCCTGATTAACAGCCCACCCAGATTCATGCTTTCTTCCACATAATTACCGAAGGACTTTTGGCCATAGCGTGCGCGTTATCTGTTTAGCAAGATTTTCAGCGTTCTCGTTGTAAACCAGCTCGATACCGTATAGCTGAGCCAACTCCGCCTCCTGTTTCCCGAATCTTTTGCGGGATACAAGTATTAGGGTCTGGGGCTTTAGATCCATTTTCCTCGCGCCAAGTCGGATAATGTGGTTGAACGCTGTATCTTCGAGGAGGACATCTATGGCCAGTACATGCTCAGGATCCCTAGGATTAGATGCTAAAAGGTTGAACGTATGTTCGACGCCTGATTGACCGTTCAATACTCCCGCGGACTTGACTTGCCATCCCGTCAATTCCATAGCCGTTTTTACCTCGTTCAGGTTCTTTAGGTAATCTCTCTGAGAGGTTAGCCTCGATATGATGTTATCAGCGGGCTCCCCCTGGGTCCAATAGTCTTCGAAGACTCTCATCAACGTATCGACATAGGGATCCAAGTTCGACCAAACCGCCCTATCTAGCCTTTGTAATGATGGGATATTCATAAGTGCCTCTTTCTCGTCGACAAGAAGGAGCTGGAGGTCGAAGGGGCTTAGGCTATGCTTGACGTCCGCCTCCTTGAAGAACTCGTCTGTATCCCTGAGACCGTCCAAATCCAAGTGAGTTATGATCCTAACATCAGCCCTCTCCCCGATGTCCCCTTTTATCTCCTCCATAGTGAAGGGAAGATCGCTGATCTTACTCGTCATAATATTCACAGATTTTCTGCTCTTGGTTATCATTGATAGGAAGGTTTCCTGGAAGTCCTGATCAGTCTTGATCTCCTGGGGGGTTATCCCTGTCTGGAATGCCTCCATAATTACGCTGGCCTTAGTGGCTAGTTTCCATAGGGCGTCAAAGAAGATCTTCATCGCTGAGTTATAGCTTGGTGCGTTGGTCCAAAGCCCTGCATCTTCATGGGTGGTAAGGCTCATGGTGTCCTCCATAGACGTGGTCGTCAGTGTCTCCCTCTCGTCAATGGTCACAAACCGTACTGGGGTCGGGAGAGGGACGTGGCGAATATTGGCAAAGTCTCTAAAAGACTCCATCTCGGCGAAATCTGGGCCCTCCACCTGGGTGAGCACTCTCACGCTGATGCCCTCGTTGTGGGCCGCCCTGAGCCTATCGTCGATACCCATGAGGGAGAGGCGGTAGAGGTCCCTCTTTGTGGTCACAATGCAGACCTCGCCTCTGGCTCTCTCGAACATCTGGATTAGGAGCTCATAGATCTGCTGCCTCCCCTCGAAGATCCTGAACCGGGGCTCTTCCGCCTGTTTGCTGGTTGCCTCAGAGATCCGGGTCCAGTCCTCTACAATTTCCTCCTCTCGGGCCTCGAGGAGGGTGAGTCTCTCTCGGAACCCATCGATGTACCTGCCCAGGGCCTCTTGGAGGGGATTTGCTACGAAACGCATTGGTCTCCCAATAACCCTCTCCACTAGCCCCTTGTCCTCTAGGGACTTTAGTGTACGGTACGCCCTCATTCTGTTGACGTCGAATCTCCGGGAGACCACTCTGGCAGGAGAGGGACCCATGGAGGAGAGGAAGACGTATACCTCCGCTTCCTCTTTTGTGAAGCCGAAGTTTATGAGCTTCTCGCTGAGGCTATTTAGTGCCATATTCTCATTATCTCCAACTGATAGTCAGTAATTTCAATATATGTACGAACTAATGTTACAAACATTATGAACAAACATTTGTTACATATTTAAGATTATCCTAAACGTAGTATGAAGGAGGTGTGTAAGCCTATGAAGACCCTAGTAATTAAGGGAAAGGAGCGGCTATGGCCCACGGTAACCTGGGCTGACACGAACCTTTCCCTCCTGTATCTCGGCTCCGAAGACGATGACGTAACTTTTAGGGAGGCGAGCAGCATAGATTTTGAGGAGTTCTTCCTCCACCTAGACAGAGGTGGATCCATCTTTATAATGGTGAAACCAGAAACGATGGACCAAATCGAACGCCCACCCGAGAATCACGGCTACAGACGCGCTCTGAAGCAAAGCAATCCAGATCTAGAGGAACTGACTCTGGAACAGGGAGATAAGTATGAATCCACAGAATGGAAATCAGAGGAGATGAGATCATGGAGGTAATACACCAACAACCATCGTGCAACGTCTGCGATGGCTCAGAGTTGATTCACGATGGGGTTAACGGGGAGACCGTCTGCACCAAATGTGGTTTGGTACGCTCTGACGACATCGTTGACCTTGGTCCTGAATGGCGGGCATTCACTCTTGGCGAGAGTTCCTCAAGGGAGAGGGCGACCCCGACCCCCTATTCTGCCTTCGAAGGGGGGATGTACACCCGATTCAGAGAAGGCAGGGACGCAAATGGATCCAGGCTCCCGCCCGAGCAGCTCCAAAAGTGGAAGAGGCTCCGAAGGTTTGATTTCAGAACAAAGTCTGATGACAACAAGGTCCGCAACCTCAATCAGGCGACTGTCGAGGCGGAAAGGTATACGGACAGGCTCCACCTTCCCCGGGGGATAAAGGACAAGGCCCTCTTCATATACAGGAGGGCCCTCAAGGAAGACCTCATCAGGGGGCGTACCATATCAGACTTCGTCACGGCAGCTATCTACGCTGCTTGCAGGGAGTCTAAGGTCCCCCAGTCACTAGCCAACGTATCTGAAGTGAGTGGGCGTTCCGTGAAGGACATCTCAAGGACATACAGGCTCCTCGTGAGATCCCTAAAGCTGAGGATGCCCGTGGACACCCCTATGAAGTTCGTGCCTAGGATAGCCGCATCCCTTGGTATAGATCTCGAAACCGAGAAAAAGACCATTGAGATCCTCCAGCGAGCGGGCGATAAAAAACTCCTCATCGGAAAGGACCCTCGGTCCATGGCCACTGCAGCCCTTTACATGGCGTCCAAACCCCTGAAGATAAAGATGACCCAAAAAAAGCTGGCCGATGCAGCTGGGATCTCCACAGTCTCACTTAGGAATCGGCTCAGGGAGTTAGAGGCCGCCTTTAACGACTAACCAGTTCACGCTAGATATACTAGAACACCTACTCACGGACCATCCCACTTTATTGAGATTCTCTCCACCAACTCTTCAAAGTACGAGGGCGTAATTTAGGGCGGTGTCCATAATAAGAGGCAGTCACAACACACAAAAAGCCTCTAGTGGATCTAGTCTCCCGCCTCTCAGAGCTTGAGATGCACTACCTCCGGAAGAAGGATCAGATCTTTCCAGGCGAGATATCTAGCCTCCCCTAATAATTTGTAGGGTACGGACGTGAGCGTCTGCATCCTTCAGAAGATAGTGAAAAAATTCAAGAACGCAATCAGAGAGGTGGCAGATTTATAGATAAGCTACCGGGCGGATTCTTGTACATCGGATATTTTGCCATTAAGGACGACGATGGAACTTACAGGGGAATTTAGCAGATCGAACAGAATGTCACTGGGATAAAATGGATCGAATGCGAGAGGCAGTTCCTCGATTAGGGGACTAATCAGGAATGGGGCCTTGTCCCGAGCTCTAGATCTATCTCGATCATCTCATTATCTCTGATTACTGTGAGAGTGATCACTTCGTTTGGTCTATAGTTACGCTCAAGGATCACTATCAAGTCATAGAAGTTTCTGACTGGTGTGTTCTCAATACCAATGATTACGTCCCCCCCGATACTTACCAAGAACCCGTCGAGGGACACCTCATGTGTGCCCCCCCTAAGACCAGAGGTGTCTGCAGGCCCCCCTTCAATGAGGTCAGTGACGAGGACGCCTTTGATGGTTTCGTCAAATCCCATGAGATCCTTGATTTCTGGCATGAGATCAGTCCCGGTGATGCCCATATAGGCATGGTCGAATCCCCCTTCCTCGATAATAAGGGGGATTTCCCGGAGGATTGTATCGGAGGGGATCGCGAAGCCTATCCCTGAGAACTGCTCGGTCTCGCTAAGGATGGCCGTGTTCATCCCAACTACACTCCCCACTGAGTTCAGAAGGGGGCCCCCGCTGTTTCCCGGGTTGATTGCAGCGTCCGTCTGGATCACGTCTATTATTGCATAGCGTCCTGGGGCCCCCATTTGGCGGCCAGTCGCACTCACGATTCCCTGGGTCATGGTGTTCTCAAGCCCGAAGGGGTTACCTAGCGCAATCACCTGCTCACCCACCAAAAGTTCCGAAGAGGGGGCAAAAGTTACGGGGAACAAGAGAGACTCAGGAACGTCGATATCGATCACCGCCATATCAGAGTATTGATCGGTGCCCACCAACGTGGCATCCACTATGGTCCCGTCAAGGAATGTGACTTGGATCTCATCGGCGTCCTCAACGACGTGGTTGTTAGTTATTATTCTCCCCTCCATGTCATAAACGAACCCCGATCCTTGGCCGTTCCCCTCCGGTCTGCTTACCCCTATGAGGACCACTGAGTTTCTGGTGTTGTTATAGATCAGTGTAAGCCCTAGGTTCCGAGAGGCGTTCACCTGGTTCTCTATGGAGATTGAGTCTCTGAGCCTCGCGATCTCGTAGGTGGCTGAGTTTAGTTGGAACTCGAGGGCATCAAGATCCACCTCGAGCCTAGTCACTTTTTTGTTGGCCTTACCGACGTAGAATGATATTACTATGCCGTTGATGACCACAAGGGCGATTATAAAAAAGGGTATCCAGCTGAGGCTTGTCTTTCTGCCACGCCTCGATTCGTAAAACCATTCCTCTCCCATACCGAATGCTCCAGAACAAAGTCCCATTCGTATAATAAATTCTCTCTTATCTATCACAATCGATAGAATTTGGGATTAGGTCCCCCCAAATAATTAATATCGTCATATGAAAGTATATGATTAAATGAGGATGAATGATAGTGACTATCAACATGAATCACTAAATTAAACAACTTGGACCTAGTCCGGATGTAGGGACTAAATAGGCTCGAGGTGAAGGAGTTCAATCGCACAATGATTAACAGGTAACGGTCGACACCTCCGATCCATCTACAGGCCTAGGAGATCAACTCTTATAGGCGCAACGGAGACCATCCGTAATCATGCGCCTAGCATCGCTATTCTCCGGAGGCAAGGATAGCGTCTATGCCACCTTTCTCGCCTCCCAGGAGGGGGAGCTAGCGTACCTTGTCACTATTAATCCGAGACGAGATGACAGCTGGATGTTCCACACCGTGAACTTACATCTCGTGCCCCTCCTAGCAGAGGCCCAGGAACTCAAGCTGGTTACTGTTGAATCTGGAGGCGAGAAGGAGAAGGAGCTCCAGGACCTAAAGCAGGCCCTTGGAGTCTTGGATATCGACGGAATCGTCACCGGAGCTATCGCATCGAGCTATCAAAAGGAACGGGTTGACGCTATATGTAATGAACTCGGTCTTGCCCACGTCTCTCCTTTGTGGGGGAGGCCCAGCCCAGAGCTCTTGGATGAGGTTATCAAGGAGGGAATGAAGGTCGTGGTGACAACAGTAGCGGCAATGGGGCTTGATATGCGATGGCTAGGTAGGGTTTTGGACTGGGATTCGGCCGTTGAGCTTAAGGAGCTGGGTCTGCGCTACGGCTTCGATGTCTGCGGAGAGGGAGGGGAGTTGGAGACCCTTGTAGTGGATGCCCCATGGTTCAGGAAGAGACTCGAGATAGTCAAGGCGCGAAATGAATGGGATGGGGTTAGGGGCAGCTACGTTGTAGAAAGGGCAAGATTAGTTCCTAATCCCAGAATTGTATAAAGATTGAAAAGGATGGCCTGATCAGGATTGGCCGGAGCGGACTACAGTGAACTCCCGCCAATCAGCACAGGTCATAAGACCCTGACCAACTCGAGTCTACAATCTTTATGTTCTCGGCAACCTTACAAATGGCAGCCTGTTCTAGATGTCTAGTCTGCGGTACTAGCCATACCTAAATACGATGTGAGACAGGTGAAAAAGTATGAGTGAGAAGCAGGAAGTCGTCTCCGAGGCCCTCAAGGCCGAGGAGAGTCTAAAATCCCAATGGCATATATTAACACTTGAGGGGGACCTCGTCACATTGGACGAGTTTGATTTTAAAGGACACAAGAACCTGCAGACGTTCTCAGGCTACGAAGTGGATAAAGACAGATCGGTAACCCAGGATCCCCCCCACGTGGGCTTAATGAAGAGCCTGGAGCTGGTGGACTACGAGCCAGCTTCCGACCCTGGGAACATGAGGTACTACCCAAAGGGAAGGATGGTCAAGGCTCTGCTAGAAGAGTTCGTCACAGAAAAAATCCTGGACTATGGAGGCATGGCCGTTGAGACTCCCATCATGTACGACATGAACCATCCCACCCTCGCCAAGTATCTGAATAGGTTCCCAGCCCGCCAATATACCATTGAGCATGATGACGCCAGGTACTTCCTTAGGTTCGCCGCATGCTTCGGTCAGTTCCTAATGGCCCATGACGCCGTCATCAGCTACAGAAATCTCCCCCTCAGAATCTACGAGCTCACCCGGTACAGCTTCCGTAAGGAGCAGAGGGGAGAACTCGCGGGGCTCAGGAGACTCAGGGCGTTCACTATGCCTGATGTTCACGCCCTCTGCAGGGATCTGAAGCAGGGGAAAAAAGAGTTCATGCGCCGGTATAAGCTTGTGGAGGACACCCTCACGGGCATAGGCTTCGGAAAGGACGAGTTCGAGATGGGCCTTAGGATGACTGAGGAGTTTTGGAAGAAGAACAAGCGATTTGTCCAATCCCTTGTGAGGAAGTTTGGGAAACCAGCGCTTCTGGAGCTTTGGAAGGAGCGATCATTCTACTTCGTCCTAAAATATGATCTCAACTTCATTGACGCCCTAGGAAAGGCATCGGCCTTAGCCACAGACCAATTCGACGTAGAGAACGGAAAGCGTTACGGGATCAGTTATATGGATAAAGATGGCCGGGAGAAGCACCCTCTAGTTCTCCACTGCAGCCCCAGCGGGGCAATCGAGAGGGATATCTACGCCCTCCTGGAAAAGGCTCATATGGGAATGCGGAAGGGGATTAGGCCCTCCCTACCTCTCTGGCTGGCGCCCACCCAAATCCGGATGATACCTGTCTCAGAGGCCCACATAGGCCTCGCAAAAAAATATGCCAAGAAGATGGCTCGGAACAAGATCAGGGCAGACTACGATGACAGGCCCGAAAGGGTTCAGAAAAAGATCAGAGACGCTGAAAAGGAGTGGATACCCTATATAGTCGTTCTGGGCGAGAAGGAGGTAGGCTCCGAGGAGGTCCCCGTCAGAATGAGATCGGATGGAAAGCTCCACAGCATGTCTTTGAAGGACTTGGCCTCTGTGATCAAGAAACAGGTGAAAGGCAAGCCTTACAGGCCGGTTCCATTGCCCATAAGCGTCCAGAGTAGGCCAAAGTTTGTGGGTTAGGGGACGCCTTGACGCCACTTCTCAATCTGCCGGTCTTTTTTACTCCCCTTTTTAAACTCTTTATAGTGCTCCCTGCAAAGATAAGCCCGCTTCCCCTCCACATTAAGACGCATGGACTTTGCCTTGGACCCATTCACCGATCTCACGGCGCTACCTTTACAGGGGTCGACGCTACATGTGGTCCCTTTCTTTACCCGTCCCATAAGCACTCACCAGTGGACAGATAACATACCCGGGCCACTTCTATAAAAATAATGAATTAGGAATATTGAAGTCTTCTTTCTCCGGAATCCCCAGGTGTCCCTGCTTCCCCACTCTAACCTAAAAGATATCAGCGGCCGCCCCTCCCTAATAACAGTCTATGAGGTGCTGAAATGGGGAATATTGGAATCGCGTTATCACCCTCCGATCCCGCGGGGGCGAACATGCTCAACATATTTAGGGAGCTGGGGTTCTCGGAGACCGAGGACGCTTCAGTTCTCAGTATGGGCGATACATATATGCTCGTGGTAGAGCCCCTAATCGTCCCTGAGGAAAGATACAAAGTCCCCCCGGAGCCTAACCCCTACCCCACAGACTTCGACGGATTTGCTGAGACTTACGGACTTGACTATATCATTATCGCCTCAAGGCACTGGGCCAAAAGCGGGCAGCCCAGTTTCACCGTTCATCCCACTGGGAACTTTGGGAAGGCAATGTACGGAGGCAGGACCCGGGAGCTCCAACCCACTCTCGCGAACCCTATGCGGGACATTTACTTGGAGCTCTCTGAGAACCCTCCGAAGGGATTCAAAGTCTCCATGGAGGCTACTCACCACAGCCCCACCCAGTTTAAGACCCCAATGTTCTTCGCCGAGCTAGGAAGCCGCAAGCAACAATGGAAGGACCCAGGGTCAGCCCACTATCTAGTGGAGGCGGTCCTCGAGGGAATAAACACCAAAGGGAAAGTTCCCGTGGCTATAGGCTTCGGCGGGGGTCATTATTGCCCCACCTTCAGCGTCCTAGAGGAGGAGACCGCCTTCGGTCACATCGCTGCAAAGTATGCCATCGACCTCCTATCGCCGGAGCTCATCTCCCAGATGCAGGACAAGACCCTTGACGGTGTCAATCATGCTGTCCTTGACAAGGGTCTTAAAAGTCATCAGAAGAAAAAAATCCAGGTCGCCCTCAGTAAGCTTAAGATAGAGGTCAAGTAAAGGCATCAATATGCTACGATGGCCCGCCAGATCTCCCTGTTCACCCACATCAACGTGAGGAGCTCCGGGGCTTGGCTCTCAGTGAGGCTCAGCAGAAATTTCGCGATGTGCTTGCATATCCTCTTTCTCTCAGCCTCTTTCCTCCAGTTATCACAGTCATGAGTCCCCGTCTTCGAGTTCCTGTCGATCTCTATGGAGTATCGCCGGACCCTAGCCTCGACCCGGTCCCCAGAGTTGAAGTTAATATCTAGCTCGACCC
>Ga0187827_10006238_pt1 | contig 13701 bp, 9 predicted proteins | sample ETNtaG_39_FD_167969 | JGI IMG/M metagenome (GOLD analysis project Ga0187827, IMG submission 167969) | Marine microbial and viral communities from oxygen minimum zone, Eastern Pacific Ocean - ETNP2014_SV_150_PacBio MetaG (Illumina Assembly) | ecosystem: Environmental > Aquatic > Marine > Hypoxic... | reverse complement strand
CGCAAAAAACTTTTTCTTCAAAATTATTTCTTTTGAAGGTCCCATCAATAGAAAAAAATGGTTTTTCGTGTAGTATATTCTGGCTATCAATAGGATTGAAATAACTCTTACAGAAACACATATAATAAATTGCATCTAATAAGTTAGTCTTCCCCACTCCATTGTTACCAACGAAGCAATTGATATTTGAAGAAAACTCTAATTGAGCTTCATCATAATTTTTAAAATAGATTAAGGAGAGGTCCTTTAGGTGCATTTGAAATTAATTTGGGTAAAAATAAGACCTGAATTTAGATTTATAGCGGTCATTTAAGAATTTCTTTTATTTTTGTGCTTCAATAAACAAAACAAAGACGAAGATGGCTGAAAATACAAACCAAGCACAAGAACAATTAAAGACGATTGAAGAAAGCCTTACTAAGGCTGAGATGTATGTAGAAGATAACAAGAATAACCTAATGATTATTGTTCTTGCTATTGCTATAGGTTTTAGTGCATTCTTCGCTTATGATCGTTTCTATGTTCAACCAAACGAGAATAATGCGATTACTGAAATGTATATGGCAGAAAAGAACTTCGAACAAAACAAGTTTCAAGAAGCTCTAGATGGTGATGAACAGTACGCAGGATTAATTGAAATTATTGACACTTATGGTGGTACTAAGGCAGCTAACTTAGCTGAGTACTATGCGGGTATTTCTTACCTAAGATTAGGTGATGCAGAGGCAGCAATAGATCACTTAGATAACTTTTCTTCTGATGATGAAATGTTAGCTCCGATTGCACAAGGTGCTATTGGTGATGCATTCTCTGAATTAGGTCAGAATGAAGAAGCTTTAAACTACTATGTTAAAGCCGCAGAATTAAGAACAAACAATTTTACGACTCCTGTATACTTGATGAAAGCTGCTAATGCTGCTTATTCTTTAGGTGAAAAAGGCCAAGCATTAAGCTTATACACACGTATTCAAGATGAATTCTCTTCTTCTAGAGAAGGTCAAAATATAAGTAAGTACATTTCACGTATTACTGCAGCTCAATAATTTATGGCTACAACAAACTTATCACATTACAATAAAGACTCTATCCCAAACGCAGAAGGTCTGCGCTTTGGGATTGTTGTTTCTGAATGGAACGAGAAAATCACCGAAGGTCTTTACAATGGTGCTCAACAAGCTCTAGTAGACAATGGTGTTGCACCAGAAGATATTATTCGCGTAAACGTTCCTGGAAGTTTCGAATTGACTTTTGGAGCTTCTATGTTGGCAGAAACAACTAATGTAGATGCTATCATTACTTTGGGTTCTGTTATTCAAGGAGAAACAAAACACTTCGACTTTGTTTGTCAAGGTGTGAGTAACGGAATTACTCAGTTGAATATTTCATTAGATATTCCAGTAATCTTCGGAGTACTTACTGATAACACATTGCAGCAAGCAGAAGATCGCTCTGGTGGTGCTTTGGGTAATAAAGGAATTGAATGTGCTATTGCTGCTATTAAAATGGCTTCAATCAATCAAATTCTACGCTCAGAAGACTAAACTGTATTATACAACTGTTTACTCTTATCTTTCAGTGAAAATTAATAAGCTTGACATTCATAAAGTGTGTCAAGCTTTTTTTTGACTGACATTTAAATTTATATCCTTATGTTAAACGGCTTTCCGCATCAAATAGTGAGGTCCAATAATAGGAATTTCATACATGTCTCCATGTTTAGTAAAACCCATTTTTTTATAAAAACCTACAGCAATTACTCGTGCATCGCACCAAAGGATATCATGATTCTGATTTTTTAATCTTTCGAATGCAAAATCTAAAAGTGCTTTTGCAATTCCTTGTTTTTGTGCTTTGGGCATGGTTGCCATCGCACGTAAACGATATTGATTTTTCTCAGAAAATTGAGCGTGATTTTGCTTAAAGAAAGAGCCAATACTTACCAATTCATCATTCAGAAAAACACCTATATGAAAAGCTCCCTCCTGTTCATCTATATCAATCCCACAATTTTCTAGTTTTTTATGTCTCCATAAAATCTGTTGACGGATTGGATAACAATCTACGGCTTGTATTTGTTTGACTTTAAGCAATTTACGTTTAATTAGCCAACTTATTAAAATCTCCACCAGAAGGGTGTTGGAATACTTCTAAACCAAACTCTGGTACAGCTGCATATAGATGGTCGAAAATATCAGATTGTATATTTTCATATTCTCCCCAATCAGTAGTTTTTGTAAAACAGTAAACCTGAATAGGTACACCAAATTCATTTCCTTCTGTCTGGAAGACCATAAGTGTTAAATCTGGATGAATAACATCTAAACTTTTCACATAAGCATCTGCATAGGCTCTAAAAACACCAATATTTGTTAAGTGTCTTCCGTTGATTAAGAAATTCTTATTTACCTGATTATTGGTGTTATAAGACTCAATTTCTTCAACTCTATCATTTAAATACTCTTTTAGTAAATCATAATTCTTAAACCTACTTACCATCTCTTCTGTACAGAATTTTACTGAACCCGATTTCATCACAATCGAACGTTTAATTCTACGCCCTCCTGCCTCTGCCATACCGCGCCAATTCTTAAAGGAATCCGAAATAAAAGAATAAGTTGGAATAGTAGAAATAGTTTTATCCCAATTCTGAACTTTAACGGTATTTAAGGTAATCTTAATCACATCTCCATCGGCACCATACTTAGGCATAGAGACCCAGTCGCCAACTCTAACCATATCGTTAGCAGATAATTGAATGGAAGCAACGAAACCTAAAATTGTATCCTTAAATACTAACATGGAAACTGCTGTAAGTGCTCCCATAGCGGTTAATATACCTTGTGGGTCTTTATCAAATACTCGAGCCACAACTAATACTCCTCCAACAAAATAAGCCACCATTCTTGCTAATTGAAAGTAAGAGTCTATCGGTTTATCTCTAAGGGATTCTGATTGTTTAAAATAATGATCAAGAGTATTAAATATGGAGATGATTACCATTAAAGCAACAGCAATCATATATGCATCTGCCATACGTATCACGAAAGGAATGAAATCTTGAAAATCTTCAAAAACATAAACAGCAGTTGCTTGTACAACCAAAGCAGGAGCTAAGTGAGCTAAGCGATCAAAGACCTTGTTTTCTAACAGAACATCATCCCAAACAAAATTTGTACGTTTTATTACAACAGTAATAATTCTTACAAAAAAATTCTTGGCAATTGTATTTGCAATAAAACACAAAAGTACTAGAGTTAATACCTCTAAGGTAAACTGAACTTGATGTGCAATGGATTCAGCTAAACCTAAATCCAATAACCATTGGTAAACGATATAATCGATTCTATTTCCCATTTTCTTGCATTTAGTGTGTAAATATACAACTCGTTTTATTTATGAGTCACCAACTCATTTGCTTCTTATAGAGACATCTATTACAGTTTAGAACTCCTATTCAAATTAAGACTCTAGGAATTATCACTGATAAGACTTCCTTGTTCCATCCCCTTAACTTCATCTACTTTATGTAATAAGAAAAATCCAACCAAGAAGAATAAAAATATTACTGAAATTCCAGCTCTTTGACTTTCAAAAGTGGCTGTAAGTATTCCAAGTAAAAAAGGACCTGCAAAGGCTGTTGCTTTACCTGAAAAAGCAAAGAAACCAAAGAATTCATTCTTTTTAGCTTCAGGTGTAAATCGGCCCATTAAAGAACGACTGGCAGCTTGATTTGGACCTGAAAAAATTCCAATTAAGACTGCTGCGATCCAAAAAATATTCTTCCCATTTACCCATTCAGCTACGGAGCTTCCTCCGAGTATGTATTGTAACCAAGGTTTAAAATCTGGAGCGAAAACTGCTAAAACCATGGCAAGCATCAACCCTATTAATGTTACCTTAATAGTCATTCTCCCCCCTACTTTATCATCTAAGAAGCCCATTAAAAAAGCACCTAAACCAGCTGTAATATTCAATACAATCCCCAAGATCATAATTTCCTCAAAAGTAAAACCTAATGAGCCTTTGGCATAAATTCCTCCAAAGGCGAAAATAGTTATCAAACCATCATTATAGATTAATCGAGCTATAAGAAAATTAATAATTTGAGGGTATTCTCTTAACTCTTTTGCAGTGGTTCTGAAATCCTTTACTGTATGTTTTGCATTTTTCAAAAAAGCTTTGGTATCTGGTTTGTGATCTTTCACAAATAAAAATGTGGGGATACTGAATATTGCAAACCAAATCGCCACCAATAAATTGGTAGCTCTAATATTTTCATAAGCTCCTGCTTCATCTTTTCCAAAACCAAATATTGGTGTATCAGTTTGAATTAGAAATACCATAGCTAAAGCCAATGCAATAAGCCCTCCTAAATAGCCTAAAGACCAGCCATAGCCAGAAATTCGACCTATATTTTTAGAATGAGAAATGTCGGGTAAATATGCATTACAGAATACCGATCCCATTTCGAATCCAACATTAGCGATTACAAACCAAAATAGAGCCCTTAAAACCTCACCTGGTAAGACAAAATACAATACAGTAGTAGCGATAATTGTAAGCCAAGTAAAACCTAACATAAACACTTTCCTATATCCACCTTTATCTGCTAAAGAGCCCATAAATGGTGATAATAATGCAACAATTACAGCCGTAATAGATACTGCATGAGACCATTGCTGTGTACCAATAATTTCATTAGCAGCTATTACAGTTGTGAAAAATGTTCCATAGATGAAAGTTACTACAAGGTTGGTAAATGGTTGATTAGCAAAATCATACATAGACCATGCTAACACTTCTCCTTTATTTTCTATTTTTCTAGACATCCAATTCCTAATTGTTCATTTTTAGGGTGTATTCGTCATACTGCATCAAATGATTGTATTTAATGAGTTGATGCAATCTCTTTACATACTCCTCTCTAAGCTCCGAATATACTTTTAAATGAGGGATTAATTCATACACATCATTCGTTTTTTCACGTGTATCTCTAAATTCAGAATAAGGACCACGTGCTAGGGTTTTAAAATAAGAAGCAAAGGATTCTGGAAGAGCTTCATATTTTCTCACATAAATTGCTGTTCCATCTCGATTTTCTGATGCTTTAATTCTAGGTTCATCTTTATTATATGACCAAATACCAAATATATTATTGGCCTCACAATAAAATCTAGAAGTCCCCCAACCAGATTCTATAGCCGCCTGTGCTAAAACTATACTTGTAGGGTGTGTATGAAGTCTAGAAAGCAATTCAGTATTGGTATTACATTTATACATCTTCTGTAATTTAGAGATATACTCTTGTTCCATAATCGTTAGTTCTTCACTCTTATTCATTAAATTTTCAACCTCTAATCTAGTCTGTTCTATCTCAAATTTTGCAATCAGAATTGAGGGTATCATCAAATTGATGAAATCTTGCTTTTTCTTTAGTACATCTAAGCCACTTAAATCTATTGCAGATCGGTAAACGTAAGCTTCAACCTTATGTGAAACAGGAATAATGTTACTAGTAGAATTACCAGTTATCATAATACGATTTATAGTATTATGCTGCGCCCATGCACAAATATTTACTATTAATACAAGAACGCTAAGTAAGTATGATTTCTTCATGAGTTGAGGGATTACATACAAGATAAGATTTAAGATGAGAAAGGGATTTACTAATGAATTATAAATTGTATTAATATAGTTTCTTCCTCTTTAATAAATAAGAGAGTAATACAGGCTCAAATCCTTGAGTACAATCTACAGGAACGAAATCAATTTTATACTGCCCACAGCGAAGTTTTAATTCTTTCTCGAAAGCAGTCATCTGTTTTACATATTCATCTTGTAATTCAATTGGATTCACTTTCAACTCCTCACCACTTTCTAGATCTATAAATTTATGTAGTCGCGAATCAAAATCGAAATTTAGTTCCCTTTCTCTATCTACTACATGAAATACAAGCACCTCGTGCTTATTGTATTTAAGATGCTGTAGGGCTGAGAAGAATTCCTCAGATTGTTCTTGAGTATCTAATAAATCACTGAATAAAACTACTAGAGAACGCTGATGGATACGCTCTGCAATTTCGTGCAGAGATTCAATTGAATTTGTAGATTCAATCGTCTTTTCATCAAATGGCTTGACTAAAGATTCTAATTCAAATAATAACCTATTGTGGTGAGCAGCACTTGTTCTTGCATGTGTGTGAACCTGTACTTCATTAGAAAAAACTGATAGTCCTACAGCATCTCTTTGCCTTTTAAACAAATTCATTAATGCTGCTGAAGCTAAAATTGAAAAGCCAATTTTATTAGGCGAACCTACATTTAACTTCTTCTGTACAGGAAAGTGCATTGAAGATGATCGATCAACAACAATCTGACAACGAAGATTGGTTTCTTCTTCGTAGCGTTTAACAAAAAGCTTGTCGGTACGTGCAAACAATTTCCAATCGATATGTTTTGTGCTCTCACCAGCATTATACAATCTATGCTCTGCAAACTCGACTGAGAATCCGTGATAAGGACTTTTGTGTAAACCTGTAATAAAGCCTTCTACCACTTGTTTAGCAAAAAACTCTAAGTTCTCTATCGTTCTTAATTCGTCTTGTGAAATATACATTTCAGTCTACAGTTTCAGTTTGATGTTGAAATACTAAAAAAGCTAATTGCTTAAATACCTATTCTTAGTTTGCAATATTCAATGACTAAAACTAAGCTTAAAGTATTAAAAACCAAAACTCCTGTTCACATATTATAATATGTAAACAGGAGTTTTAATTACTAATAGTATTTACTTATAATAAAGCGTCAATTTTTTTTACTAAATCTGTTTTTGGAGCTACGCCAACATTCTTGTCAACCATTTCTCCACCTTTAAAAAATAAGATTGTAGGAATATTACGAATCCCATATTTTGCAGCAATTTCCTGTTCTTCATCTACATTTACTTTTCCGATAACGGCTTTGCCTTCGTAATCAGCGTGTAATTCATCAACAATAGGTCCAACCATTCGGCAAGGTCCACACCATTCTGCCCAAAAATCAATCAACACAGGTTTATCTGAGTTCATTACTAATTCATCGAAGTTTGCAGTAGTAATTTCTAAGGCCATCTTATTTAGTTCTAGGGTTTGTTATATCGAGTTTGATGTGTACAAATATTAAAAAATTTGACAACAAATCAAGAGTTTTAATTCAATTTGTATTGAATGTCAATTAGTGTGCCAATATCTTGTATTAATTGCTTAGTAATCTTCACCTTATGTGTTCTAGAAAGCATCTCTAAAGAAATGGTTTCATCTGGGTCAAAAACATTTAACTTTAACTGATGATTTCCTTTGTGCTCTTCTAAGATATTTTTAAAGTTTTTTGTAAACTCTTCGTCGATATCAAATAGATTAACTCTGAGCGTAATACTTTTGGTTAACTTCTCTAATACTTCTGAAAGAAGATTAATTCCGGTAATCTTAATTTCCAATTGATCTCCCCAACGACGAGGTTGTACACGAGCTTTCACATACACAAAAGCACCTTGCACCAAGATCATTTTAAATTTCATATAATCCTCACGGAACAACATAAACTCCTTAGAGTCAGTAAAATCTTCTATAGTCACAACTCCATAAGGATTACCATTTTTATCAATTCGATGCTGTACATCAGAAATAATCCCGGCAAGTGAGAGGTCTCTATTTTTAATGGCCTCTAAATCTTTAAACTTTTCTATACTGTGATTGCAATTGTGTTTTATTTCAAAAGCATAATCATCTAAAGGATGACCGGAGATGTAAATACCAACCACTTGTTTCTCTCGGGCAAGTAAATCTAAACGCTGCCACTCATCGCACATCGGCATAGGGGGTTCTGGTAGTTCTACTCCTTCTACACTACCAAATAAATCTGGTGGAGCATCTAAACTTTCTTGATAAGCATTTCCATATCGAATTGCCTTATTCAGGAAGGTATATCCCTCTTTTAACTCATAAAAATACATTGCTCTGTGTTCTCCTTCAAAAGAATCGAAAGCACCTGCAAGAGCTAAATTTTCAAGAGTTCTTTTATTTACCGAACGTAGTTCCACGCGTTTTGTAACTGAATATATACTATTGAAATAACCGTTTTCGGCTCTCTCATTTACAATATTCTCAACAGCTCCTTCTCCAACCCCTTTAATAGCACCTAATCCAAAACGAATTTCACCTTTTGGGTTTACGTTAAATTTATAAGCAGATTCATTAATGTCTGGACCCAAAACTGTTAAATGCATACGCTTACACTCCTCCATAAAGAAAGTAACTTTCTTTATATCGTTCATATTATGCGTCATTACCGATGCCATATACTCGGCAGGATAATGTGCTTTTAAATAGGCTGTATGGAATGCTACAATAGAGTAACAAGTAGAATGCGATTTATTAAAAGCATAAGCAGCAAAAGCTTCCCAATCCTTCCATACTTTGTCGGCAATCTTAGGGTCGTGACCACGCTCGGTACAACCATCAATAAATTTAGGTTTCATCTTCTCTAGTAAAGAGAAAATTTTCTTACCCATTGCCTTACGAAGCATATCGGCATCCCCTTTAGAGAAACCTGCAAGCTTCTGTGACAAACGCATTACCTGCTCTTGATACACTGTAATACCGTAAGTTTCGGCAAGATAATCTTCCATTCCTTCTAAATCGTATACAATGTCTTCGCGACCGTGTTTACGAGCAATAAAGTTTGGAATATACTCTAAAGGCCCTGGTCTATACAAGGCGTTCATTGCAATTAAATCGGCAAACTTATCCGGTTTCAATGCTCTAAGATGCTTCTGCATCCCAGGCGATTCAAACTGAAAAGTACCATTTGTAGCTCCTTTTTGATACAAGTCATAGGTTAGTTCATCATCTAAAGGAATCTCATCAGGATTGATATCTACATCGTGCTTAAGCTTTATTAACTTGATGGCATCTTTAATAATACTTAAAGTTTTCAAGCCCAAGAAGTCCATTTTTAGAAGACCTGCATCTTCCACCACAGAGTTATCAAACTGGGTAACCAATAACTCAGAATCCTTAGCAGTAGTCATTGGTACATGCTCTCGGATATCACTTGGCGTAATAATTACCCCACATGCGTGAATTCCCGTATTACGCACAGAACCCTCTATAGCAATAGCTTGATTTAAAGTTTCGGCAGCTAAATCTGAACCTTTTGCAATGCTTTGTAACTGAATAGCCATTTGCATCTGATCTGCATTAAGCTTTTCTTTTAACTTTTCTTCGGGTAAATTAAACACCTTATGAAGAGAAGTGTCAGGAACCAACTTGGCTATTCTATCGGCTTCGTGTAAGGGTAAATTCATTACACGTGCCGCATCTCTAATAGACGACTTTGCAGCCATGGTACCGTATGTAATAATTTGTGCTACTTGTGCTTGACCATATTTCTCAACTACGAAATCTATAATTCGCCCTCGTCCTTCATCGTCAAAATCAATATCGATATCGGGAAGTGATACACGGTCAGGATTTAAGAAACGCTCAAAAAGTAAGTCGTAAGCAATCGGATCTACATTGGTAATAGCAGTACAATATGCTACTGCAGAACCTGCAGCCGACCCTCTTCCCGGTCCTACAGAAACGCCCATTTTACGTGCTTCTGTAGTAAAATCCTGTACAATAAGAAAGTAACCTGGATAACCCGTTTTTTCGATGGTCATCAACTCGAAGTCAAGACGCTCACGGATTTCATCAGTTATCTCAGCATAACGCTTTTCGGCTCCTTGATAAGTTAAGTGGCGTAGGAAAGCATTCTCTCCTCTTTTACCGCCATCTACTTCATCTTCGGGGTGAATAAATTCTTTAGGAATATCGAAAGCTGGAAGTAATACATCTCGTTTAAGATCGTAAATTTCAACTTTATCGATGATTTCTTGAGTCGTAGCAATGGCTTCTGGAAGGTCTTTGAATAAATCCTTCATCTCGTCTTGAGACTTGAAATAGAATTCATCATTCGGGAAACCATAACGGTATCCTCTTCCCCTACCTATAGGTGTTTCTTTGAGAACACCATCTTTTACACATAGGAGTATATCGTGAGAAACGGCATCTTCCTTTGTAGAGTAATACACGTTATTTGATGCAAAATACTTTACTCCATATTTACGTGCAAAACCTAGTAGCACTTGATTTACGTGTTCTTCCTCATCTAATCCATGACGGAAAAGTTCCACATAAAAATCCTCTCCAAAAGTTTGATGCCACCACTGAAAAGCTTCTTCAGCTTGATTCTCACCAACATTTAAAATCAGATTTGGAATCTCTGCAGTTAATCCACCTGTGGTCGCTATTAAACCTTCTTTATGCTTAAGTATTAATTCTTTATCTATACGAGGACAGCCTGCGTAAAGCCCATCAATAAAGGCTTGAGAACTTAATTTGGAGAGATTGTGATAAGCTGCTCTATGTTTTGCAATAAACACAACCGTTGAACGACGGTCAGGGCTTTCTTTGGTAAACTTTCTAATTTTATGATCGGCAGTTAAGAATAGTTCACAACCTACAATAGGCTTAATATCATTTTTAATCGCCTCGCGTACGAACTTATAAGCTCCGTACATATTTCCCGTATCGGTTAATGCTACGGCAGGCATTTTATGCTCTACAGCATTTGCAATTAAATCGGGAACATCACATTTTGCTTGTAATATTGAATAAGAAGAATGACAGTGTAAATGAGAGTAAGTTAAATCTTTCATTTCAGCACTAATAGATTCAATATGTTCAGTAATTTCGGCATCTTCTTTCTGCTCAACAGAAGTTGAATCTAATGCCTTGTATGGCTCTATATTAAGTCCTATAAGCTCAAAAGGGTTTGGATTATGCTCAGAAAATCGCTGATTGTACTCATCATCAAAGCCCAAACGTTGATAATTGATAACGCGCAAACGAATCAATTCCAGAAAACAACGCGTCGTTGCCTCAACATCGGCAGATGCATTGTGAGCATAGCTAAAACCTTCCTTAAATAATTTTACGTGTAGCTCGGTAAGTGTAGGCCATTTATACTTTCCTCCTCTACCACCAGGAATAGCACAGAAGTCAGTTCCCTCATTTTTAGTATCAATATACTTCTCCTCCATCAGAGAAGTTTCCATCTGAGCTCTGTAAAACTCAGCTCCTATAATATTAATATCGAAGATGATATTGTGCCCTACAATATATTCTGATTTTGAAACTGCCTTATTGAACTCCTCAAGCACAATAGCTAAATCTAGCCCTTGATCATGGGCTATTTTGGTAGAAATCCCGTGTATTTTTTCAGCATTATAAGGAATAGAAAATCCTTCGGGGCGAACGATGAAGTTTTTCACTTCTATCAGCTCACCCATATCATCATGCAGCTGCCAAGCAATTTGCACTAAACGAGGCCAGTTTTCTGAATCGCTTATAGGCGCAGAAAAATTCTTAGGGAGTCCGGTGGTCTCGGTGTCGTAAATCAGATACATACGGGCAATACAGGGATTTTTAATAAGAAAGTAAATGTAGTTTTTTAGAGAGTAAATTTTCGAATTGTTGATAAATATTCGTTATAATTTACATAGGCTTATTAAAATTATATAACTAAAACCTTCAGAGCCCTTAAAGGAGATAATTTATTAATTCAAACAACCAATAAAAAATACCTACTTTTGGTGGACTTTAATTAATTCAAGAAGATGAAAAAGATATTAAATCTGAGCTTTGCATTGGCTATTCTATTAGCCTCGTGTGCTCAAACAGAAAAAGCAGAAGTAAAAGAGGAGTTTTCATTTCAAGCAGAAACTTTTGCTGATCTAAAATTAATCCGCTACCAAGTACCAGGATTTGACCAATTAAGTTTACAACAGCAAAAATTAGTTTACTTTTTAAGTGAAGCTGGTTATGCGGGTAGAGATATTATCTGGGATCAAAATTACCGTCATAACCTATCTATTAGAAGAGTGTTAGAAAAAATCATTCTTGAGTGGGAAGGTAATCGTAGCTCATTACATTGGGATAACTTCATGACTTATACAAAGCGAGTATGGTTCTCTAATGGAATACACCATCATTATTCGATGGCTAAATTCATCCCAGAATTTTCAGAATATTACTTTATGGGATTGATGGAGGCTACTGGTACTTCTTTAAATGAAGAAGCTATGAAGGCTATTTTCGATCCTGAGTTTGATGCAAAAAAAGTAAACTTAGATCCAGAAAAAGGATTGGTCTTGGGTTCTGCTGTAAACTTCTACGAAGCTGATATAAATGAGGCAGAAGTAGATGCGTATTTTGCTTCTATAAAAGATAACGAAACGACTAAACCACTTTCTTACGGTTTGAACTCTAAATTGGTTAGAGGTAAAAATGGTATTGAAGAAAAAGTTTATAAGCTTGATGGTATGTACGGCGAAGCAATCGCTGAGATTATCGGATGGTTAGAAAAAGCTGTTACAGTAGCTGAAAATGAAGCTCAAGGGGATGCTTTAAAACTACTAATAGAATACTATCAAACAGGAGATTTAAAAACTTGGGATGAGTACAACATCGCATGGGTAGCTGCTACCGAAGGTGATATTGATTATATCAACTCATTTATTGAAGTTTATAACGATCCTAAAGGATATACAGGTTCTTATGAGTCTATTGTGGAAATAACTGACTTTGAAGCTTCTGCTCAAATGAAAGTTCTTTCGGATAATGCGCAGTGGTTCGAAGACAATTCATCTATTATGGACGAGCACAAAAAGAAAAACATTAAAGGTGTTTCTTATAAAGTGGTATCAGCAGCTTCTGAAGCTGGAGACTCTTCTCCTTCTACTCCTATAGGTGTTAACCTTCCGAATGCAAACTGGATTCGTTCAACGCATGGTTCTAAGTCAGTAAGTTTAGGTAATATCGTTTACGCTTATGCTCAGGCAGGTGGAAAAGGAATGTTACAAGAATTCTGTCATGATGAGGAAGAAGTTGAAAGAGCTAAAACGCACTCTAAATTAGCTGGTAAATTACATACTGCACTTCACGAAGTTTTAGGTCACGCTTCAGGACAATTAAACCCTGGTGTAGGAACGCCTAAAGAAACGGTTAAGAGTTATGCTTCTACTTTAGAAGAAGGTCGTGCTGATTTGGTTGCACTTTATTTCTTACTAGATGAAAAGTTAATCGAATTAGGATTAATGGAGACCTTAGAAACAGGTAGAGCAGAATATGATTCTTATATCCGTAATGGATTGATGGCGCAAATGCAAAGACTTGAAGAAGGTGCCGACATCGAAGAATCACATATGCGTAACCGTCAGTGGGTTTCTGCTTGGTCTTTTGAAAGAGGTATGGAAGAAAATGTAATCTCTAAAGTTACTAGAGATGGTAAAACGTATTTTGAAATTAACGACTATAAGAAACTACAAATCATCTTTGGTGAGCTTTTAAGGGAAGTTCAACGTATCAAATCTGAAGGTGACTACGATGCTTGTCAGGCTTTAGTAGAAGGTTATGGTGTAAAAGTTGATCAAGACATTCACAAAGAAGTACTCGCACGTGTTTCGGTATTAAATATTCCTCCTTACGGTGGGTTCATTAATCCTAAAATGATTGCTAAAACTAACGAAGCTGGTGAAATTACTGCTATTGAATTAGACTACTCTGATGACTTTACAGGGCAAATGCTTGACTACGCTAAGCGTTATAGCTTCTTGCC